>Ga0326597_10013704_pt1 | contig 10647 bp, 7 predicted proteins | sample RVTome_12_FD_203789 | JGI IMG/M metagenome (GOLD analysis project Ga0326597, IMG submission 203789) | Soil microbial communities from uranium-contaminated site in the Upper Colorado River Basin, Wyoming, United States - RVT100D185 | ecosystem: Environmental > Terrestrial > Soil > Contaminated >... | reverse complement strand
CGAGGTTGGAGATACCCCAGCCCATGTCTTGCTCGGTGTGTCGGACCTCGAAAGTCGCGGGATCGACGAGGTACTGGGCGACGTGCTCGAGGTTGAGGACGAGAACGGCACGGCCGGCCAGGTCGGGATTCGTGCGAATGAAGTTCTGCGGGCCGCTCAGCCCCGAGCTGTGGTGGCCGCCGCTCGCGACGAAGACGAGTGTCCGCGCCGGTCGGTTGGCGGGCTTCGCGAAGTGACGCGCGAGGGCCACCTGGACGGCGAGCCCGTCTCCGTTGTCGCCGGCCGCATCGTACCAGCCGTCGATGTGCGCATTGACGATGACGACCTCGTCGCCGAGGCCGGGCACGACGCCCACGGCGTTCTGGGCGGTCAGGCCTTCGCGTATCGATGCATCGAGATAGAGGCGGACGCGCACGTCGTCCGCTTTGCCCGCCGACGCGGCGCGTTCCGCGACCGCGCGCACGAAGGCGCCGTCGGTCCCGCCGATGTTGAAGCACACGTCGCACCCGAAGTCGCGCACATGCATGTTGCCCGGCTGGTCGATGTAGTTCAGTACCGCGACGGCACCGCGCGCGAAGAGCGCCTCAGCCCCGGCGCTGACCGTCGCCCGCAACGAGAACGCGCTCGACGTCGGTCGAATCCACTGGATCGCGACCTTGCCCTTCACGTCGACGTCGCCGGGCGTCTCGACGTTCCCTGCAAAGACCAGGGGCGCGGTGAGCACGCCTCCGGGGATCCCGGTGCCCCGGGCGGGCACGGCAGACCGCAGAATGACGTCGTCGCTGCCGGCGCCGAGGGCGGCGGTGCCCAGTAGCCTGACTTCCCACTGGTCCGGCCACCATAGGCCGCCGTCGGCGGAGTATCGTTGGACGGCGACGTCAAGCAGTCCGGCCGCGCGATACTGCTCCGCGACCCAATCCGCGGCGGCCGCGGCGGCCGGGAATCCGGACACGCGGCCCCACATGAGGTCACCGTTGGCCCGGCTTTCGAGCGAGAACCCTACGATCTCACGCAACAGCTCACGAATCGGCTCGCCCTCGAGCTCGGCGTAGGCCTCCTCGCCCGTCGGTACGAGCGCCGGCGGCGCGGTGAAGCCCGCGTCGTGGAGGACGTCGAGCTGCGGGGGATGCCTCAATCCACCCGGCAGAGTCACACCCAGCCAGGGGCTCGTCCCCGTCCGCGACTGAGCCGCTGCCAGCGCCGGGAGGGCGAGCACCGCGAGAATGGCTACGAGCAGAGTGGCGAGTCGCATGGGTGCGAACCTGATGGGGGGTACGCGATCGATGAGTCCGGATAGTCTGCGCACCGCGCCCCGTCCCGGCAACGTCCCGGCAACGTCGCGGGAACCCGACTCAGGCACGCGCCAGCTCCTTCGCTCTCGTCCACACGCGGTCGAACATCGGTTCGGTCAGCGTGCCCGTGAAAGTGTTCTGTTGGCTCGGATGATAGGACGCGAGGACGTCCGGTCCGTCGAACAGAGTGACCTCGACCCCGTGTCCGAAGCGCGGTCGGGGCCTCGGGACCGAGAGGCCCCGGTCGGCGAAGATGCGGAGCGTCTGGAGGTACGCGAGGCTCCCGAGGGCGACTACGACGCGGACGTCGGTGAGCTCGTCCAGCTCCCGCTCCAGCCAGGCGCGACAGTTGTCGCGCTCCGTGGCGGTCGGCTTGTTGGCGGGCGGAGCGCACCGCACCGCCGCCGTGATCAGCACGTCGTGGAGCGCGAGCCCGTCGCCGCACGCGGTCGAGGTCGGCTGACTCGCCAGTCCGGCACGATGGAGCGCGCTGTACAGCCAAGCACCTGAGCGGTCACCGGTGAACATTCTGCCGGTGCGGTTTGCCCCGTGCGCCGCGGGTGCCAGCCCCACCACGAGGATCGATGCTCCGGGATCGCCGAAGGCGGGGACCGGCTTCCCCCAGTACTCTTCGGCGCGGTAAGCGGCGCGCTTCTCCCGGGCGGTCCGCTCGCGCCATTCCACCAGCCGGGGACAACGACGGCAGGCGACGACCTCTCGCTGGATCTCGTCGAAGGTGGACGGCGCCATCGGCTAGCGGCTCTCCTCCCACGCGGACAGCCAGAGCGCGGCGAGCATGCGGGCCCCCACGGCCAGCCGCTCCGCCGTGAACTCGACGGTCTCGGACCGAGCGGGCGCGTTGGGGTCGAAGCCGACGTCTCTATCAAGGCGGTAGAGATCGCCCAGCGTGGCGTGCGACGAGCGCAGATACTCCATCACGGCCTCGCGTGCAGAGCCCGCGACCGATGCGGGGACTCGCATCCTGCGGCTGACGTCGGTCTGGGAGACACGGGCCTCCACGAACGCCGCCTCGAAGCGGCTATGGAACGTTCTATCCAACGTGTATCCCTCCGGGTTCGGCGCATCGGGGGCCCAGCCGTTGAAGTGAATCGTCGTGTGGTGGGGCTGAGACCCATCCGTCACGTAGTGGCCGAGGAGTCCCGCGTCGTTGACGATGCGAGCTTCGATCCACCCCCTTCGCTGGGGGTCCGACTCCCGCCGCCAAAGCGTCCATTCCGTGACAAGCCTCTGATAGAGCTCGACGATTCGAAAGGGCAACAGACCGAGGGCTTCGGGCCGTTCGATTCCTGCCTCGCCGAGCGCCGCGAGGTACGCGTAGCGGTGTGGGGCGGCCAACGCCGCATCCGGAACGCTCTCCAGGTTGATGAAGTGATCGTACGACCAAGCCTCCCTCATCTCGACGCGACTTCCTACCCGCCACCTGTCTGGCTCCGGATCGAGATAGACGAGCTGCTCGGCCGCCGCTCGAAAGAAGGCCGGAACCTCAGGCGGGAGCGAAGCGATCGCCGCGCGCGCCGCCATCTCGTGGCCGGCGCCCCCCCATCTCGGAAGGGCGTCGGCACGGGTGAAGCCGAGCATCGCGACCGAGAGCGCGAGTACCGACCGATGCATGAGAGTCCTCGCAGGTTCGGGGAGGGAGGGATCAGAAGGATGAGAAGTGGTGCGCTGAGATACCAGGCTGGTAGAATAGCTGCATGAGAAGAGACAGCCTCGCCGGGCGGACCGCGGTGATCACGGGAGGGGGGCGCGGCATCGGCGCGGCGACCGCGATCGCGTTGGCGGAGGCCGGCGCTCGCGTGGCCGTCGCCGCCAGGAACGAGGCGCAGGTCGTCGAGGTCGCCGCACAGATGCGCGCAGATGGGCTCGAGGGCTTCGCGTTCCGCTGCGACGTGACGGATCCACGCCAGGTGCGCGATCTCGCGCTCTCTGCCCGGGAAGCGCTGGGGCAGGTCGACATCCTCATCAACAACGCGGCGACGGCGACCTCGAACCGGCTGGGTCGCATCACGATGGCGGAGTGGGAGCACATCTTCGCCGTGAACGCGACCGGTACTTTCCTGTGTACTCAAGCGATGTTCGATGGGATGGTGGAGCGGGGTTGGGGACGGGTCGTGAACGTGTCGTCGTTGGCAGGCCTACGAGGAGATCGCTACATCGCCGCTTATGTCGCGGCCGAGCACGCAGTCGTCGGATTCACCAAGGCGGTGGCCGCCGAGGCGGAGGATACCGGGGTGACCGTGAATGTGGTCTGCCCGGGCTACGTGGACACGCCGCTCACGGACGAGACCATCGCGCGCATCATGCACCTCACCGGAAAGTCCTGGCAGGAAGCGATGCGCTCGGTGCTGGACCAGGCCGGCCAGACGCGGCTCATCCGCGCCGCGGAGGTCGCCGAGACGATCCTGGGGCTGTGTGCCGACGAGGTGGGCGGGCGAAACGGAGAGGTCGTGGTCCTGGATGGGGCCGATACGCCGTGACCCTCAGGTGGATCGCTCCGTGCCGGCCGAGTCGCCGACGCGCGCGAACGCCGCGCACCATGACGTTGGCGCGCCGCATCGCGGGAGCAGCGTCCGGGAAGCGTTCGCGGATCCGGTCGAGGACCTCGGCCGCGATGATCGTCACCTGCCGTTGGGACCGCCCACGATTCGCGTCGCCGTCGATGCCCTCACCGACGGTCAGGATCGCTTCCTCGACCGGATCCATGGGGCCACGAGTCGTCCGCTTGATCCGGAGCGCCTCTACTCGGCCCGAGATCGGATCAACCATGCCTCCTCTTGTAACAAAAGATCCCGCAGCGGGTTAGAGATCCCTCGTACCCAGGGCGCCTCTTGGAGGCGCCCCACCCCCCTTAGGAGGAGGCGGAACTGGCGCTCCGACTGCAGCTCGAGTTGGTATACGACCCCGGGTGTCCCAACGTCGATCACGCCCGCAACGTGCTGACCACGGCATGCCGTGAGACCGGAACGCCGGCCGTGTGGACGGAGTGGAGCAGCGAGGATCCTGCCTGTCCCGAGCATGTGCGTAATCTGGGCTCGCCCACGGTCCTGGTGAACGAGGAGGACGTGGCTCCGGGCCCCCATCCTTGGGCGCCGAGGGAGGCGGGGGACGGCCCTCGGTGTCGAGTGTACCGCGACGGAGACGCGCTGGTTCCTGCCCCTCCGATTCGACGGGTCGTGGAAGCGATCACCAACGCGTTGCGCCCGTCGGTAGGATAGGCTCACCCCCCGACTCGGGGTCCATCGGGCTCAGGTACGGTCATCGTGCCCCGACTGACCGCCACGGCGCTCCCGCCCACGCGCACTGCGGTCGTCTCACCTCCCGCGCGGTCCGCCTCGACGTAGAGCAGGCTCGGGCGCCCGACCTCGCCTCCCTGCTCGATCGTCCACGCGAGCCGTGCGTCTTCCCTCCCGTCGATCCGCGAGAGGTACCCTCCCAAGGCCGCAGCGGCCGAACCAGTCGCGGGATCTTCGTAGACGCCCGAGCCCGGAGCGAACATGCGCACGTGTGCGTCGACGCCCGATCCGTCCGCATCCAGGCAGACGAGATACACGTGGTGCGCCCAGCTATCGCCAAGCAGGTCGCGCCATCTGGCCAGGTCGAGGACGGCCCTCTTCACGGCCGCCAGGCTGGCGATCGGCACGATGTGGTAGGGCAGCCCACACGACACGATCTCGGGTTGAAGTCCGACGGGGCCCACGTCTTCCGCGGCGATGCCGAGCATGGCCGCCAGTTCCGCGACCCCATGCGGGGAAGGGCGGTGCTCCGGCAAGACGGCCGTCGTGAAGCGCGCGAAGGTCGGCTTTCCTGCTTCGAAGCGCACGTCGACGGGGACGTGCCCGACGTTCTCCTCCAGGACCAGCGTGATCTCGCCGTCGGTCGGATGATCGGTCGCGGCTCCTGCGAGGTGAATCGCCGTGCCCACCGTGGGGTGTCCAGCGAACGGCACCTCGACGCTCGGCGTGAAGATGCGCACCCTGGCCGCACCGCCGAGAGTCTCGGGGGGACCGAGGAAGACGGTCTCGGAGAGATTCATCTCTCGCGCGATCCGTTGCATGAGCTCGATCGAGAGGTGCGCCGCATCGGGGAAGACCCCCAGGGGGTTCCCCCCGAAGGCTCCGTCCGTGAAGACGTCCAGCGTGTAGAAGGGGAGGTCCACGTCAGTCGCTCGCTCGCGCCCCGGGGCGTGTGGACAGGGCCGCGACGTCGTCACGGGGATAGACGAGGCCATACGTCAGCTGTCGCCGAGCCACCCGGTCATCGAACTGATCCTCGATTCCTTCGCATCTGGAGCACGTCATCGGACTTCACCACATGGGGCGTTCAATCGAGTCGCGGTGGCGAATACTGGCAGCCCGAACGCATCTTTGGAATCGGCCAAGCTGTTGAATCGGAATTGACCGAGTTGGAGACGAGGTAGCTATGACCCTCTCGCGTAGAAATGCCATCAGGATCGGGGCCGGCCTGGGGGCGATGGCCTGGCTGGATCACGATGCCCTCTCGGCGTGGCAGCAGGCCGCGCTCATCACCAAGGCGATCCCGTCGTCCGGGGAGCGGATCCCCGTCATCGGCTTGGGTTCGGCGCGCACCTTCAACCTGGACACCTCCAGCGCGGAGGCGGTCGGCCCTTTGCGTGTCGTGACCCTCTTCCACGAGCACGGCGGGAGGGTGATCGACACGGCCCCTTCGTACGGCCGAGCCGAGGCGTTCGTGGGGCGCGCCGTTTCGTCCATCGACGCCGCCGATGAGCTCTTTCTCGCGAGCAAGGTGAACGTGGAAGGCCGAGGGGTCGAGTCCGCGCTAGAGCAGATGGAGGAGTCCTCGCGGGTTCTCGGCAAGAGGACCGTGGACCTCATGCAGGGCTGGAATCTCGGGGACAACTTCCGGAGCCTCGGCGACCGTCACCTGGCCTCACATCTCGAGGCGCTGGCCGAGTGGAAGCGATTGGGGCGCACGCGCTACATCGGCATCACGACATCCTTTCCTCAGCAGTACCGCCTTGTCGAAGAGGCTCTGCGTCGCGAGGATCTCGACTTCGTGCAGCTCGACTACTCGATCGGAGCACTGGAGCCCGAGGACAGGCTCCTGCCCCTCGCGGCGGATCGCGGTGTAGCCGTCCTGATCAATCAGCCCTTCTCGACCGGAAACCTGTTCGGCCGCGTCGCGGGCAGGTCACTCCCGAGCTGGGCCGCGGACTTCGATTGCGTGAGCTGGGCGCAGTTCTTCCTCAAGTACATCGTTTCGCATCCCGCCGTGACCTGCGCCATTCCGGCGACGAGCGATCCGGAGCACCTCGTGGACAACATGGGCGCTTGCCTGGGCAGGCTCCCGGACGAGCGTACCCGCCGCCGGATGGTGGAGGTGTTCGAGGCGCTCTAGGGCGTCATGACGTCGCCGCGCAGGAGAAGCTCTCCTCCCTCCTCGGATCTCCTCCGTCGTAGCGTGCGACCTGCGGATAAGCGCAAAGAGGGCGCTGTATCTCGACGATGCCGTCGGCGGCGCGCTTCGTCGCGGTAAGCCGAGCGGGCGCTTCGCCCTCCTCCACCCACTTCCGGATCGTCTCGAGCCACTCGACCTGGTCGGGTCCGGGTCCGCCCCCGCAGTGCAGGACGCCGGGCAACAGGAAGAGTCGGGCGTACTCATCAGCATCGGGGTCGCCCTCCCGAAGGCCCTCGTAGTACCGGATCGTGCCGAGCGCCGTGATGGCCGGGTCGGACCAGCCGTTCCACAAGATGAGCTTGCCGCCGGACACGTCGAAGGCGGTGAGGTCCGTATCCGTGGCATTCAGGATCTTCGCGGCAGCGCGCGTGTCGCTCGCCCACGTCGAGAAGTCGTAGGCGGAGTAGTCCCACTCGGCGTCGTCGAAGACGAAATACTTGTAGATCTGCGTGCCGAAGCCGAAGTGGAGGCTCGGCAGCCCGGGTCCGGCGCCGGATCCGCCGCCGATCCACAGACCCCAACCGGACGATTCCGCCTCTCCACCGGAGGGGTAGCCCGGATAGATCACTCGGCCACCCACCATCGGACCCCGGTAGATGAGCCGGATCGCTTGAAGCGCGGACGCGCTCACGCAGGCGCCCCCGCCGCCGGCGGTGCAGCGTGGCAGATCCTCGGGCCTGAAGTCGCACCCCCGGGGGTCGTTCAGGATCCCGTCGGTCACGCCGTCGAGGTCGTCGCACGCCTCGAGGACCGCGTCGGACAGGAGCCGCAGGACCTCTGGCGTGAGCGTGCGATCGGAGGGGTCGCGTGGATTCGGGTAGATCGCCTGGGCGGTCTGGACGCCCATCGCGCCGATGGCCGTCCAATCGTAGGCCGGCGCTCCCGCCACGATGCCGTCGAAGTCGTCGGGGTAGCGCTGCGACTCCATCATCGCCTGGCCGCCGCCCCGCGAGCAGCCGACGAAGTAGTTGTAGTCGATGTCTTGTCCGTAGTGCAGCCGGATGATCGTCTTCGAGACCTCGGCGGTCAGGTGCACGGCCCGATGCCCGAAGTTGACCTCGCGGTCGGGGCGGTCGAGCGCCCATGAGGCGTCGACGCCGCCTCCCTGGTGGCCGGTATCCGTGCCGGAAGTGGCGTAGCCGAGGCCCAAGGGCGACTCGGAGCCCGATAGCGGCCCCATCGCGCCGTTCTGTACCGAACCGACGAAGCCGCCCCCGCCTCCCATCACGAAGCGTTGGTTCCAGTCGCGTTCGAGCGGCAGCAAGAGCTCGAAGTGGATCTCGGTGTCGATCGTGCCCCGGACGCGGCAGTGGGCGGGGTCGGCGGCAGTCGCCGCCAGGAGCTCACTCGCGTCGATGCGGAAGCCGCCCCACTTCACCGTGGCCAGGTCGGCGCACGCGATCTGATAGAGGGGCCGCGACTCCGGAGGCGCGGCGCCGGCACCTAGGAGGACCACCGCGATGAGGCCGACGAGCTTGGGTACGGGATGGGACCGGAATCTCATGATTGACCTCCGCGCATGGGACGGCTGCGGCAAGATCTTGTCCACCTGGCGGGTCAGCAAGGTGCGGTGGGTGACGGCGCGACGCGTCAACATGCGCCGTTCGTCACGTGCCCTTACTTTGGCCGCCTTCCCGAATCTGCCGGACGTCCTGATCGGCGCCACCGTCGCTGGAGGTTGGACACGTGATGGACCGCGTGGCGAGGCTCCTCAACATGAAGCGGGGCGAGCTCTCGCTCGCGCTCCTCGCCGTCGTCTTCAATTTCTGCGTCCTCTGCGGATACTACTTCCTGCGTCCGGTGCGTGACGCGATGGGCGTATCGAGCGGCATGGACGACCTGCGGTGGCTCTTCGCGCTGACTTCCGTCGTCTCGCTGATTGTCGTGCTCGCGTTCGGCGGCGTGGTAGCCAGGACGAACCGCCGCCGCTTCATCCCGGTCGCCTACGGTTTCGTGATCGTGTGCCTCTTCGGCTTCGCCGGGCTCCTCATCGCCGACGGGACGTCGGGCGGCGGCCTCATCGGGACGGAAGCGCAAACGGTGCTCTCGCGGATGGTGGGCTACACGTACTTCGTGTGGCTGAGTGCGATCAACCTCTTCGTCACGAGCCTCTTCTGGGCATTCATGGTCGACCTCTTCGACGTCGACCAGGGAAAGCGGATGTTTGCCTTCATCGGCATCGGTGGCACGGTGGGCGCGCTGGTCGGCGGTTGGGCTACCGTGGTCATCAGCGGGGCCACGGAGTCGGTGTATCTGCCCGCGGGCCTCATGCTGGTCGGTGCCGCGCTGTTTGCCGTCGCGATCACGGTCATGCTGATGCTGGATCGCATGGCCATAGCGTCCGACCACTCGAGGCACAGCGCTGGAGGCTCCGGGGCAGCCGCGCCAGAGGCGATCTCGGCTGCGGAGCCCCGCATCGGTGGAAAGTTCTGGGACGGCATGCGCGAAGTCGCGACCTCGCCTTACCTGCTCGGGATCGGGATCTGGGTCGTGCTCATGGCCATCGCGAACACGATGATCTACTTCACACAGGCCAACATCATCCTCTCGAACACGGACTCGTTCAGCCAGCGCGTGGCGGGCTTCGGGCTCTTCGACGCGCTCACGCAGGTCGCGACGCTGCTCACGCAGATGTTCGTGACCACGCACGTCATCAAGAAGATGGGTGTGGGATGGACGCTCGCGATCCTACCGGTGGTGACGATGGCGGGCTTCGCGATCCTCTCGGTGTGGACCGTCTTCGGCGTGATGGCCGTCTTCCAGGCGGTGCACCGTGCGACGCGCTACGCGATGTCACGCCCCGCCCGTGAGACGCTGTTCAGCGTGCTCACGCCGTCGGAGAAGTACAAGGCCAAGCCGATCGTCGATGTCTTCCTCTACCGCGGCGGCGACCTTGCGGGCGTCGGCGTCGACGGGCTCTTCGCCGCGCTGGGGCTCACGCTAGGATGGGTGGCGGCCGCTACGGTCCCGCTGGCGGGGGGGTGGGCGCTGTTGTCCCGAGGCCTCGGTCGCGCGCAGCAGCAGAAAGTGCGTGAGGCCGACGCCCGTCATTCGCCGGCCGCTTCCGCGAAGAGTTCGGTGCTCAGGTAGCGACCGGCGGTGTCGGGCGCGATGCAGACGACATTGTGACCCGGCCCCAGCTCACGGGCCACTTCCATCGCCGCCCACACGATGGCCCCACTGCTCATGCCCACGAACAGTCCTTCTTCGCGAGCGAGTCGGCGCGCCAGCGGGAACGCATCCTCCTCCCACGCTTTCATGACGCGGTCGATGACGGAACGGTCGAGGTTGTCGGGAATGAAGCCGGGGCCCATCCCCTGGAACTGGTGTTGGCCGCGCTCCTCACCATGGAGCACGGCGCTGCGCCCGGGTTCCACCGCGACGACCGGGATGTCGTCGAGGCGTTCCTTCAAGAAACGGCCGACGCCCGAGATGGTGCCACCGGTTCCGGTGCCGTAGACGAAGGTGTCGATACGGCCGTCCATCGCCTCCCATATCTCGGGCGCGGTGGTCTCGTAATGAGCCCTGGGGTTGGCGGGGTTGGAGAACTGATTGGGCATGTACGCACCGGTCTCGTCACGGATCTTCTCGGCCTCCGCGATCGCGGCGATCATGCGCGTCTCCGGATCGGTCAGCACGAGCTCGGCGCCGTACGCCGTGAGGGTGCTCTTGCGCTCGTCGCTCATGTGCGCCGGGAGCGTCAAGATGAGCCGGTATCCGCGAGCGGCGGCGACCTGCGCAAGGCCGATTCCGGTGTTGCCGGAGGTGGGCTCGACGATGGTATCGCCCGGCTTGAGGAGGCCGCGTTCCTCGGCGTCTCGAATCATGTAAAGCGCCGTGCGATCCTTGATCGAGCCCCCCGGATTCATCGCTTCCATCTTGACCCAGACCGCCGCCG
>Ga0326597_10013703_pt1 | contig 10647 bp, 10 predicted proteins | sample RVTome_12_FD_203789 | JGI IMG/M metagenome (GOLD analysis project Ga0326597, IMG submission 203789) | Soil microbial communities from uranium-contaminated site in the Upper Colorado River Basin, Wyoming, United States - RVT100D185 | ecosystem: Environmental > Terrestrial > Soil > Contaminated >... | reverse complement strand
CCAGGTTCACCAGAACCTTCTTGTCGCCCCGGCTGGCCATGCGCTTCATCGTGTCTCGCAGGCTGGCGCTCTCTTTTCCCAGAACCAGCCGGCCGCTCAATTCCACAATCGTTACGCCATCGACTTTCCGATCATCAATTTTCAAGGGCATGTCGCACCTCTCCCAAGGCTGGAATCCTGCCGCGCCCGCGACAGGATTCGTCTGTTGCTCCCCCCGCCGGCAGGAGCCTTGACTTCATAATGTTTAGGCCGTGCGCCTGGAGAAAGAGCCACGATGCCCCCCCGCAGTGGACAACCTACAGGCTATAGATCGCACATAGCTTATAGGAAGCCGCCATTGCAAGGCAAGCGCCTTTCGGGGTCTTCCTCAGTGGAGCCACAGCTTGCTTGCGTGGTCGGTTCCTGTGGTAAGATGATCTGTTTCAAAGCGCGACGATTTGTCAGGAGTAATTCTACTCATGCTCGATGGATTTCTGGTTCCGGAAATCGAAGTGGAGGCGAACGGGGAAGGCGAGCCGATTGCGGTCGGCGACGCTTCCGGCAAGACCTTCTTGCTGACGCTCGCGATCACCCGCATCCTGGAGCAGCAGTCGCTCGACGTCAGCGTATGGGGCTCGGCCGACGGCCAGGAGTGGGGCGCGAACCCCCTCATCGCGTTCCCGCAAAAGTTCTATCAAGGCGTCTCGCAGTTGCTGCTCGACCTGCGGGACGCTCCCGAGATCAAATTTGTACGGACGAAATGGACGGTCAACCGCTGGGGTGTGGGGAACCCGAAACCCCGCTTTAGCTTTTTGCTCAAGATTCAGGAACAAGCCCTCGCGGGCGTGGGACGCTGAATCTGCCAGTTCGCCTGCGAGACAGTATTCACTTGCCGGTCATTTGGATCGCTACCTCGAATCCCTCCAAAGTCGCTGAGTTTCAGTTGGGGCTGCGTCTGTTTCAACCGCAGGCCGCCCCGGAAGACCTCCAAAGCGACCCCCCAGCAGACCCATGGACCGCCGAGCGGGTCCTCAACTTCTCCCGCCTGCCGCCCTGCGCGGAGGACGCGCGCACCTTTGCCGGCAACGCTGAGAAGAAAGCTCTCCACTACTCCCGGCTCGCCGAAGGGCTCGTCTTTGCGGATGACTCGGGCCTGGAGGTGGACGCGCTGCGCGGCGCCCCGGGCATCAAGTCCCGCCGCTTCGCCGGGCCGGGAGCCACCGACGCCGACAATCGAGCCAAGCTCCTGGTGCTGCTCGGCGGAGTTCCTGCGGCGAAGCGGACGGCGCGGTTTGTCTGCGAACTGGCTGTGGCGCGCGCCGGCGAGCTTCTGGTGCGGTTCCGCGCGGTTGCCGAAGGATCGATCCTGACCGCGCCTTGCGGAGAAGGCGGCTTCGGCTACGACGCGCTGTTCCTCGACCCGGAAACCCGGAAAACGTTCGCGGAGCTTTCCGCCGAAGAGAAACTGGCCCGCAGCCACCGCGGCCGCGCTTTGCGCGACTTGCTCAACTGGCTGGCCACACACCATGCGCATCAAGCGCACAGTGCGGGCCGGAGCCTGTGAGGCGCCGCCATGTCCCAGCAGGAGCAAATGGCCTGGGATGAGCGGTTTCGCGGCGGAGATCATGCCAGCGAGACCCCGGACCCGTTTCTGGCGCAGCTCGATGCGTATCTCGAAGCTCTCCCGCCTGGGCCAAATGCACTGAAAGCAATCGACCTGGCCTGCGGCGCGGGCAGAAACGCCGTCTATCTGGCCGAGCGCGGGTGGGACGTAACGGCCTGCGACGTTTCGCTCGTTGGTCTGCGGGCGGCCCAAACGTTGGCCCGGAAGCGCGGCGTCCGTTTGCGGCTTTTCTGCCAGGACCTGGAAAGCGCGCAACTTCCCCTGGAGCATTTCGACCTGGTTGTCTGCTTCTTCTATTTGCAGCGGGAGCTTTTTCCGCAGATCCAGGCGGCGCTCCGGCCCGGCGGCTTCCTTGTCTTCAAGACCTACACAACCGACCAATTGTGTTTCCCGGGCCGCCCGCGCCATCCCCTGCACATGCTCCGTCCGCAGGAGCTGCTCACGGCCTTTCAGGATTTCCGCGTCTTCGTCTATCAGGAGACGCTCGAGGGCCGGGGCGTGGCCCAGTTGATCGCCCAGAAGCCTTGCGGGCCGCTTGCAGCGGATTCGCAGCGGTAAGACACTACCCTTCGGCACTTGCAACCGTTGCCCTCTTCGTCCGATTGCATTACAATTCCTGTGGTAGTTGTTGCCAGACAATTTGCTGCGCAGGAGGAAGAATGAGCAAACGAGTTATGCTTGCTGTTGCCGGGGTGGCCGTGATGGCCTTCCTGGCGACGCAGTGCAGCACGAATCCCGAGACCGGAGCCGGGGTCCAGCAGAACGCGCCGGAAGCGGCTGTGGCTCAGCAAAACGCACCGCCAGAGGCGGGCGCGCCCGAGCATGAAGTAGCGCGGATCGCCGTGATGGATTTGAAGTCGAAAATCGAGAGCGGCGATCGGTTCCTGCTGATTGACGTCCGCGAAGACTGGGAGCTCGAGCAGAACGGGGCCATCGCGGGCGCGATTCACATCCCCATGGGTGAGCTCGACGCGCGGATGCCCGATATTCCGAAGGATGCCGAAATCGTATTCTACTGAGAGGGAGGAGGGCGCGCGGAGCGCGCCGCCAAGATGTTTCAAGAGGCCGGATACAAGTCGGCTGGTCCCTACTGTGGAATCCGCGACTGGAAGAAAGAAGGCCTGGACGTTGTCGACAAGGGCCAGGTCCAGCGTCCTCCGGCAGGGCCGATTAACCCTTCGTAGCAGGGTACAGGCAGGATCCCAGCCGGGAACGTAGACGGCTGCGTCCGCGAGAAACATGCTAACCAAGACAAGCGGTCCCCTCCGCTTTCGGGCGGAGGGGTTTCGTTTGCTGCTATCCGTCCTTGATCCCCATAAGGACGGCCTGCCGATGCAGAACATCCTTGAAATTCAGAACGTCACGGTGTATCGCGGCAGGACGCGCGTGTTTGAGAACCTGTCGCTGGCGATCCCTCTCGGGTGCCACGCCGTCATCCTCGGCCCGAACGGCGCGGGGAAGTCTACGCTGCTGCAACTGCTCTCCCGCGAGCTCTATCCCGTGGCGCAGGAGGGCAGCTCGATACGCGTGTTCGGAAAAGAGGACTGGAACGTCTGGGAATTGCGCTCGCGCCTCGGGATCGTGTCCGACGATTTGCAGACGAGTTATTCGGGGAATGCGGCCGGGAGGGACGTGGTCCTGTCGGGCCTCTACGCGAGCATCGGGGTCTGGCCGAACCAGAGTTTCGAGGCCTCCGACCGGGACCGCGCGCAGGAGATCATGGAACTGCTCGGCGTGGCGGAGCTCGCCAGGAAGCCGTTCGGAGCGATGTCAACCGGCGAGCGGCGGCGCTTCCTGCTCGGGCGCGCTTTGATCAGCGACCCCGAGGCGCTGGTGCTCGACGAGCCGACCGGGGGGCTCGACCTCAGGGCCGTCTTCCAGTACCTCGGCATCGTGCGCGGGCTGATGCGCGCCGGGAAGACCGTGATCCTCGTCACGCACCACATCCATGAAATCCCGCCCGAGATGGACCGCGTCCTGCTGCTCAAAGAAGGAAAGGTCGTCGCGGACGGCGGGAAGGAAAGCGTTCTGACGAGCGACCGGCTCAGCAGCCTGTTCGGAATCCCCATCCAGCTTCTGCGCGCCAACGGCTTCTATCAGGCCGTGCCCGCGCAGCGGGACAACGAAAGCAGTCCGCCCGCTTAGACTAGAACAGCAGTTCCGTCATTTTCGGAGTGGGGGACTTGGCTTTCGGAGCCTTCTTGAAGGTTATATTCTCTCGCGGAACTTCCACGGTTTTCCCGGCCAGCAACTCCTCGACCGTCAGCAGTTGCAGCCTGGGATATTGCTTCCCCCACGGCGCTTGATAGAACCCCGCCGAAGCTGCCTCCGACCGCATCGGCTGTGTCGGCGGCTCTAAGCTGATCAAAACGCCGATCTCGGCCTTCTCCCGTTCGATCACGCCGCGCAGGTCGCGGACATGGGCGACGTTCGTATTCCCCGCCTTCACGGAAAAAATAATCTGCTTCGTGCTCTTCGGCTCGTCGTGGAAGTACAGCCGCCCGTCAATCCCTTTGTCCGCGCCTTTCCTCTGTTCCACGGGCCTCGCCCCCACCAGCCCCAGCGCCCACCACTGGAACTGGTATGGGTCCTGCTTCGCCAGTGATTCCGCGTCCGGCAGAGAGACCGGCTCCCCGACGACTTCATACCTCACTTCGTCTCCAAACGCGTCTCGCAGTCTGTGCCGGATCAGCGTGATCGCCAAGTGTGTGATGTCAATCCCAATCCACTGCCGCTTCAACCGCTCCGCCACTACGACCGCTGTCCCACACCCGCAAAAAGGATCGAGAACCACATCGCCCTCGTTGCTGCTGGCTTTGATGATTCGTTCCAGTAGTGCCTCTGGCTTTTGGGTCGGATAACCAAGTCGCTCTTGAGCTTGGGAATTGATTGGTGGTATGTCGTCCCATACGGACGGCATGACCCCACCGGGCATTTCATCAAGGAATCTTATCAGGTACGGAACCCCAGATTCCGACCACGCAAGACGGCCCCCTTTGTCTATTGCTCTTAACTTTTCCTTCAATACCCGCCAGCCCCATTTAGGGGTGTAACCCTTGTAGTCATAAACCAAATTCGGTCTTGGCCCCATGCTCGCCGACCGGATGATGTTATCTAATCTGTATTTCCGACCTTCTTCGTTAACACGATTGTAATGGCTTTCAACGTATTTTTGGTTATGCGGTGCGTATTGAGGATTCCAAATTGCGCTCTTTGAGCGCACGAAGTACAGAAGAGTGTCTTGCACACCAGCGAAACGCTTGGAATCATTGTGAGAACTTGTGCGTTTCCAGACTATTTCATTCCGGAAGTTTTCCGGTCCAAACACAGCATCCATCAACATCTTCAAATAGTGGCTCGCCGTCGGATCGCAGTGCAGATAAATGCTGCCCGTCGGCTTCAAGACCCGCCGCAGTTCCACGAGCCGCGGAGCCATCATCGCCAGGTACGCCAGCATGTCGTTGTCGCCGAGAAATTTTCGGAACGATTGCAGCGCGTCGGAAACCCTGCCGCCTTTTTCCACCACTTCCTGGTACGCTGCGGCGGCGGCCCGGTCCCACTGCCATGTGTCCCCGAACGCCTTGATCTGCGCCGCCGACCGCGACCCGTCCTGCTCCGCGAACAGCACGTTGTAATCCTGGTTGCTCTTGAACGGAGGGTCCAGATACACCAGGTCCACCGTCTCGTCCTTCACGTACCGACGGAGAATGTCCAGATTATCGCCGTAATAGAGCGTGTTCATGTGGGAACTCGCAACGTCCTATCGTTACGGAAAAATTGTACACCCTTTCCAACGCACGTGCGCTGCGGGGTGGATCCCCGCAGGAGCGAAAGCTGCTGGCCCATGGCGCAAGCCATGGGAACAGGGCGAACAAACACAAGCCCCGGCAGGGGCGACAGAAATCCCTTGCCGGCTACACGCACAGCTATGGGCCCTACCGGAGCAGGTCGGTGTAGGTGCGGTATTTGCCGTCGGAATAGTTGGCGAGCATCTCGTCGAGGTTCTGCGTTGTGGAGGTGCTGTAGTATCCGGGGGCGGTGTCGACGAGGCCCCAGCGGCCGAAGACCGAGCGGATCATGACGCTGCGGTCCGAGCGGGGCAGGCGGGTCAGGTTTTCCATGTACTGGCCGAAGACGCGGTCGCGAAACAGATAATCCTCGACGTTCGAAACATAGAAGGCGGACAGGCGCTGGTCGTGCTGGCGCATCCAACGCGCGATGGCCACGAGGGCGTGGGTTCCGCCGAGGTCGCCCACCACGGGAATCACGGCGTCGCGCTGGTGGAGCGAGCGCAGGAACTGGAAGTCGTCTTCCCGGGCCAGGAAGCTGAGCCGGCGGCCTTCGCGGTCGGTTTCGAGCAGCAGCTCCCGGTAGGTCGGATAGTAGGTGCGCGGCAGCCGGCCGGTCGAGTGGAACCGCAGCGACAACCGCCGGGCCATGAACTCCGAGTGAAAGCGCAGGATCGTTTGCATCTCCTTTGCCGAGACCGGAACCCCGAACCCGGCAATGGTTTTCCGGATGCGGTCGTCGATCGGGGGAGCGGACGCCGCAAACTGGTCGTCCAGGTATCTGACGATCTCATCGATATCCGCATCGTTCCATTTTCCAAGCTGCCCGTTCGCAAGCTGCCCGTTCGCAAGGTCGTTGTTCTCAAAATCCCCGGGAGGCGGCGTGCCGGTCAGCAGGGCGAGGTACTCGATGCGGTTCCGCGACATTTGAAACAGCGCTTTGAAGAGCAGGTGCAGGAGGAGGTTGTCGCGGCGGATGTCGACGAGGAAGGCGACGCTCGGGCGGATGCGGGCCATGTAGGAGAAGCTGGTATCCGGGCCGACGCCGATGTAGACGCCGCCGGAGACGCCCGCCTGCTCGAGGCGCGGCACGACGTGCAGATAGGACTTCTCGTTGGAGATGAGATTGTCAGTGTCGAACCAGCCGTTTGGCTCGGAGAGCTCGGCGACGAGCTGGGGGAAATCGAACTCGGCGGGGACCGACTGGATTTCCTGCCAGACGGCCCAGCCGGCGACCGCGGCGATGACGAAAACGCCGAGAGCAATGGAGCGCGTCCATTGGTGGATTCGGCGGTGGATCGGGTTCCGCATCACGGTGTCACCGGAGGCTCATCAGGGGTAGACGGAGAGGGGAAGCGGTATCATCTCCATCTTGTTCAATCCGTTGCCTTTCTGGCGCGAGAGGCGCTTTAGAATGGTCCTAGAGGTCCTAGTTTGGGTTCGTTTCGTAAAAAATCAACTAAAAACCAATATCTACTTTGAAATCAATTGGATATTGGGGAACCAATTTTTCCGAACCATTCCATTCCCTATCCTCCCCGTCCATTCCCTACGGGGCGCCTCCACGCCCGCGCACCACCTCCGCTGCCAGTATGGAGCGAGGCGGGAACCCCGGCAAGAAAATTCTACCGAGAGTTCCGAAAGAACCGAAAGTTCCGAAAGAACCGAAGGAACCGAAGGAACCGAAGGAACCGAAAGCCCCCCGTCTCCCTACGGCAGGGCGAAGACGTAAATCGCGTTGTTGCGCACGAGGTGCATTCCGGGCACCTGGCGCTCGACCCCGGCGGTTCCGGACTGCCCGGAGCCGGTCATCACGGCGACGTACTGCTTGCCGTTGACCGCATAGGTTACGGTGCTCATCTGAACGACTCCCCCGACGATGGTCTCCCAAAGGATTTTGCCGTCGGCGGCGTCGAGGGCGCGGAAGCGGCGGTCGACGTCACCCCAGAAGATCAGGTCGCCGGCGGTGGCCAGCACCGCGCCGTTGCTGGGGGTGCGGGCGGAATAGATGCGGTCCCAGCGTCCGGTGGCAACGTCCATCTTGGCCAGACCGGTGAAGGTATTCAGATCGATGCCGGGGCGGGGAATTCCGACGCGCGGGCCGAAGCCGGAGGCGCTGCCCGCGTTGGCCGTCATGTCGAGGCAGGAGTCGTGGAAGGGAATGTAGAGCGAGTTCCTGCCGGGATGGTATGCGGGAGGCCAGTAGCCGCGGGTATTGAACGAGCAGACCAGGACGCGGTCGCCGTCCTTTTTGAAGACCTTGTCCATGTTGATGTAGGACTTGCCGGTCTCGGGGTCGACGCGCGCGATATGGAAATCGGGCGTGTCCACGGGGAAGGGCATGGCCCAGAGGAACTCGCCGTTGGAGCGGTCCACGGCCCAGACGCCGCCGCCCTCGGCGACCGTGACGACCACGTCGCGCTCCTGGCCGCGCGGGATCCGCGAGCTGATCCATTTCACAGCGGCCGGGTCCGGATTGACTACCGTGTGGATCAGGAATTTCTCGTGCGTGTGGTCCAGGTCCCAGTCGTCTCCGGGCAGCTCCTGATAGTACCAGACAAGCTTTCCGGTATCGGGATTGAGGGCTACGGTCGAATTGCTGTAGGCGTCGGCGGGGGCGGACTGCGGGATGTCGTTGATGTTGCCGCCGTGGCGTTTCAGGCGGGTGTAGGGGGTGGGGTTGGCGACGCCCCAGTAGATCAGGCGCTTCGCGGGATCGTAGGACCCGGGCAGTCCCCAGGCCGAGGCCTTGCGCTGCGGCAGCGGGACGCTGCCCCAGGAATCGCCGCCCGGCTCGCCCGGAGCGGCGGTGTTGTAGAACTTCCAGACTTCCCTGCCGGTGCGGGCGTCGTGGGCCACTAGGTAGCAGCCGTCCTCGCGGGTCTCGGCGTTGCCGCAGGTGCGGGCCGAGATCACTTTGCCGTCGGCGACGATGACTCCGGAGCTATGTTGCGCGCCTTTCTTGTAGTCATGCGCAGCGGTCTCCCAACGCACCGCTCCCGAGCGCGCGTCGAGCGCCACGACGAAGCCGTCGGGGGCCGTCCAGTAAATCATGTCCTCGAAGATGGCAAGAGTCTTGGAGCGCGAGGCCGTGGGGGCGCCCGCAAAGTTCCGCAAATCGGCGGGCAGACGGCGCTCGTACTTCCAGATCTCGTCGCCGTTGGTGCCGTCCACCGCCAGCACGCCGCCTCCGGGCAGGATGGTGTAGAGGACGCCGCGATAGACGATCGGGATGGTTTCCTGGGTGCCCTCGGGCAGGCCGCGCGACCAGACCATGCGCAGGCGGGCGACGTTCTGCTTGTTGATCTGGTCGAGCGGGCTGAAGCGCTGCGCGTCCTGCGTCCGGTTGAACATCAGCCAGTCGTTCGGGCTGGGGTTCTCGAGCATCTGCTGCGTTACCGGGGCGAAGTTCTCTACCTGCGCCGAGGCGGGCGGCGCGAGGGCCGCTAAGACGGTGAATGCCGTAAGAATGTATGTCCGGATCACGAGAGTCCTCCTTCGCAGTTGGTTCGTGCAATTATACCCGTTCTGGCAATGCTTCGCCTCGCTGCTTTTTCGGTTTCTCATTGCGTCCCTTGGTCTTCTGGAACAAAAGTAATGCGGAGGCCGGTGGTGAGCAGGACGTCGTTCTTCTTTCTGCCCGTGACGGGGTTGCTGAGGTAGCGGTCGCTCAAGGAGACCTGCCAGGAGAGCCAGCGGTTCATGCGGGTGTCGGCGGTGGTGTCGAAGGAGACGCGGAAGACGCCGGGGTCGCTGAGGTTGGGGAAGATGGTCATTTTCTGCTGCACGGAGCCGAAGGAGGAGTACTGGAACTGGAACTCTTCGCCGAGCAAGGTTTCGCCGGAGGTCCGGTTGAGGCCGGTCGAAAAGAACTCGCGGTTGAGCGACGAGCCGCCGAAGACGTCGAACTTGGTGCGCTCCGTGTTCACGGCCTTGAAACCGAAGCCACCGGCGGGCGCGAAGCGCAGGTCCAGGTCTTGAAATTCATCGAACTCGAGGTCCGTGGAGGCGAATACGAACCACTGCGGGCTCAGGTTCAGGTTGTAGCTGATTCCGCCGCGGATGGCGTTGGCCGTGACGACCGACTCTCCCGTAGTGTCGTTGGCGGCGTAGACGGAGGTAAACGTAACGCCGATCTTGTCGCGGGTGGTGGCGCGGTTGGCGTTCGCGCCGAAATTGAGGGTCTGGGTGTCGGAGTTCCCGCGCGCCTGCGCGTATCCGAACCCCACGTTGCCGGTCCAGAGGTCGGTGAGGCCCGGGTTGCGAAGCCGCTCGATCTCGCGCTCGTACGCCGCCTGCTCTTCCGCGGACCGGATGAACTGGACGGCCTCCTTGGCCGCCGTGATCGTGCCCGCGCTTTCCGTCACGATCTCGTACTGGTTGTTGATGGTCACGAGCGGGCCGACCGCCACGGGTCCCCCCTCGATTCCGACATAGACCGGGGTGGAGGACTCGACGCTGGTGACGGCGCTCCACGGCAGGTTCACGACTCCCGCATATTGGGAGTTGAACGAAAGCGTTTCCTGGTCCGATTTGACGATCATCCCCGTGAGACGGTCTCCATTCTCGAGCACTACGAGGTCGGCTCTCGCCGCAGGAACTCCCACACAGAACAGCAGAAACAATTGCGCAATTCGCTTTGCCATGATTTCCCTTTCCTGCGCGCCGGAGATCGGCGCTCCCAACATTCTAGAAGAACAAGCCCCCGGGGCAAACCCCGTGCCATGGCGACGAAGGGTACTAGACCGTTTTCAGAGTTGCTCTATAGGCACCCGAACCCGGCAGAGCCGGAACCAAACAAGACGGATAGTTGTTCGTTGCGAGTTGTTAGTTGTCAGGTCACACGCCCGTGGTTTCGCGACGACGCCCAGACGGATTCCGGATTCCGAATTCCGGATTCCGGATTCCGAAAAGTTGGGCCGCTTCTGAAATAGCTCCTCAGGCCTGTAAACATTGACTGAAACCAATATCGCCGAAATGTTCGTGCCAGCAACGGCAACAATCTTATTACAAAGGTACTACGCCTAAAGGGGGCGGGCACTCAGCAGGGAACGCGGACCCAGCCGGAAGCGGCTGGGCTAGGGAAAAGAACACCCCCACGGCACAAAAGACGTGCCGTGGCTACCCCGGCCAGAAACGATACACTAGGGCGTGTTAACAAATGGTGTAACCCGCCGCGTGAATGGAAGACGAACCCCAGGGGCTAAAGCCCCCAGGCCTTGCTGCGTTTTCGGCATGGCTGAAGCCATGCCCTGA
>Ga0326597_10013702_pt1 | contig 10648 bp, 13 predicted proteins | sample RVTome_12_FD_203789 | JGI IMG/M metagenome (GOLD analysis project Ga0326597, IMG submission 203789) | Soil microbial communities from uranium-contaminated site in the Upper Colorado River Basin, Wyoming, United States - RVT100D185 | ecosystem: Environmental > Terrestrial > Soil > Contaminated >... | reverse complement strand
TAAGGAATCGCGAGAATCCCAGGACCTGCTCACAAAGCAGCTTGCCGATCAAAGTGACAAGCTGGTTAGAATGGCTGAACTTCTGGAGCTTAAAGAGCAAGATGTTCAAACGTTGAACGAAATCAAAAGTTTCGTTAACGACCCTGCAATGGCCGATCACGTGTACGCGATCGACGCTAAGTTGAAGGGTATCGAAACAGCGGTTGAAGCCGGGGATCTCGAACCGGATGAGGCACTTGATCGAACTCGTGAGTTGCTTGATAAGACTCGCGAGGAGATCGCAGACGTTCAGGCTACCGCTGCTGCGGAAGCTCTCGTCTCTCGTGCCGATATCATTGCTGATAAGCTATTGGCGCAATTGCCGGAAGAATATAACGCACAGGATCGAGCAGTGATCCAGGATTTGTGGACCGAGAAGATGGACTGGGCAAAGGCCGTGGCCAATCCCGATCGTCTTTCGGATATTCTTTCTGAGGGGTTTCAAGAAACCCTCGATCGGTATGGCGTGCCAAGGGGTGCATTGTTTACTGGTGAAGAGGTTCAAGAGTTGACACCAGAACCGGCAGCCGCACCACCGACTCCAGAGGAGGAGTTGGAAGAGCTTATGGGGCGCAACTGGGGTGGATTGCAGGAAGTCGACACGGCAGGCGGGAAGAGAGTTCAAGCCGAGCTTAGTGACGATGACTTCAATCAGGCCTTGGCCAGCGTCATCCGGAAAGCACACGGGCGGTAGCCATAACGATAGGAGCTATACCCTAAATGATTACATTTAACACTCTGGGTGATATGCTCTTGCGTCGATACATTGTTGACTTTATTGCTCATATAGGGTAATACAAAACATTTAAAATTGCTGGAACATCTTGACAAAGAGAAATTAGTCCCTACAATGTAACTGGAAACGGTAGGCATGAAAGGTTGAAAAGACTAATTTAAAGACAATCAGCAGCTAGCAGCCTTAAAGGGCTGTAGTTCAGAGACTAAAAGATTAGTAAACCACACTCCAGCTGTTTAGAGGCAAAGGAGATAATGTGAATAAACGCGAACTTAGACAGCTCTTATGTTCTATGCTACTAGGAGACGGGTGTATTAGTAATGAAACTAAAACCTGTGCTCCTATATTTAGGCTGCATCATTCTATAAAACAAAAAGAATATGCTTTATGGAAGGCAGAAGAAATAGATAAGATCTTTAGAAAGAAAAATCTTACTAGATGTTGTAACATAAGAGAAGGGAAAACTAAGGACTCAAAAGGTAACTGGCATCAAACTATATACATACATTTGGCTTGGGCTAAATATATGAGACTTTTGAGACGTAAAACATATGACTATAAAGGGATAAAGAACGTTCAGTTTCTTTTAAAGCACTGTGTCAGTCCTAAACATCTAGCGATATGGTTTATGGACGATGGTTCAGAGTACAGGCAAAAAAAGAAACATATAGACGGAACTGAATACTTCGGAAATCCAATATTATATTTACATACATGTTCCTTCACAGAAGGGCAAATCAATTTAATTATTGAATGGTTTAAACAAAAATATAATATAACACCAAAGATAGTTAGAACTTCTAAGAAACAAGGTTCTAAACCTAGATTGAGATTTGTAACCGAGGATTCCAGAAAGATATTCAATATTATACGACCATATGTAAACCAGTTCGAGTTTATGAAACACAAATTTAGATCAAGTTTTGAACGATACTAATCTTTGAAAGGCCGAATGTACCTGAAAAGGTAAAGATATAGTCCACTAGATTATGAATCTAAGCAAATGCAGAACCTGTCAGCTCCCATTTATACGCAGCTCCGAGAAAACACTGCCTTCACCCCTTCGGGTGATGGTGCTTACTTCGGTGTGCGTATTCAAGGGAATGAGGCTGGTGGTGGTTGGCGTGCAACGGACGATAATATCCTGCCGACTGCTAGCAATGAGCAAGTTAAGCAAGCAAGAGTTCGACCCAAGAAGTATTATCACACCGTCACTTTCTCCGGACTTGCTGAGGCGGTCTCAGCGCGTGGTGGAGAAGATGCGTTTGCAAGCGGCATTACTGATGCTATCAGTACTGCAGTAAAGCGTGCAGGCGCGCGATTCGAAGTTGACTTCCTCCGGGGAGATGGCACGGGTCGCCTTACTAACTGCGGAACCGCATCGACCGACACGGTCGTTCCGGTGGACGACGCTCGTCCGTTCCGCGCTGGTATGGTCATTGTTGGACTTAACAATGTGACGGGTCTCCGACAGTTCGGACCCGTCACGGTGACGTCGACGGACATCGCTAACGGACAGATCACGGTTTCGAGTTCTGTTACGTGGTCGACCGATGACGGCATCTACATCTCTGGTGAGCAGAGCGAAGCCTCGTCCCCGCAGGAAGTTACCTGCCTCGGACTCCCGGCTATCGTTTCGGCCACCGGATCCATTTACAACCTGTCTCGAACCACGTACCCGATCCTTCAGTCGAAGGTTATCGCGGCTGGCTCTGTGGCACTCGATGAAGCTTTGCTTCGTCGGTTGCGACGCCAGCTCTTGGTCGAGACCGACGTTGGAAGCCTTGACGGTTTCGCCATGATTTCCAACTGGGAACAGTACGATCGCTACACTGAGATCTCGCTTCCTTTCCGCCGGTTTAACGACATGCGGTTGGAGCTTGGTGCTCGGCAGGAGCTTACCACGTTTGAAGGCCGTCCTTGGCTGATCTCGTGGGCCGCTCTCCCGGATCAGGTTTTCCAACTGAACCTGGGTGCGATTGAGCGCGGCGTTGTGCGACCTCTCTCTATCGATGAGAGGGTAAACATGGCGTGGGTTCCGGGTCAGGATGCGTTCACGGTTCTCATGAAGTACTACGGTGAGAACGTGGCTCGCAACATCAACCAGACGGCTAAGCTGACTGGTCTTACGACCCCGACGTACTAAGCCTAGCTTGGTAAGTCAATAATCACTGAATTGGGTAGCCCCTGGTTATTCGGGGGCTACCCCTTTCTTTATGTTACATCCGGATGTTACATAGTAACAAATTAAACTTTCCAAGTAGGAGAACTATACATGGCAGATGCAAAACCTCAGAATGTGGTGCAAGTTGATGACCGAAATGGAAGTCATTACTGGATCTTCACCGTTCACCACACCACTGGTACGGCTACCGATATCGAAGTTGATAACAGCGTTGTTTCAGCTGCTGAGCTTCCGACAACCGGAACTGGTGGGACGGTAACTATTACCGCAGATGACTCGGCAACGGACGCGGTGCGAGAAATCACAATCGCTTCTGGAGAAGCTACCGGCACTAAGACTATCATAGCTCGATTTATTGGTAGTGCGGCTGGTTCTTCGTCTAGCAAGAATGATCTTTAAGGAGGATGAATAATGGCTAAACTATTTCCCTCCAGGCAAACTGTTGTTGATCACATCGATAATACTACCGTCATCATCAGTAACGTGAAGATTCTCACGGCTACGTCGGATCACCTTGAGCTTCCTAATGCGGTCGATGCAGGATTCCTGCACTCTACGCGCGGGGCTTCTGATCCTACGTTCTATTTGACGACCAATGGGAATCAACTTGCAATTGACAGCGCTACTGTTGGTACTGAGTACGTTGTTGTGTCTCGCCATGATGGCCAGATCAACTTCGCACGCGGTACTAATACTCGTGCAGATAACAACGTCAAGTAATGAAGCGGCTACTAATAACCCTGTTTGTGAGTGGGTTCATCTTTGGGTGCGCCCACTCACACGACAGATTTTATACCCTTGATGGCACTCTTTGTGCTGAAGTCAAGTCGACTGTCCTAGGAACAGGTAACGCTGAGAAGTATGTTGTAGCAGAGTCTTGTGGGCTTACTACAGTGTATGACACCAAGGACACCGGCATCAGTGATAATGCTACTGAACTTGGTGGTAAGGTTGCTGAAGGCTTAGCTAAGGGGGCAGTCAAGGGCATTAATCCGTTGCCATAATGCCTGCTATTGAAAGCGTTATGTGGTACATCCATATAATTACCAGAGTGTGGCCTGACTTTCAAGACGATGGTCTCTCTGGTGGCTTTCCCGATTGGATGTATCAACGACATGACTTAAGTCTTGCTGGACGTGTGCACGACTGGCATTACTGTACACGCTGTCATAAGGCTGGTTCTATGACAGATGCAGCAAAGCGATTTGCTGATAAGGCATTACGTAAACACGCAAGAGAACTGCTTCCTTGGTATCTTAATCTAGCTCCTATTATCCTGTATGTTGGCGTTGCTGTAGGCGGTGGGTTTGGATCTTGGGATAGTTGCGGTCCCGAAGTAGGTGACCGCTGTAGACATAATATAAAACGTCCACAATGGATGGTTGAAAGCTAAAGGAGAAACAAATGGCTGATGGTGACATTACTTCCATTAAAGAACTAGGGCGCTACACACTCCCTGGTGGTGGGTTTACCACGGCAGGTGTAGCTAAAAATAACAAAGTAGTAGCATGGGGTGAGATCATTGGAACCTATAAATCTACTGGAATAGACTTGACAGCGAAGGGAGGTTCTCTTGCTCTGGGTGTCTCGGAGATTGATTTTATTGACCTTACGGTCACTAAGACAGGAGTTGCAGGAACGACAGTGCCTGTATCAGATAAGCTGTCCTTGGCTAACATAAATGCAACTTGGAAGATCTTTGTGGTTGATGAAGAAGGCCAAGCGAATCCCGCTGTCCCGACGGCAGGTGATATCATCACCATTCAATATATGGTTATGGGCGATGATACCCGTACTGTGGAATTCACCTAATAAAGGAGAAGTAAAATGGCTGATGGTGATATTACTGTAAAAGTTTTGTATAAGCAAACCCTTAATGCTGGCCGAACACTCACAGGTGCTAGGAAAGATAAGGTGTTGGTTGTTGGGGAAATTAAAGGGACCTACGTAGCGGCCGGGTTGGCTGTTAATAAGTTGGGTGGAGTTAACGCCTTTGGTGTTGCAACTCTCGACTTCCTTTCGTTGGACCCTAGAGTTATTGCAGACGCAACTGATCCTTCTGCAGAGGTTCTGTTCTTGGCTAACTTCGATGTTACTAATAACAAGATCTTCTTGCTTGAAGACTCAGGAAACGCGAACCCTGCTGTGCCTTCAGATGCTGACGCAGTTACAATTAGATTCCTTGCAATCGGTGACGATGCCGCTGCACCGGAACTGACCTAATAAAGGAGAAGTAAAATGGCTAATGGTGACATTACCGCTATTAAGATTCTTAGTAGAATCCCCCTACCTGGTGGTGGACACACAGTTACCGGTGTTGCTAAGAACAATAAAGTCCTGGTGATTGGAGAGATTACTGCTACGTATGTAAGTACTGGTATCGATCTGAGTGCTGAAGGTGGAGTACCGGCTCTTGGAGCTGATACCGCTGACTTCATTAAGTTCTCACTCAACACTACAGACGGAGCAGTGATCGCTGATGATGCGTTGTATCTGATTCAATTGGATCATGCTGATGGTTTGATCTATATGCTTGAAAATGTGGGTGTTGCTGATGCAGCCGCACCAACTGATGCCGACGCAGTTACGCTTCGTTATGTGCTTGTTGGTGATTCACACGTCGCGGATCTTACGTAACATTTAAATGACTCTTCGTTGTGCCGATTGCGGCATTATACTAAGGAAGAAACGGCTTGGTGGTCGTACTCCTAAGTATTGTGCTCCATGCAGGCAGAAAAGGCAAGAAGAGTTTAAACAGAAAAGGAGTAAATAATGGCTACATCGACTTTTGCAGATAAAGCTTTCATTGCTGCGCTTGGTCCGTTCAAGATCGAGGTTGCATTTTTCACTAGCGTGTCGAACGATGATACCTATGCTAGCAAGCTAACTACGGTGCTGGCTGCGTTTTGTTTTCCGGCTGCTGATGCTGCTGCAACCACGACTAATCAATCTGCAACCTTTAGTGGTAAGACGGTTACATTTAGAGACCCAGCCACAACGGCTCAAACGCTGGTGGTTGTTGGTTTCTAACATAGATCTCGGGGGAGAATAATGAAGCTACCTAGTACGCTACGTCCTAGTACCTCAAGTAATAGAGAGTGCCAACCAGGAGTCGATTTACCTACATGGTTTCTCGACTCCTTAAAGGCAATTGATCCTAAACTATACGTCGTGTGGCACCCGTTCTCAACGATATGGGATGACATGATGAACCAGTATGAGGGTAAACTTGAGGACCCCCGCTTTACTATTCACCGAGAGCACGGAGAAGAGGTGTGGGGATTCGTTACAACTCATGGTGACGGATCCCCCATCATCGAACGTGCGTGGCATGTGTGGAGGCTCTGTGAGCCTCACGGATGGGCTCATGTGGTTCGCATAGACTACAAGTCAACGGACTATCTAAAGCTTCTCATAAACCGGCTCCATCTCCAGGCTCAGTTTCGTGATAGATATGGAGACATTGCCTGGAATAGAAAACTGGCAAGCGATCAAGGTGTAGAGCAAGCGAAGAAGCAGTCTCAGGCAGATGAGTTGTTTGGAGCTATGCAGGAAGAGAATTCGTGGCTGACACAGCGAGCTATGGACAACTTCCAGCGCGGCAAAACAGCACCTACCAATCCGACAATAGAGAAGGTAATGAGCTACGCCGGTCAGAAGAATCGAACAGCCACATCGAGACCGCTAGACGATGCGGACGTGGGGCTCAAAGGGATAGAAGATCTTTAACTCCTAATCGAAGGAGATGTGATGGCCAACCAGCTAACCGGAACCCTAGGGAATTTCATAACTAGAACTCGCAGATATGTTGGTGAGGAAGACGCAGATAAGAGCTATTGGAGTGATGACCTGATCAAACAGGTCTTCAACGCACATTATCGGAAACGATGCGGCGAGTTGATAATGGCTTATGAAGGTTACTTTACAGTGGTTGCTACCCGTGATACCGTGGCCGAACAAGCTAGGTATGCGTGGCCAACAGGCTTTCAACGATTGTTAAGGATAGAGCTGGTTCGCAGCGACGGAAAGACTGTGCCTATCCAGAGGGAAGAACGACACTACCATTCAAATCAGCCACCGGTTAACAGCGGTGATTCATATTTTCCATCATACCGAGCTATTGGTAGTGGTTTCGTTCTGGAACCGGCGCCTAAGCTAGCGGTAGCTGGACAGATTCGTATGGAATACATTGGATTGCCAGCCGAACTGACTGCTGATAATGACCAATTACATTCAGACTTCCCTTCTCTCTATGATGAATTGCTTGTTCTTGACACAGCTGTAGCCTTGTTTGATCAGGAGCAGGCACAGGAAGAAGGTAGAATGCGAAGTCTGCTTAGACAGCGCGCGGAATGGGAGATGCAGTTTGAACGCTTCATCGACAATAGGATGATTTCATCCAACAAGATAGTTCCATTCCCGACGCATTATCAGGATGCGTAAATGGCTGGCAGAGAAAACTACCCGTTTCTTGACATCACAGGCTTTCAAGGCCTCTACACCAAGGCGACCCAAGAGTCGCTTTCTCCTGAGCAGCTTAGAGTCTGCCAGAACGTAGACTTCTTTGAAGAGTATGGTGCCGTCGCTAAGATTCGTGGTAGCTCTCGTGTTCTAGCTACTCCATATCTAGAAGGAACAGCACAGCACATCTCCTGGATGGGGTTCTATAAGGCACCCAGTCTTGATGGGGCCATTCTCCGACACACCCTCTGTGCAGCCGGAACCACATTAGGAAGGGTAGATGGTACCAGCATTACTACCCTCGCAACCGGTAGAACCGCTGACCTCTTTCATAGTGCCGATCGTCTTGATCGTCTATATTTCATCACCAACCAGAACCCCGATCGCGTAGGGGAAGGTGACGATCTCGTCAAATATGATGGGGCCGTTATGAGCCTTTGGGGGGTTCGAGCACCGGGCGAGAACGAGATTGTTATTGAGGCGTTTGATGCAAAAGCTGCTTGGACAGTCACTAATGCTGTCCTGGCTGATCAAAGCAACGCCACGGCCGGGCATGTCACGTGGGATGGTGACGCAATCCGTATTGACCACAACTTCTACTCTTCTAAGATATTCAGTATTGAGAAACAAATCACTAACGATACAGGTGACGGCTTCTATGCTCAAGGGGATACTAGAGAGAACGAAGACGCTATCAACAATAGAGTTAACTTCTTTCTGTTCATTCCCAGAGGAGAGCTAACTGCTTCTATTACAAATCCTGTCAATACAGGATTCAAAACCACAGGCCCGGCACTGTCGGTGTATGTCAGCCCTGATCGTGATACAGTCGTATCCAATAACTGGCAGTTCGACTTTACCAACGGTTCTCTCTTCGAGGGGTGGAACAAACTTAACCTTGACTTCGCTTCCGGTGCCCCCGGAAAGGGTCAGACGGGAGGACCGGCTGGTACTAGTGTCGGTAGCTTCTACCCCGAAGACCAGCCTATTAGGAGAACTCGGTTTGAATTCTACCTCGCAAACGACCAAACCGTTATCAACGGACTCGTCCTCGACCGATACCAGAAGAAAGATGAAGGGGCCCTCGTCGCGGACACATCAGGGACCGGTGATCTTACAGGTGTTTACAGTTATAAAGTGGTTTACGTTAGCAAGTATGGTCAGCTTAGTAATGCTGGCCCTGCTAGCGTGGATGTCACTGCAGCGGATCATGGACAGATAGACCTTACTAGGATTCCACTGTCGTCAGACCCTCAGGTAACTGCTAGACGACTCTATAGAACAGTTGGTAATGGTTCTGTGTGGCTGTTTCTTGATGAGATTCTAGACAATGTGACCACCACTTATACAGATATCACTGCTGATGGAAGCCTTGGCAACGAGACCGCTCCCCAAGCCGGTGACTTCTCCGATGACAACTCTATTCCGCCCCAGGCTGGAATTGTTAAGGTATGGAAGAAGACTGTGTTTTTGGCCGGTGATCCTCAAAACCCGTACACTCTGTATTACTCTGAAGACAACGAACCCGAAAGCTTCCCGCTCATCAATGCCTTCGAGTTGGATGCCAAGATTACAGCTATGTATGAATCGTATGCTGGGTTGGTTGTAGAGACAGAGACCGGCAAGTGGCAGGTGATTGGAGACAACCCTGACTTCTCTCTGGATAAGATTGTAGAAGGCATGGGTTGTGTCGGTCGAAGAGCCGCAGGAACCGCGCGTTTGATCGGCTATGCAGTCGACCGCGACGGCATGCGACTCTTCGACCTTAGTGAGACGAAGAAGATCAGTGAGCCAATTCGTGACAAATATGATTCAGAGATCAGCAAAGCCAACATAGAGCTTATACATTGTGTCCACAGTAGATCAAAGAATCTGATAATGCAGTTCAACCCAGACTCTTCTGGAGAGTATACTTCCATCTATGCGTATCAATATCCCATTGACGCAGTAGAGACCGGGTACTGGACTACTATTGACACTCCATCCGCAGCTGCCCTTAACTTCCTATCTGCTGTTGAGATGGAGGACTCTAACGGCGACTTCCAGATCTGGGCTGGTGGTGATGATGGAATGATATATCGGTTGTTTGATCCGTCGTCTAAGAACTGGGTGGATGCAGCAGGTGTGACGTATGCTATTGACACACAGATTGAAACCCCGTACATGAGAGCAGGAATGCTTGGAGCCGAGGTTGAGCTGGCAACGGGCAGAGTCAACCCCCACAGCGTTGAGCTTAGAACTGGGTCGGATGATGCATGTGTGTGGACCTGCACCATCTCGACAGCCAAGGGACTTGATCAGGTTCTGGCGTCGGACTCATCTACTATATCCATGCAGTTTGGTGCTAACAACTCCTTGATCAGACAGCGGATACCTTCGTCGACTTCAACACCAGACGAGTATGTTAAGCTGAAGTTTGCTAATGCCGAAAAGGATGTCTATACAAAGATATCAGCGGCGAGGCTTTACTATCACGTTAGCCCAGGTAAGTTCGATGTCTTGGACGTGAACAACGTTGTGAGTTAATAATGGCCAAGGTAAAGCGACCCTCAGCTATCCAATCCGAGGTTCGGCTTCGGAACTGGCCCGCTGGTAGGGTTTCTCAACTAAAACTATTTCTAGGTCACCTTGAGCAGGCTGTTGGTATATCTCTAGCAGCTCAGGTGGAGCAATCGCCGAAGCGTAAGTTCTCTGAGTTTGTTCCAAAGATCGTTCCGCAAGACGTGACTGCAGAAGTAGAGTGGAGGGAAGCTAGAGTTCACTTTACAGCCCCCCGAGGGCTAAAGAACCTTTTGTTCTATGAATTCGATATTAGTTTAACTGCTGGGTTCTTCAACCTAGATCGGTTTGCCTCCCCTGAGACATTCTATGTTTTTCCTAGCCTTGCGAATGGTACGACCTACTATATTCGAATGCGGGTGGTCACTAAGAACGGAGAGGTTGGCCCGTGGTCTGACAATGTGGTTCTAACCACCCCGCTAGCTCAAGCCTTTGGTATTAGAGACGGTAGAGAAGTAGTTACCAGGCTTAATAATAAAGGAACAGCTGATAATTGGAAGTCTCTATATGAGAGAGACTACAGCGCTATCGGTGGTAAAACCTACTATGCTATTGACTATGACTGCTCTATCTTTAGAAAGTGGGGAGCAGATGGAAACGTTGAGTGGTCTGATGCTACGTTTCGATGGATGGAAGCTCCCACCTTCTATCCAGCTGATAGTGACTAT
>Ga0326597_10013701_pt1 | contig 10648 bp, 13 predicted proteins | sample RVTome_12_FD_203789 | JGI IMG/M metagenome (GOLD analysis project Ga0326597, IMG submission 203789) | Soil microbial communities from uranium-contaminated site in the Upper Colorado River Basin, Wyoming, United States - RVT100D185 | ecosystem: Environmental > Terrestrial > Soil > Contaminated >... | reverse complement strand
CCGACGCGCCTCGACCAGTCTTGCTTCCGACATCTCAAGCTCTCCGTTGACCCGCCCTGTTCGTGGGTAATTCGATCGGGCTTTCTGTCTCACCTAAGCTTGACACACAGGGGTACGATCAGGCGACAATACCCGGGTGCTTCCGGGCGGCGATTGACACTGACTGCCCGCCACCCGCTCAAGGATGCCTCTTCCAGCGGAAGGAGTTGGTCAGTCAGACGGTCGCATCCCGCGAACACCTGGCCTATAATCGAATCGTGCAAGTTGTCAGAGGAGAAAGTGCCAAAGATTAAGAGCGCGGAGGAACTCAGTCGGGCTGCGAAGGCACTGAGTCGCGGTGCTGCAAGGCAGGAAGACGCCTCCAGCCCCCGTGTGTCGCCATGGGCTGAGTTGCCGGACGCGCTACTTGCGGGCGCCCGCCGCGAGGATCTCGCGTATTTCAAGGAGATTGTCAAGCGAGCCGCTCTTCGGCTTCGCATGAAAGACGGCACGTACGCAGTGCGCTCCGCGCCTCTGACATCGTCGAGCCCGTTCATAACTCTCCAGCCCCTGCAGACCGCCTCGGGATCGCTGCGTGAGGACATCAGGTCGCTGATCCTCGATGCCGGGGACCTTACACCGGCAGCTTTGTCCGGCAACGTGATCTCGAGGGTGCTCGAGTCTCCTCACGCGACGAATTTCGGTCCCATGACCGAACTTCAAGCGGCCGGATTGGAACTGCTCTTGGGTCGAGATCCTGTCGTTGCCTTAGGCAAACTACTCTCCCAGCTCCCCATCCTTCGAGTCTATCGGCTTGTACCGTCTCAGAAGTACTATAGTAGAGAGTTCTTCTGGCGCTACATAACCGCAGCTCAGGAGCATAACCTCTCGTGGAAGCAGGCGCGCGCGCAGAAGAAGCTGTTCGGCGACGACGACGGCCCTCGCATGGGGATCTCGCCCCATCAACCATCCGTACTCGTTTCTGGCCCGCTTACCGCTCGTGCGCAGCCGCTCGCAGCGGTTTTCACTACCGCTCGCAATGCGCACTTGATCGCGATTCCTTACCAAGGCGCTTTCACTCGACCCACGAACACTGGAACCTGGCCATCCGCCAGTGGGACACCGGTGTTCAGCGGTTGGGGTGAGGGCGTCTATCGAAGTCGGTTCGACAGCGTCCCCGATGCCCTTGCGCGGGACATGCTGGCGAGCTTCTGTGTAGGCGCCAATCGACTTGTGGCGCACCTCACAGATCCGAGCATTTGGATAGACAGCCACGGAGTAATCGATCCACTGGAGCGCAATATTGCTTCTTCCACGGTCGAGTTCGGCTTAGGTGCCGTGCATGACTTGGCCAGGGACTGGGGATCCGGCGATACCATCTGGACTGCATTTAGGGCAATTGGCGTACTCCTGGGGATCTGGCAAGGAACCAGCACCAAGCAACCGCGGCTCCAGCCGCTGCTCGATCCCGCCAACTTGAAGGCGCACGCGATCGCCAAGTTCGAGGTGGAGCATTATCAAGCATGGGCTATGGACGTAGTTGACAACTACACGCGCAACCTCCTTAGCATGTACCCCGGCGAACCCCTGGAGACGGCCCTTGATCGTGTAGCTGACTTGCGGAATCTTCTTCATGGAACGGGCGCACCGCCTTCCCGGCGGCGTGACCGCCTGGACGCACTAAAGGGCACACGCGACACGAGTCTGATCCTTGAGGATGTAGCCGTATTCTGGTGGGCGGCAGTCCTCATGAGTCCTGCCACCCACTGCATACCAGCTAGCCCGCCGCTCTCTGTGACTCCCTGAACTGGCGACCGATCGTATGGAGCATCGCTGGCGGAGCTACGTAGCAGCAGAGACGTGTACCATGGGCCAGAATGTACAGATCGGCTTCCACTTCCATGGGCGTGAGCGTTCAGGCGACGGCGGTCGGGCGGGCGTAGTCGGTTGCCGGAGCCGACTTGCGTGGTCGCCGGAGGAAGCGTGGTCTAGCATCCATGTTCAAGAGACGTGGTGTCCTGAGCCGATGTGCCGGCGCTCGAGGCGGAAGTTCACGGAGCCTGCCATACCCAAGGCCGACCGATGCCCTCGCTCCTTCCGGATCACGCCCATGTGGCCTGAACGATTACAATAGTTGAGCTATGAAGTTGCCATTGGAAGCCAGCGCGAATACTCTTCAATGACATGAAGTACCTTCAACTTGACCACGCCAGCTTTACTTGCATCAAGGTTACTACACATGGCATCAAGCTCTTCCAGGGTTTGATTCAGTCTCACCATACAAGTTAATATTCGGGTGCCGAGATGTATGTCCGTGCCCAAGATCGTCTCGACATGATCCTTGTCAGTCATTACTAGTCGCGTTTGGTCCACGTGCCTGAAGATCTCAAGGAGCTGTACGATGCCCTCCCGCAGCATGCGCAGGTCGAGCGTGGCCGTTGTTGGATTCTCAACTTCAATGCGGCCGGTCAGAGTCATCGCGTGCACATGATAAATCGTGCGGACTTCTGAGTTGCTGAGTACTTGCTCGGCAAATCGGAGCTTCGTGCCTGTTCGCTGCTGAATGAAGGCCAACTTCTCTGTCAAGATCAGAAAGTCATCGTCTGGCGATTCAATCAACCCACTGGGGAAACTTCCGCTATATGAGGCGTCAAGTTCGGGGAACGTCAGCCTAACAGTGCCACCCTTAGCAATAATTGCTTGTAAGCGAAGAAGTTCGAGCGTTTCCAATACATCAGATTGATGGGGGCCTAGGCTTGGAGTAATCGAAAAGCCCGTCTTGGTGAATACGGCCTGGAAGGTGAAGGCAGTAGCCTGGTGCTCATTGGACAGCGTTGCCTCATCCGAACCTGACTTCGTGGTGCGCATTTCAAGGTTTGGCACCCTGATGCTGTCGATTCCATCCGCGGTCGCGAAGTCCGCATGCATTGTAAAGGCTTTCCCTGCACCGCCGGGACCTATGATCGTAACGGCCTTTTCGGGGTCGACAGGTGGCAGGTCGTGCAGACTAACAAACCAATCGGGAAAGCGAAGCTCCTCAACATAGGGGGCAGCGATAGTGTATGAGTCTCCGGCGAAGAATACTCGCTCAAATGCCGCGCGTTCGGCGTAGCCCTCAGGTGTATCTGGGAAGGAAAGCTTGTAAGCAATCTTAAGGCCCTTTTCCGCGCGCATGCTAGGCTCGTAGTAGCGTGCCAGTCGGGCGGTCAGACGCTTCATGCCTCTTTCGTCGAAGAGATTTGCTTCCGACACATGGATCCGAATCGTGCGCTTACCATTGTAGTCGCGCCAACGCGCGTTGGCCGTGTCCAGCCTCTTCAACTCATCCTCAATCCAGCACCAACAGCCAGCATTCGCACCCACATCCCACACGACCAATACTATGGGTGCGCCAGAGACGGACCATGTCTTCAGATGTTTCGCTTCGATGGCGGTTGACAGGACCCCGGACTCTAGACGAATTCGGTCAGCCGCTGGCACGCTTTTTAGCTGGACTAGAAATGGAGTTCCAACTGGCGCACCATCTCGAAAAACCTGGACAAACTCATCAATGGCGAAGTCAGGTACAACCCGTGTGCACTTCCATCCGAGGTGCGCCATTCGAGTATAGAACTGAGCTCGGCTCAGCTCCTCTTGATCCTGTTGGGGCGAACTGACCACAGTCACCTAGATGTCTCTCCTGGTGGACGACGTCAATCGGCGACTGGCCATGAGCAGACGGGTCGCCTCTCGTATTAGGGTATGGACTTAGGGTACGGCGCCCGATCCATGCTATCCTCTTTGTCTGGTCGTACCTTCCCGGTCTGTAAAATCAAGGTACCCCCCCAGGGGCTCGAACCCTGAACCAACGGATTAAAAGTCCCTCATCCGCACCTTTCGCCGCCGTCCGCAATTGTGCGTTTGGCCCGTAATTACGCGCAAAACTGGCCTTCTGCAGAAGTTCGTCGGTCGAGGATGTTCGCCATTATTCGCCCCGGTTGGCATCACGGTTGGCATCAAACGAGGGCAGGCTGACGGGGACGGCACGACTTACGAACCCTCCTTCAGGCAGAGCGCCTCTCAGCGCCCGTCGAGGCGCTTGTGAATCGGGCAGTTGCTGGCGGCTCATCGGCCCATACGACCTCCCCGCCTCCAGCGCTGCGGGTCGATTATAGCTCTTGGGCACCTGCTCCGCGGGCTGGAATCGAGGCGCCGATGGCGTCACCGGCGAGGAACGTCGGGCACGAGCTGATCTCCTCACCGCCTGCGCTGAGCTGGCGACTTGACAATAATGGCGTCTTGTACTACACTGTACAACATATTACAAATTGGAGGGCAAGATGCCCGAGCCAACTGACCCTATGACCCATACCATAGCCGCCTCAGCGGCCCGCCAGCAGTTCAGCCAACTCCTCAACGAGGTCTTCCGCCGCGAGAAGCGTGTGGTGATTGAGAAGAGTGGTGTCGCAGTCGCCGCACTCGTCTCGGCTGACGATCTCGTGCAGCTTCGTCGGTTTGAGGAGCAACGCCGCGAGGACTTCGCTGTCGTGGATCGACTTCGGGAAGCCTTTCAGGGCGTTCCGGCTGAGGACATCGAACGCGAGGTCGCACGAGCTGTCGCTGAAGTGCGGACAGAGAAGCGCGTCGCGTCTGACTCTCAACCAACACGGACGTAATGCGCGTTGTCCTGGACACGAATACGCTCGCCTCTGGCGCGCTGGCGCATGCCAAGTCGCCGGCCGGAGCAATTCTGGATGCCTGGCGTGAGGCGGTTTTCGTCCTGGTCGTGTCGGAGGACATCATTTCCGAGCTGGCCCACACGCTCTCTAAACCCTACTTCGCCGCCCGCCTGTCGCCGAATGACGTTGCGGCTTTTATCGACCTCGTTGAGAGTGCGGCAACGATCGTTTCTGTACCGGGGGAGCTGCAGGGTGTTGCGAGTCACCCGGAGGATGATCGCATTCTTGAGTGTGCCTATGTGGCCGGCGCAGAGTATCTGGTCACCGGGGACAAGCAATTGCAGCGGCTTGAGGCCTTCCGAGACATCCAGATCGTCTCGCCCCGCGCATTTCTCACGATCCTAGACATCCTCGGCGATTGGTCAGATCCCGCTTCACTGTAGGGATTGCTGTTTACAGGCACATCGTCGCCTGATACAATTTCCGCATATGCCAGAACGAGAGCAAAGGTCGCGCGAACCGGCTGTAGAAGACGACCAATACAACGGCTACGCCAACTACCCAACGTGGGCTGTCCATCTATGGCTGGCCAACACCGAGGATACGTACTACGAAGCGCAAGACCTTCTGGTGGCTGCTGGAGAGCCCCGGAAGGGTGCTCAGGATCTCCAGGCGTGGATCGAAGGCCAGAACCCGATTGAGGCGCCCAGCATGTTCGCCGAGCTGATGGCCTGGGCGCTTCAGGCTGTCGACTGGGATGAAGTCGCCCGTGCGCTTGGACCGCAGGAGTGGGAGGCGACACCGCCACCTGCGATTCCCGGCACCGATCCCATTATCAGTTAACCCACACGCCTCTGCCCAACGAGAAGCCAACGTACTTTGACCCACGAGCCGCGCGTGCAGCGCACAGTCTCTACCGCAACCGGCTCCGCCTGGAGCAGATTCACCGGCGAATCGACCGCGCCACCGCACACCTGATGTCGACGCTGGCGTTGTCAGGGCAGACCCACGCCATCTTCGGGCTCTACGAAGTCGCCCTGGACGACGAGCAGGCCCTTCACCTGGAGCGGCTGCCCGACCCCGACCATCAGCAGCTGCGCCTCCCCGATGAGCCCGTCTACGACCTCGTCGACACCCTGCCTCCTGGGCAGCATGAGATCCTGGAGCGAGCGGCCTCAGGCGACGTGGCGTGTCCGTGGTGCGATGAAGCGCTTCATGGTGAGGCGTCGCTGACCATCGGTGAGCCGACGGTGCGCTTATCGTGTTGCCAGTGCGGGTTTGAAGAAGTCTAGACATCCGCCCTATGAGTACCGAACAAGACTACTGGCAACCAAAGTCGCCCGAGGGCCTGTCCCTCTTGAGTGACAGCGAGCTAGCCGCGATCGCTCGGGCTCTTCTTGGGACATTGGCGGATGCCCAGATCGCACCGCTTCTGGCAAGGCGTGAGCATTCGTGCGTCCTTCAGAGCCCCGCTGATGTCTTTGCCTTTCTGTCCCCGGAGATGAGCCACCTTGCGCAGGAGCAGCTGCGCTTGCTCACCCTCACTACCCGCCACGGGCTGCTGGGCAACCACCTGATCTATCAGGGCACCGTCTCCTCGTGCCACGTGCGCCTGGCCGAGATGCTCCGGCCAGCCGTTGTGCTGCAAGCGCCCTCGGTCATCCTCGTGCATAACCACCCGTCGGGGGAAACGTCGCTAAGCCCCGACGATCTCCAGCTCACGCGCCGCCTCATAGAGGCGGGCACCCTTCTGGACATTGAGGTCGTTGACCATGTGGTCATCGCCGGGGAGTCGTACAAGAGCTGCCGAGAGTCGGGGCTTATGCCCTTTGCGTCTCCGCCCAGCAGACGCCTCTCAGACCTCACCAGAGGCGTTTACGGCGGCGATCGGGTCGTCGGGTGCGCTATGTAAATGGTGGAGTGGGCTCGACTGAAACCGTAGGCCATGATACAATTGCGCTTTTCAGTTCGCGGGAATGGCATGCGGAAAGGGAGTGTGGCCATGGCAAGCAGGCATCCAGAGAGCGCACCGCGCCGACTACTTGAAGAGTTCAAGGAGTTTTTCATTCCTGGTCTGTGGGTATTCTTGGGAGGGTGTGCCGCGGCGATTCTCTTATGGAAGTCAATGGGGCCGGTGGAAAGGGACGAGCTCATTCTGATGCTCGTCCTCGCAGGTGTATTCTTGCTTAGACACTATGAGGCAATTAGGAGTCGTGAGCGAAGCTACTCTTCCATGAGATCGGCCGAACTCGCACGTCGAACGGATCGTTGGCGATGAGCGAAAGTGAGAGAATCTCACAGTTGCCCTGGCGTGTGGCGTTTCTCAGTGGCCGGAGAGCCGCGATCATTGAGAAGCTAACTCGACGATCCAAATGGGCATGGTTGTTAGTCTTCTTTGAGTTAGCGCTAACTGTGGGTGGTTTGGTATTGGCTCCTCCCACGAGCGGAATGAGTCTCGTACTAGCCGCGACCGGCTTCCTCCTCTTGGGTATCAGCGTCGGCAGCGAAGAGTTCGAGAAGCGACGTGATGAGCGGCGTTTAGAGATAATTGACAGTGAACTGAGCTTTCTTCTGAACGAAGGGTATCCACCAGGACTGGTCCAATATGAGAGCGCTGTGTGGGAAAGCGCGGAGGAACACAGGCCCGAACCTACTTCATCAGTTATGCCCGAAGAATTTGTTCCGCCGATACAGGTGGCTTCAGAGGCTCCTACACTTCGCGCGCATGAAGCGGACAATTAGCAACGCAAGAGCAACCATGTGCTTCTATAAGTTCAACCTTCGATGCGAGTGGGAGATGTAGAAGCCTCGCTGGCTAAGCAGTTCATCGATCGCGCGCGCATTGGTTTCTCGGTCTCCCGACGCACAACTGATAAAGACATCCAAGGCACCCTCCCACTCCCCTCTGATTGGATGACCTTTCTCGATGAGGAACAAGTGACCTCCTTCTGAGCAAGTCGAGCCACAGCGGAAGCTTGTGGCAGACGGTCAATACTTCCTCGTTATGGTCGCTTCGTGATCACTGTGGTTCGAACCGAAGAACTGCCGAGACCACAACCGCCTAATAGCGATGCTTCTCGTAGCAAGCTGCCCAGTCGGCCGCGTGATCCCGGCATCGGGACGGAGCGCCCCCACCTCATCGATACTATCTCAAACCGTATGCTCCTGCAAAGCCTTCTGCCGGGCCAGATTGTCAAGCGTACGTCTGAGGACGTCTGTATGGGATGCCCGCCGTGCATGAGCACCCAGACCGCCTCTCAGCCTTCACCAGAGGCCTAGATCGCGACGATCGGGTCGCCGGTGGTGGCTTGATTTCCGGGAGGCACTCAAACCGTCCTCACCACAAACAGGTTCCCGTCGAACACCCGGCGGTTGTCGGCCGGGCGGCGCTCCACATGGGTCCTGCGTTTCGGAGCAACGGTTCGACGATCGCCCACTTGGCGTTGAACAGGGCATGTCTGTTCATGCCCCTGAGTCTACCCGGGAACACGACTCTTGGCATGGTCTTTACTCGAAATCGATGTCGTCTGTTCCAGTACGAAGTGAAACGGAATGCCCAAGTCGCGAAATCGATCGCTCGGCGTACTGTCTGACCTGTCTGCTCGCCAACCACATGCCACGCTGCGTAGTCGTTACGATAGCTGAGAGACAGATGGCATAGATGATCGCGGTCTGCTCAGCTAAACTCATCATCGAACTAGCAACCTCCGCCTCGGAAGATTCTTCATTATTCAGAATATCAATCGATTGAGTAATGCGATCGGCACTCCGCATAACTTGATCTGCAATTACAGTCTCTACATGTGCTTCTACGAGTACCCTTTCGTAGTTATCAACGATATCGTTGGCTCGAGTAAGAACGCCCTCGTCATCTGCGGATGTGACTTCAGGCGACATCTCCATTTTCCTTTGAATTCTCGCAGAAAGAACCAAGGAGATCACGCCGATGCCAAGAATGATCACCACGAACCCATAACTAACCACTGCGATCATCGGCGCACCTCACTTCTCGCAAGCGACTTTGCAGAGATACCGTGAAACGAAGCGCCGACCATCAGCGCGGCGACTGCAGTAGCCAAGGCAACAATGACAATGTAGTTCATTTGATCGCACACGCTGAAGTGATCTATACCACTAGCTGGCAAGTACATGTGGCACTCGACTGACTGTCTCAGAGTGGAACTATTCATCAGGAAGTACTTCAAGAAGGCGAAAACTGCCAGCGTAAGAATGCCGCCGACGTGACATATCTTCGCGAGTAAGTACAATTGAGCATTTCGGTGCACATCGTCAGATGTCTTCAAATACTCGAATTCGACATACACTCCCATCATCAAGAGTCCTGCAAATAGGATGATGTCTCCATCCGCCAAGGCCTCGTAAAATGCGTCCGGTCTATTCACCCATACTCTACCAAGAGGCCACATAACAAGCAATATGCTCATTGTCACCGAGTACTCCCAAAGCAACCAATTCGACAGGCGGCTCTTCATCATGATTCCCCTTCACTCGGATCACTTGCGATCGCAGACTCAAGTGCCTCCACGAAGGCTCTGGCATCGTCGAACATTGAGAATCGCAGGAATCGATTCTCCGGAAGGCCCGATCGCAAGAACCTCTCCTTGATTCCCATATCCCATCGAGAAGTCACAGCAACTAGGGGGAGTTTGCGACTCGATAGATGGGGCTTCCATATGTCAAAGAACGCTGCCCCGCTGTCAAATCCGCTTGCAGTTGAACTGGGTGGATACCTCGAATGCTCCTCGTCTCCCGAAGTGGGAATCATCACATCCAGCACCACGCAGTAGAAGTCCCCAACTTCCAACGCCCGCTCTGCGTCAGTCAGCGATCTCGCTACTTCCACTGTGTATCCGGTGCGTCGCAGTTCATCTATGCGCGATTCTGACGCCCACGGTTCGTCATCGATCCACAGCAGTCTTTTCATCACGCTACTCGCATCTCTTTGGGGAACACGACGACGAAAATCGCTTCCCGAGGATCATCGGATGGCAGAAGTTCCAGCGCCCCTCCCTCAGCATTCATCAACTCACGCGCAATCCAGAGACCAATACCCGATCCGAGGCTGCGCTGTCCCTCGCCCGCTCGCCTGCCTCGCGTGAACTTCCCAAAAATGTCGTCTCGCTCACTTCGTTCGATTGGAAGCCCCATAGATCTGACTCGCACAACTGCATCCTCGCCATGATAAGCACACTCAAGGTCGATGTCAGTTTCGTCGTCGGCATACTTGTATGCATTGTCAATGAGGCTGTAGAGCACACTCTTCACACGGGCACGATCACAACGAATCTTCGGGAAATTGGCCTCACTCGTAAATCCGTACCCCAACCCTGGGCGGCTATGTGTGCGCTTGAGCCGCTCGGCAAGCTCCCTAACCTCTCCCTCAACGTCTACAGATTGAGGCATCCGCTCTAGTGGCGCTCCACCAACGAGTGCAAACGTGGCATGGATTCCACGGGCAAAGTCGTCACAATCGCTAATGAACGCTGCCGCGCGTTCAAGTGCATGGCGCCAAGCATGTGGCGCATTCTCAACAAGCCCATTAACTGCGTTCCTAGCCTCAGTCAGAGGTTTGCTCAATTGGTGTGCTGTCACGAGGACGATTTGATTCCTCGCCTCAACCGCCTCCTCGGCATCTTTGCGCGCGCGCTCATGTCTCATCCGTGCGCTACGCTCTGCCTTGGCTAGTGCTCTCGCTCTATCCGCCGCTTTCCGGGCATCGTCTTCGAGATTGAAGCGCTCTAAGATAGTACCAAGTCGGCTTGCGAGAGCAACACCTAGCTCTCGATCAAATTCTGTGAAACCATTGTGTGGCATCACTCTATTGACCACTTTGATTACACCGAGCAATTTATCACCATCTCTTCCCGAAATCGAAACTGCACTCCACGACGAAATCGATTTCCCAAGGGATGCCTCCAACGCGCCCAACATTGGCTCATTGAAGAGTTTCCGATTCTCACCAACGTCGTTCCACCACACTGGCCGCCGCA
>Ga0326597_10013700_pt1 | contig 10648 bp, 10 predicted proteins | sample RVTome_12_FD_203789 | JGI IMG/M metagenome (GOLD analysis project Ga0326597, IMG submission 203789) | Soil microbial communities from uranium-contaminated site in the Upper Colorado River Basin, Wyoming, United States - RVT100D185 | ecosystem: Environmental > Terrestrial > Soil > Contaminated >... | reverse complement strand
TCGGTGCGCGACGGCCTCTCGCTCCTCGACCAGGCGATCGCGCTCTCGGGCGAGGGCATCGAGGAAGCGGCGGTGCGCGACATGCTCGGCATCGCCGACCGCGCCCTCGTCTTCGATCTGTTCGAGACGGTGCTGAAGGGCGACGCCGCCGGCGCACTCGACCGGATGGACAGTCTCTACCAGGGCGGTGCCGACCCGCTGATGGTGTTGCAGGATCTGCTCGACCTCAGCCATTTCGTCACCCGGCTGAAGCTCGCCTCCGAGGCCGGCGTCGGCGACCCGCTCGAAGAGGGCGAGCGCGAGCGTGCCCGGCCGATCGCCGCTTTGCTATCGATGCCGGTTCTGACGCGCGCCTGGCAGATGCTACTGAAGGGCCTCGAAGAAGTGCAGACGGCGCCGGCCCCGGCACAAGCCGCCGCGATGGTGCTGGTCCGCCTCGCCTATGTCGCCGATCTTCCAGTGCCGGCCGACCTCGTGCGCGCGCTGCGCGCCGGCGAAGTCCCTGCGCAGCCCCGGCCGACACCCGCCACCGCGATAACTTCCCCCTCTCCCCCGCCGGGGGAGAGGGTTGGGGTGAGGGGGCAAGGGACCGCCCTACATCCGCCACCCTCACCCGACTCGCCCCTCTCGGGGCGGGCCACCCTCTCCCGCGCTGCGGGAGAGGGACAGGCCGCTGCCGCTGCCGTGCCTGCGGTCGAAGAGCGAACCGGGCCAAGCGCCGAATTCGCAGCGATACCGCAGAGTTTTGCCGAAGTCGTTGCCCTGTTCGACAGCCGGCGCGAGGCGGTGATCGCCGCGCATCTGAAGGCGAATGTTCGCCTGGTCAGCTTCGAGCCGGGCCGCATCGAGATCCACCCGACCGACGCGGCGCCGAGCAACCTTACAAACCAGCTCGGCCCGCTCCTCGGCGAATGGACCGGCATCCGCTGGATTGTTTCGGTGTCGCAAGCGGAAGGCGCGCCGACCCTGGCCGAGGCGGAGGCGCGGCGGGCGAGCGCGCTGAGGCACGAGATCGCGGCGCACCCGCTGGTGCGGGCGGCGCTGGAGATTTTCCCCGGCGCCAGCATCGCGGCGGTGCGGGAGCGGTTCACAGCTTCCGATGCCGGCCAGGAAGATGCCGCGACGGAAGCGGCGGCGGATGACGGCGGCGATGCCGAGGGCGATGACACGGCGATCACGGGAGAAGAGGAACCATGAAAAACCTCGGCCAGCTGATGAAACAGGCTCAGGCGATGCAATCCAAGATGGCCGAGATGCAGGCCCAGCTCGAAGCCGTCGAGATGACCGGGGTCGCCGGCGGCGGCATGGTCGAGCTGACGCTCAACGGCAAGGGCGATGTGAAACGGGTCAAGATCGACAAGGCGGTCGTCGATCCCACCGAGGTTGAGGTGCTGGAGGACCTGATCGTCGCTGCGTTCAACGACGCGCGGCAGAAGGTCAACGCCCATGCCGAATCCGAGATGCAAAAGCTGACCGGCGGCCTCCAGCTGCCCGGCGGCCTGAAGCTGCCGTTTTAGTCCCGAGTTCCCGGGCGTTGAAAAGCCCCCTCCGGCTCGCTTCGCTCGCCACCTCCCCCGCAATGCGGGGGAGGTGGACCGTGCGAAGCATGGTGGAGGGAGCGTGGCGCGAGGCATGTCAGAACTCGACACGCTGATCCAGCTCTTGGCGCGGCTGCCAGGGCTCGGGCCGCGCTCGGCGCGGCGCGCGGCGCTGTTCCTCCTGAAGCGGCGCGAGCTGATGATGGAGCCGCTGGCGGCTGCGATGAGTGCAGCGGCGGCGGCGGTCCGGCCGTGCTCGACCTGCGGCAATCTCGACACATCGGACCCGTGCGCCATCTGCCGCGATCCCGGACGCGATCCGGCGGCGATTTGCGTCGTCGAGGACCTCGCCGATCTCTGGGCACTAGAACGCACCGGCGCCTTCCGCGGCCGCTACCACGTGCTCGGCGGCACGCTGTCGGCGCTCGACGGGGTCGGCCCCGATGAACTCAATATCGCCCGGCTGGTCGCCCGGCTCGGTCCCGACGCGGAGCTGATCCTCGCGCTCAACGCGACCGTCGAGGGCCAGACGACGGCGCATTACATCGCCGACCGCGCCCAAGCCACCGGCGCCCGTATCTCGCGCCTTGCGCAGGGCGTCCCGATCGGCGGCGAACTCGATTACCTCGACGAAGGCACCTTGACCGCCGCCCTCAAGGCTCGGCGGATAATTTAGGCCGCGTGGCGGCGGCTCTTGACGCGGTGGCTGCCGCTGCCCTCTTCCTCGAACAGATCGGCGAGGCGTTCGAGCATGACGCCGCCCAATTGCTCGGCATCGACGATCGTCACCGCGCGCCGGTAGTAGCGGGTGACGTCGTGGCCGATGCCGATCGCTGTCAGTTCGACCGAGCCGATCCGCTCGATCTCGCGGATCACCTCGCGCAGGTGCTTTTCGAGGTAGTTGCCGGGGTTGACCGACAGCGTCGAATCGTCGACCGGCGCGCCGTCCGAGATCACCATCAGGATGCGGCGCTCCTCGGGTCGGCCCAAGAGGCGGTTGTGCGCCCACATCAAGGCTTCGCCGTCGATGTTCTCTTTCAGGATGCCCTCGCGCAGCATGAGGCCGAGGCTGCGCCGGGCGCGCCGCCACGGCGCATCGGCCGGCTTGTAGACGATGTGGCGCAGATCGTTGAGCCGGCCGGGGTTGGCGGGCTTGCCGGCGGCGATCCACTTCTCGCGCGCCTGGCCGCCCTTCCACGCCCGCGTCGTGAAGCCGAGGATCTCGACCTTGACGCCGCAGCGCTCCAGGGTGCGCGCCAGGATGTCGGCGCTCATCGCCGCCACGGTGATCGGCCGGCCGCGCATCGAGCCCGAATTATCGATGAGGAGGCTGACGACGGTGTCGCGGAACTCGGTCTCGCGCTCGCGCTTGTAGGAGAGCGGCAGAATCGGATTGGTCACCACCCGGGAAAGCCGCGCCGCGTCGAGGATGCCCTCTTCGAGGTCGAATTCCCAGGCACGCGTCTGCTTTGCGAGGAGCCGGCGCTGCAACCGATTGGCGAGCCGCGCGATGACGCTCTGCAAATGCGACAGCTGCTGGTCCAACAGATGGCGCAGCCGGCCGAGCTCATCGGAATCGCATAATTTGTCGGCGTCGACGACCTCGTCGGCAGTCGTGCTGAAGGCACGGTAGACCGCGTTTTCGTCGGCCCGGCCGCGCGGCATCACGCCGGGGCGCCCCGGGCGTCCGGGATCGTCGTCGCTGGCGCCGGGCATCATCTCGCCGTCGGCGTCGGCGTCGTCGCCTTCTTCGGCATCCGCATCGGCGCCGTCGGCGGGGGAGCCGTCGGGCGAGGGTTGGGCGCCGGCGCTGGCGCTTTCGCCCTCGCTCTGGTTCTCGCCTTCCGCCTCCTCGCCCTCTCCCTGATTGTCGTCGCTCGACGAATCGTCGAGTTCGCCCAGATCGAGGTCGAGGTCCTGGATCAGGCGGCGGGTGGCGCGGGCATAGCTGTCCTGGTCAAGGATGCTGCGGTCGAGTTCGGCGATGTCGCGGCCGATCCTGCCTTCGAGCCAGGGCCGCCACAGATCGACGACTTGCCGGGCCGCCGGCGGCGGCGGCTCATGGGTCAACGCCTCGCGGGTCAGGAGGCGCACCGCCTCGGCCATCGTGCTCTCGGTGCGTTCGGTGATGCGCTCGAAGCCCTGCCGGCGATACTGCTCGTCGAGCATCGCCGAGAGGTTGGCGGCGACCCCAACCATGCGCCGCGCGCCCAACGCCTCGACCCGCGCCTGTTCCAATGCCTCGAATACCGAGCGCGCCAACGGGCTGCCGGGCATGCGCTTCGAATGCACCGCATCGTCATGATAGCGCAGCCGCAATGCGAGGCTGTCGGCGGCGCCACGCAGCTGCGCGGCCTCGTCGGCCGGGAGGTCGCGCGCCGGGTTCGGCAGCTTGACCCGCGTGCCGGCCAGCCCCGGCGGTTCCGGGCCGAAGCCGATCGTCAAATCGTCGCGCTCGGCGATCGCCCGCAAGGCCGACGCGGTCGCCCGCTTGAAGATCTCGGTCGGCGAGAATTCTTGCGCCATTACGAAGCCTGTGCCTCTACATCAAGGTGGCGTTGACGCCGGTCTCGGGCAGTTCGGTCCCGAAGCAGCGCTGATAGTATTCCGCCACGGCCGGCCGTTCCGTCTCGTCGCATTTGTTGAGGAAGGTGAGGCGGAAGGCGAAGGCGAGGTCGCCGAAGATGCGGGCATTCTCGGCCCAGGTCATCACCGTGCGCGGCGACATCACGGTCGAGATGTCGCCATTCATGAAGCCGCTGCGGGTCAGATCGGCGAGCGCCACCATCGCGCTGATCTGCCGCCGTCCGGCGTCGTCATTGTAGCTCGGCACCTTGGCCAGCACGATCTCCACTTCGGCATCGTGCGGCAGGTAGTTGAGCGTCGCGACGATGTTCCAGCGGTCCATCTGGCCCTGGTTGATCTGCTGGGTGCCGTGGTAGAGGCCCGATGTGTCGCCGAGCCCGACGGTGTTGGCGGTCGAGAACAGGCGGAAGCCGGGGTGCGGCCTGATGACGCGGTTCTGGTCGAGGAGGGTCAGCTTGCCCTCGACCTCGAGCACGCGCTGGATGACGAACATGACGTCGGGCCGGCCCGCGTCATATTCGTCGAAGCACAGCCCGACCGGGTGCTGCAACGCCCAGGGCAGGATGCCCTCGCGGAACTCGGTGACCTGCTTGTCGTCGCGCAGCACGATCGCGTCCTTGCCGACGAGGTCGATGCGGCTGATGTGGCTGTCGAGGTTGACCCGGATCAAGGGCCAGTTGAGCCGCGAGGCGACCTGTTCGACATGGGTCGATTTGCCTGTGCCGTGGTAGCCGCAGATCATCACCCGGCGGTTGAAGGCGAAGCCGGCGAGGATGGCGAGCGTCGTATCGCGGTCGAAGCGATAGGCATCGTCGATATCGGGGACGTGCTCACTGGGCTGACTGAACCCCGGCACTTCGAGGTCGGTGTCGATGCCGAAGGTTTGACGCACCGAAATCTTGATGTCGGGCCCGCCGGTCGGAGTCGGAGTCGATGCCGCTTGTTGAACGGTTGGCATTGCTGCTTGTGCTTTCTGGTGTTGCGATTGAGAGAATTGGCCCGGTGGATCCTGAGGTGGCTCAGTTGAAATAGCTGGCTTTCAGGGTCGCATAGGCCTGGTTGATGATCTTCAATTTCTCCTCGGCGGCCTTGTCGCCGCCATGGGCGTCCGGGTGGTGCTGCTTGACGAGGGTCTTATAGCGCGCCTTGAGCCGCACCGGGGTCAACGGCGGTTCCAGATCGAACACCGCCATCGCCTGGTCGCGCGCCGAGGCGGCGCGAGCCGCGGCATCTTTCGCATGACCATTGGCGTGGCCCCCGGCCTGGCCGTTCCCGCGACGCCCGGCACGCTCCTGCGCGGTGCCCGTGTAGAAACCGAAATGATCGCGAATGGGCGGGCCGGGGCCGTGACGCTCGCCCAGCTTCCAAGTCGGGCGCTGCCACACCGTGTCGCGCCGGATCTCCGCCTCAATCTCACCCTCGTTCATCCCGGCATAGTAGTTCCAGGCGAGGTTATAGGCACGCACATGTTCGAGGCAGAACCAGTAGTAGCGGTCAAGTTCGAGTCGCGAGCGGGGTGCGCGGAAATCGCCGCCGCCCTCGCATCCGGGGTGGTCGCACAGACGGCTCGGCGGCAGGGCCTCGCCCGCCATGAGGGGATCTATCGGTTGACGCCGCATCGTGCCCAGTATGGGAGGCCGGCCTTCGCCTGACAAGCACCCCAGGCGCCGCACCCCATGCCGGGGGCGTCATGCAGGCCAGGGTTGCGCCGATCGCGCGACAGGTGTTTCGCATCGGACCCATCGAGCTCCCGCCGCGGGCGGCGCGGCCATCCGGGTCTTTACATGTGGTCCACATGCTTACATCATCTACACATGCCAAAGATGATCCAAATCCGCAATGTCCCCGACGATCTGCATCGCCAGCTTAAGTCGCGCGCCGCTCTCGCCGGCATGTCGCTGTCCGACTACCTGCTCAACGAGATCCGCCTACTCGGCGAGCGGCCGACCTTCGAAGAGTTGCGTGCCCGGCTGGCGAGCCGGCCGCCGTTCACCCCGTCGATTGAGCCGGCCGACATAATCCGCGCGGTACGTGACCAAGAGTGATTGTTCTCGATTCCTCTGCCGTGATCGACGTGGTCCTGCGCACGCCGGCCGCAGCGGCTGTGGAGCGCAGGGTTCATGACATACGCGAAACGCTGCACGCGCCACATTTGATCGATGTGGAAGTCGCTCACGTCGTCAGACGGTACGCGGCGACGGGAGAGATCGATGGCGACCGCGGCCGCGCCGCGCTTGAGGATCTCGCCGATTTCCCCGTGCTCCGGTATCCGCACCTTCCGCTGTTGCTGCGCATCTGGGAATTGCGCCGCAACCTCAGTGCTTACGACGCTGCCTACGTTGCCCTGGCGGAGGCGCTCGATGCTCCGCTCGTCACGCGCGACCGGCGGCTGGCCGCTTCCTCGGGCCATCGGGCGCGCATCGAGTTCGTATAGCGCGCATCGAGTTCGTATAGAGACCGCCCGCCCGGGTCTCCCCAGGCGGGCGGCTTTGCCGTTGAACAGCGGGACTGGGCCTAGAAGTCCATCCCGCCCATGCCGCCCATGCCGCCGCCCGGCGGCATCCCGGGCGCCTGCTTGGGCTCGGGCTTCTCGGCGATCATCGCCTCGGTGGTGACAAGGAGACCGGCGACCGATGCGGCGTCCTGGAGAGCATGCCGCACGACCTTGGTGGGATCGATGATCCCCGCCTGGATCATGTCGGTGAACTCGCCCTTCTGCGCGTCATAGCCGTAGTTGGGGTCCTTGCTGTCCTGCAGCTTGCCGACGATGATCGAGCCGTCGGTGCCGGAGTTCTCGGCAATCTGCCGGACCGGCCACGAGAGCGCCTTGCGCACGATGTCGATGCCGACCTTCTGGTCGGGGTTGGCCGGGGTCAGCTTGTCGAGCGAACGAGCCCCGAAGAGCAGCGCCGAGCCGCCGCCCGGAACCACGCCCTCTTCGACCGCAGCGCGGGTCGCGTGCATCGCGTCGTCGACCAGATCCTTGCGCTCCTTGACCTCGATCTCGGTTGCGCCGCCGACCCGGATGATCGCGACGCCGCCGGCGAGCTTGGCCAGCCGCTCCTGCAATTTCTCGCGGTCGTAGTCGGAGGTCGTCTCCTCGATCTGCTGGCGGATCTGGGTGCAGCGGCCCTCGATGTCGGCCTTCGTGCCGCCGCCATCGATGATCGTCGTGTTCTCCTTCTCGACCCGCAGCTTCTTCGACTGGCCGAGCATGTCGAGCGTGACGTTTTCGAGCTTGATGCCGAGGTCTTCGCTGATCACCTGGCCGCCGGTGAGGATCGCAATGTCTTCCAGCATCGCCTTGCGGCGGTCGCCGAAGCCGGGCGCCTTGACCGCAGCCACCTTGAGCCCGCCGCGCAGCTTGTTGACGACGAGCGTCGCGAGCGCCTCGCCCTCGATATCCTCCGCGACAATCAATAGTGGCCGCGAGCTCTGCACCACCGCTTCGAGCACCGGCAGCATCGCCTGGAGGCCCGACAGCTTCTTCTCGTGAATGAGAATGTAGGGGTTATCCAGTTCGGCGATCATCTTCTCGGCGTTGGTCACGAAATAGGGGCTGAGATAGCCGCGGTCGAACTGCATGCCCTCGACGACGTCGAGCTCGGTATCGAGGCTCTTGGCCTCTTCGACCGTGATGACGCCCTCGTTGCCGACGCGCTGCATCGCCTGGGCGATCATCTCGCCGATGCTGCGTTCGCCATTGGCCGAGATCGTGCCGACCTGGGCGATCTCCTCGTTGGTCGAGATTTTCTTCGAGCGCGACTTGATGTCGGCGACGACGGTCTCGACCGCGAGATCGATGCCACGCTTCAAATCCATCGGGTTCATGCCCGCAGCCACCGCCTTGGCGCCTTCGCGCACGATCGCCTGGGTGAGCAGGGTTGCGGTGGTGGTGCCGTCGCCGGCCTGGTCGCTGGTCTTGGAGGCGACTTCCTTCACCATCTGCGCGCCCATGTTCTCGAACTTGTCGGCGAGCTCGATTTCCTTGGCGACGGTGACGCCGTCCTTGGTGATGCGCGGCGCGCCGAACGATTTGTCGAGAACGACGTTGCGGCCCTTGGGACCCAAGGTGACCTTGACCGCATTGGCAAGAATATCGACGCCGCGCAGCATGCGATCGCGCGCGTCGGTACTGAACTTGACGTCTTTGGCAGCCATTTTTGCCTACTCCTTTACGTGCTTACGCGGCTTTGCGGGCAGCCGACGGCTCGATGATCCCCATGATGTCGCTTTCCTTCATGATGATCAGGTCTTCGCCGTCGAGCTTGACTTCGGTGCCCGACCACTTGCCAAACAGCACCCGGTCGCCGGTCTTGACATCGAGGGGCTGAAGCTTGCCGTCATCGCCGCGGGCGCCCGGACCGGCTGCGACCACCTCGCCCTCCATCGGCTTTTCCTTGGCCGTGTCGGGGATGATGATGCCGCCCGCGGTCTTCTCCTCCGCTTCCACGCGGCGAATGACCACACGGTCGTGCAACGGACGGAATCCCATGTAAACCTCCTTGGCGTTCTGATAAGATCGGGTTGGCACTCTCTACCCGAGAGTGCTGCCGAGATAGTCGGATCCTGGTCGTTTGTCAATGCAAATCGCCCGCGCGGCCTCGCTCTCGCGCCCTCGGCGGGTCATCCGGAGCAGGACGGGGCGGCCAAGCTTTTTGACAATCGCATGACCCCGGCGCACTCTCGCCGCGCTATCATGTGATGTCTGCCACCAGCGAGCCGGAAACATGTCACGAACCATGGATTGGGAAATCCCCAGCGAATTCCAGCCGAAGCCAGAGGATTTCGCCTTTGACCTGGACAGTGCGCTGTCGGCGGTGCTCGGCCTGCAAGCGACGGTCCCGGAAGATGCATTTACAGCCTCCACGCTCGGCACCGAACGCGCCGGCAGCGCCGTCCTGATTCGCAAGGACGGCTTGGTGCTGACGATCGGCTACCTGATCAGCGAGGCCGATTCGATCTGGCTCACCTCGAGCGTGGGTGGCGCGGTCCGCGGACACATGCTCGGCTACGACCAGGAGACCGGGCTCGGGCTCGTCCAGGCGCTCGGCCGGCTCAACATCCCGCCGATCGAGCTCGGGACGAAAATACGCGTCGGCGCCGGCGACAAGGTGGTCCTGGCCGCGGAGGGCGGGCGCCGCCACGCGGTCGCGGCGACTGTCGTAGCCCGCCAGGAATTCGCCGGCTATTGGGAATATCTGCTCGACCGCGCAATCTTCACCGCCCCGGCCCACCCGTTCTGGGGCGGCGCCGCGCTGATCGGCGGCGACGGCTCCCTCCTCGGCATCGGCTCTCTGCACGTCCAACGCGCCGACGGCCGCGAGCAGCGGCGCGACGTCAACATGGTCGTGCCGATCGATCTCTTGCCGCCGATCCTCGACGATATTCTCACCTATGGCCGCCCGAACCGGCCGCCGCGGCCGTGGCTCGGCCTTTACGCCGCCGAGGTCGAGGACGCGGTCGTCGTTGCCGGCCTGTCGGAACGCGGACCGGCAAGCAAGACCGGGCTCAAGCCCGGGGATCGCATTCTCGCGGTGCGCGACGAGCCGGTATCGAGCCTCGCCGCGTTCTGGCGCCGCGTGTGGGCGAGCGGCCCGGCCGGCAGCGAAGTCGTGCTGCAAATCATGCGCGACAAAGAAGAAATGAAGGTGCGCATTCCCTCGGCCGACCGCTCCCGGTTGCTGAAGGCACCTCGGCTGCACTGATTTCTTCGCGACGGCGCCCTTATCCCATAGGGTGGGTTGAGCGCAGCAAAACCCGTCGGCGCGCTCCGGTCAGCGGCTCTCGACGAACGCGGCGCAGCCTGCCGGAAGGTCGGCAAGCCGCAACGGCCGGCGCGGCGGCCCCGGTTTTGGATGCATCGCCTCCGGGGTAAACCACCAGGCCAGCTCCGCGCCGCAGCCATCGCCCGGCGGCGGGGGCGGCTGGTCGTGGCACTCGGGGTTGCCTCGCGGGCACCCGAGGCGCAGGTGGAAATGATAATTGTGTCGCCACCATGGACGAATATGCCGCAGCCAATCGCGATCGGCGCCGGTCTCGCGGCCCACCTCGCGACAAAGGGCGCGCTTGATCGCCGGGTTGACGAAAATGCGTGCGACGCCGGGGCTGCGCGCCGCCGCTTCGAGCAGCCTTCGATACTGCGGCCGCCAGATTTCCGGGTCTACGTCATCCCCGCTCGCGGCAACGACATTCATCGCCCGCATCTCGTCTCGTTCAGAGGGACTCAATCGCCGATCCGGCATCGGTGTCAGCCACACATCGGCATCGAGCCCGATCTGGTGCGAGGCATGACCGGTCAGCATCGGCCCGCCGCGCGGCTGCCCGATATCGCCAACCAATAAACCCGGCCATCGCGCTGTGGCGGCCGCCGTCGCGGCAAGCCGTTCGAGGAAGGCGATCAGCACCGGGTGTCCCCAGGCGCGGTTGCGCGACGGTCGCATCACCTGCCAGTTCGAACCGTCAGCGGCCAGCCGCGTCGCGCCGGCGAGACAACCCTTGGCATATGACCCGATCACCAGCAC
>Ga0326597_10013699_pt1 | contig 10649 bp, 8 predicted proteins | sample RVTome_12_FD_203789 | JGI IMG/M metagenome (GOLD analysis project Ga0326597, IMG submission 203789) | Soil microbial communities from uranium-contaminated site in the Upper Colorado River Basin, Wyoming, United States - RVT100D185 | ecosystem: Environmental > Terrestrial > Soil > Contaminated >... | reverse complement strand
TCTCGCCGGCTGAAGAAGAGCGTCCACATCGAGCCCACCCGGGCGACGCGGCACGGGTACCCCCCGGCGGAGATCACCTCGAGCAGTCCCTCCTCGAGGAGCGCGCCGAGCCGGTCGAGACGCTCGTACAGCCCCCGGTCGGCCTCGATCGCCCGCAGCTGGGCGAGGCCCGCGGCCATGGCCAGCGGGTTGCCGGAGAGGGTGCCCGCCTGGTAGACCGGGCCCTCGGGCGCGACCAGGGAGAGAAGGTCGGCGCGGCCGCCGTACGCGCCCACCGGAAGCCCGCCGCCGATGATCTTCCCGAGCGTCGTGAGGTCGGGCCGCACGCCGTAGAGCTCCTGGGCGCCGCCCCGGGCCACGCGGAAGCCCGTCATCACCTCGTCGAGGACGAGGAGAACGCCGTACTCGGTGCACAGCTGCCGGAGGCCCTCGAGGAACCCCGGGCGCGGGGCCACGACGCCCATGTTGCCGACGACGGGCTCGACGATGACGGCGGCTACCGTCCCCACGTGGGCCTGGAGCCGTCGGCGCACTGACTCGAGATCGTTGAAGCGCGCGGTCACCGTGTCCCGCGCGGTCGCCTCGGTGACGCCGGGGCTGTTCGGGGTGCCGAAGGTGGCCGCTCCCGACCCCGCCTTGATGAGGAAGCTGTCGCCGTGGCCGTGGTAGCAGCCCTCGAACTTGACGATCTTGGCGCGGCGGGTGGCCCCGCGGGCGAGACGGATCGCGGACATGGTGGCCTCGGTGCCCGAGTTCACCATGCGGACCTTCTGCAGCGAAGGCACGAGGCGCGTGAGCGTCTCCGCCATCTCGACCTCGAGTCGGCAGGGCGCGCCGAACGACATGCCGATCTCCGCCTGCCGGCGCACCGCCTCGACCACCGCGGGGTGGGAGTGGCCGAGGAGCATCGGTCCCCACGAGCCCACGTAGTCGACGAGCTCGTGGCCGTCCTCGTCCCACACGCGCGCCCCCTCCGCTCGCGCGATGAACCGGGGCGCGCCGCCCACCGCCTTGAAGGCGCGGACCGGCGAGTTGACCCCGCCGGGCAGGAGGGCTCGCGCCCGCTCGTAGAGCGCGTCGCTCTTCGTGGTCTCTCCCTGTTGCTGCGGGCTCTTCGTCTCGATCTGATTCATGACATCGCCCCTTCTCCCTGCCCCTACCCCAGGACCCGCGCCGCGTCGCGAGCAAAGTAGGTCAGGATCATGTCCGCGCCCGCGCGGCGGATCGCGAGAAGCGACTCGAGCATCGTCCGACCCTCGTCGAGCCAGCCCCTCGCCGCCGCCGCCTTCACCATGGCGTACTCGCCCGAGACGTTGTACGCCGCCACCGGCACCGAGAAGCGCTCCTTCACCCGCCACACCACGTCGAGGTAGGCGAGCGCCGGCTTGACCATCACGATGTCGGCTCCCTCCTCGAGGTCGAGGGCCACCTCGCGCAGCGCTTCGGTTCCGTTCGCCGGATCCATCTGGTAGCCGCGCCGGTCGCCGAACGCGGGGGCGGAGTCGGCGGCTTCCCGGAAGGGACCGTAGAAGGCGGAGGCGTACTTCGCCGAGTAGGAGCAGATCACGATGTCGGTGCGCCCGGCCTCGTCGAGCCCCTTGCGAATCGCTCCCACCCGACCGTCCATCATGTCGGAGGGGGCGACGACGTGCGCGCCGGCCTCCGCGTACGCGAGCGCCGCCCGGGCGAGGACGGGGAGCGTGCGGTCGTTGTCCACCTCCGGCTCGCCGTCGGGGGCCTTGCGCAGCGGACCGCAGTGGCCGTGGTCCGTGTACTCGCACAGGCAGACGTCGGCCCACAGCACGAGGTCCGGGAGCTCGCGGCGAAGCGCCCGCAGCGCGGCGGGGACGGGCCCGCTCTGGTCGTAGGCGCCGCTGCCCTCCGCGTCCTTGGCCGCGGGAAGACCGAACAGGATCACCGCGGGCACGCCCACGCGCGTGAGCTCCCGACACTCCTCGAGGAGGACGTCGACGCTCATCTGGAAGCACCCCGGCATGGCGCCGATCTCGCGGCGCACGCCCTCACCGGGGACGACGAAGAGGGGCGCGACCAGGTTGTCGGGAGACAGGCGCGTCTCGCGGACCTGCCGCCGCAGCGTCTCGGTGCGGCGCAGGCGGCGGGGGCGGCTCGCGGGGAAGCTCATCGGGAGGCTCCTTGAAGGACGGACAGGCGAGCGAGGAGCGCCTCGGCGAGTCGCTCGGCGGTGGCGGGAGACGCCTCGACGTCGGGGGGAGCGCCCAGACGGGTCAGGGCTTCGCTGGTGGTGGGGCCGAGGCTCGCGACCAGGAGCCGCCCATGGAGTCCCGCGAGGTCCGCGGACCCGAGGGAGGCGACGAGGCCCGAGGCCGCGGAGGGCGAGAGAAAGCAGACGGCATCCACGCCACCGTCGACGAGAGCGGCCCGGAACCACTCGACGTCCGCGGGCGCCGCCGCCACCGTGCGGTAGGCCACGGGGTCGAAGACGCTCGCCCCCGCGCCGGCGAGGCCGTCCTTCAGCTCGGGGCGCGCGATGTCCGACCGGGGCCAGAGGACACGCCGCCCCCCGAGCGTTCCGCCCTCCCCGGCCACGATCGCGGCGACGAGGCCCGAGGCGCCCGGCGAGTCGGGCACGACATCCACCCTCAGGCCCCGACTCACGAGATGTTCGCCCGTGCGCTCGCCGACGGCGGCCACGCGGGGGCGTGCCGGCGCCGCGGCCCACGCCTCTTCCCACGCGGGTCGCGAGCACAGGCCGTCGACGCCGTGGCCGCTCGTGAACACGAGCCAGTCCATCTCGTGAATCCGGGCGAGGGCGGCGTCGAGCGGGGCGGCGTCGAGCGGCGGCAGGATGGCCGTGGTCGGGAGCCAGGCGACATCGACCCCCCCGCGGGCGAGGGTGAGACCGAGGGGATGGTCGGGCGCCTCGTGACGCGTGACGGCGACGAGCGGACGGCGCACCTCAGGCCCCTCCCCACACCGGAACCGTCCCTTCCGAGGCGGCGACGCGGACGCGGGCGAGAACCTCGCGCGCCCCTGCCCCGAGGAGCTGATCGGCGAGGCGTTCGCCAAGAGCCTTCGCCGACGCCTCGTCTTCCGCCGCGTCCTCGAGCACGCCGCGCACGACCACGCTGCCGTCGACCTCCGCGACGAGGCCGCGGAGGAGGAGGCGTCCGGAGACCCCGGTGGCGAGCGCACCCACCGGCACCTGACAGCCCCCCTCGAGACGGGCGAGCAGGCCCCGCTCGGCGGCGACGGCGATCCGGGTCTGTCCGTGGTCGATCGAAGCGAGAAGCGCCGCCACCCGCGCATCGGCGAGGCGAGACTGCACGGCGACGGCCCCCTGTCCCGGGGCGGGCATCAGCTCGTCCGGATCGAGGACGGCGCCGATGGCCGGCTCGAGGCCGAGGCGCCGCAGGCCGGCGAGCGCCAACACCGCCGCGTCACAGTCCCCCCGCTCCACCTTCGACAGCCGGGTCGGCACGTTCCCGCGCAGATCCACGACCTGAAGGTCGGGCCGGAGGGCGAGCAGCTGCGCCCGGCGCCGCAGGGACGACGTGCCCACCCGGGCGCGGTGGGCGAGGCCGCCGATTCCGCCGCTCGCCTTTCCCACCAGGGCGTCGCGCGGGTCCTCGCGCTCGAGCACCGCGCCCAGCGCCAGGCCCTCCGGCATCTCGGTGGGAAGGTCCTTGAGGCTGTGGACCGCCACGTCGATTCCCTCGGCGAAGAGGGCCTCCTCGAGCTCCCGCGTGAAGAGCCCCTTGTCTCCCACCTGGGACAGGGCGACGTTGAGGACGCGGTCGCCGGTGGTGGAGATGACGACGCGCTCGACGGCGAGGCCGGGGTGAGCCGCCCGCAGGCGCGCGGCCACGTGCTCCGCCTGCCACAACGCGAGACGGCTGCCGCGCGTGCCGATGCGCAGCATCCCGCCCTCAGGCTCCACGATCCACCTCCCGCTCGTCCGTCTCGTCACCGAGGGCGAAGAGCTCCCGCACCGCGTCCAGCCTCATGATGCCCTCTCGCGAATCGGGGTCGAAGGACTTGAGGCGGGTCGTGGGCAGGTGGAGCAGCTTGTTCACCAGGGCCCGGGTCAGTCGCTCGACCCGCTCGTGCTCCTGCGGGGAGAAGTGGCGGAGGCTACGGGCCAGCTCCTCGGTCCGCACCTTCTCGAAGTGCTCTCGCAGCTCCCGCACGACCGGCGTCGCCCCGAGGCCTCGCCACCAGGAGAGGAAGCGCCCGCACTCCCCGAGCACGATCGACTCCGCCCGCGGAAGCTCGCGTTGGCGCCGGGCGAGGCTCTGGTCGACGAGCCCGCGCAGGGCGTCGATCGAGTGGAGAAACACGTTCTCGAGGGAGGCGGCGGCGGGATCCACGTCTCGCGGCACCGCGAGGTCGAGGAGGACGAGGGGGCGGTGCGGACGGCGCCGCAGCGCCGCCGCGATCGCCTCGGGGTGGAGGAGGGGCAGGGGGGACCGGGTGGCGAGGGCGACGACGTCGGCCTCTTCGAGCACCTCGTTCAGCCGCTCGAAGGGCCAGGCCTCGCCCCCCACGTCGGCGGCGAGAGCGGCCGCTCGCTCCGGCGTCCGGTTGACGATGCGCAGGCGGGCCGGCCTCCGCTCGGCGAAGTGCACGGCGGCGAGGCGGCTCGTCTCCCCGGCGCCCACGACGACGAGGTCGCGTCCCTCGAGGTCGCCGAAGACCTTGCCCGCGAGGGCCACCGCGGCGGAGGCGACGGAGACGGCACCGGCGTCGATGTCCGTCTCGCTCCGGGCCCGCTTTGCCGCGTGCACGGCGCTCGCGAACATCTTGTCGAGGACGACCCCGAGGGTGTCGGCGCCACGGGCGCCGCACCACGCCTCCTTCACCTGGCCCAGCACCTGCTTCTCGCCGAGCACCAGCGAGTCGAGGCCGGCCGCCACGCGGTGGAGGTGGGCGGCGGCGTCGGCGCCGACCTTGTGATCGCGCGAGGGCCCGGGAGCCAGGAGGTCCTCGCCTCGCCCTTCGCGCACGGCGTCGCGAACCTTCGCTTCCGCCGCGTCGAGGTCCTCGGCGACGGCGTAGACCTCGGTGCGGTTGCAGGTGCAGAGCACCGCGGCCTCGCGCACGGCCTGGTCCGCCACGATCGCTCGAAGCAGCTCCCTCCCCTCCTCCGGGGAGAAGGCGAGGCGCTCGCGCGTCGCGAGGTCCGCGGTGCGGTGATTCGTCCCCAGCATCAGGAGATCCATGGCGACCTCACGCGAACACGTGGAACGACTCGAAGAGCAGCTTGCCGGCGAGCATCGAGAAGATCAGCAGCCCGAAGGCGATGAGGCTCATGGTGATGGTGCGGCGGCCGCTCCACCCCCGCCCCCAGTGCAGGCCGAGCGCGATCCCGTAGGTGACCCACACCGCGACGGTGAGGAGGAACTTCGGGTCGCGCGTGAAGCCGGGAAACTCCGACGCCGCCCAGAGGCTGCCGCAGGCGATCGTGACCGTGAGGGCGGCGAGACCGACGAGCACGGCGCCCAGGCTCATGCGGGCGAGGGTCTCGAGCGGGGGCAGGCGGTCGTACACGAGGCCGAACCGGCTGCGCTTGAGCTCGTGGTGCAGCAGCAGGTACAGCACGCCGTACACCGCCGACAAAGCGAAGGCGGCGTACCCGATCACCGCCGCCACCGTGTGCAGGGCGAAGAGGGGACTCCGCAGGATCGGCGGGAAGCTGACGTGGGACTCGAGGAAGGCCGACGACAGCGTCTGCGCCGCCAGGGAGAGCGACACGACGAACAGGCCCGTCCGCGGGCTGCCGCTGCGACGCTCGACGACGATGTAGACGAGGGCGACGGCGAAGGCGACCGTGGTCGCCACCTCGGCGAGGGACGCGAGGGGCACGTGGTCGTAGAGCGCGGTGCGCAGGGCGAGATGCGCCGCGTGGAGCCCGAGCGTGAGCTCCATGAGCCTCCGGGCGGCGCCGCGCGCGAAGACGTCCTCGCGGAAGAAATCGGCGGCATACGCCACCACGGTGAGGGCGTACATCAACGGCAGGAGAGTGTTGACGAGACGACTGGCGGCCTCCATGGGACCCCCGTATCGGCCGGCGCGCCCGCCACGGCGCCCGAACCCACCGCCCGGCGCGCGCGGAGCGCCTTCCGTGGCGGCGTCATTCCTCGAGGAATGGACGAGCGAAGTGCCCGCCCGCGAGGGAGATCAGGCCGGAGGCGCGCGGGGGGCGAGGCCGAGGAGGAAGCCTTCCTGCAGGGTCGGCGCTCCGCCGAGCACTCCTCGCGCCAGGGACGCGCCGGGACGGTCGTGGACGAGGCGCACGCGCTGCGCGACGATCAGCACGAGGAGCATCCCGAGCGGGGCCACCGAGACCGGCAACACGAAGAGCAGGCGCACCGGATCCGCCCGCAAGCCCGGGTCCTCGGGGGCCACGGCTCCCGCGTGCAGCAGCACCACCAGGAGCCAGAAGACGAGCGCCCTCCGGCCCCAGAGGAGCGGCACGCCCCGCTGGCGCAGGGCCAGGAGGGCGACGGTCAGGACGGCCGCGCCCAGCCAGCGCAGGCCCACTTCGGGATCGCTCAGCCGGCCCTGCGTGACCCGTTCCCAGAGGACGGCGACGTGCAGGAGGACGAGGGTCGCGACGGCGACGAGAGCGAGGCCCGAGACGAGGAGCCTCAACCGGGAGTCGAGACCCCTGCGCCGACCGCGGGACGCCCGCGAAGACACCACGCCTCGGACGCTACGCCCGTCGCGTCGGGCTGTCAACTGGTCGTGCGGACGGGGGGTCCACGCGCAGATTCTGCCGGACGTGCCCATCAATCGTCCATTCGAGCAATTCGTGTGCCACGGAGCCTCTTCCCACTGGCGGGGTCGGTCCCCTGTCGGCACAGGCATTGCTCGGCACTGCCCCGCCTGCGGTCTCGTGTCCACAGAATGGACGATCGGAGGAGGCGGGTGACGATGAACGGAATCAAGAAGATCCTCCCTCGGCCCACGCCCGAGTCCGTTCGGGACCTCGCCATCGAGGGGCTCGTTTCTTCCGGGGTCGACCGGGCGTCCATCGTCTTCGATCACGAGAGGTTTCGCCTGACACTCGGGGAGCGTCACATCTTCCTCGGCAACCTCCTGGCGATGTGCCGCACGGCCTGGCCGTGGCAGCGCCGGGCGACGGTGCGGACGTTCCTGGCTTCCTTCGCTGACGCGCCCGATCGGCCGCGCTCCTTCGACGAGGCCCGACGGCACCTGCTCCCCGGCGTGCGGGATGGTGGCGGTGGCCGAGGGCCTCTACCACTCGCCCTGGCAGGACTGCTACGACCCCGCGCGCGTGCTGCGGCGCGAGACCTTCGCGAGCCTCGAGCTCTCGGGCGAGCCGGTGGTCTTCGTCCCGAACTGGAACCACCTGATCGTGACCGGCTCGGGGGACACCGGAGGGCTCGCCACCGCCCTCCCCTAGGCTCGTCGTCGAGCCGTGTCGTCCCTCAGTCCGAAGGACCGGCTGCGCTGCCTAGTCGCGTCAGGATCGGGTCGCTGCCATACCCCAGCGCCTTCCAGTCCAGCCGACCGCTCGCCCCATGGCACTGCAGGCACTCGAGGGCCCGCTCCTTCGGCGGGACGCTGTGGAACAGCCCCATGTACCGAACGGTGTCGACCCAGGTGTAGCGGGCATCCTCGATGCCGTACGCTTCCTCCGCCGCCTTCTTCACCGCCGCGTCGATGTCGCCGTCGGCGAAGAAATGCTCGACGAGGATCGGAACGATCCATTTCTTGTCGTCGAGCATCGGCATGCGGCCACGGTGGAGCTTGAAGGCAAAGATCTTCGCGCCCGGATCCTGCCGGCTCCCCTCGGGCACCATCATCCCCACCCGCCCGTCCGCGAGCAGGCTCGCCGCTCGCTTCGGGAGCTGGGCACGGGTCCGCCCGTTGAACCAGGCGTAGACCGGCGTGACGTCCTTCTCGAGGGTGATGGTCGCGGTGTAGCGGTCGCCCTCGGGGTCGTACTTCGGCGTCGACCAGTCCCGGGCCATGTCGGTCGGCTCGTCGCGGGCGAAGCTCGCGATGTGGCAGACCGTGCAGTTCACCCGACGGGTGTGGTGGTTGAGGATCTCCGCCACGTGAGGAGCGGGACCGTGACACTCCCCGTCGCACGACAGCGGCTTTTCCGGCATGTCGGTGGCCGCGAGGTCGGATCCTCGCCCCCGGACCCGGTGGTCCTCGCCCCCGTGGCAGTCGACGCAGTGGAGGTTGGCGCCGTCTTGGCCCATGTGCACGTCATAGGCGCGTTCGGTGTTGGCCAGCTTGTACTCGATGTCGCCGCGCTTGTAGTTGGGGCCACCGCCGGAGGCCGAGTGGCAGCGCAGGCACATGGTCCGCTCGGGACGCACGATGCGCTTGGAGACCGAGTCGAGCCCTTCCTCGTTGCGCCACAGGATCGGCTTCCACTCGAGGCTGCCGTCGTCGTTCGCGTAGAGGTCCCGCTGGTAGCCGCGGGCGTGGCAGATCAGGCAGTCCACGTTCTGAAGCTGCGCGTCGCTCATCTCCGGCTCGGGCTTCTTCCCGAGGCCGGCGTGGCACTTGGAGCAGCCCTTCGAGAGGATCTCGCCCCTCGAGTTGCGGACGATGCCGATCCAGTTCTGCGCGGGGCCGGTGCAGAAGTCGTTGATGGTGTTCAGCTTGCCGAGCTTCTCGCCGCCCGCGTCGACGATCTGCGGGGCGTTCCCCCGCCACTGGTAGTGCTGGGAGTGGAAGAAGCTCTCCGCCGCGTCCTTGTGGCACGCGAGGCAGGTCTTCGTCCCCTCGTAGTGCTCGAACGCCCCCTCGTGGGAGAACGCGTCCTGGGCCCGAGCGGGTGCCGGGAGCGATGCCGCCCCGGCGAGGACTACGGCGACGATCAACGTGCGGTTTGGCATCGCTCCCTCGCGTCCGGGCTTCCCCACCGCTAGAACCGGGCCGTGATCGACAAGGAGAACTTGCCCGCTTCGTCGTAGGTGGGCAGGCCGAGGATCGGGTTCTCGTCGAGCGGCTTGGGGGCGCCCACCTGCCAGCCCGACCCGGAGTAGTCGTACCAGTACTTGATCCACGCCGCCTTGGCGATGAAGCGCGGGCTGATCCGGTGCGTCACGTAGGCTTCCAGCACGTCGCCGCGGGCCGACGTCTTCGGCGCGATGATGTCGTCCTCGGCCACGGCGAAGTTCATCCAGTACTTCGAGCCGTGGTTGAACTCGACGCCCAGCTTCGTCTTGCCGCCCTTGAGGTGGTAGCGGGCGCCGGCGTAGAACATGGTGCCGGTCTGCTTCTCGGGAGTGTCGAACGGGTCGGAGAACAGCCCCCCGAACGGGCCGGTGACGAGCTCGGGGCGCGAGTAGTTGAAGCTCGCGCTCGCGAAGAGGTCCAGCGGACCCTGCTTCCGGATGGCGACGATGCTGCCCAGGTCGAGATCGCCCAGGTTCGCGCTCGGCGTGAAGCGCAGCACCACCGGGGCGGCGATCGGCTCGCCGGTCACCGGGTTGTTGGGCAGCACGACCAGACCGTTGAAGCCGTCGGTGACGTCGAACGCGCGGGCCACGGTGACCTGCACGAAGGTCTTCTCGTCGTCCCAGACGTCCCAGTTCACGCCGAGAAAGTGCACGTCCTTGAGCCGGTCCTGGGGCAGCTTGAGGACGTCGCCGTTGCCGAAGCCGGACTCGTAGCCCAGGCCGTAGCACAGGCGGGCGGTCGAGTGCTCGCCGATCCCGTAACCGAACGTGATGCCGTCGAACTGGTAGTTGATGAGTGCACCCAGCGGCGTGCCGCCCCGGGGCTCGTCGTTGCGCAGCGTGAGCGGAGCGCCCTCGGTCGAGGGGCGGCGCCCGATCGACAGGTACGCCTTGGAGCCGCCGATCCTGTTCCAGGAGAAGTACGCGCGCTCCACGCGCAGGATGTCGGAGTTCGGCACGCCGACGGTGGTCCCGTCCACGTTGACGGAAGTCGGCTGGCCGTTCAAGACCTGTACTCCCGTCGAGTCGCCGAACACCTTGTACATGCCGAGGCGGCCCGAGAAGCTGACGTTGTCCGCCACCTTGGCGTCGAATCGGAGGCGGAGCCGATTCGTGTAGAGCACGTCGTTGTTCGCGGAGTAGGCCGGCACCGCCGCCGCCGGGAGGAGCATCTGGAACAGCTGCTGCTGCATCTCGGGCGGGAACTGTCCCATCGCCTGCCGGATCTGATCGAAGGTCAGGCTCTGGGTGAAGTACAGGTAGTCGGCGTAGTGCTCGCGGATGAAGCCGCGGACCTCGTCCAGGCTGGCCGGGGGCCGGCCCGAGGCGCCGGCGAAGAACAGCGTGTTCACCAGCATGTTCTGAACACGCATCCCGTCGAAGTGCGCGGGCACGGTCGCCCGGATGCTGTGGGCCTCGAAGCGATAGTCGCCCGAGAACTCGAGGCTGTCGAGGACGGAGTGGCGCTCGACCGCGTCGAGGCGGTCCTCGAGCTCCTCGATCAGAGTGTCCTGGTCGTCGTCCTTGGTCTTGTCCTTCTCTTCCTTTGCCCCCTCCGGTGTGCGGCCGGCCGGGTGCGCATCGGCATCCGATGCGCCGGCGGCGACGGCCGAGGGGGAGGGCGTGGGATCGGCGAGGGGCGATTCGGAGCCGGCCGACGAGGTGAGCGGCAGCGCGACCAGGGCGGTTGCGACGACGAGCTGTGTCATCCAGTGGCGCATG
>Ga0326597_10013698_pt1 | contig 10650 bp, 7 predicted proteins | sample RVTome_12_FD_203789 | JGI IMG/M metagenome (GOLD analysis project Ga0326597, IMG submission 203789) | Soil microbial communities from uranium-contaminated site in the Upper Colorado River Basin, Wyoming, United States - RVT100D185 | ecosystem: Environmental > Terrestrial > Soil > Contaminated >... | reverse complement strand
GATCTTCCACGCCGGCGAGGCCGAACACGACAGCGGTCGCGCCACGTGCGCAAGGGGCGGCCCCGCAGCCTGGCTCCCCCACGTTGGAGAACACAGGCATGGCCGTGATGATCTTGCCGTCGCCTCTCCAATCCGACAGACGTCTGCGGTGCAGATTGGTCGGGGTGATTGCGACCGAGCTCAGATTCAGAATGCTGCGCACGATCTGCTTCTGAACCGGTGACAGCCAGAATGCGCTGGTCCAAGGTCGGCCGGTCGCGTATAGCTCATGAAACATGGTAATAAGCGGGCCGCGGCCGGCACAACGGCTCCAGATTCGGAGGCCATGAACCAGCCATAACGGGACACCCCGCTTCTGATAGCCATAGCCGGAAAAATGCAGCAGCACGGCCCGTGCTCGGGTCTCAGTCGACAACGACCGAATTGTATCCGCCAGAACTTGAGCTTTCCGTTGCGGCAGGGAGACCGTACTCCACTCGTCCTGCATCCGCATCGCATGCACTGCCGGCATACCTGACAAGAACACGCTACGGATGCCGTTGTGCGCGCGGAGCGCTCGCGCAAGCGCCACGGCGTAGTCGGCCACGCCGTTTGGCTCCGCGGTACGCCGCGGCACCACTTGGATCAGCGTCGGTCTATCGATATCGTATTCGTCCACTGTCGTAATTGTCGACTCTACTGATGCGCGCTGCAGCACGGCCAACCTCTCGCTACCACATCAGACCTGCTTATCGTCGACACAAACATTGCCTCAGGTCGCCACGACTTAGGACCGCTCACCGACAAGCATCGATTGTGCTGACTGCCATCCGGGTTAAGACTTGCCGGCTGGAGCGACTGCGGTACTGAAATAAGATTGGCTGTTCTGCGCGCCCACATCACCTACAGCCAAACGGCCGGAGCCGTTCCGTTCATCGCCATGGAGGGCGGAAGTGGTGCACAGGAATCACTCTTTTGCGCGGAAAGAAACCGATGGAGCGCGTTGAGATGTTCCATAAAAAGATGGGGCTTGAACCGATTGGTACGATCGCCAGTAGGTGTCGGATTGTCGAGCGCGGCCCGGATCGCAGACGCCAACTCCTCGCAATTCTCATGATCAACCAAGGTTCCAAGCGCGCCGTCGCACAGCGCGTCCAGGCTGCCGTCTTGATTTCCGCCGATCACGCGGATACCGGTCGCCATCGCCTCGAGGAAGACGATGCCGAAACCCTCGCCCGTACTCGGCATGACGAATACATCCGCAAGCCGGAAATAATCGGGCAGCTCATCCGGCGGGACTTGACCCGCGAACCGGACTTGTTCCGCGACATCGCATTCTACGGCTAACGCTTCGAGGCGCGAGCGATCATCGCCTTCTCCGACAATGAGATAGGCGATATCGGGATGCTCCAACAGAACTTGCGGCAAGGCCCGGATCACCCGATCGTGTCCCTTGTAGCGCTCCGAGCTGGCGAGACGAGACACCGTCATAAGCACCTTCTTTCCGCACACACCATGACGCTTGAGCAGGTGGCCGGGCTTTGGTCCCGGCTGGAAACGCGGCTCGACGGTGTTGGGAAGGACCTTCACCCGGGCCGGGTCAATTCCAACCCACGCGAGCAAGCGACGTCTCGTATAGCGGCTCACCGAGGTCACCAGAGCCGCAGATTCCACCGACCGCCGATGCAGCCCCGACAGCGCATCCCAAGCCTCGATCCCGTGTACTTGAACCCAGAGCCGGGCGCATAGAAGCTTCGCGATGGCTGCCGCTAATGGTGCCATGAACAAATGGCCACAGAAAACCACGTCAATGGGCCGATGCGCGCGCGCTGTCCGAAGCGCCGCGAGTGAAAATGCGAACCTGTTTTTCACGGGACGAAGCTGCCGAACGCCAAAAGGCAGCACGCCCGCCGACGCAACGCTTGCGCGCGGCAGGACGATCACCTCGCCGACCCCTTCGCATCCAGCGAGCGTTGACAAGAAATCGCGGTTGTATTGCGCGATTCCACCGTGGCCGCCAAATGCATCGGTGACCAGCGCGAGAATTCGCAACCCAGGTCGCTGCATTACGCTCGCACTCACGCCGCCACCGCCACCTGGAAGGCCCAGCGTCTTGCCCAGGCGCATTTTTCGACGGCAAGCGCAGGAACTCGCCGCCATTCCTGTATGCTCTTGTCGCGCTGCAACCACGTTTGGATGGGCGTGGTAAACCCGGTCTTGGGACGTTCGATGACCGCAAGCGGAAGCGGCACACGGAGACTGTTCGCGAGCAGTCGCTTGGATTGCAATCCATTCCGCGCGGTGATCGACGCCAAATTGCGCAGCAATTTGAGATCGACGAGTGGGACACGCACCTCGAGAGAGTGGGCCATACTGGCCCAGTCGGTATCGCGCAGCAATTGATTGCGCATGTACAAGGAGGATTCCAGCACGGCAATTCTCCCGAAGCTCGTCCTCGGCCTCGGTTTCAAGAGGGCGTCGATGTGCCGGATTGGGTCGAGACGTTGTAGGCCGAGCCGAGCGATATCTGCCCCGATCACGGCTTGCAGCTCCCATGGCATGAATAGCCCGCGACGCAAGAAATACGCACCTGCATAGTTTTCGCCGTATTTCAGCAGACCTGCGGCCTTGGGATTCAGGGTTTGCGAGAACCGACCAAGACCGGTCAGAACCCGGCGCGTAAGGTCGCCCAGCCCCGGTATTCGCCCGGGAACCGCCAGAACGCGCACGCAGAGAGGTACGTCGCGGAACGATGGATAACCGCCGAAAAGTTCATCGCCGCCCAAACCGGAAATTGCCACTTTAAGACCCAGTTCACGCGCGGCTTTGCTGACGAACCACGTGTTGATGCCATCGATCGTGGGCTGGTCCATCGCATCGAGAATTCTGGGCAGATCGTCGCGAAATTCCCGCTCCGTGACGAAACGCGTGGTATGTCGCGTCCCGTATTGCGCTGCGACCTTCGCCGCGAGCGGAGACTCATCCTCACGCCTACCTCGAAATTCCTCGAAGGCCAGCGTCACAGTCTGGATGTCCTGCTGGCCCGCATCGCGCATCAGACCGACCAGCGCGCCGGAGTCGATACCGCTGGAAAGGAATGCGCCAACCGGTACATCGGCGACGAGATGATGGCGCACACTGTCGAGGAGCATTTCGCGAGCAACAAGTTGCAGATCCTGGTCGCTTGCGGATGAGCGTACGGCTTCCGCACGGCAGTAGGTATCGGCGATTGAGAAATACTGCTTTGCCTCGTGAGTACCGACGCGATCGATCCACAGCGTCGAGCCGGCCGGCAGAGCGCGGATTTCCTGATAAGTCGTAAAGGGCTCAGGGACACTGCCGAAGAGGCAAAATCCAACCCATCCCGCCGGTTCTTGATCCCGGGAGATCTTCCCCCCAGCTAACAGCGCCTTGACTTGGGATGCAAAACGGAACGTCCACCCGTCGTCGGCATAGTACAACGGCTTGATGCCGTACGGATCCCGCGCGAGGAGGAGAGCGTTCTTCTCGGCATCCCACAAACCGAACGCAAACATTCCGCGGAGCTCATTGACCATTGCCTCGCCCTTTTCCGCGTAAAGGTGCAGCAGGACCTCCGTATCACTTTGACTACGAAACACACACCCTCTTGCTTCAAGCGATGCACGCAGTTCCCGGTAATTGTAGATCTCCCCATTGAAAGTGACGACGAGCTTGCCGTCGGCGCTCGCCATCGGCTGGGCACCACGTTCAGAAAGATCGATGATGCTCAGCCGGCGATGCCCTAAACCTACACGCTCGTCTTGCGAATACCAATCGCCCACGCCGTCGGGCCCGCGCGCAGCCATATGATCGCGAATTCGCTGCAGCTCGGGACGAGCAACCGCGTTGGCAGCGTAATGGTAGGCGTAGATGCCCGCGATGCCACACATGTATGAATGTTTTCGGCCGGTTCAGATGGCGTCTGCCCGCAATACTGACGTGGCGTTGGAGCCAGGATATTTCAGTCCTGCCAGCGCGGAGCGAATGCCCTCCAGGCACTGATCATAATCCCACCGCAGGATGCGTGCGAGACTTGCTTGGCCCAGTCGCCGCCGTAAGACTTCGTCTTCGAGCAGGCGCCGGAGAGCGCATGCGAGCCCCTCGATGTCCCCGGCTGCTGGCGTGCAGCCGTTCACTCCATCCTGAACAAGGTCGGGCACACAACCCACTTCGCGAGAAACCACGACAGGAAGGCTCGCGCACATGGCTTCGTTCACGGCAAGACCCCATGGTTCGTGTTCCGATGGCAGCACGAACACATCTGATGCGGCATAGAGAGCCGGCAGTTCCGACTGATTGATAAAGCCCGTAAACACGACGTTATCGAGTGTATGCTCGGCACAGAAGGTGCGCAGCTCCTGTTCAAGCTCACCTGAACCAGCCATAACCAGGGTGAATGGACGGTCGGTCTCCTTCCTTAGCCGGCGCGCGGCATCGAGCAGATCGCCAGGCCGTTTTCGCCGGGTAAACTTCGCGGCGTAAAGCACCGATGGTCGCTCTATCGGCACATTGTATCGCTTGCGAATTACCGCTTTCTGGTCGCTGGTCAGCTTTGCCGACTGCACGAAGCGATCATTGTCCACCGAATAAGGTACAAGGAATATCTTACTGTCAGGTACACCCATAGCCCGATAGAAAGCCACATTTGCTGATCCAATCGCTAGAAGCCGATCGCACGAGCGATAGAGCGCGCCCATCAGTGGCGGTCGCAACGTCGACTTGATGCCATAACACGGCAATCCGAGGTGCGTCTCTCCGCGCATCATGACGGGCAGACCGAGCGTCTTGGCGGCCAAGAGGGCAATAAGGCTGGCGGCATAATTATGCCCGTGCAGCCAAACCACGTCATAGCGGCCCGAGCGCAGCTCGTTCCACACCTGCGGCGCGACAAGCGACCAGAACCCTCCCGGCTCACGCGTACGTGCAGCGTCGCCAAGAAACACGGACCTGTACCCGGCGAGCAAATCCAAGTCCCACTTTACATCCTGATTGAAGCCAACATCCCGTCCACCTCGGAGCGAAATATCCGACAGATAGAGAGCGGTCATGTCGAGGTCAGGCGCCGCGTTGAGATAGGCATAAAGCGGCACGAAGTATTGAATCGGATGCGAATTGAGAACCGCGATCCGCGTGATCTTCTGAGTGCGGGGAGCACGTGCCGGGTTCAGCAACCGCCGAGTCCTTCCTGCATCAGCCGCGCCGTCACTTTCGCAACGATTCCCTGTTGATTCGGTCTGGCTTTTAGGGCGAGAAAGTGCGGATCTATAATTGGGGTAGATGATTACGCAACGTGTAACCTGCGCTCATTAATAACCGCGCCTTCCAACGCATGCAGCGCGTTCACCAGACCGTCGACGTTCCCAACGTCGATGCGACAATACTTGTCGGATGGCAACGCGTCGCCGGCCAGGAGGTGAACATCGGAATCTTGACTTCCGATGAAGAGGATTCGTTTTCCCGACTCGATGCAGGCGTGAACTTTCGAGGGTAGTACATAGCCGACAAACGCATCGCGCAACGTGATCAGATGTACATCCGCCGCAAGGAGAAGCCGCGGAAGATCCTCAAGTGGAACTAAGCCCGATCGATAAATGGGTATGCCACGCGAACGAAGCTCGCTTTCCACGCGATCCGCCTTCGTTCCTGTAGCATTCAGCCAGAACCTAAGGCCGTGCTTCGATTGCAGAAGGTACTTCGCATACCCCTCGATAAACGTGCTCTCATCGTGCGCAACGCCCCAATTTCCGGAGTAAAGAACAATCCCGGACCCGCCGCGTACCTCATCCGGCGGCGGTAGAGGCTTAATCCCCGCGAAGCCTACAGGGGACGGGTCGCGCTTGAGGGAGATTCGCTCATTCGCAATTCCGCTATTGGCAAGGCGCCTAGCCTGATCGAGCCCCAGCACCTCGAATGCATCGACGCGACGCCGCCAGAACTGAGTGAGACGAAGCAGCAAGCGAAGAATGATTCCACTGCTACCGCGCTCGGCCATAAGGCACTCAGGATGAAAATCAGTGATCCGGTAGATAAGCCTTTTCCTGAGCAGGAGATTGAGCGGGGCGATGAAATGCAGCATCAGGGGTGGACTGCCGGTGAAGAGCACCGCATCGGCGCGCCGTATGGCCGTGAGTGCTGCGCCGAGCAATGTCACATTCGAAGCAACAGTCCAGGCCAGACGCGATGCGAATTTTTGTTTTTTGTACGAACTCCGATGGATTCGGAGAATCTCCAATGAGCCATCTCCCACCGCTTCGGCCGGATGGCGGCCCGATTCACCGCTGGTTAATCCGACGAGGGTGACGGCCCATCCCTCGCTCGCCCATTGACGCGCGAACAGCAATGCATACTGCCCTACCGCGCCAAAATCCGGCGGAAGCCAGTCGCAGATATAGACGAGCCGCCCAGTCATCCCATTGCGTGAGGCGGAGCGACGCTAGTTTGTCCTGGTGCGATCATTGGACTGCGCGGATGCTTTTTGGCTTCTGCACGACCGCTGATACCTGCAGTACCTCGCTGTCGCTTCGCGCATTGCGCATGACTTGGCTGCTGATCCATTCGTAGGTCGGGCGAAGGCCGTCGGCGAGCACGGTCGAGGGCGACCACTTGAGCTTCTCACGGATGAGCCGATTATCGGAATTCCGACCCCGGACCCCCGTCGGGCCATCGATGTGGCGTTTCTTGATCGTCTTGCCTGCGATTCCGGCGACAATATCGACGAGTCGATCAATAGTCACCATTTCATCGGAACCGATGTTAACGGGCCCGGTGAAGTCCGAACGCATCAGCCGCAGCGTGCCCTCAAGACATTCATCGATATAGAGGAAGGACCGGGTTTGTTTCCCATCGCCCCATATCTCGATCTCTGCCCCGTTCGACGCCATCGCAACCTTGCGGCATACGGCCGCCGGAGCCTTCTCCCTACCGTCGTTCCAACTGCCCTCGGGACCGAATATGTTGTGGTAGCGAGCAATCCGGACTTCCATGCCGTGATTGCGACCATACGCGAGGTAAAGGCGTTCGCTGAATAGCTTCTCCCAACCGTATTCGCTGTCCGGTGCGGCCGGATAAGCAGTCGATTCCGCGCAGTTCGGACTGTCGGGGTCGAGTTGGTTGTATTCCGGGTACATACAGGCCGAGGAGGAATAAAAGATCCGCTTGTTGTTGCGTGCATGAGCGGCGTGGACAATGTTGAGGTTGATACCTGCCGAGTTGTGCATCACGTCGGCGTCGTGTTCCCCAGTGAAGATATAGCCGGCCCCTCCCATGTCGGCCGCGAGTTGATAGATTTCATCGAAACGGCGGTCAATCAGATGTCTCACGAAGTAGAGATCGCGAAGATCGCCGATCATAAAGTCATCGGCCTCTGTCTCACTGAAACGTGGGAATTTGAGATCGGCGCCTCGGACCCAAAAGCCTTCCCGCTTGAGCTGCCTAACAAGGTGGTGACCGATGAAGCCACCGGCCCCGCAGACCAAGGCTAGCTTTCCCGACATTGGGGTCCACAACATGTCATTAGCTCCCAAACTCAATTTCTCTCGCCACCGGCTTGCCGGCCCAACGCTGCTGCTCAGCCGTCATACCTGGCCTCATCCAAGCTACCGCACCACGGGTGAAAATTGCTCACCCGACTTGACCGTAAGCGGAGCAGCGCGCCGTGGGCGCGATGCAGTTTATAGGCCTAAAACGGAGCAGTGCGCCGTTAGCCCGGAGCAATTTTCATGCCGCAGGCGAAAGCGCCGAACGGTGTATCACAACGGGAACCGTGGTCCCCATCATTTCGAGCAAAACACGTACCCGTCCAGCGTCGCCCAGCCGCTTAAGCGTGCCCACGAAATTGGCGAATGGTCCAGATAGGATCCGGACAGACTGCCCCTCGACCAGGCTTGCATCTAACCGTGTCAGATTGTCGTCAGCCTGTCCGATTAGTGACTCCACGATACCGATTGGAACAGGAACTGGTCGACCGTCGCAGGTGACAACGGAAGAAACGCCGACCGTGCTGCGCACCGATAACCAGCGGTCGCGCTCAAGATCGAGAATGAGAAAAAGATAGCGTGGAAAGAGCGGTGCCCGGACCGTCCTAAGCTGGCGGGCATGCCGAACGGTCTTCCGAATCTGCGGAAGATATGTCCTAAAACCCTGCGCGCGCAGGTGATATTCGGCCTTGAGCTCACCCCTGGTTCGCGTGTGAACGAGAAACCATCTCTCGTTCTCCTTAGGCGTGGGAGGGTTCCAAGTATTAACCTTCAACATACTCGCGCCTTAGCCTGCGTAGCCGTATTTATCATAATAGTACTTGCCAGTAGTATCGTAACGGCCTATCGCATCAATGTCTACTTTGTTAAGCACAGCCCCTATAATATTTTCCCGCACACCGCGCGCATTACTACTACTGAGACCGCGTTGCACGATGTCGATCTTTGTACGTCCCCATTCTATTACGAGAATATAGGAATCTATTAAACGCGAGGTCGCACGGACATCCGCCATCGGAGCCAGCGGAGGAAGATCCACAATCACATATTCGTATCTCGTTCGGAGTCCCTCTAAAAACGACTCCGCTGCCCCCGAGGCAAAGATGTCGGCTAAGATTGGTGAATTCGGACGAGGGACTATCGGCAAGAATGCCATCGCGGTGTCTGGGTCAGTCCAGACCGCATCTGCAAATGTAACGGAATTATCGCGAGCAACTACATCGAATAGCCCAACGTTCGCCGTCGGAGCAAGTGTTCGCGACAGGGTAGGACTGCGAAGATCACAATCCACCAAAAGGACACGTTTCCCGGCTTGTGCGATGAGCTCTGCCACGCTTAAGGCGACGGTCGATTTGCCCTCATTTGGAAGGCACGACGTCAAGCCAACGACTCTGGAACGCATTGCTCCGCCATTTGAATCGACGGTTAGCTTTATAGACCGGATCGCCTCCGCAAAGGGCGAAGAGGGTGTGTTGACAACAGTTCGAAGCATTGTTGTTGCATCGTGGGAGATGTATCTCGGACCCTCACCACCATGAACGAAACGTCGCCGAGGCAACAATGCCCTCGAGCGGCTATTCTTTAGCAGCGGAATCATCGCGAGGCACTCAATCTCAAGAACCGAATGCACCTGCGGGCCGGTCCGGAATACGTGATCTAGTACTTCTCTCAATGCGCCAAACCCAACGCCGAGTACTCCTCCTGCGAGGATCGCCACCATCCAAACGAAAGATGTTCGCGGATGACTCTTGTATACGGACGCTGGCGAAATCAGCCGCGCTTCTGTCACCGGGAATGACTGCTGTTGAACGGACTCCGTATGCCGCTGGAGAAAATCGTCATAAATCTTGCGGTAGCTCTGGGCAGCGCTCTCGAGACTGCGCAGAGCTACTTCCGCCTGGCTCACGCCCTGTGACCGGGACACGAGGGCCGCCAGCCGCTTTTCCAATTCTCCCTGATGGCTCTTGGCGATTGCGTATTCGCTCTTATAGGTTTCCATAATTCGTGCGAGCTCATCCAGAATTGAGCGACGGATTTCTCGCATCTGCTTGCGAAGGTTAACGACCGCAGAATGGCTCTTCCCATACTTGACCGACCAGTCGGCCTCTCGGTTTAAAAATTCGAGATACTGCGTCCGCAATTTCGTAATGATCGGATTGCTTAAAGTGTCGGAAACGGTTTCATTCCCTGTTGCGTCGGACTGATTGGCTTGGAGCACGGCCTCGATGCGGCCAAGCCGGGCCTGTACGTCAGCAACGCGTGCGCGAGCCGCACCTAGTTGGTTGCTGAGATCGGTGAGCTGCTGATCACTCATCAGCTTGCCGCCGGCAGCCACGATATTATTTTTCGCTCTAAACTCGATAACGGCCCGCTCGGCTTGCGCGGTTTGCTCACGTAAGGCGTCAAGCCGGTCTTGGAGCCAATCGCTCGCACGCCGATTTGCTTGATATTTGGCGTTTAGCTGTTCGAAGGCGTACGCATCAACGATCGAATTCGCGATCTTGGCGGCCTGCACTGGGTGGCGCGAGTGGAAATCAATGCGAACCAGATAGCTGGGACTAACGCGTCGAACCTGAAGTCCCTCTAAGTATGCTGCAACCGCACGGCTCACCCGCTCCTCTTCTGATTTGACCTTGGGCGGCGATCGCCCAAGGTCCCAGCCCAGACGTCCGGAAGCGAATGCAAAGAGCTGGTCGAGTAACCCAGAATCCGATGCGGTAAATTCGAGATCTTCACCAAGACGCAGCTGTTTGACCACGTATGAGGCAACGTTTTCCGATTTCAGGATCCCAATTTGACTCTCAATCCAAGCCGCATCAGGCGGAACGTCACCGAATATGGATGGTAACGATTGGCTTTTGCGCGTGTCGATTATCATCGTGGCCGTAGCCGTAAAGGCCGGTGGCGTTATGACAAGATACAATCCCCCAAGTGCCAGAGACAGCAGCAAGACGCTCGAAATAATCAAATACCGCCGACGCAAGAATCCAATCACAAAAAAGATTTGCCCCCGAAGCGTGAGGGACTCGGAGGAGTCACCCTCACTTACCGGGATTGACTGCGGTATCTCGATTTGACGTGTCACTCTACTCTCTACTCTCTACTCTCTACTCTCTACTCGCTACTCGCTACTCGCTACTCGCTACTCGCTACTCGCTACTCGCTACTCGCTACT
>Ga0326597_10013697_pt1 | contig 10650 bp, 12 predicted proteins | sample RVTome_12_FD_203789 | JGI IMG/M metagenome (GOLD analysis project Ga0326597, IMG submission 203789) | Soil microbial communities from uranium-contaminated site in the Upper Colorado River Basin, Wyoming, United States - RVT100D185 | ecosystem: Environmental > Terrestrial > Soil > Contaminated >... | reverse complement strand
GTGGGCCCCGTGATCTCAGTCCGCGCGAGCTCGAGGTGTTCGCCCTGGTCGCGGACGGCCGATCCGATGGCGAGATCGCCGCGGAGCTGTTCATCAGCAAGAAGACGGCCAGCGCACACGTGGCGCACATCAAGAACAAGCTCGGCGTCGAGAATCGTGTCGAGATCGCGGTCGCAGCGATCCGGGCCGGCGTGGTGGAACCGTTGACCGTCGAGCGTCGATGACCTCAAGCTTCCGGCACCGTCGCTGACCGCGTGACCACTCCCGAGGGCGGCGCTCTCCTGGACCCGGCGCGGGTCGAGGGGATCGTTCATGGTTTGCCTCGCTGGCCATTCGGGCCGGTTCGCATCGTCGCAGCGACCCGGATCGGCGCCGAGCACGGCCTCAGCGGGCAGGTCCATCGCCTCGTCGCGCGCACGGCGGACGGTGGCCGCGTCACGTTCATCGTCAAGCACGGCAGCGTCGCCGGGGCTGAGCGCGCCCTCCAGTTCCATGGTTCGATGGGCCACCCGCTGCGCGGATCCATCCCTGACTGCTACGGCGGATTTCTCGATACCGGGACGGGGCTGGGTGTCCTGTTTCTCGAGGACATCGCCCCGGCCGTCCAGGGTGACGTCCTCATCGACCCCGGCGACGAGGTCGCCGATGCGACGATCCAGGTGATCGCGAGCGTCCACGCTTCGTCCTGGCGAGCAAGAGCCGCCGACTACCCGGCAGCCCTGCCGCGCTGGCAGGCCGAGGTCTGGGACGCGGACCGCTGGTGCGAGCGCCTGGCCGGCGCCCGAGCGCGTTTCCCGGAGCTCCTCACCGATCAGCTCGACCGGCGGCTGGAACGCCTGCCCGGCGAACTTGGCGACGCGATCGCGGGGCTTCGGGCGGGCCCGGCTTCGTGGATCCACACGGACGCGCATCTCGACAACATCCTGTGGCGCCCGGACGGCAGTGTCGTCCTCCTCGATTGGGCGAGCGCGGTCATCGGCCCTCCCGCCGTGGATGCGGCACGCTTCCTCATCGAGGGACCGCCTGGCCTCGCGGCGGACGAAAGGCGCAGCTTGGCGCTCGTTGAGACCTACCAGCGGGAACTGGTGGCACGCGGAGTCCCGAGGTCCGTCGCCGGGAGCATGTCGATCGCCGTTGGCCAGGCGATGCTGCCCCTCGCACAGAGCATCATCGGTTGGGGCGGCCGGCCCGATTCGGAGCCATCGGCGCCCCGCACGGTCGCGCTCCGCGAGAATGCGGTTCGGAACGTTGCTAGTTGGCTGTCCCGTTGAGGTCCGCGAATACCCACGCCAGGTGGCCAGCCGAGCCGGCGATCAATTGAGGCGCACGGATCGCCGCCAGATTCGTGTCCCAGGCGGCCTCGGTCTCGACGAGGTTCGCTCGCCAGGGCCGACCGCCAACGATGGTGGCGTGTGATCGTCGATGTCGGCCTTGAGGGCGATGCCCTGGACGAGCGTCAGCTCAGAACCTCACGGTGAGCGTCGCGCCGATGGTCGCAGCGTGATTGGGTCGGGACGGGCGTGAGCCCTGCGCGAGGACAGCCATGGGACTGTGGAAGCTATGGGCTCTTCGACAGGTAAGTGCTGAATCCGCGGCTGCCGCCGTCAGCCGCGCTCGGTAATCTTGATGTCGCGGCGGAATAGCTCAGTGGTAGAGCAGGGGACTCATAAGCCTCCCCATCAAACCGCTGTGCTTCCTGAGTGGGGCCTGATCGGGAGTCTGCTCACTTATAGACTCTATCGGCAGTTCGCCCAAGAGCACATAACTCCGATAGAGCTCATACCTGATTCTCAGGTCACTGCCTCGTCAAATGGCATAACCGCGTCCCAACGGTACTACGCCGTAGTCGATCGTCCGCTCGACGGCACGGATCTGGCTCTCGAACGCTCTCGTCGGACGCCGTAGCCAGCGCTGCCCCGAGATGGCGGAACGTCCGCTCCTCGGCAAGCGGGCGCGCCTCGAGGAAGAGGATCGGGTTCTCTGGGAGCGGACGTGGACTCGACCGAGCATGTCCGGTAGGAGCCCGGCTGTGGAGTGGGCGTGCGTCAGGAGATCGTCGTACCGATCCTCGACGACGATCGCCGCGCATTGCGTCTCGGCGACGTACGCGGAGCTCGAATACGAATGTCCCGTTGTTGAGTGCACCCGGCGAGGGCCACGAGAGCCAGTCGGATCCGGATGCTGAGACGCCGCCAACCCATGAACATGACCGGTCGTTGCCAGCCGGCACCACTTCGCCGACTGGCAAGACGGTCAAGCAACAGGCCCGGAGCATACTGGCGCAACCGGGGCGTCATCGAGGAGGCGTGGCCTGGGTTCGGGCTGCTGCCGGAAGGAGTGGGGAATGAAGCGATCGGGGTTCTCAGCTATGGCCCTGGCGATCGTGGCCGTACTGGCGCTCGGCGCGTCGAGCGTGCTTGCGGGCGGCCCGCCGGTGGTCAACACCACCGATCATCTTGTCGATGTGCCCACCACATTCGTCGACGTCCATCCATGCACTGGGCAGCCGGTGCAAGTCTCGTCGGTCGAGACGGGCGTCATCCATTTCGTCGCGTTCGCGGACGGCACGGTCCACGTCACCGGGACATTGCATGGCGTCTTCACCGCTGACCTCCTACCCGTGGACGGAACTCCCGACGTCACGGGCCGCTATACGGTCTGGTTCGGGAGCAACGGCGCGATCACCGAAACCGGCACCGCCTTTGGAAAGGCCGAGACGACGTTCACGTTGAACGGCAAGCTCACGAACGCGGACGGCTCGTCCGCCAGCTTCCACGTGACCGCGCACGCCGTCTTCGACGCGGACGGGACCCCCAAGCTCGAGTTCTTCAAGGCCCACTGTCGGTAGGGTGGGTCACGGTTGGCGGCATGAGGGTAGCTCTGGGCGTTTGAGTCCTCGCGGCCCAACTTCCGCGCGTGGGTGCGGGTCAATTTGAAGCAGAAGGCCGGTGAGGTCGCCCCCGGCCTTTCTCTTCGCTGACCTCGGTCAGTGGCCGAACAAGGCATCCAGCCGCTCGCGCTCGAACGCCCGCTTCGCCGCGAAGTGCTCGGGGGTCGGCTCGCTCAGCCGGACGGCCGGCGGGTCAGCGAGGAAGCCGCCCGTCACCATCGCCGCCATCCCGCCGCCGGTCTCGAGGAAGCACGCCCCGTCGCCGGCGAACGTCGCGGTCGGCTGGCCGCCGTCAAACGTCGCCGCGATCCGGGCGGCGACAACCTCGCGCTGGCCCTGGGCGAACGCGCCGGCCTTCGGCAGCATCTGGCCGTTGGCCAGCGGCAGGGCCGTCACGTCGCCGATCGCGTAGACCCGCGGGTTGGCTCGTCTCGAGCGTCTGCGGGTGGACCTTGACCCAGGGTCCGGCACCGGTCAGGCCGGATTCCGCGACGACCTTCGGACCCTGTGCGGTGGCACTCCAAGGAGCAGATCGAACGGCCGACGGAAGTCGCCGAAGACGACCCCGCCGTCTTCCACGGCCGTCGCCATATGCTCCCGCAGGAAGCCGATGCCGGCGCCCTCCAGGCGGGACTCGAACGAGCCGCAGCCGGCTTGGCCGAGGATCGGCAGGCTGAGCGGGAGCGGACTGAAGACCTCGATGGCGCCGTCGATCCCTCGGGAGCGGAGCCGCTCGTTGAGGAGCATCGCCAGCTCGAATGGTGCCGGCGGACATGAGTAGGGCGCGCCGAAACTGCCGATGACGAGACGCCCACCGGTGAAGGCCTCGATCGCCGCCCGGGCGCGGTCTCCCTGGGTTGGGTCGTAAACATCGAAGGCGCGCTCGCGGAAGCCCGGGACCCGGTCCGGATCCCGCTCGGCGCCGAGGGCCCCGTACTCGGCCGATCCAGCCTCGCTGGGCCGCTTGACGAGCGCTGTGCTCCCGGCGTGATGGCGAACGTCGTCACATGCTGCAACTGGGCGCCGACGAACCCCGGCGTGACCACGATCCCGCTGCCGTCCACATAACGAAGGGGCTGCCAGAAATTGGCGTCGTGGACGCTGGTCGGGCCAAAGGGAACGCGGATGTCCATTGGATCGTTGACCGGCACATAGCCCGTGTAGTCGGAGCAGGCAACGCCCGGGATACCACCAGTCACGTCGCCGCGCTGGTTGGCTCCATCACCGTGTCGGAAGTCGAGCACGGCTTGTGCGGCGACGTTGCCGACCCCGGTCGGGGTGGCGATATCTCTGGAGAGGTCAGCGCCGTCGTAGCCGAGATCCCGCATCAGCGGATCGAAGACGGTCGAGACGCTCCTTGGAAATAGGTCGGCGGCGGCGCGATAGGCGGCGAAGCTGATCGCCCTCACCCTGCTCGAGAGAGTGCGTTCGTTGGGCGGCCGGCGCAGCGAGCCGCCCAGGCGTGTTCCGACGGCCTTGCGGTCGTAGGCCGCCCAGGCATCGTAGATGCACGTGTGGGCGATCGCGAGAGCGCGAGCGACCATCGGTGGACCCAGCCTCGACTCGCGGACACCGCGGAGGAAGGCCTGGTTCCACTGGATGACGCTCTCGCGCGGCCGCGCGCTCGGACCGGCCGCGTCGCAAAAGCCGTCCCGGAGGCTCCTGGTAGGAGAAGGAGGGCACCACTCGCGCCGGCAGCGACGAGGGGCTGCCGGCGCGATATGGCGTTCTCCACCGGAGAAGCGAGTTGACGGACGACTCTTGGAGTTCGGTCAGGCTGACGCTTCATCGAGCGCCCCGCTTCGGGCGGTCGCCATTTGTCGGCCAAGGAGGAAGGCGTCGGCCGCCTCCCTCCTCATCATCGTTTCGCGCGCTAACGAACGTGGAAGATCGTGCGGCCCGCGTCAACGGTTCCCAGCGGGGCCGGGACGTCGTAGTACGTCGTGAATCCCTTCGTGGTCGCAATACCCTCGAAGATCCCGTCTGGCGCCCCTGGTCCGTGACAACCCACGGTCAGGACACCCGACTGCCCGTCCGAGAACTCGATCCTCAGAACGGCAACCCCGTTTGCTCGTTTGTTTGTATCACCCGTGTTGTCGGTGACCGGGAGGCCCCCTGGGAGGGCCTGAAGATTGGCGAATTCCCAGCTGACCAGCTTCTTGACCTCGTAGGTGCCGCTGCCCCCAGTGGAGGTCGTCCAGGTGCCTCCTCCAGTGACAGCACCCGATCCACCATTGCTCCCGTTGGGCGCAACGAAGGTCCCGGACCCCGTGAGCGTGATTGTTGCGCCTTCAGGGGTCTGGGCAGACGCCACACCGCCGGGGTTGAAGGTGAGGGGTGGCACGAGGGGGATGGGCGACAAGCTGATGATGGCCCAGCTGACGTGCTGAGCCCCGCCGGCTGCGGCAGAGAGCGGCAACACGGTTGCGAGCGCCAGAACCGGCACTCCCAGCAATCCGAGTTTCTTGATCTTCATTTCTGCTCCTTTCGGGGTGTTCGTGTGTAGACCGGCGCGGGCGCCGCCGGCTGTGTCAGGGCCAGATCGTGATGTGGCCCGTCTTCATCATTTCGGGACCGAAGGCACCCACGCCCGACACCTCGAGCAGATGCCAGGCAACGCCGGCGCCCCCGGCTGCCTGCGTCGAGACGAACGGAACGTCCAACATCGTCACCTTGAACCGCCCAGTGGACGTCGTGCCGACGACATGGATCTTCGCCGTGCCACTGAAGGTGGCGACGCCGCCCGTGATGCTGAGCGACCCGGGCGTCACCCGACCCTGAACCTGCATCTGCTGAATGCTCTGCCACGGGCCGAACGGGAACCCGCCCGAGCGCCCGGCCATAACACACAGAAATGAGCCACCCGAACTGGTGGCGGTGAACCCGAGCTGGGATGTCACCCCGAGCGGTCCGTCCACGACGCCGCCACCACGTACCGCGGGCCCAGACGAGGCCACGGCGGACGGCGCAAGCGCAATGAGGGCCGCAGATACCACGAACGGGGCGACCAGGCGAAGAACACGTGCAGCTGCCATACATCCCTCCTCTGATGGGAGGCGTGGCGGAGGGGCCTAGGGCCGAGTTACTTGCCGTACTCCCAGCGGCAGGCGCCTAAGACTCGGTCTCTCGGGGCACGTCACGTCTCGATGCCGGTGACCTTGCCAATACTCCGCCGGGTGGTGCACCCCGTCAACCAGATTTGCGACATCCGGTGTCTATCCGCAACGCGATTCGTGATGCAGCGTGACACGTGCCGATGCCGCCCCAGCCGTTCCCGCTCCACCAGAACTTCACCTTCCGACACGAGAGCTGAGGCCGGTTCGAGTAGTCCATGACGACCACCACGCGATCGCCGACGCCAGGCCTCCGACACGACGCGATACATACGGCTTGCCGTATGTATCATCGCCGGATAGTATCTGGCAATGAGGCCTCTCCTGCCCGCCATGGATGCCGCCGGCTTGCTTCGCGAAGCAGGCTTCGCCCTGCTCCTCCGTGACCGGCGACCGGTCGATCTGGCTGACCTCGCCGCGGCGACCGGGCTCGAGATCGAGGCCGCCAGAAGCGCTGCATCCACGCTCGCCGAGGCCGGCTGGCTCGACCTGGACGGGTCCGGCCACGTGACCGGCGCGGCCGGTCTGTCGCTCGCGACAGGGCCGCACGGTCTGATGCTCGGCGATGCAGCGTTCCGAACGTGGTGCGCCTATGACTCCCTCGGGATCGCCGCGGCACTCCGCGCCGACGCGCTCGTCGAGACGGCCTGTGGTCAGTGCCAGGCGCCCATCAGCCTCGCCTTCCGGGGCGGGACGCCCGAGCGGAACGGTCCCGAGCGGCTGTGGCTGGCCGAGGGTGGCGACGATCTCCGGGGCTCGTTCTGCACGCCGACCGTCCTGCTCTGTGGCGAGGAACATGGGTTGGCCTGGGCGAAGGCGCAGGGCGGTCGCGGTCGGCTGCTCGGTCTCATCGAGGGCTCCGTCCTGGGCGGGGCCGACTGGTCCGGCTGCGCCGACGCCACAAGGCGGCTGTCATGAGCAGCAACCTGCCGGTCGCCTCCACCAAGCCAAATCTCGAGCGGCCCGAGGTCCTAGCCACCTTCTTTCAGGCATTGGCCGATCCGACGAGGGTGCGGATCCTCGAAATGCTCGCCGACCAGCCGATGACCGTCACCGACCTCGTGTCGGCCCTCGGACTCGCCCAGGGTCGCGTCTCCGCGCACCTCAGTTGCCTGCGGTGGTGCGGCTACGTTCGCGCCGAGGTCGATGGCCGTTTCAACCGCTATGCCCTCGTCGACGATCGCATCCGGGAGATCCTCGCCACGGGCGAGTCGATCATCCGGGGGAACGCCGATCGGCTGACCTCGTGTCTGGTCCTGGCGACCGAGGAGCGGCCATGACGCACGAGTTGGAACTGCTCTGGTTCTCGAATTGCGCGAAACACGCCGCCGCCCGCCGGATGCTCGAAGAGGTGATCGCCGAGGTCGCCCCAGGCACCCCGATCCACGACGTCGATGCCACCGATCCGGTCCTGGCCCAGCGGGTCCGCTTCCCGGGCTCTCCGACGATCCGGGTCGATGGTCGGGACGTCGATCCGAACTACACGGACCCGGGCGACTACACCCCGCGTTGCCGGCTGTACCGGACCGACGCCGGCCTGCGCGGGCTGCCGGAGCGCCGTTGGATCACGGATGCCCTGCAAACAGCGGCCGGCGGTCGCGTCGCGTGGAGCTAGAGGTCCGGCCTCCCAGATGCCTCCTCAGGCAAGGCCGGCGGCATCAAGGTTGCATACAGTACGTGCTGTTCCATAGTCATGCGCTCGCGTGCCGTCTTGGGACGATGGTTGCCGCTCGGGATCACGCTCGGTAAGCTTGATTCCCCGTGGCGGAGTAGCTCAGTGGTAGAGCAGGGGACTCATAAGCCTCCAGATCTAACCGCTGTGCTTTCCCGAGTGGGAACTGATCGGAAGCTGCTCAGTTATGGGCTCTATTTGCGACCCGACGAAGAGCACATAACTCCGATAGAGCACATACCTAGCGCGGCTTCTTGACGAGCTCGACGGCAACTTCCGGCCGAGCCGTGTCCGGCTTCGCGTCGATCGGCCCCGCATCCTAGCGAGTAACCACCGGGCGCTCAGCGATCATGCGGTATCCGACCAGCCAACTCACCATGAGTATCGCGAGCCCATATGCGTAGGTGCCCCATGTCTGGGGGATGAAGAACGCTATCGCAATGGCCACCAGGGCCAAGATGGCCCACCAGTTCCGTGCAGTCGGCAGAATCTGCGCACGATAGAACGCCATCGCGAAGCTGAGCCAGCCGAGAACGAACAACAGCACGCCTACGAGGAAGAGGGGCAACGTCATTGCCTCGTCGGCCTCCCGAACTGCGAGCACATCTCCTCCGCTGTCGACGACGGCGGCGAGGGTGATCTCGGTCCCGACGATCGTGCCAACCAGACTGGCGCCCACGATCAGCAGCGGCACTCCGATCGCGCTCCATCGCTCCTCTCCGGCCCTGCGGAACTCATGACGGATCACCAGCACCGCCAGCGGCATCAGCCCGAGGCCGATGGCAAGCAACAGGTGTGCGACCGCCCACTGGCCGGGAGCAGCTCTGACCGCATCGGCCACCACACTCGTATGCGTGTAGTCGGCTACGAACGGGTGAGCAAGGGCACCAGCGAGAAACACGACTGGCGCGATGAACAGCACCGCCGCACCAGCCCGCGTGCGGGTTCGCTCGGACATCAGGAATTTCCCTGGACGGGCAACGGCGTCTTGGACTGAGCGACCGAGTGGATGTTGCCCGCTGGGTCGGAGAACCAGGCGATGTCACGGTCTGGTCCCCGGACAATGCCCTTGTCATCGGCGCCGAACTCGTCGTATCGCAGGAAACGTACGCCGCGGGCGACAAGCTGATCTACGGCCAGGTCGATCTCAGCCACCACGAAGTTGAGAAGCGTGTACGAAGCGGGAATGTGGTCGGGTTTCTGGTAGATCAACGTGTCATTGCCGCCGGTGAGGTGAAGCATCAGGGCACCGGACACGGCGGAGACCTTCAGGCCGAGCGTTTCGCCGTAGAACCTCTGCGCCTTCGGGACATCGTCAACAGTGAAGCTGGTCACGACCTTCGTGTACTCGAACATCGCAGGCTCCCTGGTCGGTGCGTTCCCATCTGGCAGCCAGCGCCCCTCAGCCGGCAGTTCAAATAGACCTGTGACGACCCTACGGGCATCCAGACTCGGTGTCACCGGGGAGATCACGGATTCTCTCGGCCGCTGGAGCCTCGGTAGTTCTACGTACGGGCCTCACACGAGGTGGTGGCGGTAAGCGAAGGAAGTGGCGGCAGAACGACTCGAAACCCCGAGCTTGCTGAGGATGCTGCTCACGTGCGTGTCCACGGTTCGCACCGCCACCACCAGCTCGTCGGCAATCATCCGGTTAGTCAGCCCGGTTGCGAGCAGTCGAAGCACCTCCAGCTCGCGGCCTGTCAGCCCGTGCGTCGACGCCGCGGGGACCTTGCCGAACGTGGATCCGGCGTGAGCAAGGTCCGGCTTTGCCCCCAGCCGAGTGAATATCCGGCGAGCCACGCTGACCTCAAGCGCTGCAGTGTCCTCGTCACCGAGCATCCGGCAGCACCGGGCAATGAGGATCCGGCCACGACCCTCTTCATACGCCAGGGCGACGTGGCGCCACACCCGGCATGACTGGCGCAACGATGAAAGAGCGGCGAGAGCGTCGCCTTCGGCAAGAAGCACCGCGCCTCTGGCCTGCTTCGCCGTAGCGTCCAACGTTGGGCTGCCATGGTCGGCGGCTATTTCGACGAGTTCCGTGGCTGCCGTGACAGCGCCGGGCACATCCCCAGAACCGAGCAGGATCTCGACTGCGGCAGGAAGCATCCTGGCCCGCTGCGACCGGTCTCGGGATTCGGCGAGGACCCGACGGATCGAGGCCGCCGCGGCTTCGGCGTCGCCTTCCGCCAGACGAAGGAGAGCGAGGCCCGGCTGCGGCTCGAAACCCAGCTCGCTTGCCTGGTCATATGCAGCGTTGGCCGCCGTCAGCTCGCCGCGAAGCCGCAGGACTTCTCCCTGTCGGTACAGCGCGGCTGCAGCGGCAGGTGGGTCGGCGTCGGCGATGGGGCCCTCGCAAGCCTGCTTGGCTATCTCCAGCGCGTCGCCCCACCTTCCATGAAGCTGGCTGAGTATTGCCCGATGTCCGAGCGAACGGCACCTGAAGGCAACCATCCCCTCCTGCGCCTCACACCACTTGGTCAGAGCCCGGGTCCACTCGTCGAATCGGCCGGGGTCGAATGCCTCCTCGCTCGCGTCGATCGCGGCGCTGAGGACGATCCCACCGAAGACAGCGGAGACGTCACCGGTTTCCACGACCGTCACCGATTCATCCAGCACTGCCATGCCTTCAAGCACGCGGCCTGATCTCAGGATGGAGCGCCCCTCGATGGAGAGTGCGAAAGCGAGCAGATCAAGGTCGTCGAAGCGACGGCCGATTTCGGCCGCCTGAGCCGCCGTGCTCGCAGCACCGGCGTGGTTGCGTTCCATGACCAGCTGCTCGAATGCCACCGGCACAAGGAGGAAGCCGCGCTCGGCGCAGTCCCCTTCATGCTCGAGCAGTGCCGAGCCCTGGGCCGCCCACGCCGAGCAGGAGCTCATGGAGGCCGGCAGACATCCGACCGCCTGGGCGATCTCGCCGATTCCGATTTGGTCGAACCCGATCGTGGCAGCACAACGCGCCGCCCGGCGGAAGT
>Ga0326597_10013696_pt1 | contig 10651 bp, 4 predicted proteins | sample RVTome_12_FD_203789 | JGI IMG/M metagenome (GOLD analysis project Ga0326597, IMG submission 203789) | Soil microbial communities from uranium-contaminated site in the Upper Colorado River Basin, Wyoming, United States - RVT100D185 | ecosystem: Environmental > Terrestrial > Soil > Contaminated >... | reverse complement strand
GCATCATATCGAAGCTTCGCCTGAACATGATGCCCCCGCCGGGCGCGCGCCGTCCCGGTGGTGACTCGCTTCTGGCCTTGGTGGAGACCATCGAGCCTCTGATGGACCGTGCGGCTACCGAGAGCCCAAACCTCGGGTCCCGATCTTTCCAGCGCCTGAATCGGGCGGAATACAGCCGATCGGTCGAGGCTGTTCTGGGGCTCGTCATCGACGCCGAGGACTTCCTGCCCCCGGACACATACAGCGACAACTTCGACAACATCGCGGACGTGCAGACGCCCTCCTCCACGGTCATCGATGCGTACCTGAGAGCGGCCGCCGAGATAAGCCGCATGGCCGTCGGTGACCGGAACGCGACGCGCACCCAGGCGATCTATGCGACGCCCAGGAGTCAATCACAGCTGTTCCGAGCAGAAGGTGCTCCGCGCGGAACCCGGGGTGGCATCTCGGTCCTCCACACCTTCGTCGCCGACGGGTGGTACACGTTCGATGCGAGCTTCTACACGGATCTGAATGGGCCTTTCTTCGGTCAATGGGCGCGGGGCGAGGAGCTCGAGCTCTCGATCGACGGGGAGCGGGTCGCCATGATCGAAGTCGACCGATTCCTCAACGAATCTGACCCGACCGGGCAGACCCGAAGGACCGAGCCGATCTTCGTCAGAGCAGGGCAGCGGAGGGTGACCGCGGCGTTCCTCACGACGTTCGATGGTCCCCAGGAAGACGTGATTGCGCCTGTCCGGCAATCCCTCGCGGACCTGCAGATCGGGACCGCCGACGGCATGACCATCCTCCCCCATCTGTGGCAGCTCAAGGTCGCCGGACCCGAACGTGTGGCGGGTATCTCCGAAAACCCGGTGAGGCGTCGCATCTTCTCCTGCCGACCCGTCGATGAGGAGGATGCCCCGGGCTGCGCGAGAACGATCCTGTCCCGTCTCGCCACCCATGCGTACCGCCGGCCGGTTACCGACGCGGACCTGGACGTTCTCATGAGGTTCTATTCCGAGGGTGCGTCGGAGGGTGGATTCGAGGTGGGCGTTCGTGCCGCGATCCAGGGCATACTCTCGAGCGCGGACTTCCTCTTCCGCGTCGAAGAGGGGCCCCGGAGGGTAACGCCGGGAACGGTATTGTCGTTGAATGACCGAGACCTGGCTTCTCGACTGTCCTTCTTCTTGTGGGGTCTGCCTCCGGATGACGAGCTGCTCGAGTTGGTCGCGGATGGGGGCCTGAGTGAGCCCGAGGTCTGGGAAGCGCAGGTTCGGCGCATGCTCGAGGATCCGCGAGCGGAAGGGCTGAGCACTCGATTCTTCCCGCAATGGCTGAGGCTTCAGGACCTGGACGGAGTATCGCCGGATCCGGATACCTGGCCGCAGTTCGACGCCACGCTCCGGGAAGACATGCGCAGAGAGACGGAGTTGCTGTTCGAGCATATGGTGCGCGACGACCGCAGCCTCCTCGAGTTGTTGACGGCGGATTACTCCTTCGTAAATGAGGACCTGGCCGAGTTCTACGGCATCCCGGGCGTCTCTGGTCAGCACTTCCGGAAGGTGTCATTGCCGGACGACAACCGTCGTGGCCTTCTCGGGCATGGCAGCGTGCTCGTCCAGACGTCCCACGCGAACCGCACGTCCCCCGTCCTCCGGGGTAAGTGGGTCATGGAAGTCCTCTTGGACAGCCCGCCCCCGCCGCCTCCGCCGGGAGTACCCGATCTCGAGGAGACCGAGGGGTCGCGTGATGGGCGCTCCCTCACGGTGAAGGAGCGATTGGCGATGCACAGGGCCAACACGGTGTGCAGCAGTTGCCACCAATACATCGACCCTCTGGGGCTCGCCCTGGAGAACTTCGACGTCACTGGTGAGTGGAGGATCAACGACGCGGGCAATCCGGTCGATCCGTCGGGGGAGCTATGGGACGGCACCCCGCTGAATGGCCCACAGGACCTGCGAGAAGCGCTCGTGCGGTACCGCGAGCCGTTCTTCCGTACGTTCACGAAGAATCTGATGGCGTACGCGCTGGGGCGCAGGGTGGAGTACTACGACCAGCCGACGGTGCGCCGGATCATCCTCGAGGCTGCCCAGAACGATTATCGGGTGTCTTCATTCATTCTCGGCGTAGTGAACAGCGATGCGTTCAGGATGACGCAAGCTCCCCCGGTTGCGGCCAGCAACCGGTGATAGTGGCGAGGGCAATGGCACACCAGAGAGTCCAAGGAGGCTCCGAATGAACTTCCTCACAGGTCAGTACATTCATCGGCGTACGTTCCTGAGAGGGATGGGGGCCTCGCTTGGCCTTCCGTTGCTCGACGCAATGGTCCCGGCAGGCCGGGAACGCCCACCGGCCCTGCGCGCCAGCATGGAACGGCCGCGACTCATAGCCATGGAGCAGAGCCATGGCTCAGCGGGCTCGAACCAATGGGGTGCGACCCAGAACCTCTGGTCTCCAGTCGAAGGCGGGCGCGATTTCGATCTCGGTCCGACGAGCATGAGTCCCCTCGAGCCGTTTCGAGACTACCTGACGATCGTCAGTAATACCGATGCGCGCATGGCCGAGGCCTTCAGCCCCCAGGAGATCGGGGGGGATCACTTCCGCTCGACGGCCACCTTTCTGACGCATGCCCATGCGAAGCAGACCGAGGGCTCGGACGTCTATGTGGGAACGTCGATGGATCAGCTGTATGCGCAGCGGTTTGGCCAGGATACTCCGATTCCGTCCATGCAACTCTGCATCGAGCCGGTCGACCAATCCGGCGGCTGCCCTTACAACTACTCGTGCGTCTATACCGACTCGATGAGTTGGAAATCTCCGACCGAGCCCTTGCCCATGGTCCAGAACCCCCGGCAGGTGTTCGACCAGCTCTTCGGGGCGGGCGGGTCACCGGAAGAGCGCGCTTCGAGGCTGCGCACACGGGGCAGCATGCTCGATGTGCTGGTCAATCGCATCGGCGAGCTCGCCCGGGATCTCGGCGGTGAAGACCGAAATCGGCTCGAGCATTATCTCAATGACGTGCGAGAGCTCGAACGTCGTATCCAGTTGACGGAGGAGCGGAACGCGAGCGGGGAGGAGCGAGAGCTCCCGGAAGCGCCGGCTGGCGTCCCGGATTCGTTCCGTGAGCACGTCGAGACGATGTTCGATCTCCAGGTACTCGCATTCCAGCAGGACCTGACCCGGGTCTTCACACTCAAGCTCAGTCGGGACGCGTCGGCCAGGGTCTATCCGGAGAGCGGGGTCAATGCCGGATTCCACCCGCTCTCGCACCATGCGAACAACGAACAGGAGATCCTGCGCTTTGCGCAGCTCAACACCTACCACGTGAGCACGGTCACGTATCTGCTGGACAAGCTCAAGAACGCCATGGAAGGTGACACGCACCTGCTCGACAAGACCGCGGTCATCTACGGATCTGCGATGGGGGACCCCAACCTCCACAACCACCGCCGCCTTCCCCTCTTCGTGGCCGGGAAGGCCAACGGGAAGTTGTCCGGGAACCTGCATCTCCGCGCTCCCGAAGGCACGCCCATGGCCAACGTGTTCTTGAGCCTGATGCACATGCTCGGGCTCGAGGACATCGAGAGCTTCGGAGATAGCACCGGTGCGATGGCGTTGAATTTCCCTGGGACCGTGAGCACGGTCAGCGCGAGCTGACGAGGAGACCATATGGACGACTTCAGCCGCGGATGGACCTGGAAGCTTTCAGCGCTCCTCATGGTTCTCGTCCTGTCCGCTGCCACCGCCGATGATCCGCCGGTAGCTGATGCGGCCAGGAAGGGGGACCTGATCGAGGTCCGCGCCCTCCTGAACGCAGGCGCGGATGTCAACGCCTCTCACGGCGACGGGATGACGGCGCTGCACTGGGCCGCAGAGAGCGGAGATGTCGAGATGGTCCGGACGTTGCTCTTCGCTGGTGCATTCCCGGATGCGGTGACGCGTAATGGGGAATACACCCCGCTCCACCTCGCCTCCCGGGCCGGACACGCGGAAGCGGTACTCGCATTGTTGGAGGGAGGCGCCGACGTGGAGCGGCTCTCAGTGAACGGCACCGCTCCCCTCCACTTTGCAGCGGCCTCGGGAGACGCGGCGAGCGTGCGCTACCTCCTCCGCCACGGTGCTCCAGTCGACCCTGCCGAGTGGGCCTCGGAGCAGACCCCGTTGATCTTCGCGGCGGCGGCCAATCGGGTATCGGCCATCGAGGTGTTGCTCGAGGCGGGCGCGGATCCCGCGCACACGACCACGGTGATCGACGTGGTCGCGCGCACCCAGGAAGACCGGGAGCTACGGGCGATTCGCGATCAGCGGAAGACGCTCGAATGGGACCGCGGATTCGTGGAGGGCGGTTACGGGCGTCCTTCCCCGGGGGCGCAGCCGCCAGAAGCGGCCGAGGTCAAAGAGGAGGAGGAAGAGGCGACTGCAGAGGAAGAAGCGGAGACCACCGAGGAGGAAGCGGAGCCCACCGAGCCTGAAGGGGAGGAGCCGGCCGAGGAGGTCGCTCGTCTGTCCTTCACCGATCTGATCGACAAGAAGGGCGGAATGACCGCTTTGCTGCATGCGTCTCGCCAGGGACACATCGAGGCCGTCGAAGCGTTGCTCCGCGGAGGGGCTGACATCGATCAGCGGAGCGCTGACGGTACCACGCCCCTCTTGATCGCGACCATCAACGGGCATTTCGACCTTGCCATGCGTTTCCTCGACCTCGGGGCGGATCCGAATCGGGCGAGTGATGCGGGGGCGACCCCTCTCTATGGTGCGATCAACCTCCAGTGGGGTCCGACCTCCTGGTACCCTCAGCCAAACGCCTTCAAGCAGCAGAGCACGTCTTACCTCGCGTTGATGGAGGCCCTGCTGCAGGCCGGAGCCGACCCGAACGCCCGTCTCGAGCGCGAGCTCTGGTACACGGAGTTCAACACGCCCCGCCTCTCGACCAGCCACTGGGGAGCCACGGCGTTCTGGCGCGCTGCGTACGGAACGGATGTTGACGCCATGAGGCTACTCGTCAGGTACGGCGCCGATCCCGATCTCCCCAGCCGCAAGAAGCCGGGACGGACGTCCGACTATCCCGACGAGGGCGAAGAGAGTGGGGCCGCGCTCCCGCCGGTTCCAGTGGGCGGACCTGCTGAGTATCCGATTCACGTCGGCAGTGGGGCGGGGTACGGCCTCGGATTCGCTGGCAACGCCCATCGGCACAAGCCGGACGGGTGGATGCCGACGATCCGGTATCTGGTCGAGGAACTCGGGGCCGACGTGAACCTCCGGGATCATCAAGGTTACACGGCGCTGCACAACGCCGCGTCCCGCGGGGACAATGAGATGATCCAGTATCTGGTCGAGAGAGGGGCGGATTTGACCGTGGTGAGCCGCTTCGGCCAGACAGCAGCGGACATGGCGAATGGCCCCTATCAACGCATCCAGCCGTTTCCCGAGACCCTCGCGCTGCTTGAAGGCCTTGGTGTTGTGAACAACGACAACTGCGTTTCTTGCGAGGACTGAGGACTAGAAATCCGGGACCGTCGTTCGCTGGATCAAAGTCTCTCAACACTCCAACGCTTCCGCGTGTCGTTTGGTTGTAAGCGCGAAAAGGCGTTCACAGTCGTGGCTTCCACAGAAGCGCTCGATTGGCTCTCGCAAGATTCGCCGTCCAATGCGACGGATGGACCATATAACGGATGAACCATATAGATGTACCTTGCATAGTAGATGTACCTGCGGTCCTTCCGTTGCGTGGATTAAGGCCGCCTGGGTTGGTGCTGCGGAGTCTACTTATTGCGTCGAGAGCTTCTCCCGAGGAGGCCGGTGAATGAGAACCATCGCTGCAACGGCGGCGATCGCCAGTGTATTGATCGCGGCTTCGGTTTCGGATCGATCTGACACGCGGGTTCCCCGCGACGCTGCGGTCCACGTGGCCAGTGCCGAGCCGTCGGTGATCGATCTCACTGACGTCGTTCAACAGTATTGCGTACGCTGCCACAGTGAGCGCCGCATGACTGGCAACCTCACGCTGGAGTCGTACGATGTCGCTTCCGCTCACGAGAGCGCCGAGATAAGCGAACGGATCATCGTGAAGCTTCGTGCCGGCATGATGCCGCCCGCTGGGGCCAACCGACCGGCGGGCGACACGCTTCAAAGCTTGGTGCAGACGATCGAGCGGGTGGTCGACGAGAACGCCGCCCGCACCCCTGTTCCGGGGCAGCGCGTGTTCCAACGCCTGAATCAGGTGGAATACGAGCGGGCGGTCGAGCAACTCCTCGACGTACGAGTCGACGCCAGCAACTGGCTTCCGCTCGACACCAGAAGCGCCAATTTCGACAACATCGCGGATGTCCAAATTCCCTCTGCGACGACGCTCGACGCCTATCTGAGCGCAGCAGCGGAGATCAGCCGACTCGCGGTCGGTTACCCGAATGTCACAGAGACGACCGCGGCTTATAAGATCCCGAGGATAGGGTCCCAGACGGATCGGCTCGAGGGCGCGCCCCGAGGCACCCGCGGAGGGATCGCGGTCGAGCATCATTTCCCCGCGGACGGGGAGTACACGTTCGCGATGGAGTTCCACGCGGGACCGGTCGGTGAGCTTTACGGTCGTACGGCCCCCTTCGATGAGCACATCGAGCTGTCCATCGACGGGGAGCGTGTGGCCCTCCTGCCGATCGACCGGTGGTCCACGGATGCGGATCCGAACGGGTTGATCTATACGACGGAGCAAATCCCGGTTTCGGCTGGCCCACATATGGTGGCTGCGACGTTCATCCGGACGTTCGAGGGGCCGGTGAACGACAACCTGGGAGCCCTCGAACACAGCATCGCGGACACGCAGATCGGGCAGGAATACGGGATCACCAACGAGACCCATCTCCGGGATCTCTTCATCACCGGACCTTTTCGCGTGACTGGTATCTCCCAGACCCCGAGTAGGGAACGAATCTTCACGTGCCGACCTCTTTCGGCGAGCGAAGCCCCCGAATGTGCGCGCGAGATTCTCGTGCGGCTTGGGACGCAGGGATATAGAAGGCCGTTGTCGGAAGTCGACGTAGGCTCGCTCCTCCGCTTTTACGAGATGGGTGCCGAGGACGGCGGGTTCGAGAACGGGATCCGCATGGGAATCCAGGCCATTCTCGCAAGCCCCCATTTCGTGTTCCGCATGGAAGAGCTGCCGCAAGGTGCTGAGGCCGGCAAAGTATACCGCCTGAGCGATGCGGATTTGGCGACACGGTTGGCGTTCTTCCTTTGGGGCTCACCGCCCGATCGGGAGCTCCTGCAACTGGTGGAGCGGGGCGAGTTGGCGGATGATGAAGGTCTCTTGGCCCAGGCGCGCCGCATGCTACAGGATCCGCGAGCGGAGGCGCTGGCGACCCGATTTGCGACCCAATGGTTGCGACTCCAGGACCTTGAGAAGATGCATCCGGATGCGCTGGAGTATCCCGACTATGACCTCCAGGTTGCCCAGGATCTTCTTCGCGAAACCGAGTTGTTCTTCCACAGCTTGATCGAGGAGGACCGCAGCATCTTCGATCTGCTCACCGCCGACTACACTTTCGTGAATGAGCGCTTGGGAAGGCACTACGGGTTCCCGGGGATCTCAGGAGATGGATTCCGTCGGATTTCTTATCCTGACGAACATAGACGGGGGATCTTCGGCCACGGCAGCGTGCTGACGTTGACCTCCCACCCGAATCGCACGTCGCCGGTCCTCCGTGGGAAGTGGGTGATGGAAGTGCTCATGGGCACGCCGCCCCCGCCGCCGCCTCCCAATGTGCCCACGCTCGACGAGTCGACGGACGAGGCGACTGACGATGGACGCATGCTTACGACGGGGGAACGCCTCGCGATGCACCGGGCGAACCCCACGTGTGCCTCGTGTCACAGCCTGATCGATCCAATCGGACTCGCCTTCGAGAACTTCGACGTGACAGGTACGTGGCGTATCCGGGAGGGCGGGACGCCCGTTGCGGTATCGGGTGAGTTGTATGACGGGACTCCGCTTTCGGGGCCGGCGGACCTCAGGTCGGCACTCCTCAGTCGCCCGCTCCCAATCGTCCGCAACTTCACGCAAAATTTGATGGCTTACGCGTTGGGACGACGAGTCGAGTACTTCGACATGCCGTCCATCCGATCCATCACCGGCGAGGCCGCCCAGCAAGACTACAGGATGTCAGCTCTCATCCTCGGCGTCGTCGGGAGTGACGCGTTTAGGATGCAGCAAGCCACCGCATTGTCGACGGATGAATCCGACCAGAGCCCCAATTGAACCCCCTTGGAGACTGACGATGACTTTTCTGACAGGTAGAGCCCTCCCCCGCCGCACGTTCCTGCGCGGCATGGGCGTGAGTATGGCCGTCCCGTTCCTGGATGCGATGGTGCCCGCGGGTCGAGGAGCTTGGTCGACCGCGTCCAAGGAAATCGACAACACACGTCTCGTGGCCATCGAGATGGTCCACGGAGCGGCCGGCTCCAACGAATGGGGACAGGAGCAAAATCTTTGGTCGCCCGCGGAGGCGGGGTCCAACTTCGATTTGAGCGAAACTTCGCTCCGATCGCTTGAAGAATTCCGTGAACACCTGACGATCATAAGCAATACCGACTGCCGAATGGCCGACGCCTTCCAGCCGGCGGAAATCGGGGGAGACCACTTCCGGTCGACCGCCACCTTCTTGTCCCAATCCCATGCGAAGATCACGGAGGGATCCGACGTCTTCCTCGGCACCTCTCTGGATCAGATGTTCGCCCAGCGCTTCGGCCAGGACACACCGATCCCCTCCATGCAGCTATGCATCGAGAACGTGGACCAGGCCGGAGGGTGTGCCTACGGGTACAACTGCGTCTACACGGATTCGTTGAGTTGGGCATCTGCCACCGAGCCTCTGCCGATGGTGCGCGACCCGAGGGCGGCGTTCGACAAGCTGTTCGGCGCCGGAGGGACGCCGGAAGAGCGCGCAGCGCGGCGGCGTGAGAATGCGAGCTTCCTGGATTGGATCGCCGAGGAGATGACGGACCTCAAGCGCCAGCTGGGTGCCGAGGACATTCGGCGAATCGATCAGTATTCCAACAACATCCGGGAGCTCGAGCGTCGGATCCAGGGCATCGAGGCCCAGAACCGGAGCGGGGAAGAGCGAGAGATCCCGGAAGCCCCGGCCGGAGTGCCCGATTCGTTCCGCGAGCATGTCGAACTCATGTTCGACCTGCAGGTTCTCGCGTTCGAGTCGGACATCACTCGCGTCTTCACGTTCAAGATGGGGCGCGATGGCTCGGGTCGGGTCTATCCGGAGAGTGGGGTCGATGCCGCATTCCATCCGGCATCGCACCATGGTGGACGTGAAGAAGCCATTCTGGATTTCGCGCGGATCAACACGTACCACGTGAGCATGGTGCCATACCTGCTCAGGAAGCTTAAGGACAGGATGGAGGGCGACTCGAGCCTGCTCGACAAGACCATGGTCATCTACGGTTCCGCGATGGGGGATCCGAACGTCCACAACCATCGGCGGTGCCCGCTCTTCGTGGTAGGGGGCTCCAACGGCCGGATGCAAGGGGGGTTGCACATAAAGGCACCCGACGGCACGCCGATGGCAAACGCGATGTTGTCGATGCTTCACGCGCTCGGACTCGATGACGTGCAGTCGTTCGGGGATAGCAGTGGAGAGCTCCCGTTGAGTATACCTCGGTTCCGTACGGCCGCCGATGCGCAGCATGGATAGCACGTACAAGGAGGGTGTTTCAGTGAGTCCCAGGACCTACTTTCAGAGGATGTGCGGCTCGAGGTTCGTGAGGACCTGGGTAGCGCTGACACTTGCCCTGCTCCTGGGCGCTGCGCATCCGCCAGAGGCGCCGGTCGCCGATGCGGCCAAACGAGGCGATCTTGCCGCGGTCCACGATCTGCTCCGGCGGGGAGCGGACGTAAACGCGGCTCAGGGCGACGGGATGACCGCGCTTCACTGGGCCGCGGAGCATGGCTCGGTTGATCTGGTACGCACGTTGTTGTTCGCCGGGGCGAACACCGCCTCGACCACGAGAAACGGTGCTTACACACCGCTTCACCTCGCCGCGAGGGCCGGCCATGCCGAGGTGATCGCGGACCTTCTCGATGCCGGAAGTAAGATTGATGTGACGACGTCGACGGGTGTCGCACCTTTGCATTTCGCCGCGCGCTCGGGCCAACCGGAAGCCGTTCGGATCCTGTTGGATCGAGGTGCCGCGCTCGACCCGAGGGAGGCGGCGTACGACCAGACCCCCCTCATGTGGGCGGCTGCCTTCGATCACGTCGATGTCGTGCGCCTCCTGCTGGAGCTCGGAGCCGACGTCAATCTCCACTCGCGGGTCGAGGATATCGCTCAGAGAGGAAAGGACGACCAGGATCGAATTCGTCGGCGCAACGCGCGCGTGGATGCGATGATCGCCCTTCGAAAGGCCGAGGCCGAGGGACGGGATGCGTCGGCGGAGGACCTCAATGTGGTCGCGCGCACCATCGAAGAGTTCCAGGCGCAGACTCCTGAAGCAGATCAGGACTCGGCTGGGGCGGGCGAACCGGAACCAGAACCCTTGAGCTATAACGATCTGGTATGGAAGAAGGGTGGCTTGACTCCGCTTCATTTCGCCGCTCGCGAAGGCAACCTCGCGTCGGCGGTCGCGCTGTTGGAGGCGGGGGCCGATATCGACCGGGCCACGGAGG
>Ga0326597_10013695_pt1 | contig 10651 bp, 12 predicted proteins | sample RVTome_12_FD_203789 | JGI IMG/M metagenome (GOLD analysis project Ga0326597, IMG submission 203789) | Soil microbial communities from uranium-contaminated site in the Upper Colorado River Basin, Wyoming, United States - RVT100D185 | ecosystem: Environmental > Terrestrial > Soil > Contaminated >... | reverse complement strand
TGAAAGAACAAGGCGTTCTTCTCGAAGGCACAATCTTGAAAACAAGCATGGTGCTTGCAGGAAAAGAGAACGCGAAGCAGTCCACTCCCGAGGAAGTGGCAGCGGCCACGGTTGCCATGTTTAAAAAACATGTTCCTGCCAGCCTAGCGGGCATCGTATTTCTTTCAGGCGGGCAAAGTGAAAAGCAGTCGACGGAGAATTTGAACGCGATGCATCAGCTTGGCGAGGATCTTCCTTGGCCGATCAGTTTTTCTTACGGACGCGGCATTCAGAATCCTGCCCTTGAAATTTGGGCAAAGGATATGAGTGCCGTGGAGGCGGCGCAGAAGGCGCTCGTGCATCGGGCAAAAGCCAACGGTCTTGCGGCGGAAGGGAAGTACACAGAAGCTTTTGAAGAGGATCGCGGCTACTAGACCGTTGACAATAAGAAAAAAGTGCGCTACTATTTCGCGCACATGGACGCTTAGCTCAGTTGGTTAGAGCATCTCGTTTACACCGAGAGGGTCGGGGGTTCGAATCCCTCAGCGTCCACCAAAAATTCCCCATCGAAAGAGGGGGAATTTTTGTGTTATACTACATCCAATATGAATCCAATCTTTCGTGTTTTGCTTGGGCTTGTCGTGATGGTGGTCGGATTTTTGATTACCTGGAAAACAAAGTATGTCATAATTTGGTTCGGCCGGATTCCTTGGGCCGAGAAGCATCTTGGTTCGGGCGGTACCTGGACATTTTATAAGCTCCTCGGAGTTCTCATTGCTTTTATCGGAATTTTTATTGTGACAAATATCATTTCCGGTATTCTGGAAAGTTTCGCCGGAATTTTTATCCGAGGATAACGTATGACGGCTTTTCCTTCCGGCTCTACTGTTCTCCATCCAACAAACATTTTAAAAGAAGCTCGCTTGTCGCCGGGAATGCACTATGCAGACTTCGGTGCAGGGTCGCTTGGCGCGTTTGTGTTCGCTGCGGCACGCCTTGTCGGTCCACGGACAAAAGTGTATGCCGTTGATATTTTGAGAGGGGCTCTTGAGGGGATTCAGAGCCGCGCACGATTTGAAAACGTGACGAACATCGAAACGGTCTGGGGGGATATAGAAAAACCGGGCGGCGTTGCGATTCCGGACGCGAGTCTCGACTTGGTCACTCTTGTGAATTTGTCGTGGCTTTTGAAAACTCGTCCGGGCGTTCTTGAAGAAGTAAAACGCGTATTGAAAAAAGAAGGAAAATTTTTGGTCGTTGATTGGCACGTTGGAGCAATTGCTTCCTTCGGACCGTCGACTGAGCATCGATCGAGCCCTTCCGAGATCCAAGCCTACGTCGAAAAGACTGGCATGGTTACGATGAAACAGTTCGGTGCCGGTACATTTCATTGGGGCCTCCTTTTCCGCATGTCTCCCTACAAGAATTATGGAATCAAGGAAGTCGGTTGACGCGCATTCTATTTTGCGATATTAATTGCTCAGCGAATTATCTTTTTGTAACCTTATGTCCTTCGACCAAATTCCAGATGTGCTAAATCCAATCTTCTGGCTGAGCACCCGTCCACTCACTGTTTCCGGAAATATCGGCTACGTCATCATCGGCATCTTCGTTGCCGTGTTCGTTCTCGGCGTGATTCTCCGCGTCATCGGACAAAAAAAATTCGACAAATATGAACGCCTCGCTTATATGCGCGCGGCATCCATGCTTACGTCCATGGGTTTGCTCGGAGGGTTTTTGTACCTTCTTTCAAATGAACGCGTCCAATTTTTTGGCGGACGTTTCTGGTATCCACTTTGGCTCATGACACTTCTTGTCTGGACGGGATTTCTCATTAAGTACATCAAACGAGACGCACCGCTTATGCGGCAGCGCGCATCCGAGCGCAAGGAGCTCAGGAAGTACATTCCGGGAAAGAAGAAAAAGTCTCGTCGATAATATGGACGTGCGGAGGAAATTTGGGAACCGCGGGGAGGATCTCGCGGCTTCCTATTTAGAAAAGAAAGGTTTGAAAATTCTCGCGCGACAGTATACGACTCGGCTTGGGGAAATCGATCTTGTCTGCCGCGAGGGAGAGGAAATCGTTTTTGTGGAAGTGAAGACGCGAGCGACAAAGACATTTGGGTATCCGGAAGAATCTGTGACTCAAAAAAAGCTTGAAAAGATTGCGCGCGTGGGAGAGCAGTATCTTCAGGAATATTTTTTAGAAGCATGTCCGTTCCGGGTTGATGTTGTCGCGATCGAGACGGATTCGAAAGAGCCGGTCATCACGCATTTTCGCCATGTCTGAATTCATGTTGACAAGGAGATGTGAAACGTTTATACTTGTTTTGACTCTGATAGAAACCTGCCGATTGGCGGGTTTCATTGTTAATAAAGATACCTAGATTTGAAACCTAAAACCTAACTTATGCCCTCACCAATTGAACAAGCGATCCGACAGATCTGTGATGAAAAAGGCCTGGCGTACGAATCGGTCGTCGAGGCAATCGAGGCCGCGCTCGCTGCGGCGTATCGAAAAGATTTCGGAAACAAGTTGCAGAACATTGAAACCGAGTTCAACCCGGAAGACGGAAATGTTCGCGTCTTTGATGTGAAGACGGTTGTCCCGGACGTGGATTTGGAAGAACTCGAAAAGTACGAAGAAGAACGTCGGGAAAAAACCGAAGCACTTGCCAAGCAGCTTGAGGAAGCGCGCGAGAAAGGCATCGATGTCCCCGCCGTTACCATCGACGAGGAGGAAGGTCCACGCTTCAATCCAAAAACAGAAATCATGCTCGAAGAGGCGAAGGTGTTGAAGTCGGATGCTGAGCTCGACGAAGTGATCCGAGCGGAGTTGGAACAGCCAACCGAATTCGGTCGCATGGCCGCGATGACGGCAAAGCAAGTCATCATGCAAAAACTCCGCGAGGCAGAACGCGAGGTGGTGTTCAGCGAGTTTAAAGAGCATGAAGGGACGGTTTTGAACGGAACGGTTCAGCGTCGAGAGGGCAGGATTATTCTTGTTGACTTGGGACGAACCGCCGGCATCATGCGCAGCGAAGATCAGATTTCTTCCGAGCGATACAACGCAGGCGATCGGATCAAAGTGTATGTTCGGTCCGTAACACTCACATCAAAAGGATCGGAAATTTTACTCTCGCGAACAAGTGAAGAGCTTGTCCGAAAATTATTCGAAGTAGAAATTCCGGAAGTTGCTGAAGGTGTTGTGGAAATAAAAGGCATTGCCAGGGAAGCCGGCTCGCGCTCGAAAGTTGCCGTGCACACCGATGACGAGCAGATCGACCCGATCGGCGCATGTATCGGACAGCGCGGCACTCGGATCCAGACGATCATTGCCGAACTCGGCGGAGAAAAGGTAGACATTATCGAGTGGAGCGCAGATCCGACTTCTTTCATCACCAACGCACTCTCGCCGGCAAAGATTGATCATGTTGAATTGAACGAGGCAGAAAAGTCATCTGTTGTGTATGTGGATTCTGATCAACTTTCCCTTGCCATCGGAAAGGGTGGGCAAAACGTTCGATTGGCTGCGCACTTAACCGGATGGAAAATCAACATCTCGGAAGTCGGTGGAGCAGAAGTCGAAAGCGCTGTGCCTTCCGAAGGAGAGGTGGGAGCGTCAACAGAAGAATCGACAACGGAAGACGTGTCCGAGCCAGAAGCCCCTAAGACCGACGAAGCCGAAGCCGGCACTGTCGGGGAGGAATCCACCGAATAGGTATGGGCATTTTTCACACCATCCTCTACGAACCGCTTTTTAACCTCTTGATTTGGCTGTATGGCGTGATTCCGGTTGCCGATATTGGATTTGCAATTATTGCCCTGACCGTTCTCATTAAGCTCGCGCTGTGGCCGCTCACGCGCGCAACGCTCAAGTCGCAAAAAGCGCTGCAAGATCTCCAGCCAAAAATCAACGAACTCAAAGCTGAATACAAAGACGATAAGGAGAAGATGGCTAAAGCCATGATGGAGTTGTATAGCAAGGAAAAGGTAAATCCACTCTCCTCCTGTTTGCCAACATTGATTCAGCTTCCCATTCTCTTCGCACTCTATCGCGTGCTCATGAACGGTCTGCACGCGGAAAGCCTCACGGATTTGTACGCGTTCGTTCCAAACCCCGGCGACATCAATGTCCTTTTTCTTGGTATCGTTGATTTGTCTTCCTCCTCTATCCCACTCGCCGTTCTCGCGGGAATTCTCCAGTTTTTCCAGACGCGCATGCTGATATCACGGCGGCCACCGAAGAATCTCCGAGATAAAAAAGGAGCAAAAGACGAAGACATGATGGCCTCGATGAACAAGTCGATGATGACCTTCATGCCGGTGATTACCGTGGTGATTGGCTCCTCTTTGCCAGGCGGCTTAACGCTGTACTGGGTGGCGCTCAATCTCGTTTCTATTCTTCAACAATTCATCGTTTTACGAAAAAAAGAAGAAGACGAAACGCCAAAAATGATCGAATCCGCCAGTTAAATTCAAGCGCGCCGCCCAGTGGGTGGCGTGCTTTGTTTTTAGGCAGAGAAACCTGTTATCATGTTTGGGTATGGAACCGACGCATTTAGAAAAGGCCATTTTACAAACCCTTGCGTGGTTTTCTGTTTCGTCCTATCCGGTTACTCGGTTTGAATTGTGGAAATGGATGTACCAGCCCGGGAACGCGTATTCTCTTTGGGATGTGCATCGCAGTTTGGAGAAAAGTGAATATTTGCGTCGGCGTATTGAATCGAAAAATGGATTTTTCGCGCTTCGCCAGTCGGAGTCGATCGACGAGCAGTTAGAGCTGAGGCACGATCGTTTTCTCGATGCCGTCCGTAAGTTTGCAAAACTTCGGCGAGCTGCGCGACTCTTTGCGCTTTTGCCGTCGGTAAAAGGTGTGGCTGCCGGAAACACGCTTGCCTGGTGGCACACGAATGAACAAAGTGATATAGACTTGTTCATCATCACTAAACCTCGGAGCATTTGGTCGACGCGCGCGTTTCTTGTTCTTCCGTTCGCTGTGCTCGGCAAGCGGCCGAACACGCAAGATCCAAAAAACCAGAAGGCTGACCCGTTTTGTTTCAGTTTTTTTGTGACGGAACAAGCTCTCGCTTTGGAATCTCTCCGTCTGCCCGGAGAGGATCCGTACTTTTCGTTTTGGACGCGTTCGCTTGTTCCGATATTTGATCGAGAAGCCGTTTTTGATCGGATGCACAAAAAAAATTCATGGGTCGAAAAAGATTTGCCGCATGCATCTCCACGGCCATTTCATCCGGAGATTGGTATACGCATGCGCTTCACGATTCCTGTGCCGCGACTTGAATCATTCGCTCGCTCTGTGCAAATGAAGCGGTTTCCCGCACCACTCAAAGAACAGGCCAATCTCGATTCACGGATTGTGATCACGGACGAGATGCTCAAATTTCATTCAAACGACCGACGCACCCTCTTTAAAAATCTATGGAAAAAACGACGCGAAACCGTTTCCTAAACCGACAGACGATTTGTTCTGCCCTGCTTCTGGTTGTTATTTTTCTTTTGCCCTGGCAGACGCGATGGATTTTTCGGGAGCTAACGCTTGGCGGGGGAGTTTGGGAATACGGGAAACTTTCGATCTACGTGGTGGAGGCATTGCTCTTATTCGCGGCCGCATGGAAAGGGAAACATGAGCCGATGGCCGGTTCCGGTCGAGCGATCGGGTTTGGTATGCTCCTGATTGGCGCGGCGTTCATTTCCATTTCGCTCGGCGTGCATCCGACCGTCGGATTTGGCGCGCTCTTTCACCTCGGCGCAGCATTTGCCCTCTTCTATCTTTTGCTCGACCGCTCTCATAAAACGGAACATCTTGTTCTTGCGTTTGTTCTCGGTCTCATCCTTCCGGCTGCACTCGGCTGGTTCCAGGTGCTCACGGGAGGAAGTCCCTCGTCGACGTTCCTCGGACTCGCTGTGCACCAAGCGGCGCAACTCGGACAGTCCGTTGTTGAGACGGAGTCGGGACGCATTTTGCGCGCGTACGGATCGCTCTCGCATCCAAATGTATTCGGCGGCTTTTTAGCGGTCGGTGTTATGTGTGTTGCCTGGCTCGTCCATCGTTTTCGATTCGATGTGAAGCGATGGTGGCTTATGGTGCCGATTCTCGTTTTGTCCGCGACGGTCGTGATTACGTTTTCGCGCAGCGCGTGGCTCGCGCTGATTGTGGGGTTTCTCGTGTTGCTTGGACTCATGTTTTGGTACAAGAAAATTCCTCCTCGAGAGGCCATCCCGCTCGGATCCCTTGCATTGGTTGCCGTGTTGGTTACGCTTCTGATGTTTCATAGCGTGGTCTTCACACGATTTCAACCGAATACCCGACTTGAAGCGCAGTCAATTAGAGAGCGGTCGGGTGAGTATACGCATGTTCTTGACGTTGTTCGGCAGAATCCGTTTACTGGTGTCGGAATCGGTGCCTATACGCAGGCTCTGTATGATTTGGATCCCGGGGGTGAGTCTTGGGGGTACCAACCAATCCACAACACGTTTCTTTTGATTTTTGCCGAAACCGGTTTACTTGGTTTTCTTCTTTTCGTCCGTTGGTTCACCGCAATTGATCAGGTCAATTGGAAAGTTCGAAGCAAGGCAAACGGTATGTTTGGAATGGCACTCGGTTCGCTCATCCTTGTTCTTGCTTTTTTCGATCATTATCCGTGGAGTTCGTGGTCCGGCCTCGCGCTCATGGCGTTTTGCTTTGCCCTCATGCTTCGGTGGAGTTTGGAAGCGACAAAATAAGGGAGCGAGGCCTGTTTTTTAATAGGCGTTTTTTCGGGCTATTCGCGATTCGGTACATGCGTCCGACTTCCGAGCACGCACGAGTCAGATCGGCGTAACGGACGCTTTTTTTTCGGAAACTTCCCCAACCCCACGCGTTGGGGAATGCGATCACTATCCATGGATTTTCTGGCCCGGTCCTGCGCTGATGGCTTTTTGCTTCGCGCTTATGGTTCGATTGGGAGAAGAGTTAAATTTGTCAAAATATTAACAAGAGATTATATTAATCAAACAAGAGATTATATAAATCAAAAATCTTCTTTTTAAAAATATGGGCATTGAGTCAGGGCTGCGACCAGAGATGATGGAGGAAAAGACAAACAAAGTTGTTTGGGATCAATTTGAAGAGAATAAACAGAGTTTGCAAAAAGAACATGGCGAGATTTTGAATTCCTTCGGGAAATCGTTTACCCCAGCTGAGGCAAGAGAAATTCTACATGTAGATCAAGAGATTCTGAACAAAGATGCCGAGGCTCTTGAAAAAAGAAGAAATAGTGCGGAGACGGAGGTTTTAGAAGCATATGTAAATGAATTGAGAAATTTTTTTAGTGATGAGGATGTTCAGAGTTTAGATTCTGCGGAAAACGATGGATATAAATTAGCTCTGTTGCGTGGTATGTTGAGAGATGTTTGGTTGTCGCCTGCTTTAATCGCCACAATTGGACCCAATAAAGGCAAGCGTTTGATAAAGCATGTAAGCGATGCTTCATTAGAATATCTTGCGGCTGACAGAGAGACTCGACAAAAAGCTATTAAAAGAGGGATGGCGAAATTTGCGTTGGGAAATACAATCGCCCAAGCAGGAGATGGGGATTTGGTGCGTGGAAATCATTACAGAATGGATCCTAATGGAGATGTTCCTTATGACGCGTCTCTAACTTTTGCTGTAAAATATGATTTCGATGCGGAAAAATTACTGCAAGATATAATGGATTTTTGGATAAAACCAAAATCGACTACTGGAGAAAGTAGCGACACCTCTTTAAGAAGTGGTCTCGTTCGGGAGTATTATTATCACCCCGAGCTTGTGTTAAGAGATGCCAAGCGGTTAGGATTTGACGAATTTGTGCAGGAGAATGCACCGGAATTAGAAGATTATTTTGTAAGAAAGATAAACGACCTGGGTGATATGCAAATATCATCATTGGATGAAATATCTACGGAAGTTCTTCATGAGCGCTTTCCCGGCTTAGAGGATAATATCAAACGTTTCAAGGAAATCATCCAGGGGTAGATGGGTGAGTTTGGAACTTGACGGATTTGGCCGATCTTGAAGGTCGGCCATTTTTTGTATGGACGCATGGCCGATTTTCAGGGCCGTCCATCGCTTGACAATTTTTTGCAAAAAACGCAAAATGTGCCCGCTAGCAGTCTTGGCCTCAGAGTGCCAAAATTGCTGGCGGTCGTTTTAAAATTCTAACCATTTTTCTTTATGCAATTACGTCCGATTGGTGACCATATCATCGTGAAGGCTGTTTCCAAGGAGGAGACCAGCGCTTCGGGAATCATCATCCCAGATACGGTCGATAAAGAACGTCCGGAGCAGGGAGAGGTGGTGGCGGTGGGCCCCGGAAAACAGCTTGAGAGCGGCGCGATGAGCGCCATGACCGTGAAGGTTGGGGAAAAAGTCGTCTTCAAAAAGTACGCCCCAGACGAAATAAAGCTTGAAGGAAACGAGTACCTCGTTATCCGGATGGATGATGTGATGGCAGTAATTGAATAATGATATGCCCAAACAAATTTCTTTCAACGAAGAAGCACGTTCAGCGCTCAAGCGCGGCGTTGACCAGCTTGCAAATGCCGTGAAAGTCACGCTCGGCCCAAAGGGACGCAACGTCGTTTTGGATCGTGGCTTCGGTGCACCAACCGTGACCAAGGATGGCGTAACCGTGGCAAAAGAAATCGAACTCGAAGACAAGTTTGAAAACATGGGAGCCGATCTTGTGAAGGAAGTTGCCAGCAAGACCAATGATGTGGCCGGTGACGGAACAACGACCGCGACCGTGCTTGCTCAATCCATGATCACCGAAGGCCTTCGCAACGTAACCGCTGGCACAAATCCTCAGGCGCTTCGCCGGGGAATCGAAAAAGGTGTGCTCGCGCTCGTGGATGAGATTCGCGAAAAAATTGCCAAGCCTATTCAAGGAGACGAAATCGAAAAGGTCGCCTCTATTTCTGCCAATGACAGCGAGATTGGGAAAATGATCGCCGCGGCCATGGAGAAGGTTGGGGAGACAGGTGTGATTACTGTGGAAGAATCGCAGTCCCTCGGCATTGAAGTGGATGTGGTCGAAGGCATGCAATTCGACAAAGGCTACCTCTCACCGTACATGGTTACGAACACGGATCGGATGGAAGCCGAATATGAGGACGCGTATATTCTTCTTACGGAACAAAAGATCAGCTCTGTTCAGGACATTGTTCCGCTTCTTGAAAAAGTTGCACAAGCCGGAAAGAAGCATTTGGTCATCATCGCCGAAGATGTGGACGGGGAAGCGCTTGCCACGCTCGTGGTGAACAAACTTCGAGGAGCGTTTAACACGCTTGCTGTGAAGGCGCCGGGATTTGGAGACAGGCGAAAGGCTATGCTCGAGGACATTGCCGTGCTGACAGGAGGGCGCGTCATTTCCGAAGAAGTCGGTTTGAAACTCGAGACCGCTGATATCGGCGACCTCGGCCGCGTGCATAAAGTTGTTTCGGATAAAGAAAGCACCACCCTCGTTGGAGGAGCCGGGGATAAACAGGCCATTGAAAATCGTTTGAGCCAATTGCAAACTCAGTTGGGGCAGACGGAATCGGATTTCGAAAAAGAAAAAATTCAGGAACGCATTGCAAAACTTTCCGGCGGCGTGGGTGTGATTAAGGTTGGTGCGGCCACGGAAACGGAAATGAAAGAGAAAAAGCATCGGATTGAAGATGCAGTCGCAGCAACGAAAGCGGCTGTAGAAGAAGGAATTGTGCCAGGAGGTGGAGTCGCGCTTATTCGTGCACTCGGCGCGCTTGCAAGCGTGGATGCCACGGGCGACGAGCGTGTTGGACTCGATATTTTGCGCCGTGCACTGGAAGAGCCAATGCGCATGATCGCGCAAAATGCCGGTAAGGACGGATCTGTTGTGATCGAACGCGTAAAAACGGAGCAAGGCGGGTTTGGATACAACGCGGCCACAGACGAATATACCGACCTCGTTGCCGCAGGTGTGATCGATCCGGCAAAAGTGACGCGATCCGCTTTGCAGAATGCCGCGTCTATCGCCATTATGATTATTACGACGGAATGTGCGATCACGGACATTCCAAAAAAAGATGAATCGGCAGCGCCAGGCGGCATGCCAGGCGGAATGGGAATGTATTAAAGATGAAAGGAGTCAGCCCGCCCGGACGAAGATCGTCCGTTCGGACGGAGAATCTGGAATCAAGAATCAGGGGTTTATTCCCCTGGTTTTTTGTGAAATTTCTAGTCGTTTGCTATGATGTGTTCACCACTCATCACTCACTACTCACCAATCTATGCCAGATTCAAAAAAATCAGCTCACAAATCTGCCGGTGTGGACGATGCGAAAATCATTTCTGCGATCGGATACCTGGGCATTCTCTGCCTGGTTCCGCTTCTCTTAAAAAAAGACGATGCACTCGCTCAACATCACGGAAAGCAAGGTCTTGTGATCCTGATTGCCTGGGTGCTCCTCGGCGCGGTCGGTTGGATTCCGCTCCTTGGTTGGATGATTGCGGTCATCGGGTCAGCCATTCTTCTTATTCTCATGATCATCGGGATTATCAAGGCTTTGAATGGCGAAATGTGGGTTATGCCTGTGTTGGGCAAGTACGCAGAGCAGATAAAGTTGTAATGGGGGCTGGAATCAAGAATCAGGAATCACACACAAATGTAAT
>Ga0326597_10013694_pt1 | contig 10651 bp, 7 predicted proteins | sample RVTome_12_FD_203789 | JGI IMG/M metagenome (GOLD analysis project Ga0326597, IMG submission 203789) | Soil microbial communities from uranium-contaminated site in the Upper Colorado River Basin, Wyoming, United States - RVT100D185 | ecosystem: Environmental > Terrestrial > Soil > Contaminated >... | reverse complement strand
CCTGGCCTCCCTGGCCTCCCTGGAGCTCCTTCTGGAGCGCCTCCCGGATCCGTCGAATGCACTTCTCGATCCCGCTGGCGGTGAGCCCGACCGACGGAATCGCGGCAATCTCCCCCACGGTAAGACCTTCGATGAAATAGAGGCGGAAGATGAGCCGGTCGCGCGCCCCGGACGAGGCCTGGGCGGAAGCCCTTTCGATCGTCGCCCCCATGCGGTCGCGGAGCTCCTGAGAGGCGACGTATCGCTCCGGCCCGGGCCCGTCGCTGACCAGAGTCTGGTCGTACGACGGGCCGTCGGACGAAAGCTCCTGCTGCACGAGGTTCGAAAGCGACGACGAGGCTTTCGGAGTCTTCTGCGCGCGGAGCTTCTTGAAGTGGTCGCGGACGAGGTTCACCGCGATGGTGTGGAGATAGGTGTGGATGGAGTGCTCGCTCCGTCCCCGGAACCGCGTCAATGCCCGGCGGTCGGACTCGAGGAGCTTGACGAACACCTCCTGCGTGAGGTCGAGGACCGCCTCGTGAGCCGAGCCGGTGTCGAGGCCCGGGTTTCGCTCCGCCTCGGTCTGGAACGAGCGGAGCACCACGAGACGGATCCGGCCCTGGAAACGGGATACGAACTCCTCCCAGATGCGGTCCTCGGGCCCCGCGTCCAGGAGTCGTTCTATGAGATCGCGGTTAGAGAGGCGCTTGGCGTCGGTCGAGTCCACCGTTTCTTTGGCTCCAGGAGCTTTCGCCCAAAAAGAGGGCCCAAGCGTGTTCTCGCGCGGGTAGGGGACCGGCGCCCGGACATCATAATGCGGCGGGGGCCCCGGGGGAAGCCCGGTCAGGGCGCGCGCCTTCGAGATATACTCCGTCGATGGCCCACGAAGGGACCCGCGCGCGCGTTCGCTCCACCACGGTTCTCGCCGTCCGCCGGGACGGCAAAACCGCAATCGCGGCCGACGGCCAGATTACCATCGGAGACACGGTGGTGAAACAGGGAGCGAAGAAGCTCCGCCGCCTCTCCGATGGGAAGGTCGTCGCGGGTTTCGCGGGATCGACCGCCGACGCTCAGGCGCTCTTCGGCCGCTTCGAGGCGAAGCTGCAGGAATACCGCGGCAACCTCGAGCGGGCCGCGGTGGAGCTCGCGAAGGAGTGGCGCATGGATCGCGCGCTCCGGAGGCTCGACGCGCTCCTGGTCGTCGCCGACAAGGACCACATCCTGCTCCTTTCGGGTAACGGCGACCTCATCGAGCCCGACGACGGGCTGCTCGCGATTGGCTCCGGCGGGCCGTTCGCTCTCGCGGCGGCGCGGGCGCTGATGCAGCACACGACCCTGCCCGCGACCTCGATCGCCGAAGAGGCGATGCGCATCGCGGCAGTAATCTGCGTCTACACCAACGATCGCATCCTGCTGGAGGAGCTTTGAGGGCTTTGAGCTATGGGCGCCGCGGCTCCGGCTCGGCGTAACCGCGCTCCATCATGGTCTTTCATCTGCCCGAGACAACCGAGGGGCCCGAGGGGCAAGACAACCTCGATCAACTGACGCCGCGTCAGATCGTGCAGGAGCTCGACAAGTACGTCGTCGGCCAAAAAGCCGCCAAGCGGGCGGTCGCGGTCGCGCTCCGAAACCGCATCCGCCGGCTGAAGCTCCCGCCGGAGATGGCTGAAGAGGTCGCCCCGAAGAACATCATCATGATCGGGCCGACGGGAGTGGGGAAGACCGAAATCGCCCGGCGCCTGGCGCGTCTGTCGAACTCGCCCTTCACGAAAGTGGAGGCGTCGAAGTTCACCGAGGTCGGCTACGTCGGCCGGGACGTGGAGTCGATGGTGCGCGACCTCGCGGAGATCGCGGTCGACATGGTTCGCGAGGAAAGACTCTACGAAGTCCAGGACAAGGCGGAAGAGAACGCCGAGGAGAAGCTCCTGGATCTGCTGCTCCCCCCGATCCGCCCGGTGAGCGCGCCGGAAGAGGCTTCCGGTTCGACGCCGGAGAAGCCGGCTTCCGACTTCCGCGCGACCCGTGAAAAGCTCAGGAACCATCTCCGGGAGGGAAAGCTCGACAACCGCACCGTCGAGATCGAAGTGCGGGAGAAGATGTTCCCGACGTTCGAGATCATCTCCGGAAGCGGCATGGAGGAGATGGATATCAACGTCAAGGACATGCTTCCCGGCCTCTTCGGTGGGCGGACTCGCAAGCGGGAGATGAAGGTCCCGGAAGCGCTCGAGTACCTCATCCAGGAGGAGGAGCAGAAGCTCGTCGACATGGACCAGGTGGGCCGTTCGGCGATCGAGCGCACCGAGCAGGCGGGGATCATCTTCATCGACGAGCTGGACAAGGTCGCGGGACGCGAGGGCGGCCACGGCCCCGACGTCTCTCGCGAAGGGGTCCAGCGCGATCTCCTCCCGATCGTCGAGGGCACGGCCGTCAGCACCAAGTACGGAATGGTGCGCACCGACCACATCCTGTTCATCGCCGCCGGCGCCTTCCACGTTTCGAAGCCCTCCGATCTCATTCCCGAGCTCCAGGGTCGCTTTCCCATCCGGGTGGAGCTCTCGTCTCTGAACCACGAGGATTTCGTGCGGATCCTGAGGGAGCCGAGAAACGCGCTCCTCAAGCAGTACCGGGCGCTTCTCGCGACGGAGGGGGTGGAGCTCGAGTTCACCGACGACGCGGTAGAGGCCATCGCGTCCTACTCGATGATGGTCAACGAGCGGACCGAGAACATCGGCGCGCGGAGGCTCCACACCATCATGGAGAAGGTGCTCGACGACCTCCTGTTCGAGGCCCCGGAGCTGTCTCAGAAGAAGTGGATCGTCGACGGCGACTACGTCCGCAAGATGCTCGACGAGATTGCGAAAGACGACGATATCTCGCGCTATATTCTGTAGCCTTCGGGCGGCGGCGTTCCTTGCGCTCGTCTCCTGCGGAAAGAAGGGAGACCCTCTCCCCCCTCTTCGTCTGGTCCCCGCGCCCGCGGAGGAAGTCACCCTGCGGCAGGTCGGAGATCGGCTGCGCCTCGGGTGGAAGGCTCCCGCGCGGAATCAGGATGGGACGAGCGAGGGCGTCGACCTCGGAGAAGCTCGAGTGATGCGGCGGGTCGTTACGATTCCGGCAGTCCCACCCGCGCCGACCGAGGGAGCTCTCACCGAAATCGAAGCTCCCGCGGCTCAAGCCCCGGCTCCGAGCCCGCCTCCGTTCCAAAGCGAGGCCACGGTCGTAGCCGAGGTCTTATCCCCGAAGCCCGGAGAAGCGAAGGGGCACGACGAGTCGATCGATGCCGCGTGGATCGGAAAACGCGTAGAGTACGCGCTCGTCTACGTGAACCGGAAGGGCCGAGAGAGCCCTCTTTCCGAGATCGTGCGAATCGACCCCATGGCCGCTCTCGCGCCGCCGGGACCGCCGAAGGCCGAGGCGAGAGACGGATTCGTCGCTCTGAGCTGGAGTCTTCCGCCGGAGGCGCCGGCCTCCCCTTCATTCGTGGTCTATCGCCGCCTAGAGTCCGAGGACTACCCTGGCGCGCCCCTGAATCCCGAGCCCCTGTCGACCCCGAGCTTCGAGGACGAGAGCGCGGTCTTCGGAGTGGCGAGCTGCTACGTCGTTTCGGCCGTCCTTCCACCGCCTTCTCAGGTCGAAAGTCTTCCCTCAGAAGAAGCCTGCATCACCCCCGAGGACCGCTTCCCTCCGCCGGCGCCCTCGGGGCTCGTGGCGGTCCCGTCCGGAGAAGCGATCCTTCTGAGCTGGACCGAGGTCGAAGCTCCGGATCGGAAGGGCTATCGCGTATACCGCGGGGCTTCCCCGGCCGGACCGTTCGAGCTCGTCGCCGAGGTGACCGGGACCAGCTACACCGACGGCAGCGCCGCTTCCGGAGAGACCTTTTTCTATTCGGTCACCGCCATCGACGACGCCCCCGGGATCAACGAGAGCGCGCGAAGCGAAGCGGTCGAGGCGAGGCGCAGTCCTTGAAGTGCTATAGTCTTCTGCCGAGAAAGGACCAAAAACCATGAAGATCTTCCTCGACACGGCCAACGTGGATGAGATCCGCGAAGCGGCTTCCCTCGGCCTCGTCGACGGTGTTACCACGAACCCGAGCCTCCTCGCGAAAGAGAAGGCGCCCTATCTGGAAGTCCTCTCCGAGATCTGCGCCCTGGTGGAAGGCCCGATCTCCGCCGAGGTCGTCGCCACCGATGCTCCGGGTATGGTGCGCGAAGGAAGGGATCTCGCCAGGATCGCTCCCAACATCGTGGTGAAGTGCCCGCTCACGGCGGAGGGGCTCAAGGCGGTGCGCGAGCTGAAGGGGCACGGCATCCGCTCTAACGTCACTCTCTGCTTTTCCGCGCCCCAGGCGCTCTTCGCGGCGAAGGCCGGCGCCTACATCGTGAGCCCCTTCGTCGGACGCCTCGACGACATCGGGATCGACGGCATGGCGCTCATCAAGGACGTGAAGCAGATCTACCGCAACTACGGCTTCGAGACTCAGATCCTCGTCGCCAGCATCCGCAACCCGCTCCACGTGATCGAGGCGGCCCTCGTCGGAGCCGACATCGCCACCATGCCCGCGAAGGTCTACCAGTCCCTTCTGAAGCATCCGCTCACCGACATCGGTCTCGAGCGTTTTCTCGAGGACTGGCGGAAAGCAGAGCCCGCGCTCAAGGCGCAGAAGATCGGAACCGCAGTCTGACGCCCGCGCCAGCGGCGGCCGAGTACAGGATTCGTCGATAGGGTAACGTGTCGCCGCTAAGCCACGATACATGGGGAGTGAACTCAAAGACGCAAAGAAGCAATGGCGCAAAGAAGAAATACAAGGGGATGAGGAGATGGGAGGGGATGGGGAGATGAATCAGGACCTGTTGGACACTTTATCTTCCTATCTCTCCTGTCCCCGCATCCCCCTTGTATTGGTTTTCCTCCTTTGCGCCCTTGCGTACCCTTGCGCCCTTGCGTTCATTCTCATTCGTTAGGGTAGCCAAGCCGCGAAGTACTTAGCGATGCCAGAAGGTCGCAACCGGGAGCTCGAGGACAGGAGTCGCCGCGCCCTCGAGGCCGGGGGCAAAGACCGCATCGAAAGGCAGCACGCCGCCGGCAAGATGACCGCGCGCGAGCGGGTCGAGGCCCTTCTGGACGAGGGGAGCTTTGAGGAGCTCGGGCAGCTCGTCACCCACCGCTCCCGCGACTTCGGGATGGAAAAAACGCTCATTCCCGGCGACGGCATCGTCACCGGCTACGGGCGCATCGACGGCCGGCTGGTCTACCTCTACGCCCAGGACTTCACAGTGTTCGGGGGTTCGCTCTCCGAAGCTTACGCCGAGAAGGTGGTCAAGGTGATGGATCTCGCGATGCGCCAGGGCGCCCCCGTCATCGGGCTCAACGACTCGGGCGGCGCTCGGATTCAGGAGGGCGTCGTCTCCCTCGCGGGCTACGCCGACATCTTTCTCCGGAACACTCTCGCCTCGGGCGTGATTCCCCAGATCTCCGCGATCATGGGGCCATGCGCCGGGGGAGCGGTCTACTCGCCCGCGATCACCGACTTCACGTTCATGGTGCGTGATACGAGCTACATGTTCGTCACCGGCCCCGACGTCATCAAGACCGTGACCCACGAGCAGGTCTCGATGGAGACGCTCGGCGGGGCATCGACCCATAACGAGGTCTCGGGCAACGCCCATTTCCTCGCCGAGGACGACCTCCATTGCCTCGAGCGGATCCGAGAGCTCCTCTCCTATCTCCCGAGCAACAATCTCGAGGAGCCCCCCCTGAGGAAGACCTCCGACCCCTGGGACCGAGAGGAGGAAAGTCTCGACCGCCTCGTCCCCGAGGAGCCAGAGCGGCCCTACGACATGAAGGAGCTCATCCGGCACGTCGTCGATGATGGGGTTTTTCTCGAAGTCCACGAGCACTTCGCGCAGAACCTGATCGTCGGCTTCGGGCGGATGGAGGGCCGTCCCGTCGCCATCGTCGCGAACCAGCCCGCGGTTCTCGCGGGAGTCCTGGACATCAACGCCTCGGTGAAAGGCGCGCGCTTCGTGCGCTTCTGCGACGCCTTCGGGATCCCGCTCGTGACCTTCGAGGACGTTCCCGGATTTCTCCCCGGAACCGACCAGGAGTGGGGAGGGATCATCCGCCACGGGGCGAAGCTTCTCTACGCCTACGCCGAGGCCACGGTGCCGAAAGTCACGGTCATCACTCGCAAAGCCTACGGCGGGGCCTACTGCGTCATGGCGAGCAAGCACATCCGCACCGACCTCAACTACGCGTTTCCCACGGCGGAGATCGCGGTCATGGGGCCCGAAGGCGCGGTCAACATTCTCTACAGGAGGGAGCTCGCCCAGGCGGACTCGCCGGACGAGCTTCGCCGGCAGAAGGTTGCGGAGTTCCGCGAGAAGCTCGCCAATCCCTACGTCGCCGCAGAGCGAGGATACATCGACGAGGTTATCCCGCCGCGCAGGACCCGCGCGAAGATTGCAACGGCGCTTCGATCTCTGAAGAACAAGAGAGACTCGAACCCACCGAAGAAACACGGCAATATCCCGCTTTAGGCAGGCTCATGAGTTGCGAAGTCCAGCCTGCGCGAGCGGAGCGAGCCGAGCGGTGCCGGCAGCCCGAGCGCAGAGCGGGCGAAGGGAGTCCCGGAGCGAGAAGCGCTGGGGGTGGGGCCCCAGCGCACTGATTGGAAGAGCGAGGCGAGCATTACCAAATGTTCCGAAAGGTCCTCATCGCCAACCGCGGCGAGATCGCTTGCCGGATCGCCCGCGCCTTACGGGATGCGGGTATAAGAAGTGTCGCCGTCTATTCCGAAGCCGATCGCGACGGGCTCCATGTGAGGCTCTCGGACGAGGCTTATCCCATCGGCCCCGCGGCTTCTTCGGCGAGCTACTTGCGAATGGATGCGGTCCTCGAGGCTGCTGAGAAGAGCGGCGCCGAAGCCATCCATCCCGGCTACGGCTTTCTCGCGGAGAACCCGCGGTTTGCCCAGGCCTGTCAGGATGACGGGGTTGTGTTCATCGGGCCTCCGCCTTCGGCCATGGCCCTCATGGGCGACAAGGCCCGGGCCAGGGAGGTGGCGGTGAAGGCGGGAGTTCCCGTCGTGCCCGGCTCTCGCCCGCTCGATTCCCTCGAGGCCGCGGAGGCGGAAGCGGAGCGCATCGGCTATCCCCTCCTGGTCAAGGCGACCGCCGGCGGAGGCGGCAAAGGAATGAGGCGCGTCGTCCGTCGAGAGGAGATTCGCTCCGCTTTCGAGCAAGCCCGCTCCGAGGCGCAGGCGAGCTTCGGGGATCCGTCGGTCTATCTCGAGAAGTACGTAGAGCATCCTCGACATATCGAGATCCAGGTGCTCGGCGACGGACGTGGCTCGGTAGTTCATCTCTTCGAGCGCGAGTGCTCCATCCAGAGACGCCACCAGAAGCTGATCGAGGAGGCGCCCTCGCCTTTCCTCGACGGCGAGCTGCGCGCCCGCATGGGCGAAGCCGCGGTTTCGCTCGCTCGCGCGTCGGGCTATCAGAACGCGGGGACGGTCGAGTTTCTCGTGAACGCCGATCGGAGCTTTTACTTCCTCGAGATGAACGCCCGCCTCCAGGTGGAGCATCCCGTGACCGAGCTCGTGACCGGGGTCGATCTCGTGCTCCTCCAGCTCGCCGTCGCCTCGGGAGATCCTCTCCCCTTCTCCCAGGACGAGCTCTCGCCGCGAGGATGGGCCATGGAGTTTCGCATCACCGCAGAGGACCCGTTCCAGAACTTCATGCCGACGGCGGGGACCCTCTCGGTCTATCGCCCCCCGGAGGGGCCGGGAATCCGCCACGACGCCGGGATCTTCCAGGGGCAGCGGGTCACCCCCCACTACGACCCTCTGATTGCTAAACTGATCGTAAGTGGCGAGAACCGCCACCAATGCATTTCCCGGGCGAGGCGGGCGATTCGCGAATACCGAGTCCAGGGGGTTTGCACGACCCTTCCGTTCTTCGAGCGCATGCTTTCGGACGAGCGCTTCGTATCGGGCGAGATGGACGTGGGCTTCGTCGACCGGCACTGGATGGAGGAGATCGCCTTGAGGCCTGGCGCGCGCGAGTCCGAGCTCTTCCCTGCGGCGCTCGCGGCCGCGGCGGCGGCCGTCGAAGAACAGGATGCTCTCGCGAATTCCTCCGCGGAGCTGGGCGCCCCGGCCTCGCCCTGGAAGCTTGCGGGAACGCGTGAGCTCATGCGGGGACGGACATGAGGCGCGAGAGCCGCTTGAGCCGAGTGAAAAAGCTCCGGAGCTTCCCCGACGGCAAGCTTCACTCGGTCGGGATCGAGCGGATCGGGGAAGGGTACCGGGTCGAAACGGGTCGACCGGGAGCCGAGACGACCCTCGTCCGAGGACCCGAAGTCCGAGTCTGGTCGGTCGTCACCGAGAACGGACTCTCCTTCGAGGTCCTGGTGGAGCGCCGGGAATCCGAAATCGAGGTGGTGCTGGGACAAAGGCGCTTTCAATTCGGGTCCGGCACCGAGTCCAGGAGCACCCACCGTCGCGCCGGATCAGGACGACTCGAAGTCAAATCGCCGATGCCGGGAAAAGTGGTCAAAGTCCTCGTATCCAAAGGAGAGACCGTCGCGGCCGGCCAGCCCATCCTCTTGTTCGAAGCCATGAAGATGCAGAACGAGCTTCGCAGCCCCCAGGACGGTGTCGTCGCACAGATCGGGGTCGAAGCAGGCCAGGCGGTCGAAGCCAGAGAGCTCCTCTACGTACTCGACCCCATCCAGATTTAGGTATATTTCCCAGTGGCAATCTTTTGGCGCCGCACCATTCTCCGCGCGATGGGGTGGACTATCGGGATTCTCGCCTCCCTCTTTGCTGTACTTCTTCTTATAACGGCTGGCTACTTAATATTTTCCGACTATCCGGAGAAGCTCCGCAAGACCTTGGAGTCGGAGCTTACGAGTCTTTCCGGGGCTCCTGCGCAGGTGCGGGCAATTTACCTAGATTTACCACGATATGCGTTTGAGCTTCGCGGTATCTCCGTCGGCGCGCCAGGCCGCGTTGAGCCGGTGTTGGAGCTGGAGAAAGTACGAGGAAAACTGCGGCTCTCCAACCTTCTCAACCTTCAACTCCGATGGAGTGAGCTGGTCTTCGAAGGTCTCACGATTTCCCTGTTGGAGGACAGGGAAACCGGTCTCGTGCTCCCCAGCGGGCGCACGGAAGCCATACAGCTCGCGGGAATTACCCTGGCAGCGGACAGCGTTTCGGTCTCGAAAGCACTCCTTCGAATCGAGAACCAGAAAGTTCCCTGGACCCTGGAAGCCTTGAACCTGGCCATGGACTTGAGGAGGTTGAGAGACGGCCGTTACGAAGGGCGATTTACCTACGACGAGGGACGCCTTCGAATCAAAGACCACGAGGAGTTGGGAGCCTCGGTGGCGGCCGACTTCGAGCTCGTTCCGAACGAGCTCTTCCTCCGCGAGGGCACGGCGGAAGCAGATTTCGGTCGCCTCCAGGCGACGGGGAAGGTTGGCTTCGCGGGAGGCGTGCACGCTCGCTTCGATGTCACCGCAGAAGGCGACTCGGGTCGTTTGGCGGAGGCGGTCTTCGGCCTGGACGGTGCCTCGGCTCTATCCGAGGGCTCGGCGTCGTTCCGCGGAATGCTGACGATCGATCCCGAATCGAAGACTCTCGAGGGCACGCTGGTCTTGCCCGAGGGCCGTCTTGCGGGAATCCCTGTCGCCCAGTGGAACGGTGAAGTCTTCTGGGATCGCTCGATTCTGTCCATCGGCTATGCCCGGGGAAGGTTCGCCTCCGGGAGTGCAAGGCTCCAGCTTCATCAGCCCCTTCCGGTGGCCGAGCATCCCGCGTCTCTCGTGGTGGACCTCGAGGACGCATCGCTCTCGACGATGCTCTCGGGCGTGACCGGGTCTTCGAGCCCCCTGGATTCCCGGGTCTCAGGGCAAGGCACGTTCTTCTTCGACGCCGACCGACCGGAGGAGATCGAGGGCAGCTTCGAGCTTCGGGGAGTTGCACCCGAGAAGGACGCCGCTTCCTCGAGCTCGACGCCGCTTTCGTTTCGAGCCAGGGCCGCCGTCGGGGAAGAGAAGCTCGAGATTCAGGAGCTCGAGCTCGAAACTCCCTTTCTCAACGGAAAGCTCTCGGGGGTCTATCCGCGGGAGGGTTCGGCGAGTTTCTCGATCGACGTCACGTCGGGGAACCTCGCGGCCGCGGACGCCCTTCGGCGAGAGCTCCAGCGAGTCTTCGCGGTCAAGGACGACACTCCTCCCGAGGAGTGGGGAATCGAAGGAAGCGGGAGGGCGACGGGTCACCTGAGAGAGCGCCTTCCCCGCATGGTCTTCGAGGGCGATCTCGTCGCGGAGGACCTTCGGCTCGACGAAGTACCGCTCGGCGCGATGCGAGTGAACGCCCTCCTTTCGCGCGATTCGGTGACGTTCCGGGATCTCCTCGCCCGCGTCGACAGTGGGACTCTCTCGGGCCGGGGGTCTTTTTCCCTCCTCGGGCCCGTTCGCGAAAGGGACTTCGATCTCGACCTCACGCTGTCGCGGGTGCCGGTCTCCGAGCTGTCGCCGGTGGTCGGCTCGCCCTATGAGCTCGAAGGGCTTCTATCCGGCAGTTTCGCGGCCTCTCGACGTCGGAACCGGCTCGAAGGAGGCGCGGATCTCGCGCTCACCGAGGCACGCGTGAATGGCCTCGATCTCG
>Ga0326597_10013693_pt1 | contig 10651 bp, 10 predicted proteins | sample RVTome_12_FD_203789 | JGI IMG/M metagenome (GOLD analysis project Ga0326597, IMG submission 203789) | Soil microbial communities from uranium-contaminated site in the Upper Colorado River Basin, Wyoming, United States - RVT100D185 | ecosystem: Environmental > Terrestrial > Soil > Contaminated >... | reverse complement strand
CACCGAGGTCGAAATCATTCCGCAGGATTTGGCGACGCCGCAGGCGGTCAGGGCTGTCGCCGAATGCGACGTTGTATTTGGATGCATGGACGGGGTGGAAGGGCGCCACCTTCTCAATCGGCTCGCAGCGTACTACGTGTTGCCGTACTTCGATGTCGGGGTGAGGCTTGAGGCCGACGGTTTGGGCGGCATCCGCGAGGCGTGCGGCGCTGTTCACTACGTCCGGCCGGACGCATCAGCCCTTCAAGACAGGAAGGTCTACACGCCGGCGCAATTGAAAGCCGCCGGTCTCCGTCGCACCGATCCGAATGCGTACCGCGAACAGGTTCAGGCGGGATACATCCGCGGCGTGGACGAAGATCGTCCCGCGGTAATCAGCATCAACATGCAGATGGCAAGCATCGCCGTGAACGAATTCCTCGCGCGCCTCCATCCGTACCGTCTCGACGACAACGCCGACTCCGCCGTCATCCGGACGAGTTTCATTCAGGGAACGGAATACCGCGAGCCAGAAGGACCGTCCTCCGGAATGTTTTTCGCTCACATCGGAAAGGGGGACGTTCGCCCGCTGCTTTCCATGCCCGAGCTCAGTGAGCCGGAGGAGGCGCCGTGAAATGGATCGCGTCATTCGGGCAATCGTTACGCCGCGGCGCGCGGTTCTTGCGCGAGCGGCTGCGCGCCCTTTGGGGGAGACCGCGCCCGCAACGGTTCGCCTACGCACGCGTCGACGATTTTCCTGACCTGCTGAAACCATCCACGCTCTATGTCGCTGGCGAAGGCGCACATCTGTGGGCTGCGGCCATGCGATGCCCATGCGGCTGCGGGGACGTCATTGAACTGAACCTGTTGAAAAAGGTGCGTCCCCGCTGGAGCGTCCAGGAGCATACGGACGGCTCTGTCAGCCTCATGCCATCCGTTTGGCGAAGGAAGGGTTGTCGAAGCCACTTCTTCGTTCGGCACGGGCGGATTGATTGGTGCCGAGCGACAGCTGACTTTCCAGACTCGTGATGGCGAACTCCTTCGGCGCTGACGCCCCAAAGGACCGGGCTCTACGCGCGGCGGCGAAGCGCCATTCCCGAGCCTCGGGTCTCGGCCTTTCGATAACAATCCCTTTCGCAGCGTAAAATGCGCTGGAACGCCGATGAAAAAGCTGTTCACCGAGAGACAGGGCCAGGCCCCGCCCCGTGTGGCGGAAGCGCTTGATGAAGCCACCAGGAACGGCCTGCTGACGCTCGTGTCTGCGCGGATCGAGGAGGAGTGGTTCGGCCTGACCTTCCCCAACAAATGCGACGACGGATACGCCTATGCGGGTACGGACTTCACCAGGCTGCGCGAAACCATGAAAGGTTACGCCGTGCTCTGGCCCGGCGAGATTGACCGCGCAGAGCCGCCGGAGGATGGCCGCATTTTCGACCTGATCGAGTTCTCGTACGAGTTCATCGCGGAGGCGCAGAACCCTTCCTACCACAGCTACATGAGCCACTCGCACTACTCGTATGACCAGGACGCCGGCCGGGACAAGTTCGCTCACGACGTAAACCGAATATTCGAGCGCAATGGCATGGCTCTCGAGCTGAAGGACGGGGAACTGACTCGGATCGCGCCCGCCGTACTCCAGGAGAGCCTTGCCGAAGCTGTGTTCCGTACAGGTGACGGGGTGCTGGACGAGCTGCTCGAAGTCGCCCGGCGGAAATTCCTGAATCGTTCGCTCGACGTGCGGCGTGAATCCCTCGAGAAACTATGGGATGCCTGGGAGCGCCTCAAGACCGTCGAAGCCGGGAATGATAAGAAGGCTAGTGCGAGGGCATTGCTCGACAGCGCGGCCACGGAGCCCGTTTTTCGCAGCAAGCTCGAACAGGAAGCCAGGGAGCTGACCGACATCGGCAACACCTTTCTGATCCGGCACACGGAAACCGACAAGATTCCCGTCGTAGAATCTACGCAAGTCGACTACTTCTTCCATCGGATGTTCTCGATGATCAGGTTGCTGCTCCGCGCGAGTGGGCGGGGCATGTAGAGCCGTTACAAACCAAGGGTACGCGCGAGCGCGCGCGCCGCAGCCTCCAGCCAACTCCTTCAACCGCGCCACGACCTTTCTCATTTTCAGCTCCGCATCGGCCGTCCGCTGAAGAGCGCAAGCCATGGCGGGCGCCTGGACCTCGTTCCTGCCCTTGCGCGTGCGCGAACCTCTTTGTGTCCGGCGATCGTGTACGGGTGTCCGTCCTCTACCGTCGACTCGCCTGCGCGCCACAAGGACGACGGCGCCATGCAGTGGTCAACCGGCACAGCCGGCCGCGCCACGCCATCGTGTCACGGCCACTGCAATTCGCCACCGTCTCGCCCAGGCCTCGCCTCCGCTCGTGTCCCGTGCGCCAGGCCGCGGTTCCTCAGTCGCGAAGGAACCGCAACCAGCGCACATGGAGGACACGCCAATGCAGACGGACACCATCACGTTACGCGAGCTGACGATTCGATATTCGGTCAAGGCCGACGCCGCGGGTCAGCCGGTCGTGATCGGCCGTACGCTCATTACTCCCGCCGCATCGGCCGCTGCGCTTGCGGCGCTGCTGCAGGACGAGCCGGGCGAGGTATTCGCGATTCTGTGCCTCTCCACGAAGCATCGCGTGATCGCCTATCACGAGGTGAGCCGCGGCACGCTCGACGCCACGCTGGTCCACCCGCGCGAGGTCTTTAAGGCAGCGCTTCTGTCGAACGCCGCCTCGATCATCCTGACGCACAATCACCCGAGCGGCGATCCGACGCCCAGCCCTGACGACCACCAGTTGACTCGTCGCTTGGTGGACGCCGGCAAGTTGATCGGCGTGGACGTACTCGACCACATCGTCATCGGCGATGGCCGCTACGTGAGCTTTCGCGAACTGGGTTGGCTCTAAATCTAAGGCGGCTCGCAAGAGCTGCTGGCGGCCGAGGATCTGCCCACGGAGGCATTGCAGCAGCGTCCCGATAGTGGCCTGAAGTGCCTGGGGACGGAATGTGCGCCCCCCTCTTCAGGGCGCCGGCTGATTGATCTGCCGTTCGAGATCGAGAACCGACACCATGATCTCGTCGAAGGCTGGCACCTCGCCGAAGATCATGCCGGCCATGCTCTCGTAATCGCGCTCGAGGCGATCGCGCATCGCCGGTGCCGGTGCAAGCGCGAATGAGCTGGGCACGGCAGTCGCCAGATCCAGGTCCGGTCGATCGAAGAACATCCTCGCATGGCGAGCGCATTCCGCTCCCAATGCAAAATCGGCGAGCGCGGCTACGCCGGCAGCACTCCCGCGCAGCAAGTGGACATCGTAGTAGTGCCGTGACACACGCTGGCCTTCCTGCCGCAACTCGCCTCGCCTCTCAAACCAGCGCCGAAGCCCGTGGAGGATGATGACCTTGTCCCACAACGTACGGGCAGGCTCAATTGTCGTCACGCCTGTGACGGCCAGGTCCCCAGACTGAAGGTCCGTAGCCACGTAGGGCGTGACAGTTGCGCTCATGTGAGGGTCGAGCGCGGACTTGGCGCCCGATTCAATGCGGACGGATGGTCGCACGTACGGATCGGCATGACGAACGATGCTGGGGTAGCGGACCAAGAGCGTCTGCCCGTCGCCGTCAGAGGGGTCAGGTTCCACGCTGCCTGAGTCCACCGGCTGGCCAGCGCCGCGTAGGAAATCAGCAAAGACGGTGACCAACTGCCGGTGGAGCTCGCCGTGAATGTAGTGCTGGCACGCCTCCTTGATGGCATCAAGACGCGCACGCTGTTTCTTGCCGCTCAAGGCTTCGAGCTCGTCGAGCGACCCGGACTCTCCGAGGTCCGAGCGGAAGACGGTGATGTCGATGTCTTCGGAGAACCGATTGATGAGGCCGAACGCCTTCGAAAGGGACGTGCCGCCTTTGAAGAGCAGGCGCGGCCCGCCCGGCGGCAGCCGGCGAAATAGCGCATCGAGCGTCCAGCAGACCCAGAAGTCTTTCTCGATGTTCTGCTCTGTCGTACCCACGCGGCGCGCTGTCGTGGCGAACAGCGCACGCCGGTCCTCCTCCGACGCGGCGATGACCCGACCGTACTCCGTGTTCATGCCGGTGACCGTGACGGTGTGAGTGGCTGCCGACTCGTCGCGCCTCGAGAGACCCTGCTGCGCAGCCCTCGCGGCGGGCGCGGGTTCGTGTCGAGGACCTCTCTGACCACCGACTGCATCCAGATCGGTAAGGTTGGCAGGCCGTCCTGCAGGTCCGCGCGCATCGCCTCGCCGTGGGCGGGGTCCTTCAGGATGCGTTGGAGCTGCGTAACGATCCGCGGACGGTCGGTGCCCAGCATGTCCTGCAGCCAATAGAGTGCTTGCACGATCCGCATGGCCGGCCGACCGGCCCAGTGCAGCCGACTTGGTGCGGCGGCCCGGAAGGTGATCTGCTGGCGGCCAAGCGTGATTGGACGCAGACGCGCATCCGTCAAGACGGTGACCCGCGCGGGAACCGCCGTCGTCAAGCCCAAGTCGTTCGCCGCAGTGAGGCCATCGACGACGACGCGCGTCTGGTCACGGCGCGCGACAGCGTCGATGACGGCGGCCTGATCTGGTACCGTCGGCTTCCCTGTGAGGGAGTTGTGCCCAGGGAAGTAGTACAAGCCTCGATCGATTCGGGTGATGGCCTTTTGCGCGGCGAGGCGTTGCAGAGCCTTGTCGACGGCCGCCCGTGGACCCAGATCGAGAAAGTCGACCGGCGTCCACACGCGTCCGGACTGAGCATGGAATCGGTCCAGAATGCTGCCCTTCAGGTTAAGCGCCGAACCTCTTAGCGTCGCCATTTGTCCACAATAATACGCATATTTAGGACAAATATCAAGTCTGTCCGAAATACGCATCGTTCTTTGGACAGACTACAGGCGATCGGCGGGCACGACCTATGCGGAGATGCTAAACCTGAGCAGTTTGCCGCGACGCCCATGCACCAAGTCATCAACCCGCTTACCCCAAAAATCCAGCGCGGCCCGCTTCTCAAGGTCATAGCTGTGCCGGTCGTAGACGGCCGTCACACCGGTCTCGACGTGGTTGAGGATCTTGGACACGACGAGCCGCGGTACGCCGGCCCCGACCATCAAGCTCGCCGCGGTCCTCCGCAGATCGTGTCCTCTGAAGTCGACGTCCGATGCCTCGACGATTCGCTCGATCGCTTTCTGGGCGTGCGCAATGTGCGGCCCGTTTTTGCGACTGCTCGGGAACACCCACGGTGAATCACCAGCACTCGGCCGCCACGCTTTGAGAATGCGCACGGCCTGCGGCGACAACGGCACACGGTGCGCCAGACCGTTCTTGCTGCGCTCCGCTGGAATCGTCCACCAGGCGGTCGCCAAGTCGAACTCTGCCCATGCTGCACCGTGAACCTCCCCACCGCGCTGCGCGGTCAGGAGTCGAACACGGAAGAGCGCGGCAATGAGCGGGCTCTCGCCATCCAGCGCCTTCCAGACGCGCCGGATCTCATCCTCGCTCAGCACCCGCTCGCGCTGCTTTTCCTGGCCGGGTTGCTTCACCAAGTGGCAGGGGTTGGTCTCGAGCCACTCGTGCTCGATGGCGAAGTTGAACATCTTGCGGACGAGCGCAAGGATTCGGTTTGCCATGATCGGCGCGCGGGTCGCCACCTCGTCGAGGAGCTCGCGGACGTCGCGCCGCTTGATGTCTTTGATCCTGCGCGTCCCCCAGCGTGTGACCAGCGGCACGTGGGGTTTCTTGCCGGTCTTCTTTTTGTGAGGCGAACCGTTGAGGAGCCGGACGTCTTCACGGCCGCTGCGCTTCTTGCTGGCGTGGCGCTCGATGTACTCGCGAGCGAGATCCGAGAACGTCTCCGCGCGACGTTCCTCGATCTTCTGCCTGCCGGGATCCTGGCCTTTGGCGGCATCGCGGAGCGCGTCCGTCGCCTTCTCACGAGCCGCCGCCAGGCCCAGTGTCGGAAACCGGCCGAGCGTCAGGCGACGGAGCGTCTTGCCCATCCGATACATCAGAATCCACGTCCGACGACCTTCGGCTGAGATGCGAAGACCGAAGCCGGGATTATCCTCGTCCCACACGTCGAGCCGGCCGGCGCTCGGCGCCTTGAGCGCGCGCACCGTCCGGTCCGTCAGGGCGATTCGGCCCATGGATGCTGTGCGCTGGGATCCGGAATCAGTAGGACTGGCCATGAAGCCCTCCTGGGTAACACATGGGTAACAACGAGACGGCACTTGGTGCAATCGCGCTGAACACAGTGAAACACAGAAAAGCCACAATCATCAATAGAATTAGGGTATTCGTCGTTCAGGAGGTTTCAGCGGATGGCAGGAAAGGTCACTAGAAAATGATTCGTAATCAGCAGGTCGTCAGTTCGAGTCTGACCGCCGGCTCCATTTAGAATCAATCACTTAGCTAGGCGGCATTGACAGTGTACCGCGCTCGTCCCTCACCGTGAGCCCTTCCAGAGTCACCGCTGGCGATTCGCATTCTTTCATCTTGCAACAACCCAGAAATGCAAAAGGCATGGGGAATCCTCTTCCCACTCTCTGACTCCGCAGCGGCCTTACCGCCTGAAAGGCGGTGGGATTAAACCCGGCATCACGAGCTAAACGCGCGAGGGCGTCGGTCAAGTTGATCGGCCACAGCGGACGAGGACGAGCACACGGTAACTCTCACGCCTAGTAACCCCCGCGGAGCCAGGCTTGGAGTAGCGGCTCGACGCGGCGAGAGCGAGTCAGCAGATGACGGACCGAAGGACCTGTTTTGAACGACAGAGGACGCGAGAGGCGCACTGATGCCGGCCGCTAGAGCCGCCGATAGAGTACTTGCGTCTCCCGCCGTCCGTCAATTCCGCTTTCGATGGTCGAGGCTAACCAGATGCGCATTGGAAAGTCACAAACGTGCCCACTTCTTTACACTGTGTCAGGACCTGCGCCGCGTGGCGGCCACGGACGGGTTCTTCCGGCGCCTGAACCCGACATGGCCGCGCATCCTGGAATGGAGCGAGGAGGAACAGCTGGCCGCTCCCCCCTCGATGTCGTGCACCCGGACGACCGTGACGCCACGATTCGGGAGGCGTCCGTCATCGCGACCGGGCATGTCACTGCGGCAGTCGGTGCAACATGGTGAAGGCGGCGGGCACGGTTGTGGTCGCCGACGATGCGCGTGCCAGTCTCGATCTGCTCAGCACCATTCTGACGCGCGACGGCTACACCGTACATGCCGCGCGAGACGGATCGGAAGCGCTGAGCCTCGCCCTTCAGCGATCGCCCGACATCATCGTGACCGACGTGCTCATGCCGAAGCTCAGCGGTTTCGAGCTGTGCCGGCGGATCAAGGACAGCCGCGCGACGCGATTTATTCCCGTGATCTTGGTGACGGGCTTGGATGGCGACCGGGAGCGGATCGAGGGGATCGAGGCCGGCGCCGACGACTTCCTGCACAAACCGGTGAACGCGCAGGAACTGCGGGCCCGCGTGCGCTCGCTCGTGCGATTGAAACGCTTCACCGACGACCTCGACTCAGCCGAATCCGTCATCCTGAGTCTGGCGCTCACGGTGGAGGCACGCGACCCGTGCACCGGCGGCCATTGTGCGCGTATGTCTTCGTATGCGTCTCTGTTCGGGACGCATCTCGGCCTGCCCGATGAGGATGTCACAGCGCTCGTGCGCGGAGGCTACCTGCACGACGTCGGCAAGATCGGAGTGCCGGACGCGGTCCTGCTGAAAGCCGGGCCGCTGACACCCAGCGAGTTCGCGATCATCAAGCAGCACACCGTGACAGGGGACCAATTGTGCGGGGACCTACGACTGCTCCGACAGGTCAAACCGATTGTGCGCTCGCATCACGAGCGCATCGACGGCAGCGGCTACCCCGACGGCTTGGCGGGGGATGCGGTCCCATTGCTGGCGCAGATCACGGGCATCGTCGACGTCTATGATGCACTGACCACCGATCGCCCCTACCGGTCCGCGCTCACGGCAGCGGCCGCCCTGGCGGAGCTTGGCGCGGAATCCCGGCGCGGACTGCACCGACCAGATCTGGTGTGCGCGTTTACGGCACTGCACCAAAGCGGCCGGCTCACCCAGCGGACACGGCGCGGTACGGACCTGCAAGGCCCCGTCGTCACAGACCCTCCTCCACCACGCCATCTAAGGCCGGACGCAACGCCGGGCGGTCGGTCGACAAGGACGCGGTCATAGGGTGGAGTCACAGATGCGGCCCGCGGTCCCGGTACTGCTCACGGCGCTGGGGCCCAAGACGAAGCCGACGACGGTGCTGGTCGTGGATGACGACGCGGGCGCCAGGCGCCTCTTCGAGCGCCTGTTGATTGGTCAGGGATATGTGGTGGAGACCGCCCCGGACGGCCCGTCGGCGCTTGCCGCCGTGCAAAACCGCCCGCCCGACGTCGTGCTCCTGGACGTCATGCTGCCAGGGGTGAGCGGGCTCGAGATCTGCCGCCATCTCAAGCGCGAGTCAACCACACGGCTGACCCCGGTCATCCTGGTGACTGGCATGAACGACCGAGCACGGCGGGTCGAAGGCTGGCCTCGAGGCGGGCGCCGATGATTTCTTGGGCAAGCCTGTTGATCCCAGCGAATTGTTCGCACGTGTCGGCGCGGTGGCCAGACTCAAACGGTACACGGACGATCTGGACTCGGCCGCCGCGATCATCACGACGCTGGCGGTCATGATCGAGGCCAGGGATGGCTGCAACGAAGGCCACTGTCATCGCATGGCCAACTGCGCGGCCACCTTCGGTCGGCAGCTCGGCCTGAGCGGTGAGGATGTGCAAGCCCTTCACCGCGGCGGCTTCTTGCATGACATCGGCATGCTCGCCATTCCTGACGGTATTCTCCGTAAGGAGCACAAACTCGAGCCCGCAGAGCTCAAGCTCGTCCAGTCTCACACGGTTATCGGCGACGGACTCTGCGCCAATCTTCGCTCGCTCCAGGCCGTACGCCCGATTGTCCGTCATCATCACGAGCGCCTGGACGGTTCCGGCTATCCGGACGGGCTGCGCGGCGATGACATCCCGCTTGTGGCGCAAATCATGACCATCGTCGACATCTTCGAGGCGGTCACGACGGACCGCCCCTATCAGGCGGCCGAGGCCATCAACATACTCCGACGGCAGGGTGAGCAGGGCTGGCATCGACGCGACCTCGTGGAGACGTTCAGAGTGCTCAGCGTGCAGGACACACTGGGTAGTTAGGCCGATGGGTGACCGACCAAAGCTTCGTGGGCCAAAAGCGCTTAAACGAAGGGCGCCTACCTCGACAAGCCGCTTCGCGAAGAGAGGCCTCGCGAGGCATGCACGCGGTTGTTCCTCAAACCGCACGACGTTCTGAAAGGGGGCTGTCATGACAGCCGACGACCAGGCCCGTCACGACTTCAGGAATCACCTGGGCATCATCCTCGGGTTCTCCGAGTTACTGCTCGCTGACACTGCCGATAACGATCCGCGGCGCGAGGACGTCGAGCAAATCCACACTGCCGCCACAGCCGCACTCGACCTGCTCGTGCGCCTGTATCCAGGTCCAACCGAGACGGGGCGATGACCGCGCTCCCTGTATTGCCGGGTGGCCGCCAGAGGTCTCGCCGATGCGCGTGAAGTCCACGCGGCGCCTTCCGCCCCCACCCACGTCCGCGCGCTCCCGTCGCAAGACCATGAAGACGTGCCCTTCTGTGTGGGGGAATACGCTCTACCGCGAACTGTTCGAGTCGTCGCCTGACGGCGTGCTCTTGGTTGATCCGGACACGCAGCAAGCCATCGAGTTCAATGACGCGGCGTGCCGACAGCTGGGCTATACGCGCGAGGAATTCCGTGACCTGCGCATCTCGGACTACGAGGCCCTTCAGACTCCGGAGGAAATCAGCGCGAACCTTCAGGAGGGACGGCGAAAAGAAACAACCGAGTTCGAGACCTTACAGCGAACGAAGACCGGAGAGATCAGGCATGTGCATGTGTGGTCTCATCCCATTGAACGCGAGGGTCGGGTGGCCTTTTATGTCATTCTCCGGGACATCACCGCCAAACGACAGATGGCGGAGGCGTTGCGGAACAGTGAACAGCGACTGGCGTATGCGCTGGAAGCCACGAGCGGGGGCGTGTGGGACTGGAATATGAGGACGGGCGAGGTGATCTTCAGTGACCAGTGGATTTCAACGATTGGATACTCGAGCGACGAAGTGCGCGCCACGGCTGACTTCCGGAAGAGCCTCGTGCACCCGGATGATTGGCCCAGAGTGTGGGATGCTCTACAGGCCCATTTCTCGGGTCGTACGCCCGCGTATCGGTGCGAGTATCGCCTTCGCTTGAAGTCGGGCGAGTACCGGCACAATGAGGACCGTGGCAGAGTGGTGGAGTGGGATCGAGACGGTTCGCCCGTGCGCATGGTCGGCGCAGTGAGTGACATCACCGAGCGGGTCCTTATGGAACAAGCGGTCAGCGAGAGTGAATCAAAACACAGGGCGCTCTTTGAAACGGCAGAAAACGCCATCCTCGTGATGAATGCTGCCGCTGTCATTGTGGACTGCAACACACACACCGAGCGGTTATTAGGACGTCCGAAGGCAAGCATCGTCGGCTGCACTGCGCTTGATTTCTCGGTGCCAGTGCAACCAGATGGACGCCTGTCGGCAGACAAGGCCGCTCAACACATAAACACCGCGCT
>Ga0326597_10013692_pt1 | contig 10652 bp, 6 predicted proteins | sample RVTome_12_FD_203789 | JGI IMG/M metagenome (GOLD analysis project Ga0326597, IMG submission 203789) | Soil microbial communities from uranium-contaminated site in the Upper Colorado River Basin, Wyoming, United States - RVT100D185 | ecosystem: Environmental > Terrestrial > Soil > Contaminated >... | reverse complement strand
AGCGTTGGCAAGATCACGCGCTGCCGCCATCAACAAGGTCCACGCCAATTCGGAGGTCGAAGCCCCACCTTCCCCGCCGTGGGTATTACTGATCAGAACACGCCGCTCGGTCGCCGCAGCGATGTCGAGGCTAGGCGCGCGCCGCCCGGTCATGGCAATGAACTTCAGATTCGGCAAGCGCTCGATCAAAGCACGCGGAAAATGCGTGCGCTCCCGCAGCAGATTGACGATCTCAAAGGGTGCGAGCTGCGCCGCCGCATCGTCTACCGATTTGAACGCCTTGTTGAACACGGTGATCTCAACGCCGCGGCGGCGAGCGCCATCCCAGTCAGCGCTCGTGAGCGCGACGTTCATATAGTCGTCGAGTATGGCGAGTTTCATCGTGAGAGATCTCCTTGAGATCGTCCATGCAAGGGCGTTACGGTATCGATGCTAGCATGCGCCCGGCCGTGTAACACTCGAGCTCGGTCATGACCTCGACGCTGTGTTCCTGCTCTGGACGCTATTGCCGGAGATATCTGTGTTCCCGCAGCCGAATATTTTGCGCGTTACGATCATCGCGGATTGAAACTCGTGGGCTTTAATGCAGCGGGTACTCGGCTACTTCACGTCGGCGAGGCGCACACGTCAAGCCTTGTGTGCGCGTGCAATCCAGAGCCCACTGACGACCAGGATGGCAGCGCCGGCCCACACCCAGCCGCCCGGTAGATCGCCCCAGATGAGGTATCCCAGCGCCGCCGACCACAGCAGCGAGGTGTATTTGAACGGGGCGACGACTGCTGCCGGACTGAGACGATAGGCTTCGATCAAGAGGAAGTGTGCACAAAAATTGGCTGCACCGCCCAGCAAGAACAGCCACCCCGAGCTTGCGCTCACTTCGGCCCAGCCGAACGGCGCGGTCAGCGCGGTACCGGCAACGAGCACCAGCGACGACCAGAAAAGAATGGAGATCGAACTATCGGTGCGCGCGAGTATGCGCGCAAGAACGTCGCGAATCGAACTTGCGAAAGCCGCGGCTAAGGGGGCCAGCAATGCCCAGCTGAATGCGTCGGTTCCGGGCCGAATGATCAACAGCACACCCATGAAACCGAGCAGAGTCGCAAGCCACAAGGAACCACTCACCCGTTCGCGCAATAGCGGCACCGACATGAGCGCGATCATGATCGGCCCCGCAAAGGTGATCGCCGTCACCGTCGGCAGCGGCAGCAGGCTCAGCGACAGGACGATGAGAAAGCTCGAGCAGATAAAAACCAGGCCGCGCACGATCTGCATGGTTACATTGCGCGGACGCAGGATCGATAGTCCCGGCGAACGCAAGACGAAGGGCAACACGAACAGCAGGCACGCCAACTGCCGCAGACAGATCACCTGGCCGAGCGAATGCGTCTGCGCGAGGATCTTGGTTGCCACATCACTGCCGATGAGGAACGCCATCCCGGTGATCATGGCCGCGATGCCCTTCATGTTGTCATCAAGCACGACATTGGAATCGCGAATGGCGTTGGTTTGTCCGGCAATGTCCGTACCTAGGAGTTTATCCGGGATCGCGGATGGTTCCGTGCACGGAGCGGCCGACCTTAGAGAACAGTTACCGCCCCCAGTCGCTCAAACCCGGATATCGGAGTAAATTCCAGTAGCTCGCTTGGGGACTTTGCTATGCAGGATTTGGTCATTCGCGGTGGCGCCATCGTCGACGGTACTGGCGGCAAGAAATTCACGGGTGACGTAGCGATCGAGAATGGGCTCATTACCCAGGTTGGGGGCAAGGGCGGACAGGCGAAGCGCGTAATCGAGGCTGAAGGCCTGCTGGTCACACCCGGCTGGGTGGATGTGCACACGCATTACGATGGCCAGGCCATCTGGGATCCTGTGCTGGCTCCATCGTCGTGGCATGGAGTGACAACGGTCCTTTTCGGAAATTGTGGGGTGGGGTTGGCGCCCGTTCGGCCACAGGACCGCGAGGGCCTGTTGGGGCTGATGGCAGGCGTTGCGGGCATTCCCGGCGCGACCATCAGGGACGGCATCAGGTGGAGTTGGGAAAGTTTTCCGCAGTTTCTTGACGCGTTAGAGCAGATTCCGCGAGCGATCGATATCGGTGCGCAGATACCGCACCACCCGCTGCGCGTCTATGTGATGGGCGAGCGCGCCGAGCGCAACGAAAAGGCGACGGCGGAGGACATCGCGGCGATGCAAGCCCTAACCGAAGAAGCACTGCAAGCCGGAGCATTCGGGTTCACCACCTCGCGCACCGATTCGCATCGGACCACACACGGAGAGCAGCTCCCGGGCCGCTACGCCACGCCGGACGAGCTGCTGGGGATCGGCACAGCATTAGGCAACGTAGGCCGCGGTGCGTTCGGCATGCTGAGCGACTTCGAGGACGAAGCCGGCGAGTTCGCGTGGATGACGCAACTTAGCAATGCAGCTGGCCGGCCGCTGTGGTTTCCGTTGACTGACCAAACGTCCGATCCGCAGCGCTGGCGGCGATTGATGCAGAAAACACGCATGGCGCGCGCTGCCGGTGCATCGATCAGTGCAATGGTCGCGGGACGCCCAGTCGGTTTGCTTCTTGGCCTTACCACGGCGCTCAATCCGTTCATCGCCAAACCAAGCTTCGCCGCATTGAGCCACCTCGCGCACGCCGAGCGGCTCGTTCAGTTACGCGAGCCCAAGCTGCGACAGACAATTCTCGATGAGCTGAACTCCGTGGAGTTGCTCGCCGCCGTCCCGCCTGATCAGCGGCCGATGGTGTCGCGCTGGGAGCGCATGTACGTGCTCGGTGACCGACCTAACTATGAGCCGGAGGCCGCCGACAGCATTGCGGCGATGGCAAAGCGCGCCAAATTATCGCCGCAAGCATTTTGCTACGACTACCTGGTTGGCGAGGACGGAAAACGCATGCTGTACTTTCCAGTCACCAACTATGAGCATGGTGACCACCAAGTCTTGCACAACATGCTGACCGAACCTGTAACCTTGCTCGGGCTGGGCGAAAGCGGCGCGCATTGCGGCTTGATTTGCGATTCGAGCGTGCCGAGTTTTATGCTGACTCATTGGGTGCGCGATCGCACACGCGGTCCAACCCTGCCGCTCGAGTGGGTCGTAAAGCGCCAAACCAGTGAGGCCGCGCAATTATTCGGCTTAACCGATCGCGGGCAGCTCAAACCAGGACTCAGAGCAGATATCAACGTGATCAATTTCAACACGATGCGCCTGTTCGCGCCGGAATTGGTGCACGACCTCCCCGCCGCAGGTAAGCGTCTGGTGCAGCGGGTACACGGCTACACGGCAACCATCGTCGCAGGCGAGCCAATCTTCGAGGATGGTGTCGAGACGGGCGCCCGTCCTGGCAAGCTCGCGCGCGCTGGGCGCTCGTAAAACGGCTGCAACCACCGAACGCTCGTAGCTGCAACGAACGCCCTTCGCTCCAGTATTATCCCGTTGTCGTTGCAATCACCTGGGGAGAACATCGTGGATTTAGTGCTTACACGGTGCCTGCCAAGCCCCCGTCCATGTTGATGCTGGTGCCAGTGACATAGCTGCCCATATCCGAGGCGAGAAAGACAATGGCATTGGCCGCCTCCTCGGTCTCGCCTACCCGCCCCAAGGGAATGTCCTTAGCCGACTTGGCATAGTACGACTCGGCGCTCTCGCCGCTTTGCGTGAAGCGGCGCTCGTGCTGACCGGATTTGATCCTGCCGATGCACACCGTATTGACCAGAATGTTGTCTGGCGCGAACTCCTTCGACATCGCCTTGGTGAGCGCGATTCCGGCAGCCCGCGAGATCGACGTCGGAGTCGATCCGGCCGCTGGGGTCTTGGCCCCAATGTTGGTAACGTTGATGACGCGACCGCCGCCGGCCTTGCGCATGTGCGGGACGACGAGCTTGACGAGCCGGATTGCGCCGAACACTTTGAGCTCGAAGTCAGCCGCCCACACCGAATCATCGTGCTCCAGCAGTGAGCCGCGCTTGGAGGTGCCGGCGTTATTGACCAAGATATCAATCCGCCCGAAGCGCTGTACCGTCGCTTCGACCAACCGGCCCACGTCCTCGGGCTTGCTCACATCCGCCGCCAGTCCGAGAACGTCGGCGCCGGCACGCTTCAGTTCGGCCACGGTGTCATCCACAGCGCTCTGCCGGCGCGAACAGATTGCGACTTTCGCGCCCTCGCGCGCGAGAACTGCGGCCGTAGCCTTGCCGATGCCCTCGGTCGCCCCAGTGATGATTGCCACCTTGCCTTTGAGTCCTAGCTCCATTTCCCTCTCCTTGCGTACGCTATGCTGACACACACCGTGAATTCCAGCGTTGGAGTGCCGATGATACTCCGCAACCATCGACGTCGCCGCCGCTCCGTGTGCCGCGATTCGAACCAGTGCTAGCCTCAACCACCATCTTGGTGGCGCCGCCCATCGCCTCCACGCCACTCCCCGAGCACAAGGGCATGGCCCTCATCAATAGTTGGGTCAACGCTGGCGCATGGAAAAAGCCAACAAGACGCTCGTAACGGCCAGTAACGCCAGTGCGCTCAACGCGAGCGACCAGTGGATGCCGATCACGCTGCCGACGAAACCGACGGTAACTCCGCTAAAGGCGCGCAGGCCATTGCTCGACATGTTGTACAGCCCCACCAGACGTCCGCGCAGATGCACCGGCGCATGAACTTGCACGAGCGTCTGTGCCATCGCGCTGAATGACAAATATAGGAAGCCGGCCACGAACATCAGCGTGACAGCGAGCGGATAACTTTCGGTCATGGCGAATCCGCAGATTGCCAGGCTCCACAGGATCGTCAGCACCATCGCCGTCTGCGGGCGCGCCTGCAACAATGAGCGGCTTTCCAGCACGATGCCGCCAATGAATGCACCGGCCGCGCTCGCCGCCAAGAGGACGCTGTAGGAAGTATCGGCGTGATTGCTACCGAGGTCGTGCGCGTACTCCGGCATCTGCGCTTGAAACGCAGTACCGACGAAGAACGACGCCGCTCCCGCCAGCGCAATCATCGCGATGATGGTTCGATGGCTGGCGGCGTCGCGCAGTAACGCAACGGAGGCGCGCAGGCCCGCGGGACGAACCGATTTGGCCGATGCTCCCGCCGGGCGCATGCCATAGGGCGCATTCCACAGCCATGCCACCAGCGGCACATAGATCAGCACGTTGACCAGCAGCCCGACTCCCGAACCGAACAGCAGCATGAGCCCGCCGCCGACTGCGGGCCCCATGAGCGTGCCAAGGTTACGGCTGGTCGCATTGAGTCGTATTGCGCTTTGCAAGTGCGCTACGCCGACGATATCGTGAATCAGCACTTGGCTCGCCGGTCCCCACAGCACGCCGGCCAAGCCGTGCACAGTAAGCAGGATCACCGCATGCCAGGGTTGCAGGGTGTCGGTTAGAAACAGTAGCGCCCAGCTGAGCGAAACGAGCATGAAGAGCAACATCGCAAGCTGGATAATCCGGCGGTTATCGAATCGGTCGGCCAGCGCACCGGACGCAACGGAGAAGAACAAGAACGGCAGCCAGTGGGTCACGACCGCGACCCCACCCAGCCACGGGGAATGGAAGCGCTCGAACAGCACCCAGTAGCTGATCACGTGCTCGATGTTGTCCGCCATCATCGCCAGCGCGGTCGTCACGAAGTAGACGCGGTAGCTCGGATGGCGAAGAGCGGCAAAAGACGGGGTCGAACCGCTGCTATTGTCGGGGCGAACCGCGCTTGCCGGCGCCGACGGCGGCTCTCGATTCTCCGTCATTTGAATCCACAAAATTGGTCGATCGCGCGCCGCCAGGCTACCGCCTTCGCCGTGGATGAACTCGGTAGCGGGCCTACCCTGCGAGATCCGCGATCGGGCGTGCGACCTGGAGTATCCGGCGATACTTGCGCGCGGACAAGCTTGACTTTGTTATCGCCTGCCCGGGCAGTGTCGTTCCCCGCTCGGCCGGGGCGCATTAGCAGCCGCTTTCACTGGCCAAGAGCAGCAAAAACGTCCGGCGGTGTTAGAGGTCCCTACGCGGCCATCGACTGCGCTGACACTGCGCGGCAGCATTCACCTCCTGAACTGGCCGGAGGCCGGTCGCATTAAGCCATTATTTCAAGGTTCGGGCTCTAAGGTGTTGCGCGTTTGCGCCGTTACCTGGCGTGGTAGCTTCGATGGAGTATTTCACAGCGGGCAAGACGGCCACTCGGGCGTGCACGCTGCGGTCGTGCCGGCCCCGCTTCGAGGAAGCGACACGGAGCACAAACAAGCAGACATGGAAAACTAAGAGATGCTCAATTGGCTTGCTGGTCGGTTTTCGCCGGCACAACAAGGGGGAGGCGCCCTCATCTCTAGAAAAGCGGTTGGTACGCTTATAGCGCGCCTCGATGCCGAGGCGCCGGAGCCCGCGGTTAAGGCGCTCGGCAATCAAATCGAAAATCTTTCTCGAAAAGTGCTAGCGACGCCAAACGGATGCCGCGCACTCAAGCAACTCGATGAGTTTGCCCAGCAGCCCGTGACCGAGTTGTGGGATGCACTGCTCGCCGACAGCCGGGGGCAATCGGTGTCGGAAACGGCCTGGAGCACGCTGACCCACTACTATCGGGTCGTCCAAATGGGCTACCGGCATTGCCTCGAGAATTACAGCGCGTCTGAGACGATTTCAAAGCGCGACCTTGCCGATGCGACGATCATTGCTTGCCGCGCGATGATGGCGCTTGCCAGATCCATGCTGCTGCTACGCACACGTTACTGCAACCCGACCCCGGAGATCTGGTCTCAAATCCATAATCTTGTTGATTGGGTCGAGCGGCGAGGGAATGCAAACGCCCAAGTGTTGCCATACCCAGGCACCGTACTCGATACGACGGTAGAACGCGAGTTGCTGACAGCGCTGCTCATCCAAGTCGCGCCCACCGGTAGTCTCCTGCCCGGTCAGATCTATGCACTCGAGCGCCTGCTGCGCATTTACGTAAGCTACTACCGATTCTCGGATAGCTACGACGAACAGGCGCGGCCTTTCGCTTACGAGCCGGCGAGCAACACCGCCCCTCAACGCTGGATTGACGGTATGCAGGAGCGTCCCGGGTTCCGATATTTTGGCCCGGGAGGTGCTTACGTCGAGCTGTGCCATGCCCGTGATCAAGCCCATGCAACGCGCGGCCTTCCCGAGTGGCTCGGCGCGGTACATTGCAGTAGCGAAGAATACCGGGAACTACTCGACCGGCTCGTCAAGCAATGGTCGACGCAACCACCGCGCCGGCGTGAGCGGCGTGATGCCTGCGACGGCGAGATCCTGGTCGCCCACGATTGGGGCGACATTCGGCTGCTCGTGCGATTCAGCGAATTGGCGCGCTCTGGCCGGTCCTTCTCATACGACACTGCCAATGTCTATAGGATCAACAGCACGCTGCAGGCGAACTCTTCGGATACGCTGCGCGACCCCCGATCGGACGAGGCAGTCAACACGGGGGCGGCGCTCGCCAACCTGATATCGTTCGAAGAATCGCTCGACCACCAGGCGAGCGAGCGCTGGACGCTGAACGACACCAGTGGGGCGGGGCTAGGCGCGACCGCCGACTCGATCCCCGCGTGGGTGAGGGTGGGTATGGTGGTCGCCTTTCGGCATGCGGACGGTGTCGACTGGCAGTTTGCAATGGTGCGCAGAATGAATTGCGCCGAAGGCGGTCGGCTCACCGTCGGCATGACCAGAATCCGCGGCGCGGCGCGCTCTGCACGGCTGCGGGTTAGCGCCGGACCCACAGATCGCAGAGCGAGCGGCGCCGATCCGGCCATCGTTTACGACGCGCTGATGCTCGACGAGGGCGTGTCGTCGCTCTTGCTCCCAATCGGGGCCTTCGACCAGTCGTGGAAATACGCATTGAGCTGTGGGGATCAAAAGAGCGTAGTAAAAATGCAAAAGCCGCTCGAACGTGGGCTCAACTTCGAACGCGTGGAGGTCGCGCCAGTGGAGGCGGCACGCGCAGCGTGACCGATTCCGCGATTGCGTCCGCCATCCTCAGCGTATTCAGTCTCGGTCCACCCCACGCCCGAGCATCGAGCTGAAGGCCGATCCTCGGCACGATAGTCCCTCCGGCGATGTCGTTTTTCGACGATGTGCCGTCGTGGGTGGTGTCGAATTCTAATATGCGCGGCCCGTTCGAGGCTGCGCTGATTCGTGATCGCGTTCACGTTCTAGCGGGGATTCGTGACGCCGCATTGCTTGGCCGACGTCTTTACCGCTATGGCTAGAAAGTTGCTGTCACTTGCGGAGTAATCAGTTATCGGAGTTCATACGTGAACAAGACATCACTCAAGTCAATTTTTTTGGCAAACGCGCTGATTTTTGGCGTACTGACCGCGGGAAACGCCACCGCGATCCCGCTACTGCAGCTGTATATCGAAGGAGCGACACACGACGCCTCGGGAGGGGGCTGATACATCCCCGGTCATGATTTCCGGCTGTGGACCATTGGCAACCTGACTGGTCCCGGAGGCACGAACGGGCTGCCAATCACCGATGTGCGCTTGGCGGTCGTTTACGATGATGACGCTGGAATAGACGTTACGATCACCGTCACTCCGGTAATGGTCGGCGGGAACGGCCAATACGGCGGATTCACCGACCCCTCCGTTCCCCTGCCCCCGACATTCCTGCGTACCGTTGCTGATGGCAGCACCCCGGTGATTGGCGACAACCGCAGGCTCCCGAGTCACGGTCAGTACGGGCCCGGACGAACGTGGCAGGAATTCGCCCTGGGCGATATCACGTTTCCGGATTCGCAACTCGCCGACTTCGTCGCTTCATTCCCCGCACCAATCGCTTCATCTGCCGCGCAAATCAACGCGTATGACGTTCATGCATACGGGGCGGACGCGCACTTTGATTTGTACGGGCAAGTTACCGACTCCCGCGGGCGGATCTCCTACGTATTCACGCCACCGGGGCACGACGCGACCGATGGGCCCGCGATCGTGCCGCTGCCGGCAACGCTAGCGCTGTTAGGTATCGGCGCGCTGGGCCTCGGTGCTTGCCGCAGAAGGCCCGCGCCAATCTGATTCCTGATTTGGGCCGCCGATGCGCCTCGCTGCAGCGGCCCCGAATAGTCCGACTTTACGGGCCCTATCCGCCGCGCTACCGCCAGCATTCGACCAGCACCGTGTAACTGGTCGCCTCCTCAGCTACGTCGACCGCTCCCGTGGCGGCAAGTGTCGTAAGCCCGGATCCGAGCAGGACGCCGTTCGCTTCGAGGAAGGCGCGAGCAATCATTCCGTTGACCGCAAAATTCACGTTCTGCGGGACATCCCCCGTCACCGCCGCGACGCGCAGCGCGTTTAGCTTGCTCACGACCACTCCGACGACGCGCCCCGACTGATCGAGCACCGGCCCGCCGCTGTTGCCAGCCTGGATCGGCGCAGTGAATTGCAGCATCGCCGCATTATTGCGCGGGCCGGCCAGTGCGCTCACCGAACCAGTAGTAACGTTAAGGCCGCCGGAAAGCATCTCGCCGAGCGAGAATCCAGCGACGACGACCGATTCGCCAAGGCGGACGTTGGCGCCGACGCGGAATGTGGGCAGTGCCTCCGCCGTGACGGACGACTGCAGCAACGCGAGATCGTTGCGCTCGTCGAAGGCAGCCACGCGTGCGGTCACACCGTGCGCCGGGATGCGTACCTCACCGCAGCCGCGGACGACGTGGTGATTAGTGAGGATGTTGCCGGCGGAATCGACGACGAAGCCGCTTCCCGCTCCGACGCGTCTGGTCACTGGTACCGAAGATGAGGTAGAAGTTCCCTTGCCGCGCGTCGTCCGCCGTGCCGGACGCCAGGCGGTGGCGAGCTTCTGGGCTTCTGCCAGCTGTTGCGGGGTCATTTTCTCGGCGACTTCGTCGCGCTGCTTGGCGGACTGGGAAAGGCCACGTGAAGCTGCGAGGTTGAGCCACAAGTGCGCCCGGACATAGTCCTGTGGGACGCCCACACCTTCAAGATACAGCCGGCCGAGAGCAAACTGAGCGTTGCGCTCGCCCTGCCGCGCCGCGAGCTGCGTCCAGCGCAGAAACTGCCCCAGGTCGCGCTCGAGACCGCCCTCGCCGCGCATGTAAGCGCGGCCCAGGATCGATTGCGACACCATGTCATGCTTCGCCGCGCCCGCACGCGCCCAGCGCACTGCCTCCGCCATGTCCTTTTCGACATCCGAGCCACTCGCGTATACCGATGCGAGCACGCCCATCGCACGCGCAAAACCGGCCTCGGCCGCTTGACGCCACCAGGCGACAGCCTGATCGATATCCTTCGTTGTTCCTTCGCCACGCTGCGCCATGACGCCCATCCAGTAGCGGCCCTCGGCGCTGCCGGCCTCGGCGGCGCGCTGGAACCACTTGAACGCTTCGGAGAAATCGCGCGACGGGTTGCGCGTATCGCGTTGCACGCGCCCGAGAAGTACCTGCGCTTGGGCGTTGCCGCGCTCGGCATCGGCGCGCAATTCCTCCGCGGCCAGGACATAATCCCCGGAAAAAATGGCCTTGAGCGCTTCAACAACGCCCGCTCGGGCCGGTACGGCCAGAGTGATCAGAAGTACCAGGGTCGCGGTGAACGTTGCGCGCAGGGTTAGGCTCATCGATCGCAGACAAGAAAACGCTCCGACCGTGCAGTCGAAACAAAACAGCCATTCTCGGCCGCC
>Ga0326597_10013691_pt1 | contig 10652 bp, 6 predicted proteins | sample RVTome_12_FD_203789 | JGI IMG/M metagenome (GOLD analysis project Ga0326597, IMG submission 203789) | Soil microbial communities from uranium-contaminated site in the Upper Colorado River Basin, Wyoming, United States - RVT100D185 | ecosystem: Environmental > Terrestrial > Soil > Contaminated >... | reverse complement strand
TGCTCCGGCGCATGGTCATGGCCCGGCCCGCGGGCGCGCGGGTGACGCTCGTCGTGGACACGCCGCTGGCCGTCTACTCCGGCATGGTGCCCGGCTTCGTGGCCGGTCAGTACCGCGCGGAGGAGCTGGAGATCGACGTGCTCCCGCTGGCGCGGCGCGCGGGCGCCCGCGTCGTGCTCGCGCCGATGGTCGGGCTCGACTCGAAGCGCCGGAGCGTTCTCGTAGCGGGCCGGCCCCCGATCCCCTTCGACGTGGCTTCGCTCGACATCGGCTCGTCCGTGGCCGGCCTGGACCTCCCCGGCGTGCGCCAGCACGCGATCGCGACGCGGCCGATCGGACGGTTCGTCAGCAGCGTCGCCGAAGTTCTGAATCGGAAGCAGTCTCCTGGCGCAGACCGGCCTTTCCGAGTGATCGTCGTGGGCGCAGGCTCGGGCGGTGTCGAGATCGCCTTCACTCTCCTCGCGCGGCTGAACCGCGCTGGCCTCGAGGCGCGCGTCGCGCTCCTCGAGGGCGGAGCGCGCATCCTCCCCGGCTATCCGGAAGGCCTCGTCGCGCGTGTCCTGCGACAGGCACGCTCGCACAGGATCGAGATCCGCACGGGCGCTCGGGCGGTGGCCGTCCTGCCGGGGCACCTCGCGCTCGCGGACGGCGGTCGCGAGCCGTTCGACCTGCTGGCCTGGGTGACGGGCGCGGTCGCCAACCCCGCCCTCGCGCAGGTGGCTCTGCCGAAGGACCCGCGGGGCTTCGTTCGCGTCCGATCGACGCTCGAGGTCGAGGGCTGCGAAGGCCTCTTCGCCGCGGGTGACTGTGCGCACCTCGTCGACTTCCCGGCAACTGCGAAGGCGGGGGTTTACGCCGTGCGGCAGGGGCCGGTCCTCGCCCGCAACCTGGAGGCCGCCCTCGCGGGCCGCCCGCTCGAGCGCTACCGGCCGCAGAGCGACTTCCTGACGCTGCTGAACATGGGCGACGGAACGGCGATCGGCAGCAAGTGGGGCGTTTCGTTCGAGGGCGCGTGGGTGATGCGCCTCAAGGACGCGATCGACCGGCGCTTTGTGCGCCGCTTCCAGGTTCTCGACCCGGCCGGCGCACCGACAAAGGCTTTCCGTGACGAGCCGTCGATGGCCGGGGACGTGCCTTGCGGCGGCTGCGCCGCCAAGCTCGGGCAGTCCGCCCTCGACCGCGCGCTCGACCGGATCGGGCGGCCGCTCGAAGACGCCTCCGTGGTGCTCGGCCTCGAGTCGCCCGACGACGCGGTCGCGACCTCGACACCCCGGGGCGACGTCGTCGTCTCGAGCCTCGACGCCTTCCCCGCATTCACCGACGACGCTTTCGTCGTAGGCCGCGTCGCCGCCGTGAGCGCGATGTCCGATCTGCTGGCGAAGGGCGTCGAGCCGCGCCACGCGCAGGCGCTCGTGGCCGTCCCGGAGAGCGAAACTCCCGCGGCGGCCGAGGAGACGCTCGTCCAGGTCCTCTCGGGGGCGCGCACGGCCTTCGATCCCCTGGGCGTCACGCTCCTCGGCGGGCACACGACCAAGGCGGCCGGCCTCCTCGTGGGCTTCGTCGTGGACGGGATCGCTCCCTCACCGGGCGCCTTGCTGCGCCTGGCCGGCCTGCGGCCGGGCGACCGGCTCATCCTCACGAAGCCTCTCGGCACGGGTGTTCTCTTCCGGGCGGACATGCTGGGGCTCGCGCGGGGTCCGTGGATCCAGGCCGCGCTCGACTCCATGTCACGCGCGAACCTCGCGGCCGCTCGTGCCGCCCGCGAAGCGGGGGCGCGAGCGGCCACCGACGTGACCGGCTTCGGCCTCGCCGGCCACCTCGCCGGAATGCTCCGCGCGAGCGGGGTGAGCGCCGTCGTCGACGTGACGGCCCTGCCGGCGTTGCCGGGCGCGCTGGAGCTGCTCGCGCGAGGCCACAGGAGCACGTCCCACGCCGTGAACCAAGAGGCGCGCCGCGCGATGGTCGTCACGCCGGAAGCCGCGGCCCACCCGCGGGTTCCTCTCCTCTTCGACCCGCAGACGTCGGGAGGCCTGCTCTTCGGCGTCCCGGCCGAGCGCGAGTCGGACGCGCTCGGGCGGCTCCGCGCCGGGGGCGACGGGGCCGCCGTGATCGGCTGGGTGCGGCCTGCCCGGTCCGATGGCGCGACGATCGAGGTGCGGACCAGGTGAGAGCTGAGGAAAGGGTGCGCGACATGGACCGTGACACGACGGGAGATCTGCTGCAGAGCCTCTTCGTCCTCTCGGCGACGGTCGAAGCACGGGATCCCTACACTGGCGGCCACCTCTGGCGGGTGTCGCAGTACAGCCGGCTGCTCGGCGAGCGGATCGGCCTGCCCTCGGCCGCGCTCGGGGTGGTGGCGCTCGGAGGGTTCCTGCACGACCTGGGCAAGATCGCGGTGCCGGACGCCGTCCTCGGCAAGCGCGGGCCGCTCACCGCCGACGAGCGTGCGGTGGTGCAAGCCCATCCCGAGATCGGGGCCGGCCTTGTCGCTCGCCACCCGCTCGGGCCCCTGGTGATCGACGCCGTGCGCCACCATCACGAGCGGATCGACGGCGACGGCTATCCGGACCGTCTGCGCGGCGGCGAGATCCCGAGCGAGGCGCGCATCGTCTCGATCGCGGACGCCTTCGACGCGATCACGAGCACCCGACCGTACCGGAACGCAATGCCCGTCGAGCACGCGCTCGGAATCATCCACGACGAGCGCGGGCGCCAGTTCGACGGCGAGCTGGCGGAGGCCTTCGTCGAGATCGCCGGCAACGGGGCCGTCGCGCACGTCGTGGCCCACAGCGAGCCCGGCATTCCCCTCGTCCTGTGTCCCGTGTGCGGCCCGGTCGTCGTCGTCACGCGGCGTCACAAGGCCGGCGGCACGGTCCTCTGCCCGTCCTGCGGAACGGAGCTGCGCCTCGCCGGGGACCCGCAACAGCGCGGAGCCGAGCCGACGGGGCGGACGGGAACGGCCGCCGAGCGCGTGCCGCGCCCGGACGACGCTCTCCTCGCGGAACTCGCGGCGGACATCGGTCCGCTGCTGCACGCGGCGTAGCCGACGGCAGCTCTCAGCCGTCCGGCGCTTTCCACCGCCCCGATGCCAGGGCCTCAGCGCGCCGAGGCGAAGAGCTTCAGCAGGGCGGGTCCGTAGAGCCGCACGAGGCTCGGCCCGACGCCGGCCACGGCCAGCAGGGCGTGCTCCCCGGTCGGTCGGGCCTCGGCGAGGGCGAGGAGCGTACGGTCGGTGAGGATGCGGAAGGCGGGCACCCCGCGCCGGCGGGCCTCCGCGAGCCGCCACGCCCTGAGCTTCGCGACGAGATCGGCGGGCGGCTCCGTCGTCGCCGACTCCGGGACGGCCGAGCCTGGGCGGAGCGTGGATCGGCGATTCCGGGGAGGCTTCGGGAGCGGGCGCCGGCGAGGTCCGGGCGCCTCCGGCGTCCTCTCCTCCAGCGGTACGTTCACGATCTCCGCCGGGCGCGCGGCCCGGCCCTGCGGCGTGAGCGACGCGCGCTGGAAGCTGATCGTCCGGCCGTCCTTCTCGAAGGTGTCGGGGCTGAGGCGCACGAGACCCGCCCGCGCGAGGCCGCCGAGGAGCCCCTCGAAGTCGCGCCGCTCGGGGACGGCACTCGCCACCTCGCGGTGGAGCTGGCCGGTCGCCTGCCGGTCGCGCTGGCGCAGGGCCTCGAGCACCAGGACGAGCCGCTGCGACTCCGCTCGCGTGGGCGGCCGCCAGCGTCGCACGAGCGTCTCCCCCGGGGCGCAGGCGTCGCAGCGGCCGCAGGGCCGCGTCCGGTCCTCCTGGTCGCCGAAGTGCCGCAGGACGTGCAGCATCCGGCACTCGCGCGACTCGGCGAAGCGCAGGATCTCGTCGAGCTGCTCCTGCTTGTGCTCGCGCTGCCGCATGTAGGCGGGCTGCCAGCCCGCGCGCCCGACCCGGGCCGTCTCGCCCTCCACCACCGCCCCGCCGTGGATCCAGAGCTTGTCGAGGGCGGTCTCCGCCTCCTCGGCCGACAGGCGGGCGCGCTTCGACAGCTCGGCGATCGGGCGCGGTTCGGCGCAGAGGGCGCGGAACAGCCGCTCGAGCACCGCCGGCTCGGGGTAGTCGCGCTCGAGGAAGTACTCGTGCGTGCGCCGGTCCGCCCACGAGTAGAGGAGGACGGCGCGCGAAGGCTTCCCGTCGCGCCCGGCGCGGCCGATCTCCTGGTAGTAGCCCTCGACTGTCGAGGGCAGCCCGGTGTGGACGACCGTGCGCACATCGGGCTTGTCGACGCCCATGCCGAAGGCGATCGTGGCGACCACGACGTCGAGCTCCCCGGCCAGGAAGGCCGCCTGGACCCGGTCCCGCCGGGGCGCGCCCATCCCCGCGTGGTACGCGTCCGCCTTTCGTCCGTCCGCGGCGAGGACGACCGCGAGCTCCTCCGCCCCCTTGCGCGTGGGCGCGTAGACGATGGCCGGGCGCCTCGCCGGCTCGCGCAGGAGACGGACGGCGACGTCGACGCGGTCGGCGCCGGCCTTCACCGTCGCCGCCTCGATCGCGATGTTGGTGCGGCGGAACCCGTGGATGAAGAGGCGGGGGGAGGCGAGGCCGAGCTGCTCCCCGATGTCCGCCTGCACGCGGGGGGTGGCGGTGGCGGTGAGGGCCACGACCGGCGCCGGCCGCAGCGCGGGCAGCCGCTCGCCGAGAAGACGGTAGTCGGGCCGGAAGTCGTGCCCCCACTCGCTGATGCAGTGGGCCTCGTCGATCGCGACGAGGGCCGGCGTGCGGCGCGCCAGCATCTGCGGGAAGCCGGGCACGCGCAGGCGCTCGGGGGCGATGAACAGGAAGTCGAGCCGTCCGTCGAGGTAGGCCTGTCCGACCGCGCGCGAGGCCGCCCGGTCGCGCCCGGAGTGGATGCGCTCGGCTCGCAGCTCCAGCGCCTGGAGCTTCGCGACCTGGTCCTCCATGAGCGCGATGAGGGGCGAGACGACCAGCGCCGTGCCGCCGCGGGCGAGGCCGGGGAGCTGGTAGCAGAGCGACTTCCCCGCGCCGGTGGGCATCACCAGCAGCACGTCTCGTCCTTCCACCACCGCGCGGCACACCGCCTCCTGGTGCGGGCGGAACGAGGCCAGCCGGAAGCGCTCGCGCAGGAGCGTGGCGATGTCGTCACTCGGAGCACGTCCACCGGCCGCGCTGACCCGCGGCGCGCGGGCGGGCGGCGCCGGCTCGGCCTTCGGCGCCGCCGCAGCGCCTGGCGCCCTCGGCGCCGGCGTGGCCCGCCCCGCCTGCGGCTGCGCCGCCAGCGTCCGCCCGACGAGATCGCGCACGAACGCCTCGATCCGCTCCATGAACTCCGGCAGCCGGACCTCCTGGCGCCGGATCCGCGCGAGCTGGGCCTCCCACTCGCCGGTGAGCGCGGCGCTCTTCACGGGGGACGGGACGAGGTCCACCAGCCGGATGCCGGTGCCGGTGGCCGCGAGCGCCTTGCCCTGTCGCTCGGCGTAGCCGCGTCGCAGAAGGGTCTCGATGATCTCGGCGCGGGTCGCGGGCGTGCCGAGGCCGCGCTCCTTCATGGCCTCCGACAGCTCGCGGTCGTCGAGGGCGGCCCCGGCCCTCTCCATGGCGGTCAGCAGCGTCGCGTCGGTGAAGCGGCGCGGCGGACGCGTCTTCTTCGGGAGGGCCTCGACCGCGGCGACGCGCTTCGCCTGGCCCGCGGCGAGCCCCGGCGGGAGGTCCAGCGCCGGACCGCCCTCGCCGTCCCGTGCGTCCCCGCCGGGCGCGGGCCGGGCCGGCATCGAGGTCGGCGGCTCGAGGGCCTTCCAGCCGGCCTGCTCGACGGCCGTGCCCGAGCTCGCGAAGCGGTCCACGGCCGCGGCGCTCGCCACCCGCGTGACGACCGAGGTCACCGCGAAGACGTGGTCGTCGTGCCACGCCATGAGGAGGCGCCGGCACACGAGGTCGTAGACGCGGCGCTCGTCGCGGCTCAGCTCGAGCCCGGCGGCCGAGACCGGGGTCGGGATGATGGCGTGGTGGTCGGTCAGCTTCGAGTCGTCCACGAAGCGGCGGCCCAGCGGCCGCTCGCCCGTCCCGGGGGCGACGAGCGGCGCGTAGGGCCCGGCGATCGCCGCCACCACCGCGGGAAGCCCCGCGGCCACGTCGCTCGAGAGGTGCCGGCTGTCGGTGCGCGGGTAGGTGAGGAGCTTCTTCTCCTCGTAGAGCGCCTGCGCCACGGCCAGCGTCTGCTTCGCCGAGAGGCCGTGGAGCCGGTTCGCGTGGCGCTGCAGCTCGGTGAGGTCGTAGAGAGCAGGCGGCGGCAGGCGGCGCGTCTCCGACTCGGCCGACTCCACCTCCGCCCGCCCGCCCCGCACCCGCTCGACGATGGCGTTCGCCTCGGCGCCGTCCTTCGCCAGCCTTCGGGCCTCGGGCGCCGGCCGCTCGCCGCGGAACCACGTCCCGCGGTACCGGCCGCCGTCCGCGGCCGCCGCGTCCGGCGCGAACGTCGCCTCCACCTCTAGGTAGTCCTCCGGCACGAAGGCCCGGATCGCCTTCTCGCGCTCGACGAGCAGGGCGAGGGTCGGGGTCTGGACCCGTCCCACCGAGAACAGCTCGCCGTGCGCGAGCGTCGCCGCGCGCGAGAGGTTCATCCCCACCAGCCAGTCGGCGCGGGCGCGCGCGTGGGCGGAATCGGCCAGGGGGTCGAAGTCGGCAAGCGGGCGCAGGGAGGCGAATCCCCGCCGGATCGCCTCGGGAGTCAGCGACGAGATCCACAGCCGGCGGACCGGCTTGCGGCAACCGGCCGCCTCCAGGATGTAGCGGAAGATCAGCTCGCCCTCGCGGCCGGCGTCGGTGGCGCACACGATCGCGGTGACGCCGGGGTCGCGCAGGACGCGCTTCACCGCGTGGAACTGGTCCTGCGTCCGCTCCGCGACCACGAGCGGCCACTCGGACGGCAGCAGGGGCAGGTCCCCGGCCGCCCAGCGCTTCCACTCCGGCCGGATCTCCGGCGGCTCGGCCAGGCGGACGAGGTGGCCGATGGCCCAGGTCACGACGTAGCCGCCGCCGCTCAACCGGCCGTCGCCCCGCTGCGACGCGCCGAGGACGCGGGCGATGTCGCGCGCGACGGAGGGCTTCTCGGCCACGACGGCGACGCTCACGGGGCGGGCCTCACCCCGAGAGGCTATACCCGGGCGCGACCCGGCGGGGTCCGGGGCCTGACGGCTGCTCGCGCCCGCCGCCCGTCTTGGGTGGCCGGAGCCGGCTCAGCGCACCGCGGTTCCCTTCGGGGCTTGCGCCGGCGTGAGGAAGGTCTTGACGAGGTCGCCCACACCGCAGACGGTCATGCCCGGAAGACGCTTGTACCAGGGCCCGTCGGGCACCTCGGGCTCGCTGTCCAGCCAGCGTGCCAGCAGCTCGAGCTGCCGGGCGTCGATCTGGCGCTGCTGAATGCGCTCGAGCAGATGGTTGAAGAGGCCTGGAGGCAGGTCTTGTCGGCGGACCTGAGGCATCGCGGTTCAGATTCCGTAGAAGCCACGCGTCAGGCGCTCGCGCAACCGGGCGGCCTCCCGGGGATCGCTCGTCTTCGCGAGGCGCTTCGCGAGCACGCCGAGCTCCTCGGGACTCAGGCGATTCCCCTGGCCCTCGAGCGCTGCGAGCTCGGCCGTCTCGAGCGCGACCTCCTCACCGCTCGGCTTGCGGGCCACGACGCGCGCGCCGGTGATGGCCTGGCGCACGAACCAGTGATAGACCGCGATCGCGTTCTTCACCACCTCGGTGCGCTTGGTACGCGTGAGCTGCGACATCTGGTCGACGAGCGCCTTCTCGGTTTCTGTCAGGACAGGCTGGACGCGAGCCATGAGCCGATCTCCTCAGATTCTGCTCGAGTATAGCTCGTTTCTGCTCAGATGGGCGGCCGGCGCCGACTCGGCTTCACGGCCGCGCGCTTGCGGCGGGGCCACGCCGACCTCCTTGGGGAGACCGGCGGCGTCCTCCCCCAAGGCGAGGTGCAGCCGCCCGTGCGGCGTGAGCGCCGGTACGAGGGTGACGCCCGGGCGCCTGGACTCGACCGGAGCTCTCGGCGGCTTCACTCGTCGACTCTTTTCAGACTCCGCCGGCCCGGTCGGGCGCCGGGAGAGCCGACCGGAGCGCCGCCGCCGCCGCCGCCCAGGCGAGGAGCAGGGCCACCAGCAGAAGCGCCAGGGTTCGCACGCCGAGCCCGGGCACGAGCGAGAACACGAGCGCGACCACCGCGCCGAGCGCCTCGCCGGCGCGGGGAATCAGGCCCCGCAGCAGGCGCGTGGGTCCGCCTTCGCCGGCGGGAATGGCTACTAGCAGGCGGTTGAGCGCGGGCTCGAAGAGCGCAGAGCGCAGGCTGGTGGTGGCGATGCGGAGCGCGTACATCACCGACACCACCGCGTGGATCGCGAGCACGGAGGCGCCGGCAGCCGCCGCGAGAGGCAGCGAGACCAGGGCGAAGCCGAGCCCGAACCGGCGGATGAGGCGCGGCGCACCGAAGGCGAGAAACGCCAGGTTCACGCCGTTGAGCCACACGTAGAACGTGGCGAAGTAGAGCGTGCGGCCGTTCTCGTAACCGATCTGCAGCGAGACGAGCCAGTAGAAGCCATAGGCGAGCAGCGTGTCGGCCGCGCCGCCGAGGAGGACGACGGCCGCGACGCCGCTCGTGAGCCGGGAAGCGAAGATCTGCCGAAGCGCCGCCCGGAGGCTCGGCCGGGGGGCGGGCGGGTCCGGGGGGGGAGGAGGCGGGAAGAGGCGCTCGATCGCCAGTACGACTGGGGCCTGGAGCAGGAAGCACGCCGCCATCGCGATCATCAAGTGGTCCCGCACCACCTCGTAGCGCCAGTGGAAGCGCATCATCAGCCAGGCCGCGCCCTCGCTCGCCAGGAGACTGCCGACGAGGCCGCCGAGCGCGAAGGCGAGCGGCAGCGCCGCCACCCCGCGCTCGCGCTCGTCCGATGGAAAGACGCGCTGCACGCTGGAGAGGACGTTGGCGCTCAGGAGCGTGGCGAGCGCGCCCACGCACACGTAGAAGGCAAGGTAGGCCCAGCGCAGGGCCTCGATCCACGCCGCTTCCGGTCGTCCCGCCGCGAGCGCGGCTTCCTGCCCCCGGACCAGCCAGAACGTCAGCAGGCGGAAGCCGAGGAGGCTGGCGGCGGCGACGGCGAGGCTCGAGAGCTGCCACCGGCGATAGCCCCATCGGCGTTCCGAGCGGATCGCGACAGAGGCGAGCGGCACCACCGCGAGGGCGACGGCGAGGATCGCGAGCGGGGCGTAGCGGTAGCCGACGTTGCAGGTGAGCGAGCAGTCGCGGACGATCTTGCCGAGGCCGAGGCCGGCCGCGAAGATGCCGGCGGGTACGGCCACGAGGGCGCCGCGCTTCCAGCCGCCGATCGGGTTGCCGTTCGTGGTCGTCGTGGCGCGGCCCCCCGGGCCGGAATCGACAGCGGGACGCTGCCGGACGAAGCAGGATGCCACACGCGCTCCGGGTTGTCCGTCCGCCGCCTCTCTGCTGGTCTAACGGCTCCTCGGCGGGCCACGTTCCCGCCGATCCCGCTTCCTGTGAAGTCCCGCACACCTGCCACCCGCGAGCTCGAGGCCTGCCGTGGCGACGTGCTGTGCCTCGAGGCGGCGCTGCGACTCGTCCACCCGCACGGTCAGTCCGCTGGTCGGCCCGTGCCGCAGCAGGTGACGGTCGCCGGTCGTTTGCCGTAGCAGGGTATCGGTCCCTCGGGCAGGCCGATCCGGGCCCGCGCGTCTTCCATGAGGAAGTGTGGGTAGTTTGTGGGCAGCCAGGTCAGGGCGCCCGCCACGATCGTGATCGGGGGCAGGGCGAGCGCCGCCACGAGCGCCGCCGTGGCGGTCGCGGAGCGGCGCCTCACCGCTCGGAAGACCAGGGCCTGGCCGCCGAGTGTCAATGCCGCCGCCAGCACCCCGAGCGCCCTGTGCTCGCACCACGGGCAGTGCGGTCCCTCCGGCCGTTGGACGTTGCAGCGGTCTTGGCCTCCGGACCACAGCGGCGCGCACCCGCAGCGATAAAGCAGGCCGCAGAGCGGAGTCAGGAGCGCCGCGGTGAGGGCGGCCACGGCCAGGAACGCCCCGTACTTGCGGAGGAGCACCTTCCTAGTATGGTCTGCGTCGGCTCCTTTCGTGCGCTCCCGAGAGCCTAGCGCGAGAACAGCTCGGTGCTGCGGTTGAACGCGGCCCAGGCGAACCACATGGCCGAGTAGGTCGCGACCGGCTCGAGCCGGGCGCCCGTCCGCGGGCCCGAGACCGCCGTCCCGGTGAGGTCCCACAGGGACCCTGTCTCGGCGTCGCGGAGGTGGAACGGGAAGGCCCGGTCCTCGACGACGTCGAACGAGAGGCGGGTGCCGGCGACGTCGCGCGAGAATGCCGACGCCATCTGAGCCTCGGCGTCGAAGACGACCAGGACCGCACGGCCGCCGACCACGTCGTTCACGGCCGTCCGATCGCCGAGGCTTCCGTACGCATAAGCCTTCGCGGTCGCCCCTTCGCGGAGGCCGAGCACCAGCTCCTTGGCCGGGCGGCGCGGGTCGACGAAGCTCTGCGGGAAGAGCAGCGAGGTGTCGTTGAGCTGGTCGTAGTTCCCGTAGGGGTACTGGTTGTAGTTGCGCGAGAACCCGGTGCTGAAGCTCACCACGCTCGTCGCGGGATG
>Ga0326597_10013690_pt1 | contig 10653 bp, 10 predicted proteins | sample RVTome_12_FD_203789 | JGI IMG/M metagenome (GOLD analysis project Ga0326597, IMG submission 203789) | Soil microbial communities from uranium-contaminated site in the Upper Colorado River Basin, Wyoming, United States - RVT100D185 | ecosystem: Environmental > Terrestrial > Soil > Contaminated >... | reverse complement strand
CGACGCTCGGCCGGCTCCGTCAACGCGGGGTTCTCGTCGCGAGCGAGCCTTGAACGAACGTGTCGCGATCGTCGGACCGGGCCGGATGGGCATCGCCCTCGGAGCCGCCCTCCTGCAGAGCGGCGAGGTCGAGCACATCGCATTCTTCGGCCGGTCCCTCGAACCGCCACCGCATCCCATGTTCGACTCGCCGGCCGCCGGCGAGCCGCCCATGGTCGAGTACCGGGCCGGGCTGATACCGCCGCCCCGCAACACGAATGCACTGATCCTGGCGGTGCCCGACAGCGCGCTCGCGGAAGTCGCGCATGATCTCGCCGCAGCCGGACCGGCACCGCCCGGTTGCGCTGCGCTCCACGTTTCCGGCGCGATCTCGACGGACGTCCTCGCGCCGCTCCACGCGGCCGGTTACGCGATCGGTTCGTTTCACCCGCTCCAGACGGTGGCCGATCCGTGGTTCTCCGCCGCTCGCCTGACGGGTATCGCGTTCGCCATCGCCGGTGATCCGCCTGCGATCCTCGCCGCACGCCGCCTTGCCAACGCGCTCGACGGCATCCCGCTCGTGATCCCGCCCAATCTCCGGCCCGTGTACCATGCGGCGGCCGTGACCGCTTCCAACTACGTCGTCGCCGTCGTCGCGGCCGCCTGCAGGCTCCTGGAACAGGCGGGCGTCGCGCCGGATGCGACTTTGCCCTCCCTGCTTCCGCTGGTCGAGGGAACGGTCGATAATCTGAAAAGGCTCGGCATCCACGGCGCGCTGACGGGACCCATCGCGCGCGGCGATGTCGATACCGTGCGTCTGCATCTCGCGCGGTTGTCGCCCGATGAGCGCCCGCTATATTCCGCGCTCGGACGCGAAGTGCTTGGCATTGCACGCGCCGCCGGACTTGACGCGCGAAAGGCGGATGAAATCGAGGACCTGCTCGGAACCGCGTGATGCGGCTGCACATCAACATCGATCACGTCGCGACGGTGCGGCAGGCGAGACGTACGGACGAACCGGATCCGGTTCGCGCGGCGGTCCTCGCCGAGCTCGGCGGCGCCGATGGCATCACGGTGCACCTGCGCGAGGACCGACGCCACATCCAGGATCGGGATGTGCGGCTCCTGATGGCAACGGTACGCACGGGCATCAACCTCGAGCTGGCTGCTCTCGGTGAAATGGCGGCGATCGGTGCCGAGTTGAAGCCGATGGCGGTCACGCTGGTCCCGGAGCGGCGCGAAGAGATCACGACCGAGGGAGGCCTTGCTCTCGCCGGGCGGGAAAACCGCGAACGCGTCTCGGCGGCGCTGAGCCCGCTGCGCGATGCCGGGGTTCGAACCTCACTCTTCATCGATCCGGATGCGGCCGACATCGATGCGGCCGCCGGCCTGGGCGCCGATGCCGTCGAGCTGCACACCGGCGCATTTGCCCGCAAATGGAAGGGCGCGCACGCCGCGAGAGACTGGCAGGACGAGTTCGTCCGCCTGCAGCGCGCGGCGGCTCATGCTCGAGGCCTCGGAATCGCGGTGCACGCCGGTCATGGACTGACCTACGAGAACGTCCGGTCGGTCGCTGCGATCGAAGATATCGAAGAGCTCAACATCGGCCACTCGATTGTCTCCCGCGCGGTCCTCGTGGGGATGGAACGAGCCGTGGCGGAGATGAAGGCCTTGCTCGCGAGCACACGGACGAGGTGACGAGCATGCAGCTGCGCGACTATTTCCGTTTGGAGGCCGAGGACTATCTGTCAGCCCTCGAACAGGCTGTCAGCAGTTCATCCGTCGAGCTCGATGCGATCCGCAGATCGGCCCGCGGCCTGAGCGGCGTCGCCCGACTGGCCGGCGAGCTCCGCATCCTGAGAGCGGCCGCTGCGCTCGACCATGTTTCGCGGGCGACGAGTCGCGCGCACGCCGTCTCGCTGAGCCGCGTCCTGCGCGAAGCCCTGCCTCATTTCCGCGTGCTCGTCGCGGCCGACGCGCCCGCCGCCGACCTCGACGCTCATGCGGACGCCGTCATCGAGCGCTGCACCGCCGGACAACCGGTGGATGCACTGGATGGGTCCGTGGGGGCCGACGACGAGGTGGAGTTCCGCGAGTTCGTGCTCATCGAAGCCGTAGGCATCGCGGACACTCTCGATCTCGGCATTGCGGCATTCCTCGACGATCCGCAGGGCCGCGACGCGCTCGGCGTCATTCTGCGGCGCCAGCGCTCGTTGCTCGGGTCCGCACGCCTCGGCGAGATGGGCGTCGTCGCGGAGACACTGCGCGCTGTCGAGGACGTCGCCGAACTCATCGTCCGGCTCGACGTGCCCGTCAAGAGCGAGTGGCTCGACGTGTTCAGGACCGCCAAGGACGTACTGCGTGTGGCCGTGTCCAACCTCGAAGAGGGGGACGTGCCCCACCCGACGCACTCGCTCAGCCGGCTGCGGACGCTGCGCGAAGAACTCGTCGATCGATACGGCGGCAAGGAGCCACAACCGGAAACGGGTCCCGTACCGGGCGCGCTAGCGGCCGACGCCATGAACGAACGCGCGGGTCGACTCAGGATGGACCTGATGAACGCCATTGGCGCGAATGCGCGCGCACGGGCCGCTCTCGAGGAGCTGTACGCACTCGCCCTGCGAGCCGGCAGGTGAGCGCGGCCCCACCCGTCCCACCGACGACGGCCGCTCCGCGGCCCGCAAGACCGAAGGCCTCCGGATTCAACTGGAAGACCGGCCTCGGCATCGGCATCAGCGCCGTACTGCTCTACTACGCGTTCCGCGGCCAGCCGCTCGGCGAGGTGGCCGCCGCGATCCGCGACGCCGATTTCCTGCTGCTCATCCTCGCCACCGCCGTGGCGACGACCGTGTTCTGGATCCGGGCCTGGCGCTGGCGCGCCATCCTCGATCCGGTCCGCAAGGGAACGACGTTCCACTCGCGCTTCGCGGCCGTCAACATCGGATTCATGGCGAACAACCTGTTGCCCGCACGGGTCGGCGAGTTCGCCCGCGCGTACGCCATCTCCAGGCTGGAACCCGTTTCCGTCGTGGCCGGCCTTTCCTCGCTCGTCATTGAAAGACTGTTCGACGCGCTCACGCTCGTCGCGATGCTCTTCATCACGATGGCGCTGCCTGGATTCCCGGCATGGCCCGCCAACCCGGAAGTGGATTTCCCGCTCATCGCGCAGCGGCTCGCCCTCATTGTCGGCATCGGCGGCGGCACTCTGTTCCTTCTCGTGCTCTGGCCTCGCCAGACGGTCGCCGCGTTCGAGGCCGTGGCGAATCGCCTGTTGCCGAACCGACTGCGCCGCCCGATCGTGGACGCGCTCGCCGCGTTTCTCGCGGGAGCCAGCGTTCTGCGCGACGCGAGGCTCATCGTCGAAGTCGCCCTGTGGAGCTCCGTCCTCTGGCTGGTCAACGCGTTTTCCTTCTGGATCGCGATGCACGCGTTCGGCATCAACGTGTCGTACACGGGCGCCATCTTCTTCAACTCCTGCCTGGCGTTCGCCGTCGCCGTGCCCGCCGCACCCGGGTTCCTCGGCACGTTCGAGACCGGCGCGATCCTCGTACTCAACGGTCTGTGGGGTTACGAGCGAGCCCGCGTTCTCGGATTCGCGCTCGGGTTCCACGTCGCCGCGTTCATTCCCGTGACCGCGATGGGACTCTACTACGCTCATCGCCTCGGCCTCTCGCTCGGTGGTGTCGCCAAGGCCGAGGAAGTCGTGGAAGAGGCCGTCGAAGAAGCCACCGGACGCACGGCCGGCGACTGACGGTCCATGCCGACCTTCACCGCACACGCGAAAGTCAATCTCTTCCTGCGCGTGCTCGCGCGAGAGTCGAGCGGATACCACCAGATCGAGACGCTCTTCTGCCTCCTCGACCTGCACGATGACCTGGCCATCGAGACCGGCACGCCGGGACTGTCCCTGAACGTCACGGGTCCCGACCTTGGCGAGCCTCGCCGAAATCTCGTCTGGCGCGCCGCCGAGTCCTTCTTCGTGCGCGCCGGGATCCGCGAAAACGCGCATTTCATCCTGGAGAAGCGCATCCCGGCGGGCGCCGGTCTGGGCGGAGGCTCGAGCGACGCGGCTGCAACGCTGCTCGGCCTCAACTCGCTGCACGGATCGCCGCTCGGAATGGAGGCGATGCTCGAGCTGGGGGCCGCCCTGGGCAGCGACGTGCCGTTCTTCATTACCCGTGCCCCACTGGCCCTGGCCTGGGGGCGCGGCGAGCGACTCCTCCGACTCCCCGCGCTCGAGCCAGCCCCTGCGCTGATCGTCGTGCCCGATCAACGAATCGCGACCTCATCGGCGTACCACACGCTCGATTCGCTGAGCGGCCCGGGCCCGGGATCGACCGAGCCATCCGCCATCGACGCGGAGTCGCTGACAACATGGAGCGCCCTCGAGAAACGGGCCCGCAACGACTTCGTGGATGCTGCTATTCTCGCCCTGCCCGTGATCCGCGACATCCTCGACTCGTGTCTCGCCTGTGGCGCCCGCATTGCGAGCCTCGCCGGGAGCGGATCCGCCTGTTTCGCGACTTTCCATGATGCCGCGATCCGTGACGCTGCCGTGACCCGGTTGGCCGCCCGCTTCGCCGACACAGCCGTCGTGCCGACGCGTTGCGGCGTTGATCCACACCAGACGCTCGTTTAGCTTTTGACGCCTCTTTCCCGGGTCGTCTAATGGCAGGACTGAGGACTTTGGATCCTCCAATGGTGGTTCGAATCCACCCCCGGGAGTCCCTGTACCGACAGGCCTCCGGAGCGCACCGACCCGGGTCCCCCTGATACATCGCCACGCACCCCGGAATGCGACATGACGGCGCGTGCAACCTCTGGCGTAACCTGCTTTCGGGGTTTAGGATGCGGACTCTGCAACAGCCGGATGGGGGTCGCTTCCGGTCGTCCGACAGCCGGGATGGAAAGAATTGGCACCATCGCCTTTCGCCGGGCGTCGGCTTCCCGAGTCGCTTCGCAGTCGCCTCGATGTCGCCGCCGCACTTGCCTGGGAAGCCCTGGTCGACACGCATGTCGCGCAGGGAGCTTCGTTCGTCGAGCTGTTGAAGGACCGCATCCCGATGGAAGAAGCGCTGACGCGTTACCTGATGGAAGTCGATATTGCGGACTCGATGGCAGTTGCCGTCCGGACCCGGGTGATCGCCATGCTCGAGGGCGACGAGCCGGTCGCTGAGCCGGAGCCGATCGCTCTCGTCGGGGAGCCGCCAATGGAGCCGGGAACGGGCGAGGATGACGATGACCAGGGCTGGCGGCGGTTCCGGCCCGACGTCGTGATGAAGGGGCTGCGCGAACGACAGCGCCGCGATGATGAGACCGAAGGCTGGATCCGGCTCGCGCTGGCGCGCGCGGAAGAGGCCAGCATCGCGACCCACGTGGACAACGCCATCACCTTCGCGGCACTCCTCGCCGGGGCCATGCCCCTCGACCGCGCCGTGCACGAGTACATCGAGTCCATTTCCCTGTCCGGCGGTCGGGCCCAGGCCGTCCACCAGCGGACCATGGCTCGGCTGGCCGACGTGCACCTTCCGACCCAACTTCATCGATCCTGATTCGATGGCGTTTTCGTGATTCCGCGGCTCGGTAGTGGATCACTCTGGAGACCCACCCGCTACCCGCGGTCTCGGCCCGGTTGACCCTCTGACAGGCCCCGGCTAGCTTTCCGGGCTGTCGTAACGACGACGAACAGCCCACCCTGGACTGAATGGCGGAAAACCCGACACCGGCGCCCATGATGCTCCTGGCCGGCACGGCCAATCCCGTGCTCGCGCAGGAGATCGCCAGTCAGATCGGCATGCCCCTCGGAGATCTCACGGTCCGCCGGTTCGCGGATGGCGAGATCTTCGTTCGTCTGAATCAGAACGCGCGCGGGCGCGATGTCTTCATCATCCAGCCGACGCCGCCGCCGGCGGAGACGATCCTGGAGCTGTTGCTGCTGGTGGATGCGGCGAAGCGGGCGTCCGCGGCGAGGGTGACGGCGATCATGCCGTACTTCGGGTACGCGCGGCAGGACCGCAAGGACCAGCCGCGGGTCGCGATCGGGGCGAAGCTGATGGCGAACCTGATCGAGGCGGCCGGCACGGACAAGGTCCTGGGCATTGATTTCCACACGCACCAGATCCAGGGTTTTTTTGACGTGCCCGTCGATCACATGTACGCGGCGCCGGTGCTGACGCGCTACTTCAGGAGCCTCGGACTGGAGGACCCGGTCGTCGTCGCGCCGGATGTGGGGGCGGCGAAGATGGCGCGCGGCTTTGCCCGCCGCCTGAACGCGAGCTTTGCGATCATCGACAAGCGTCGTCCGGCGCAGAACGTTGCCGAAGTGATGCAGGTGGTGGGTGACGTCGAAGGCAAGACGTGCATCATCGTCGATGACATGATCGATACGGCGGGTACGCTGGAGAGCGTGGTCTTCGCCTTGCGCGATCGGGGTGCGCAGGGCATCTACGCGGCGGCGACCCACGCCTTGCTGTCCGGACCGGCCGTGGAACGACTGCAGAATGCGCCGCTCCGCGAGGTCGTCGTGACGAACACGTTGCACGTTCCGCCGGCGAAGCAGTTTCCGAAGCTGAGGGTTCTCTCGGTCGCGGAGCTGCTGGCGCGGGCGATCATCTACACACACTCGAACGAGTCAGTCAGCCAGCTGTTCGACTGAGGAGAGAGGATTTATGGCGACGAGCGCCAATTTGAAGGCGAGCCCGCGCGAGGGCACGGGCAAGGGGAGCTCGAGGAAGCTGCGGGCGGTGGGCCGGATCCCGGCCGTGATCTACGGGCATGGCGAGGACACGCGGCTGCTCTCCGTCGATGCGCATGAGCTCGACCTGCTGTTCTCGCGGATCCATGTCGAGAACACCGTGATCGACGTCGCGATCGAGGGAGAAACGAAGGCCGTGAAGGCGCTCGTGCGCGAGGTGCAGAAGCACGTCGTTCGCGACGCCGTGCTGCACGTCGATTTCTACCAGATTCACGCGGGCGAGAAGGTGACGGTCGAGATTCCGGTGCGCATCACGGGCGCCTCTCCGGGCGTCAAGCTGGGCGGGATTCTCCAGCATTCGTTGAGCGAGATCGAGGTCCGTTGCCTGCCCGACCAGATTCCGGAGACGATCGTGGTCGACGTGTCCGGCCTCGGCATTGGCGATTCGATCCATGTCCGGGACATCACGCCGCCGCCGGGTGTGGAGTTCTACGTCGACGCGGACCGCACCGTCTGCAGCGTGATGGCGCCGGTCGTGGTGGCGGCGGAGCCGGGCGAGGTCGCGGAGGTTCCGACCGACGCGGTGGCCGAGCCGGAAGTGATCGGCAAGGGCAAGGGCGAAGAGGACGAAGACGAGGATTGACGCCCGGCCGACATGAAGGTGGTCTGCGGTCTGGGCAATCCCGGGGACGACTACGCCGGTACCCGGCACAACGTCGGCTGGTGGGTCATCGACGAGGCGCGCCGGCGCTGGGGCTTCGGCAGCTGGCAGCGTGAGGGCCGCTCGCGCATCGTCCGCGGTCGCCTCGACAGCGTTGCCGTCCAGATCGTCAAACCCGTGACCTACATGAACCGGAGCGGCGGTGCGCTCGTTCATTTGCGGGGCATCGCCGGCTTCGACATTGCGCGCGACCTCCTGGTCGTGGTAGACGATTTCGCGCTCGACGTCGGCCGGATCCGGATCCGACCCGGCGGCAGTCCGGGCGGACACAACGGTCTGAAATCGGTCGAAGCGGCGCTCGGCACCGCGGAGTACCCGCGCATGCGGGTCGGTGTCGGAGCGCCACCCGAAGGCGTGGGCCAGGCGGACTGGGTGCTCTCGGACTTCGATGCGGGCGATGCGAACCTGATCCGGGAGCGCCTGCCCATGATGGTGGACGCGGTCGAAGCCTGGATCGCGGAAGGGACCGAAGCGGCCGCCAACCGCTTCAACCGGTAGGCCGGCCATGGTCGGCATCCTTGTTTGACCTGAATTTCAACCGGCGCGTCGGCGCGCCGAAGACACGGAGGGGATGTGACGGCACTGACGAATCTCGCGCAGTGGGCGCCGCTTCTGGGGGTGGTCGGACTGCTCGGCGCTTTGGCGCTCTACCTCTACATCACGAAACAGAGCAGCGGCACCGAGCTGATGACGGAACTGGCCGGGCGCATCCACGAGGGCGCCATGGCTTTCCTCAAGCGCGAGTATTCGGTGCTCCTGATTTTCGTCGTGGTCGTCGCGGCCCTGCTGTCTTTCGCGATCGATACACGCGTCGCCCTCGCCTACGTCAGCGGCGCGCTCAGCTCCGTGCTCGCCGGCTTCTTCGGCATGTCGGCCGCGACGCGTGCGAACGTGAGGACGGCCGCAGCGGCCAGGGAATCCGGCGCGGGCAAGGCGTTGCGCGTGGCCTTCTTCGGCGGCGCCGTCATGGGCCTGTCGGTGGCGGCCCTCGGCCTGATCGGTGTCGGCGTCTGGTACTTCTTCTACGGCGCGGTCGCGATCAGTGATGCGGAATTCACGTCGTTCGCCGAGACCATCAGTGGCTACGCGATGGGGGCAAGCTCGATCGCGCTCTTCGCGCGCGTGGGCGGCGGCATCTACACCAAAGCCGCCGACGTCGGCGCCGACCTCGTCGGCAAGGTCGAGGCGGGCATCCCCGAGGATGACCCGCGCAATCCGGCGACGATCGCGGACAACGTGGGCGACAACGTCGGCGACGTCGCGGGTATGGGCGCCGACATCTTCGAGAGCTATGTCGGCGCGGTGATCGCGACCATCGCGATCGGGGCCAGCAGCCCGCTGTACGCCGCCAGCCGGGCCGAGGCGATCGCGCTGCCGATCCTCACGATCATGGTCGGCCTCATCACTTCGCTGATCGGCATCGCCTGCATGAAGGTACTCGAGCGCTTCGGGCCGGCCTCCGCCCTGCGCAACGTGACCTTTGTTGCGGCCATCCTGTTCCTCGTCCTGATGTGGTTCGGCGTCCAGGCTCTGGGTTTCCAGGTCTTCGATCCGGTCACGCGTCACGAGTATCCGGCCGCGGGTCCGTTCTGGTCGATCCTGATCGGCTCCATCATCGGTATCCTGATCGGTCTCGTGACCGAGTACTACACGGCCTCCGGACCGGTGCGCAAAATCGCGAACGCGAGCCTGACCGGCTCGGCGACCAATATCATCCAGGGTCTCGCCGTGGGCCTCGAATCGACCGTGATCCCGGTTCTCCTGATCGCTCTCGGCATCGGCGTTTCCTACTGGGTCTCGGGCCTGTACGGCATCGGCATCGCCGCCGTCGGTATGCTGGCCACGACCGGTGTGACGATGTCGGTCGACGCGTACGGCCCGATCGCCGACAACGCCGGTGGCATCGCGGAGATGAGTCACCTCGGGCCCGAGGTCCGCAAGATCACCGACGAGCTCGATTCGCAGGGCAACACCACGGCCGCGATCGGCAAGGGCTTCGCCATCGGATCCGCCGCCCTGACCGCGCTGGCGTTGTTCAGCGCCTACGCACAGGCCGTCGGCCTTCGCACCACGGGCATCGACATCATCAACCCGGCCGTCACCATCGGCCTGTTCGTTGGCGGCGCCGTTCCCATGCTCATTGCCGCCCTCACTATGACGGCCGTCGGTCGCGCCGCCGCGGGCATGGTCGAGGAAGTCCGCCGCCAGTTCCGCGAGATCCCCGGTCTCCTGGAGGGAACCGCGGTTCCCGACAGCGCACGCTGCGTCGACATCTCCACGCGCGCCGCTCTGCGCGAAATGATCCTGCCCGGCGTGATCGCCGTCGTTACCCCTGTAATCGTCGGTTACATCAGCATCCAGGCCCTCGGCGGACTGCTCGCCGGCGCCACCTTGTCCGGTGTTCTGCTCGCCCTGTTCATGGCGAACTCCGGCGGCGCCTGGGACAATGCGAAGAAACTCATCGAGAGGGGGGCTCACGGCGGCAAGGGCTCGGACGCGCACAAGGCCGCGGTCGTCGGCGACACCGTCGGCGATCCGTTCAAGGACACCTCCGGCCCGTCGATGAACATTCTCATCAAGCTGATGAGCGTCGTGTCTCTCGTGCTGGCGCCCTGGTTCGCGCGCGTCCACGGCCTCGCGGCCGCCGACAGCGGAACCCACTCGCTGCTCGCCGGACTGCGTCACCTGGTGACGTCCCTGTTCGGCTGAGCCGATGGCCGATCTCGCGTTCGACCGCGCCATCGCGTTTGCCCGGGAGTTGATCCGCATCCCGGGTCCGCCGGGTGGTGAAGGCGAGGTCGCCGAGCGAACGAAGCGCGAGATGGAGAGCCTCGGCTTCGACGACGCGTGGATCGATGCTTCCGGCAACGCCGTCGGTCGAATCCGCGGCGCCGGCCGGGGTCCCGCCGTCATGCTCAGCTGCCACCTCGATGTCGTGGACATCGGCGATGCCGACAGCTGGGAGTTCCCGCCGTACGGCGGCGTCATCGAAGGCGGCTTCCTCCATGGCCGGGGCGCGATGGATATCAAGGGACCGCTCGCCCTGCAGACCTACGCGGCCGCCCGCTTCATTGACGACCGGCTGCCCGGTGATGTCCTCGTCGCGCACACGGTCATGGAAGAGCGCGGTGGCTGGGGCATGGAGTCGCTGCTCGAACGTGGCGAGGTCCGGCCCGACGTCGTCATCATCGGTGAATCGACCGGCGGCGATGTCTGCACCGGCCACCGCGGCCGCGCCGAGCTGATCGTCGAAATCCGG
>Ga0326597_10013689_pt1 | contig 10653 bp, 8 predicted proteins | sample RVTome_12_FD_203789 | JGI IMG/M metagenome (GOLD analysis project Ga0326597, IMG submission 203789) | Soil microbial communities from uranium-contaminated site in the Upper Colorado River Basin, Wyoming, United States - RVT100D185 | ecosystem: Environmental > Terrestrial > Soil > Contaminated >... | reverse complement strand
CCGAGTACGCGGCGAGAAACTCCTCGAGCCAGGCAATCGCGTCGATGTCCAGGTGGTTGGTGGGCTCGTCGAGCAGCAGCAGGTCGGGCTCCGAGACGAGGGCGCGCGCGAGCAGCACCCGCCGCCGCCACCCGCCCGAAAGCGTATCGACGATCGTCTCGGCCGACAGCCCGAGCCGCGACAGAATCTGGTCCACCCTGTGCTCGCGGCGCCACTCCGCCGCGTCGCGGCCGGCCGGGACGCCGAGGCCTTCGGCGACCACTTCGTACACGGGCCGCGCGGCGGTGAGCGGGACGTCCTGCACGAGGCGGGCGACCCGCAGATTGGGCTGACGCCAGACCGACCCGCCGTCGGGGGGCAGCTCGCCGCCGATGATCTGCAGCAGCGTCGATTTCCCCGCTCCGTTCCTCCCGATAATCGACACGCGTTCGCGCGGCTCGATCAGCAGGGAGACATCGGCGAGCAGCGGCAGATGCCCGTACGCGATCGAAACCTGGTCGAGCGACACCAGCGGCATGCCTTGCGACCGTACCACGGATCCGGACGAGTCACGAACGGCGTAGGGAGCCGAGCCGGAGCCGGCGGGGGCGACGACCTCCCGGAACCTGCGGGCGCAGCCGCGGCCCGCTCTCGGGAGCGTGGGGACCAAGCCGGCGGCGCGGGGTGAAAAGCCGGACAAGGATGGGAATAACATGGGAGATAATGGCGGCGGTGGCGACCGCCCCGCAGAGGACTCCCATGAACGTCTTGCGATATTCCGCCCTCGCGGCCCTGCTGGCCGCCTCGATGCACGTGCCGGCCGCTCAGGAGGCGACCTCCGGGGCGTGGCGGGAGCGCGACTTCCTGACACGCGTCCGCCGCCTCACCGTTGAAGGGCGCCGCGCCGGCGAAGGCTACTGGTCGCCCGACGGGAAACGCCTCGTGTTCCAGAGCGAGCGCGAACCGGGCAATCCCTTCTACCAGATCTATGTGCTGGATCTCGCGACGGGCGATGTCGCGCGGATCTCGCCGGGCATGGGGAAGACGACCTGCCCGTTCTTCCGTCCCGGGAGCGACGAGATCCTGTTCTCCTCCACCCACGGCGATCCGAAATCGAAGCAGCTCCAGGAAGAGGAGCTGGCGTTCCGGGCATCCGGGCAGGAGCGCCGATATGCGTGGGACTACGACCCCGAGATGGACGTGTACGCGTACAACGAGAAGACGCGCGGCCTGAAACGGCTGACGACCACGCGCGGCTACGACGCCGAGGCCAGCTACTCGCCCGACGGCCAGTGGATTGTCTTCTCGTCGACGCGCGACGCGTACGGCCGTCCGGTGAACGACGCCGAAAAGAAGCAGCTCGAGACCGACCCGAGCTACTTCGCCGAGATCTACATCATGCGCGCCGACGGATCGGGGCACCGGCGGCTCACCACCGTGCCGGGCTACGACGGCGGCCCGTTCTTCACGCACGACGGCACGCGGATCGTCTGGCGCCGCTTCGACGAGCAGGGGCTCATCGCCGACGTCTGGACGATGAAGATGGACGGCAGCGACGCGAAGCAGGTGACCAGTTTCGGGGCGATGAGCTGGGCGCCCTACGAGCATCCGTCGGGCGAGTACATTCTCTTCGCGTCGAACAAGCTCGGGTTCGAAAACTTCGAGGTCTTCATGGTCGACCCGCAGGGGACCAAAGAGCCCGTGCGCGTGACCTACTCGGATGGCTTCGACGGGCTGCCCGTGCCCTCGCCGGACGGCACGCTCCTCGCCTGGACGTCGAGCCGGTCGGGCGGGTCGGCCGGGCAGCTGTTCCTCGCGCAGTGGAACCACGAGAAGGCGCTCGAGGCGATTCGGCGAGCGCCCGGGCGGAGGGACAACAAGAAGGGACAATAGAACCATGACACGCCGCCTCGCGCTCCTGTCCGCCCTCACGCTCACGGTTTCGCTCGCCCGCGCCGACGCCCAAACGCCGGCGGCGGGGACGAGAACCCGGGAGCACGTGGCGACGCTCGCGTCCGAACGCTTCGAGGGGCGGCTCGCCGGATCGCCCGGCGAGCGGCTCGCGAGCGAATACATCGTGTCGCAGCTGAAGCGGATCGGCGCGAAGCCGCTGCCGGGACAGAGCGACTATCAGCTGGCGTTCGACTTCACCGCCGGGACGCGCGACGGCGGCACGTCGGTTGCCGTCGCCGGGACGACCTTCGCAACGGTCGCCGACGCGCAGGCGCTGTCGTTCTCCGACAACGGAGAGGCCACCGGGCCGGTCATCTTCGCCGGCTACGGCCTGGTCGTGCCCGACGGCCAGGACTTCGGCTACGACAGCTACGCGACGCTCGACGTGAAGGACAAGGTCGTGCTCGTCCTGCGGTATTTCCCCGAGGACGCGGATCCGAAGACGAAGGGGATCCTCGCGCGGTACTCGGGCCTGCGTTACAAGGCGCTCGCGGCGCGGCAGCGCGGCGCCAAGGCCCTCCTCGTCGTGACCGGTCCGCGGTCGCCCAACGCCGGCGAGACGATCCCGATGACGTTCGACACGGCGATCGCCGGCTCGGGCATCGTGGCCGCCAGCATCAGCGCGGCGCCGGGCGACGCATTGTTCCGGTCGGTCGGCAGAACGCTGGAAGCGGTGCAGCAGGAGCTCGACTCGGGCAACCCGCACGTCGCCGGCTTCGACATCCCCGGGGCGACCGTGACGCTCAAGACCAGCGTGATTCGCGAGAAGCGGAGCGGCAACAACATCGCCGGATATCTGCCGGCCACGGCCGGCTCGCTGCAGAAGCCGTGGGTCGTCCTCGGCGCTCACTATGATCACCTCGGGCGGGGCGATCACGGCAACTCGCTGGCGGCCGGCGAAGAGGTCGGCCGCATTCATTTCGGCGCCGACGACAACGCCTCCGGGACGGCGGCCGTGCTCGCGACCGGCGAACTATTGGCCGCGCAGTCGCGGAACCGGAACGTGCTGCTCACGTTCTGGTCCGGCGAGGAGCTCGGCCTGCTCGGCTCGACGGCCTACGTCGACACGCCGCCGATTCCGCTGGATCAGGTCGCGGCGTACTTCAACTTCGACATGGTCGGGCGCATGCAGGACAACAAGCTGATGGTGCAGGCCACCGGCACGAGCCCGGCGTGGGGTCGCCTGATCGAACAGGCCAACATCGTCGCCGGCTTCGATCTCGTGTTGCAGCAGGACCCGTATCAGCCGACCGACGTCGCCAGCTTCAACCAGGCCGGCGTGCCGTGCCTCAACTTCTTCACCGGGACGCACGTCGACTACCACAAGCCGACGGATACGGCCGACAAGATCGAATACGAGGATCTCGATCGGGTCGTGGAGTTCGCCGCCAGGATCGTGAGCCGCGTCGCGGCGATCGAAGAGCCGCCGGTGTTCGCCAAGGTCGAACCGCAGGTCCAGGGCGGCGGCGGCCGGGCCGGCGTGCGGGTCTTCACCGGCACGGTGCCGGACTACTCGAGCGAGGTGAAGGGGCTGCTGCTGGGCGGCGTGATCGGCGGAGGCCCGGCGGAACAGGCGGGTCTGCGGAAGGGCGACCTCATCGTCGAGATCGCCGGGCAGACGATCGCCAACATCTACGACTACACCTACTCGCTGGAGATCCTGAAGATCGGAGAGCCTGCGAAGGTGGTGTACGTGCGGGACGGCGAGCGGAAAGAGACGACGCTGACACCCGCGGCGCGACGATGAAGAATCGGTTGCCGCCGGTCAGCAGCTGTCGGCGCCGACCGACGCTGCCCGACCGGCGGCAACCGGACGAGCCTATTCCGCTCGAACGTTCCCCGCGCGCGGCCCCTTCGGCGACTGCTCCTCTTCGAAGCTGACGCGCTGACCCTCGCTCAGACTGTCGAAGCTTCCTTCGACCGACGTCCGATGGAAGAACCACTCCTGCCCGCTGTTGTCGCGGATGAACCCGAACCCCTTGTCGCGTGCAATTCGCTTGATCGTGCCGGTCGCCATCGCGAGACTCCTTGTCGCTGCGAGCGCTCGTGAGACGACGGGCGCGCGTGTCCTAAGCCTGGACTCTATCACTATACGCCATACGCCGCCGGGGGCCCGGTTGTTACCACGGCGTGCAGGATCGTCCATGAAGAACCCCAGGGGGGCTCGATCCAAATTTTCGTCATTTTTCGTCCGGGGCGGGTCGCTGCCCACGGCCGGCGGCTGTGGCGCGGAGTCCTCGGGGCGACCGCGGCCCGACTGAGCGCCCCTAGTGGCCTGTCCCCGTCAGGTGTACAGGCCTTTCGGAGCGGGGCATCCCGGCTGGCTGCGATGCTCCTCCGTCAGATACTCCCGGTATCCTCGGTCGTCGCGCCTTGCCATCCGGGCGGCCGCGCTCCGAGAATCCGCTGCACACCTGACGAGGACAGGCCACTAGCTCCCCCCATCCGCCCGGGACCGCTCGCGATAGAAGGCGATCATGTCCATGCTCTTGGGCGGCGACGCCCCGAGCTGGCGCAGCATCGTCGTGATCTGGCCGCGGTGGTAGCTGCCGTGGTTCACGACGTGCTGCAGCATGTGCCAGAAAATCGACCGACCCGGCCGGCCGTCGAGCAGCGTGTACTCGAAGACGCGGTCGATCCCATCGTCGCCGAGGGTCTCCAGGAACGCGCGCATCTTCGCCTCGTGGTCGACCCAGCGCCGCCGGATCGATTCGACGTCGGGAAACTCGTCCGCCGGCCTGAGCGCGGTCGGCGACGCCCCCTGCCACCGCGAGTACCAGGCCCACTCGGCCGAATAGAGATGCACGAGCGTGTCGCGTATCGACCGGAAGCTGCTCCCGAGATCGCGTGTGAACGGCTCGGGCGCCAATGCGGCGGCGGCCGTCAGCACGCGATCCCGGGCCCAGTAGTGATAGTCGAGCAGGGCGCGCAGCTCCGGGAGCGTCATCGACCCGGATTATCCCACGTCGCTACGACGCTTTCACCGACAGGAACAAGCTGTTCCCGGCGCGGTTGACGAGCACCAGCAGCGGCCGGTCGCTCGCGCCGCTCACGGCGGCCCGCAGTTCCTCGACGGTCGAGATCGGCTTGCGATTCACCTCCACGATCACGTCGCCCGCGCGGATGCCGGCGGCGGCGGCGCGGCCATCGGGGTTCACGCCCTGGACGATCAGGCCGCCGAGGTCGCTCGGAACACCGGCCCGCGAGGCGGCCTCGGGCGTCAGCGGAGCGACCGCGACGCCGAGGGCCGTCTTATCGTCCGTCCCCCCCTCCCCCTCGAGCCGCGCCGCGCGCGTCGGGGCCGCCTCGTCGAGCTTCACCGTCAGGGTGCGCTCGGCGCCGTCGCGCACGACGAGCAGCGTCGCCGTCGAACCGGGCTTGGACTCCGCCACGCGATTGCGCAGCGCGTTGGTGTCGTGCACCGGCTCGCCGTTGAGCGCCTTGATCACGTCGCCCCGCCGCACGCCCGCGCGATCGGCCGCGCTTCCCGAGCTCACCGAGCTCACGATCGCACCGACCGGCTCCTTCAGGCCGAGGCTGGCGGCGAGGTCCGACGTGACCGCCTGCACGGTGACGCCGAGCTGCGCCCGGCGCACGCGTCCCTCCGTCCGGAGCTCGTCCATCACGTGGCGCACCATGTTGGCGGGAATGGCGAAGCCGATGCCGATGTTGCCCTGGGAAGGGGAAATGATCTGCGAGTTGATGCCGATCAGCTCGCCCTTGGTATTCACCAGCGCGCCGCCGGAGTTCCCCTGGTTGATGGGCGCGTCGGTCTGCAGGAAATCCTCGTAGCCGCCGTCGCCGACGCCGGTAGAGCGTCCCTTCGCGCTCACGATGCCCATCGTGACGGTCTGGCCGATGCCGAGCGGATTGCCCACCGCCAGCACGACGTCGCCCACCTGGACCGCGTCCGAGTTCCCGATGGGGAGCGGACGCAGGTCGGTCGCGGCGATCTTCAGGAGCGCGAGATCGCTCGGCTCATCGGCGCCGACCGGCGTCGCCGTGATCGTCCGTCCGTCGCCGAGGTCGACGAGAATCTCGTCCGCCCCTTCCACGACGTGATGATTCGTCAGGATGTAGCCGTCGGCGCTCACGATCACGCCCGACCCGAGTCCGCGCCTCGACGGCGCGGGCATGCGCGGCACGTCGTCGAACCGGTCGCCGAAGAAGCGCCGCAGGAAGTCGTCGCGCTGGAGGCTCGCAGGCGCCCCTTCGGCCTTGCGCTCGGTCCGAATCGTCACGACCGAAGGCGTCACCGCCCTGACGACGTCGGCGTACGACTGGCGGTCGCCGGCGATCGCCGGCGCCGCGGGCGGCGCGGCGACCGTCTTTGGCGTGGCAGTCTGCGCGTCGGAGGCGAGGCCGCGCCACGTCACGCCGGTTACGAGCAGCGCGGCCGCGGCGACGGCGAGGGCGGCGCGGGATGCGCGCCGACGAACGATCGAAGATGTGTTGGCCATGGGTCTCCCTCTGGAAAATGTTTTCATTTCCATTAGACGGGACCCCTCCTGTCACGGTCGTGACCGGAACATTACAGTCGTGACATCTTCGATGAGACGTGCGGCCGAGGTTGCCGGGTCAGACGGGCAGCGAGATCTGGAACGTGCTGCCGGCGCCGGGGCTGCTGGTGACATCGACGGTGCCGCCGTGCGCCTGCACCACCGCCTTGACGAGGCTGAGCCCGAGGCCGAGGCCGCGCTCCGCCCGGCTCGTGTCGCCTCGGAACAGTCGATCCCAGATGCGCGGCAGTTCGTCGGCGGCGATGCCCGGCCCCGTGTCGCGGACGCTGAGCCGGGCCGCGCCGTCGCCGCGGCCGACCTCGACGGTCACCTGTCCGCCGCGCGGCGTGTACTTCACCGCGTTGTCGATCAGGTTGGCCGCCACCTGCTCGAGGCGGACGCGATCGCCGGGAATCACGACGTCGCCGCTCACCTCCACACCGAGCGCGACGCCTTTCGCCTCGGCGACGTCGCGGTAGAGATCGACGGCGCGGGCGACGACATCGGCGAGCCGCAGCGGCTCGCGCTGCAGCGGCATGGCGCCGCTCTCGGCTTCCGAAATGTCCATGAGCGTGTTCAGCATCACGAGCACGCGATCGCTCTCCTCGATGCAGTCGGCGAGCGCCTCCCGGTAGCGCTCCGCCTCGGAGGGCCCGGCGAGCGCCATTTCCGCCGATCCGCGCAAGCGCGTCAGCGGCGTCCGGAGGTCGTGCGACACGTTGTCGAGGGCGGCGCGCATGCCGGTGACGAGGCCTTCAATCCTGTCCAGCATGGCGTTGAAGAGCTGCGTCAGCTCGTTGATCGCGTCGTCGTAGTCGGCGACCGGCACCCGCTCGTCGGTACGGCCGGTCCGGACGATCCGGCGGACCGCGGCCGTGAGCCGGCGGATCGGCTGCAGGGCCGACTGGGTGGCGAGCCAGCCGCCGGTGAGCGCCACGACGACGATCGAGAGCGTCACCAGCCCGAGGGCGGCGCGGAACCGGTTGAGCAGCTCCGCCCGCGCCTCGGCACTCTTCCCCACCTGCACCAGCGTGCCGTCGGGCAGGCGCAGCGACGCGGTCTCGAGCATCGAGGGATCCCATCCCTGCGGGTTGCTGAGGACGATCGCTTCGGAGCCGCGATCGACCACGCGGACGAACAGCCGCTCGGGGGCGGTCAGCTGTTCCACGCGCACCGTGTCGGTCAGCGCGCGGAGGCCGCCCCGCCGGTACACCACGGCGTACTCCCCGAGCTTGGACTGCAGGAGCTGGCGGTCGCGCTGCGCGAGCGACGCGGAGGTCAGGAAGTAGGTGAGGAGCACGATCGCGATCGCACCGAGCACGAAGAGCGTCGCGTACCAGAGCGCCAGGCGAAGACCGAACGCGCGGAACCGCGGGCCGCGCTTCTCAACGAAGGACATAGCCGACGCCTCGCACGGTGTGCAGGAGCTTGGTGTCGAACGGCCGGTCGATCTTGTCGCGCAGCCGGCTCACCAGCACGTCCACGATGTTGGTCTGCGGGTCGAAGTTGTACGCCCAGACGTGCGAGAGGATCATCGTCTTCGAGACGACCTTGCCGGCATTGCGCATGAGGTACTCGAGCAGCGCGAACTCGCGCGGACGGAGGTCGATCGAGGCCGAGCCGCGGCTGACGTTGCGCGACAGCAGATCCAGCGTCAGATCGCCGACCGTCAGCGTGGTCGGCTCCGGCGCGCGCGTCGATCGGCGGACGAGCGCCTGCACCCGTGCCAGCAGCTCGGCGAAGGCAAACGGCTTGGTCAGGTAATCGTCGCCACCCGCCTGGAGGCCGCGGACCCGGTCGTCGACCGACCGGCGGGCGCTCAGGATGAGCACCGGCATCGACCGGCCGCGGCGGCGCAGCTCGTCGATCACCGACAGCCCGTCCCGCGCGGGCAGCATCAGGTCGACGATCGCCACGTCGTATGGCTCCTCGAGCGCCAGCGTGAGGCCGACCTCGCCGTCGGCCGCCAGATCCACCGCAAAACCCGATTCGCGGAGCCCGCGCGCGACGAACTCGGCAATCGCCCGATCATCTTCGATGATCAGAGCTCGCATGGCACGGATGATACTGCGACGACGGCAGGGCCCGCCCGTCGGAAGCGGCGCGGCGCCTCGGGCGCGCGGCGGCGCACGCCTCGAACGGTTGTACACTGGCGCCGTGCGGTTCGCCTGCGTGGCGTGCGTGTTGATCGCGGGGATGGCCGCCGCGCAGGACGAGGCGCGGCCGCCATTTTCCGAGTGGCTGGCTGGCCTCCGCCGGGAAGCGCTGTCCCGAGGCATCCGCCAGGAGACCGTCGCTCGCGCGCTCGACGAGCTCGCCGAGCCGCTGCCCGTCGTCCTCGAGCGCGACCGCGCGCAGGCCGAAACGCTGCTCCCGCTGGAGACCTACCTCTCCCGTCGCCTGACGCCGACCCTGATCCAGACAGGCCGGCGAATGCTGTCGCAGCACCGGGCGCTGCTCGACCGGGTCGGCGACAAGTACGGCGTGCCCTCGTCGATCATCGTGGCGATCTGGGGCGTCGAGTCCAACTACGGCCGCTTCTCCGGCGTGCGGCCGATCATCGCCGCGCTCGCCACGCTCGCGTGGGATCCGCGGCGATCCGCCTTTTTCCGCAACGAGCTCTTCAACGCGCTCGAGATTCTGGACCGCGGCGACGTCGAGCTCGCGAGCATGCGCGGATCGTGGGCGGGCGCCATGGGCCAGCCGCAGTTCCTGCCGTCGAGCTATCTGAGATTCGCCGAAGACTTCGACGGCGACGGGCGCCGCGACATCTGGACCACGCCGGCCGATGTCTTCGCGTCGGTCGCCAACTACCTGAAAGGGCACGGCTGGTCGCCCGGAGAACGGTGGGGACGCGAGGTTCGCGCGCCGTCCGAGGCGGCCGACCGGGTCGTCGACGTGGAGCGCCGCGCCGGGACGTGCCGGGCAACCCGCGAAATGACCGTCCCACTGCCGCTCGAGGAGTGGCAGCGGCGGGGCCTGCGGCTGACCGACGGCGCCGGGCTGCCCACGGCCGACCGCATGGCGTCCCTCGTGTCGGGCTCCTCGCGGCACTTCCTCGTGTACGAGAACTACGAGGTCCTGCTCGACTACAATTGCGCCCACGCGTATGCTCTGAGTGTGGCGCTTCTCAGCGAGCGCCTCGCCGCTCGCTAGCTGGCGTCCGGGCCGGGTTCTATGATCTGGATACTCGCCGCGATCGGGGGGCTGCTGGCGGCCGTGATCGCCTACGACGTCACGCAGCGCAAGCACGCCATCCTGCGCAACTTCCCGATCATCGGCCATTTCCGGTACTGGCTCGAATCGGTCGGCCCCGAGCTGCGCCAGTACATCGTCACCAACAACAACGAGGAGCGTCCCTTCTCCCGCGACCAGCGACGGTGGGTCTACGCCTCGTCGAAGCGCCAGAACAATTACTTCGGGTTCGGCACCGTGCACGATCTCGAGCAGTCGTCCTCCTACATCATCATCAAGCAGGTTGCCTTTCCGGTCGAGACCCCACGGCCCGGCCAGCCGGGACACGACTCGATGTACCGCATCCCGTGCGCGAAACTGATGGGCGGCCACCGGCGGCGCCGGAAGGCCTTCCGTCCCGCGTCGATCGTCAACACGTCGGCGATGAGCTACGGCTCTCTGAGCGCCGCGGCGGTCGAGGCCATCAATCGCGGCGTCAAGCTCGCGGGCGCCATGCAGAACACCGGCGAGGGGGGCATCGCGCCGCACCATGCGCACGGCGGCGATCTGATCTGGCAGCTGGGCACGGGGTATTTCGGCGCGCGCGACGAGCAAGGCCGATTCAGCCTCGAGCGGATGCTCGAGACGATGAAGGGACGGCCGGTGCGGGCCATCGAGGTCAAGATCAGCCAGGGGGCGAAACCGAGTCTGGGCGGCGTGCTGCCGGCCGTCAAAGTGACGCGCGAGATTTCGGCGATACGGGGCGTCCCGATGGGCGCCGACTGCGTCAGCCCGTCGGCGCACACCGCCTTCCGCAACGCCGACGAGCTGCTCGATTTCGTGGAACGGCTCGCCGATGTCACCGGCTTGCCCGTGGGCATCAAGTCGGCGGTCGGCGATCTGAGCTTCTGGACGGAGCTAGCGGGCCTGATGGCGACCACCGGCCGGGGCGTCGATTTCATCACGATCGACGGCGGCGAAGGCGGCACGGGGGCGGCGCCGCTCGTGTTCACCGATCGCGTGGCGCTGCCGTTCAAGATCGGGTTCT
>Ga0326597_10013687_pt1 | contig 10654 bp, 9 predicted proteins | sample RVTome_12_FD_203789 | JGI IMG/M metagenome (GOLD analysis project Ga0326597, IMG submission 203789) | Soil microbial communities from uranium-contaminated site in the Upper Colorado River Basin, Wyoming, United States - RVT100D185 | ecosystem: Environmental > Terrestrial > Soil > Contaminated >... | reverse complement strand
GGACGCTTGAAGTGGCAGAAGGAAAACCGTCCCTTGACCAAAGACGTACCTCAACACCCCAAGGCCACGTATAAGGCAAAGGACCCGGATCCCGGCATCCGCGCCTTCCGCCAGGACGTGTTCAAACATCTGGAAGTGAAAAAGCCGTTGGTGGATGTGCGCTCGCCCAAGGAGTACACCGGCGAACTGCTGCATATGCCGGGCTATCCCCAGGAAGGATCTCAGCGTGGAGGGCATATCCCGGGAGCGGTGAGCATCCCCTGGGCCCAAGCCACCAACGAAGCCGACGGCACGTTCAAAACGGCGGCGGAGCTGAAATCTCTGTACGAAGGCAAGGGCATCACCTCGGACAAGGAGATCATTGCCTATTGCCGCATCGGTGAGCGCAGCTCGCACACCTGGTTTGCGCTCAAGTACCTGCTGGGGTACCCCAAAGTGCGCAACTACGACGGATCATGGACGGAGTGGGGCAACCTGGTGGACGCGCCCATCGAAAAGCCCTGACACAGCCCGACCAAACTCATCCTGTCCCTGACGGCGTGGGGACAGGCCCATGCAAGGGAATCCACATGGACCGCCAAAGCCAGATTGACTTCATCCTGGACCACTACGAGAACCCGCGCAACTACGGCGAGATGGCTGAGGCCGACGTCCACGTGGAGGGCGGCAACCCCGGTTGCGGCGACCTGATCACCATCTACATCAAGGTCAAGGACGGCAGGCTGGCGAAGGTTTCCTACGTAGGGGAGGGCTGCACGATCAGCCAGGCGGCCGCTTCGATGCTCACCGAGATGGTGCAAGGCAAAACGATTGAGGAACTTCAAGAACTGGATCATCAAGTGCTGGTCGAAGTCTTGGGCGAGGAGTCCGTCAACACCCGCCCGCGCTGCGCCACGCTGGGGCTCGATGTGCTGAGGGCTGCCGTTAAGGAGTACCGCAAGAAGCAGTTGCTCGCACAAGGGTAGCAACATCGCTCCAGTCAATACGACGTCTGCATGTCTATCAGGCCCTTTTCCTTGGCTTGGTGCAATGACCAGTGGTAATAGAGCCACGAGACCACCGACAACCCTACGGCAAACCCCGCCAGGATGGCCAGCAATGCCCCGTCCGAGAGCCAAGCAAGCGTCGGGAAGCCCACGAAGTGCGGGCCCAGCAGCGCGCGGCGGGCCGCTTCCAGCCAATAAGTGACGGGAAACAGATAACCAATCGGGATCAGGTACGAGGGCAGCACGTCCAGCGGGAAGATGGCGCCGGTGAACAAGTACAGCGCACCCGCCACCGCCTCCCCCATGGACCAGAAATGGCGGGCCGTCTGCAGCGTCAACGCGCCCAGGCACAGGCCTATGCCCGTCATGCAGATCAGCCCAAGCGCCGTGCTGGACAGGAACAGGCCCCAGTTCACGGTCGCCCAATCCAGCGGCAAACCAAACACGAGCACGCCGAAGATCAGCGTGATCAGCACCGATACGGTAGCGACCAACAGCTTGGTCATCCCACGCCCCACCAAATACCAGTAGCCGTCCATGGGTGTTAAGTGCAGATGTTTGAGCATGCCGTAGCGCTCGCGATCGTCGATCACGGCCCAGCTCACCCCCGTGATCACGGCCCCCACCAGCATGTACAGCGCGTTTCCCAGGTAGATGTAGGCGAACAGAGGCGTGTCCAGCACGCCGTTGGTGATCACGCTGTACATCACGACCAAGATCAGCACCGCAGCCAGCGGGCGTGCGACAGAATAGATAGAAAACAAGAACGGATCAGCCCAATTCGATTCCACCTGCCAGCCAAGCCATGCAGCCACGGTGAAGCTGCGCCACTTCGTGTTGCCGCGATACCTCTTCAATGAAAGCGATTCTTTCACGAAAACACCCCTTGCGTTAGCGCCGCTTCTCGATCAAACGGCCGTCCCTGCGCCCGCGCGCTTCCAGCTTGCTCAAAGATTGATATGCCGCGCCGATGAAGAGAACGCCCATGACCGCCAGGATGGACGCCTCCGCGGGCACCGACAGGAATCCCAGCGTGGCTCCCGCTGAAAACAGGAGCTGGCGCATCGCATCCAGGCCCAAGGTCAGCGGCAGGATCGAGGCAAACGTCGCCACCCAGAACCCCATTGCCCGCACCGGAAAGTAGAATCCCGATGCCAGGTAAATCGGCTCTTGGAGTAGGTTGGACAGATGCCAAGCCTCACGCCCAGCCACCAGGAACACCGAAGCAAACAGCATGCCCATCCCGTACAAGGCGATCATGGTCAGCGTGAAGATCACGGCCAGAAACGGCAGACTGCCCAACTGGTAGCTGACGCCAAACAGCAGCGTGCTCAAGGCAAGGATGGTCAGCGCGCGGGCGGCCGCCATCACCAGCCCGCCCACGGCCATGCCCAGCAACACCGCCATCAGCGACCCGGGCGCCATCACGTAGATCTCCAAATTCCCCTGTTCCTTGTCCCAGTACAATTGGCTTGCCATGCTCCAAAGCACGTTGAGCCAAAACGCCGTCATCGCGCCCCCCACCACCGCAAAACCCACGTAATCCGCCGGGGCGTCCAGCGCGCGATAGACGAACACAAAGGCCGCTACGGCAAGCAACGGAAGGACGGTCTCAAAGAACATCCAACTCTTCTCGCGAAATGAGCCGATCAGGCGGGGATAGGCCCGCGCCCAAACCGTGTACCAGAACAGCTTCAAGCCGGTGGCTTTCGCAAGCTCACTCATGCGCGCCTCGCTTCGACGTGTCCACGTCCAGGCCGCGCCCCACGCGCTCGATGAACACGTCCTCCAACGTCGGCTCGTGCTTGTCCAGCGAGATCAGGCTGGATTTCTGCCCATTGAGGAACGCGAGCACGCGGGTCAGGGCTTCATCGTGCGCGAGGATGAGGGCCAGCTCCAGATAGCCGTTGCTGGAGGGCGTGATCGTAACCTGTCGTACCCCTTCAACCTGTTGCAACCGCTCGCGCGTGAGTTCCTGCGCTCCCAGCGTGACCTTCAAGCTGTAGGTCACCTCGCGCCGCAAGCCGCGCTTCAGCGCGTCGGGCGTATCGCAGGCGAGCAGCCGGCCGCGGTCAATGATGGCCAGGCGGTCGCATAGCTGGTCGGCCTCGGCCATGTAGTGGGTGGTCAGCAGGATGGTGCGGTCCGGATGCGCCTTCATCCAGTCCTTCACAAACTGGCGCATCACGCGAGCGGCTGAAACATCCAATCCGAGCGTGGGCTCATCCAGGAACACCACCTTGGGGTCGCTGATGAAACCCCTGATGAAGTTCATCTTCTGCCGCAGCCCGGTGGACAGGTCCGAGATCTTGGTGCGCCTGCGGTCCGCAAGGCCCATCACCTCCAGGAACTGTCCGATGCGCTGTCGAGCCGTCCGGTTGTCGAGTCCGTAGAAGCGCGCGAACATCCACAGGTTTTCCTCCACGGTCAGCAGGCCGTAGCCGCTGGTTTCTCCGCCGCTCACCATGCAGATGAGGTGGCGGATGCCGTGCGCCTGCTTGACCACGTCGAGCCCCTCTACTCGCGCGCTTCCGCTGGTGGGCAGCAGCAACGTGGAAAGGATCTTGAGCAAGGTGGTCTTGCCTGCGCCGTTGGGGCCCAACAGACCGAAGAGCTCTCCCCGCTCGATGTTCAAGTCGATGTGCTCAAGGGCAACCAATGTGCGCGCGTCCCCCTTGTGTTTCGGCCCACGAACTTTGTAGATGCGACCCAGGTCTTCGATGTGTACGGCGTTGGCGCCCATAGTCCCCTTCCTCCTGGGCACACGGGTGGATGGCCCTCAAAGATTATACAACGGGCATAAGGTACATAATTCCGGCTCCGGCTTCAAGCCGAGCTACAAGTCTCTATCCTTCTGGAGGTAACGAGAGCGCGCACTGCCGGCAGCGTCTCGTGCGATGCGCGGACTTGCAACAGGCGCCAAAATACATAGAATTGTAGTTTCACCCTGTAATGAACGAAGTTACGCAAAGCGTTGGAGGATTGATGGCCATTGAGTTAACAGCAGAAGTGAGGAAGGAAAAGAACCCGCGCAAGCTGCGCCGCGACGGGTTCATCCCTGCGGTGGTGTACGGCACCAAAGTGCATCACCAGATTCAAATCCCGGAAAAATCGCTGCAGAAGGCGCTCAGCCAGGCGACGCGCAGCTCGCGTTTCACGCTGACGTTGGGCAAGGAGAAGTTTGACGCCTTCTTGCGAGAGATTCAATACAACCCTTTGACCGACGGCGTGATCCACGTGGATTTTTATCAACCGCAGCCGGACCAACCCGTCACCATGAACGTCCTGATCAAGCTGCACGGCACGCCCGCGGGCATCAAGCAGGGCGGCACCCTGTACCAGATTCGGCAATACATGCCGGTGCGCGGCGTGAAGGACAACATCCCGGAGCGCATTGAGGTGGATGTGACCCAGATGGAACTGGGAACCTCGCTGCGCCTCGGCGATTTGAGCCTGTCCGGCGTGTCGGTGATGCTGCCGTTGGACAGCACGATCGCCACCGTCAAGATCCCGCGGCGCCTCGAGGTGGCCGTCGCTGCGCCGGTGGCTGCTGAAGGCGAAGCCGCCGTGACCGCCGAAGGCGAAGCGCCTGCGGAAGGCGCTCCTGCTGCCGAAGGCGCCGCTGCTGCACCCGCCAAGGGAGAGAAGGGCGCCCCTGCGACCAGCAAGGCTGCAGCACCCAAGGCGGCAGCGCCCAAGGCGGCAGAGAAGGGCGACAAGCAACGCAAGTAGCGTTTTCCATCTCCATGGCTATGAAAGCGGTCTTCGGGCTGGGCAACCCCGGAGACCGCTATGCTTTAACCCGGCACAACGTGGGCGCGCGGGCGGTGTTGTCCTACGTCCAGGGGCACAGACCGCCGCCCCGACCGCAAGAAGAGGGCTTTTCCATCGTGTACCGATGGGCCGACCACCTGTGCGTTCTACCCCAAACCTACATGAACCGAAGCGGCATCGCCTATGTGGACGCACTTGAGCAATTCGGCATAGACCCCGCTCAAAGTCTCGTGATCTTTGACGACGCCGACCTGCCCTTCGGGCAGTTGCGCCTGCGGCGAAGCGGAGGCGCGGGCGGTCAAAAGGGCATGGCCTCGATCCTCGAGCACGTGGGCCATCAGGAGGTGCCCAGGCTGCGCATCGGCATTGGCAGCGCGCATCGGCCGGCGGATCTGGCGCAGTTTGTGCTGGAGCCGTTCAGCGCGAGCGAGCGGGAACTGCTGCCCAAGGTGCTGAGCAGGGCGTGCGACGCGATGGAGTGCTTCATGCGCTTCGACGTGCAAACCGCGATGAACCGCTTCAACGGGGGTGCGCTCTAGGCGGTATAATGAGAAGTAATTTCCGCACCAGGAGGCCATCATGCCGCGCCGAAACGCCAGCGACTTCGAACTGCCCGGCGGTCTGAAATCGTTTCCCGGCCTGAAAGCGGGCGACGTCACGCACCCATTGGATCGGGATGCCCTGAACTTGCTCAAGCAAATCCCCATCTTGGATCAGGTGGTCAACTGGATGTCCAAGGAGTGGTACGAGCGCAGGCTTTATCTGCTGTTTGTATCTTCCAGCGTGCGCGTGAACGCGCGCATGCTCCCCAAACTGTACGAGAAATTCCGTTGGGCGATGAAGATCCTCGACCTGGAGGACGAGTTGCACAGGCAAGGGCGACCGGAGCCCGAGCTGTACATCACCCACAGCCCGATTCCAAACGCCTTGACCGCCGGCACGGACCAGACCTTCATCGTGCTGCACTCCAGCATCATCGACGGCTTCGATGAGCGGGACTGGCTGTACCTGATCGGCCACGAATTGGGGCACATCAAGGCCGGTCACGTGCTGTACCTCACGCTGGCCGCCGTCATCCTGATGGTCGTGGACATGATCAAGGTGCCCGGCCGGGAATTGCTGCTCATCCCGCTGCTGGAATGGCTGCGCAAGGCGGAGCTGACGGCCGACCGCGCGGCCGCGCTTTGCGTGCAAGATGAAACCATCTGCCAGTCGTTCCACATGAAACTGGCCGGAGGCACTCGCAGCCTGTTCGACGACATGAACCTCGAGGAGTTCATCCGCCAGGTGGACCTCTACACGCAGCGCGACGACATCCGCGACGTCTTTCACAAGGTCTTCCTCAACGTGTGGAGGACGCACCCTTTTCCCATCTTCCGCGCCATGGAGCTGCGCCAATGGATGCAGGGGCTGGAGTACGAGCGGCTGCTCAAGCGCGGCAAGCCCTCGGGTCAGGCTGCGACTGCCCGCTCCTGATGCGCCCGCGCGAGCGTGCAGCCGGACGCCTGCAAACCACGTTGGACCGCGTCGCACGGGAGACTGAGTGCAGGAAACGCGTCCTTGCAAGGCTTTTGTGACCCACATATAATTCCCGACAGGGACGTCATGCGGCCCTGAAGAGGTGGTGCCATGCACGAAATGTACGACCGATTTGCGGCCGAGGCGAAGGAGATCATGGGGGTTTCCTACGCGGAGGCCGAAGAATGGAAGCACGATTATGTGGGCAGCGAGCACCTGCTGCTGGCGCTGTTGAAGGTGCGCGGCACCGCAGTGTATCGCTTCCTGGAAGAGCAAGGCGTCACCTATGCCAAGGTCTACGCGGAGACCGAGCGGATCGTGGGCAAGGGGGAGCGGCGCTTCCCCACCGATGACCTGAAGCCCACCCCCCAACTGAAGCGCATCATCATATTGGCGCACAACGCCGCTCAGCAATACGGACATCATTTGATCTGCCCCGAACACCTGCTCTTGGGCTTGATGGAGGAGGGCAACAGCGAGGTCGTGCGCATCCTGCAGCAGTTTGGCGTGGATCGCACCAAGCTGGGCCAGCTGCTGACTTCGACCCAAAGCAAGAGCTCCAGCCGCCGCTTGCACCGCTGGGGTTCCGGCGAGGAACGCAAGCCCAAGTCCATCGAATTCGGGCGCAACCTGGTCGAGGAAGCCCGTCAAGGCAGGCTGGATCCGGTGCTTGGCCGCGAGAAGGAAATCGAGCAGGTGATCCAGACCCTGTGCCGGCGCAAGAAGAACAACCCGGTGCTCATCGGCGAGCCGGGCGTGGGAAAGACCGCGATCGTGGAGGGGCTTGCCCAGCGCATCGCAAGCGGAGACATCCCCGGCGCGTTGGCGGACAAGGAAATCATCGAGTTGGACATGGCGTCCATGGTGGCCGGCACCAAGTACCGCGGCGAGTTCGAACAGCGGCTGAAGAACTTGATCAACCAGGTGGAGGCGTCGAAGAACATCATCCTCTTCATCGACGAGCTGCACACGGTGGTCGGCGCCGGCGGCGCGGAAGGCGCCATCGACGCCTCCGCCATCCTCAAGCCCCCGCTGGCCAGCGGGACGATCCAGTGCCTGGGCACCGCCACGCTGGATGAATACCGCAAGTACATCGAAAAGGACTCGGCGCTCGAGAGGCGCTTCAAGAAGATCATCGCGCAAGAACCCTCGTCTGACGACGCCATCGAAATCCTGAAAGGGTTGAAATCGCGCTACGAGAGCCACCACGGCGTCAAGATCAGCGACGAGGCCATCGTGCAGGCCGTGCGCCTGTCCAGCCGCTACATCACCGACCACTTCCTGCCGGACAAGGCGATCGATTTGATCGACGAAACGGCGGCCAAGAAGAAACTGGAAAGCGTCGCGCCCACCCCCGAAATCCGCCAGCACGAGGAGCGGCTCGCGGAGCTGGAAAAGGAGAAATCCGCCGCGATCGCTCAACAGGACTACGAGCGCGCGGCGGAATTGAGAGACGAAATTCGCAGCTGGGTCTCGAAGCTTCAGACGCTGCGCGACGAGTGCCAGGATTGTGAAGCCGTGGTGACCGGCAACGACATCGCCAAGATGGTCTCCAGCTGGACCGGCGTTCCCTTGGGCCACATGAAGGAGGAAGAGTCCAAACGCTTGCTGCATATGGAGGACGTCCTTCACGAGAAATACGTAAACCAGGACGAAGCGGTCAAGGCCATCTCCCAGGCGATTCGCCGGGCCTCCGCGGGCGTGAAGAACCCCAAGCGCCCGATCGCCTCCTTCCTGTTCCTGGGGCCTACGGGCGTGGGCAAGACGTTCCTGAGCAAGGTGCTCGCCGGGTTCCTGTTCGGCAACGATGACGCCCTGATCCGCATCGACATGAGCGAGTACATGGAGCGCTTTTCGGTGTCGCGCTTGATCGGGGCGCCTCCGGGGTACGTGGGGTACGATGAAGCGGGAGAGCTCACGGAAGCGGTCAGGCGACGGCCGTACACGGTCGTGCTCTTCGATGAGATTGAAAAAGCGCACCGGGACGTGTTCAACATCCTGCTCCAGGTGATGGACGACGGCATATTGACCGACGCCCAGGGTCGACACGTGGATTTTCGCAACACCGTGCTGATCATGACCAGCAACCTCGGCAGCAAAGCGATCACCGACCGCACCTCGCTGGGATTTGGCGTGGCCGATCTGGACAGGACCGAATCGTACAAAGAGATGAAGTCCCGCGTGATGAGCGAGGTCAAAGAGCTCTTTCGCCCTGAATTCATCAATCGTCTGGATGACATCATCGTGTTCCGACCTCTGGAACAGGACGACATCCGCAACGTGGCCGACCTGATGATCGGCGAGCTGCAGCAACGCCTGATGGAGCGCAACATCCACGTGGAGCTGACGGCCGCGGCCAAAGCCCTTCTCATCAAAGACGGGTACGATCCAAAATACGGCGCCAGGCCCATGCGCCGCACGTTGGAGCGGGTGGTCGAGAACCCCATTTCAGATCAGCTGCTGGAAGGCCATTTCAATCCGGGCGATTTCATCGAGATCGACGCCCAGGACGAGCAAATCGTCTTCCGGCGCAAGGAGCCTACGACCGTCGCTTGAGGCGGGTGAGCGATCAAGGACGCGCGGGTTGGCGGTCGAGCCTCGCTTATCTCGTTACGAAGGGGATGCCTCTTGGCTTTAGGCTTTCACTGTCGCCAATGCGGTTTTCAATCTCCCAAATGGCTGGGCCGCTGCCCGCAGTGTCAAGCGTGGGACACCTTTGCGCAGGCGATCCAGGCGGCAGGCGGCCTGTCCGGAGCAGAAGTAGAACCCCAGGCGCTTGACGCCATTCCCTTGCCTCACGGCACCCGATTGGCCACCGGGGTCGCGGAGTTCGACCGGGTGTTGGGCGGCGGGGCGATCTGCGGCTCGCTGGTGCTCATCGGCGGCGAGCCCGGCATCGGCAAGTCGACGCTGCTGCTGCAGGTGGCCGGTGGTTTGGCGCGACAGCTCGTCGATCCGCGCCCCATCCTCTATGTGTCAGGGGAGGAAGCGGCGGCGCAAATCAAGCTGCGGGCCCAACGCCTGGGCCTGGACGCTGGGCAGCGGCTGCTGGTGCTGACCGATCAGCGGCTTGCCAGTGTGGAAAACGCCATGGCCAAAGCCAAACCCGCCGCCGTGGTGGTTGACTCCGTGCAGTCCATCCTGCCCGCCGAGGGGAAAGAGGGGCTTGGGAGCACGTGGCAGGTGGGCCAGCTGACGTTCGCCCTCAATCAGCTGGCAAAGGCGCACCAGGCTCCCATCTTCCTCATCGGCCACGTGACCAAGGCAGGCGAGTTGGCGGGGCCAAAAGCCATCGAGCACTTGGTGGACGTGGTGTTGTACTTGGAAGGAACTCGTCACGGCGACGTGAGGCTGCTGCGCTCGGTGAAAAACCGTTACGGCTCGACCGCGGAGCTTGGCGTGTTCCAGATGAAGCCCAACGGCTTGGAAGACATCACGAACCCCTCGCAGTTCTTCACCCAGCGCCAGAGGGTCCCCCTGCCCGGATCCATCATCGTGCCCACCATCGAGGGAACGCGGCCCATCCTGGTGGAACTGCAGGCGTTGGTGGCCTCCAATCACGGGGCCGGGTATCCGCAGCGGCGCGCCACGGGCTGGGACGCAAACCGGTTGATCCTGCTCATCGCCGTGCTGGAGAAGCGCTTGGGCCTCAACGTGGGCGGCCACGACGTGTACGTCAACGTCGCGGGGGGGTTGACCGTGAAGGAGACGGCCTGCGACCTGGGCGTGTGCCTTGCGGTGGTTTCGAGCCTCAAGAACCGCGCGCCGGACGGCGAAACGGTGGTGGTGGGCGAGGTGGGGTTGTCGGGCGAAGTGCGCATGGTCGAGCGCCTGGAACCCCGCTTGCGCGAAGCGGCCCAATTGGGGTACAAAAAGGCGATCATTCCGTCGGGCGAACGGCGGCTCAAGACGCCGTTGGAGATAAGCCCCGTCGCCAACCTGGCGGAAGCGGTGGAGCGCCTCTCGTTGTAAGGAGCGTGGCGTCGTGTCCCATAAACAGCGATTCACAGCGCTTCTGGCTCAGGTGGCCCCCGGCACGCCGCTGCGCGAAGCGCTGGAAAGCATCACGCGCCTGGGCAAGGGGGCGTTGATCCTGATCGCCGATCGCGAGCAGGCTGCTCCCGTGATTCACGGCGGCTTCGAGCTGGACACCCAATTCACCCCGCAGAAGCTGACCGAGCTGTCGAAAATGGACCGCGCCATCGTGGTGGATGAGAACCTGCGCAAGATCCTCTACGCCAACGTGATGTTGGTCGCCGATCAGGAGATCCATTCGGAGGAAACGGGCACCCGCCATCTGGCGGCGGAGAAGGTGTCCAAACAATTGGGCGTGCCGACGATCGCGGTGTCCTCAAGCAAGGGGCGCGTGACGCTGT
>Ga0326597_10013686_pt1 | contig 10654 bp, 8 predicted proteins | sample RVTome_12_FD_203789 | JGI IMG/M metagenome (GOLD analysis project Ga0326597, IMG submission 203789) | Soil microbial communities from uranium-contaminated site in the Upper Colorado River Basin, Wyoming, United States - RVT100D185 | ecosystem: Environmental > Terrestrial > Soil > Contaminated >... | reverse complement strand
CGGCCTCTACGACCTCGCGATGATGAACGCCGACCAGACGAACGAGGCGAACGCCCAGGGCATCAAGATCATCGACGTCAAGGAGACCGGCAACGGCTACATCGTTCTCGGCGGCTCGTATTACGGTACCGACAAGCTGGACGAGGACTCGCCGTGGATCCAGGCCGACGCCCCGGAAAAGGGCCTCGCCATTCGCCAGGCACTATCGCTGGCGATCGACCGGGCGACAATCCGGGACCGCCTGATGTTCGGCGGCGGCGCGTTGATCCATTGCCCGCTCTTCGAATTCCCGAGCAACCCGAAGATGGTCGATCCGTCGTGGGAACTGCCCGCCTACGATCCCGACCTCGCCAAGCAGAAGCTCGTCGAGGGCGGCTACCCTGACGGCTTCCCGATCAAGATGACGATCTTCGACCAGAAGGGCGGACCGGCATCGGTCGCGACTGCCGTCGCCGACTATTGGACGGCCATCGGCATCGACGTGACACACGACCTGACCTCGGACGAGGCGTTCGGTCCGAACATCGACAACCGGGAAACGGCCGGGGTCGCGTGGGAGCAGATTCGCGGGTACGCCGAGCCGGCCGTCAACATCATCTCGGTCCACGCGAGTCGCGAGGACGCCAAGTTCGTCGACCCGCTCTGGACCGAAGCGTACGAGGCGATGCAGCTCGAGCCGGACCAGGACACGCGGTACCAGATGGCACGCGACCTCTGCACCCAGACCCAGAAGGACATGCGGGCGATCCCGTTGTTCACCAACGACCAGCCCTGGGCCGCGGGTGCGAAGGTCGGCACGTGGGATCCCATCCCGCATTTCGACCAGGGCAACAGCTACGACACGGTCAGGCCGTAGCCCTGATGACCTTGCCCATGACGACCCTCGCCAGGTTGCGACAGGCGTGGGCATAACCTCCCGACTGGCAGCATTTGCGCTCGAGACCAAGTTCACGGATCTCCCCGAGCCGGTCATCGAGTGCTCCAAGGAGCAGATGCTCAACGCGGCCGGCATCGGCCTCGCCGGCGTAGCGGAACTCGAAGGACGCGCGATCACCAAGTACGTCCAGGAGCGTGGCGGGACGGCAACCTGCACGATCCTGGGCGCCACCTTCAAGAGCACCCCCGAGAACGCGGCGCTCGCGAATGGGACCATGGTTCACGCCCTCGACTTCGACGAGAATGTCGAACGCCGAGCCAATCACCCGAGCAACGAGATGTTCCCGACGGTCATGGCGATCGGCGAGCACATCGGAGCATCAGGGCGTGACGTGGTGGCGGCGTTTGCCGTCGGCTGCGAGGTCTCGACGAAGCTCGGCGCCGCAGGCGACTTCGACGAACAGTTTCCAAGCATTACTCGGTTCAGCTGGAATCCGCAGCCGGTCGCCGGAGTGTTCGGTGCGACCGCCTCTGCCGCAAAGCTGCTCGGACTGAACCAGGAGCAACTGGAGAACGCGTTCGGGCTGGCCTGCTCGCAGGCCTCCGGCCTGCTCGTCAATACCAACGGGTCGTCATCGAAGCCCCTTCAGGCCGGCGTCGCCGCCATGAAGGGGATCCTGTGCGCCACCCTCGCGCAACGGGGGATGACCGGGGCGCGGGACGGGATCGAGGCCGAGCGGGGGTTTCTCGAGGCCTTCCGGCGCGACCGATCCATCGATGAGAACGACTTCATGGGCCGGATCGGGAACCCCTATGACGTCATCGACCCGGGCGTTCGCATCAAGATCTATCCGTGTGGGTCGTATACCCACGTCTCCCTCGAGGCCATGCTCCGGCTGATCGAGGCTGAGGACATCAAGGCGGAGGACGTGCGCGCCATCGAGGTGTCGGTGCCGCCCCGATGGGGAATGACCGGCGCGGCGATCCCGCATCCACAGACCGGCACGCAGGCAAAGTTCAGCATGGCCTACGTCATGGCGGTCGCTCTCGTGCACGGGCCTCCCCAGATCCACCATTTCACGAATGAGGCGATCAAGGATCCGCGGCTCCTCGCCCTGCTCGACCTCGTCACCGTCGTGACGAACGAGCGGCCCACCCCGACGGCCACGCGACCGAGCACGGTCACGATCACCCTGGCGGATGGCCGCGTGGTCTCTCATCGCGCCGAATTCGCCAAGGGCCACCGCAACAATCCGGCGTCGGAGGCCGACTTGGAGGCCAAGTTCGAGGCTTGCACACGCGAGATTCTGCCGGCGGACAGGATTCGGCCGACGATCGAGCAATTCCGCAGCCTCGACACGATCGCCGACGTCCGGCCCCTCTTCGCCAGCCTCGGTGGCTGACCGGAGGGCCGATCGGGGTTCGAGGCACGACATCGCCCGTGCTGGGTTCCCGATGATCGCCCGGCCGCGTGGCCGGCCGCTCGTCGCGCGCCCTTCGGGACGTGTCATCGTGGTCCTTGCCAAGGGGTGACGCATGGGGATTACCAGCCGGTTGGCAACGTTTGCCTTGGAGACTTCGTTCTCGGGCATCCCGGTACCGGTCGTGGAGCGATCCAAGGAGATGATGCTCAACGCGGCAGGCATCGGTCTCGCGGGCGTACGCGAGCCTGAGGGGCCGATCATCACGGAATTCGTCCGCGAACGAGGCGGAACGCCGACCTGCACCATCCTGGGCGCCGACTTCAAGAGCACGCCCGAGAACGCGGCGCTCGCGAACGGGACGCTGGTCCACGCGCTCGATTTCGACGAGAACGTGGAGCGACGGTCGAACCACCCATCGAACGTCATGTTTCCGACGGTCATGTCGATTGGAGAGCACGTCGGAGCGTCGGGACGCGATGTCGTCGCCGCCTTCGCGATTGGCTGCGAGGTCTCGACCAAGCTTGGCGCGGCAGGCGATCTCGACGAGCAGTTTCCGAGACTGGCGACGTACGGCTTCACGGCCCAGGCGGTCACCGGCACGTTCGGTGCGACCGCAGCGGCCGCGAGGTTGCTAGGGCTCAGCCAGGAGCAGCTGGAGAACGCGTTCGGGTTGGCCTGCTCGCAGGCCTCGGGACTCCTTGTCAATCACGGCACGTCGTCGAAGCCGATCCAGGCGGGAACGTCGGCGATGAAGGGCATCCTGTGCGCGACGCTCGCGCAGCAGGGCATGACCGGGGCGCGCGACGGCATCGAGGCCGAACGCGGCTTCCTCGACGCGTTCCGGCGCGACCGCCACATCGACGAGGATGAGTTCATCGGCCGGCTGGGCAACCCCTACGACGTCATCGATCCGGGTATCCGGCTCAAGATCTATCCGTGCGGCTCGTACACCCATGTCTCGCTCGAAGCCATGCTTCGACTGATCGACGAACATGACATCCAGGCGGACGACGTTCGTGCGATCGAGGTGGCCGTGCCGCAACGCTGGGGGATGACCGGCGCGGCGATCCCACATCCCCAGACGGGCATCGAGGCCAAGTTCAGCATGGCCTTCGTGATGGCGGTGGCCCTGGTGCACGGGCCGCCCCAGATCCAGCATTTCACGAACGAGACGGTCAGGGATCCGCGGCTCGTCGAGCTGCTGGACCTCGTGACCGTCGTCACCACCGAGAAACCGACGCCGACGGCGACTCGACCCAGCACAGTCACGATCACGCTGGCCGACGGACGGGTGGTCTCGCATCGCGCCGAGTTCGCCAAGGGCCATCGCGACAACCCGGCGACGGCCGCCGACATGGAGGCCAAGTTCGAAGCCTGCAGCCGCGAGGTCCTGCCGGCCGACCGGGTCCGGCCGACGATCGAGCAGTTCCGCAGCCTCGACACCCTCGCCGACGTGCGGCCCCTCTTCTCGAGCCTCGGCGGCCCGTCCGATGGCTGATCGGCATCAGATCGGAGAGTTGGCCGGGAAGGTCGCGATCGTCACAGGGGCCGGGCGCATGCGTGGCATGGGTCGGTCGACCGCACTCGCCCTTGCCCGTGCCGGTGCCGACGTGGTCATCACCGGAACCGGGCGCGGCCCGGAGTCCTATCCGAAGGACGAGCGGGAAGCGGGTTGGCGCGACGTCGAGAGTGTGGCGGACGAGATCCGGCAGCTCGGCACACGCGCGCTGCCGCTCACCGTGGACATCACCAACAGCGGGGACATCGATGCCCTGATCGGGCGCACGCTGGCGTCGTTCGGCCGAATCGACGTGCTCGTGAACAACAGCGCCTATCCGAAGGCGGGCGATCGACGGCCGGCCGTCGACCTCCCGGAAGAGATCTGGCGGCAGGTCATCGAGGTCGACCTCACGGGCACCTTCCTCTGTTCGAGAGCGGTGGCCCGGCAGCTGATCCGCCAAGGCGAGGGTGGCAGGATCGTGAACTTCGCCTCGCTGGCCGGGAAGCGCGCAAAGGCCAACATGAGCGCCTACGTGGCCGCGAAATTCGGGGTCGTTGGCCTCACCCAGGCCCTGGCCATAGAGCTGGGCGAGCACGGGATCAACGTCAATTGCGTGTGTCCGGGATCGGTCGACACGTCCCGACAGGCAGGAGGTCAGCGGGCGGCGTGGGAGCTCGAGGCCAAGGCCAGCACCGCGCTCGGTCGCCTGGGCACGGCCGATGAGATCGCGGCCGTTGTTCGCTTCCTGTGCTCGCCGGCAGCCGCCTTCATCAGCGGCCAGTCGATCAATATCGACGGCGGCCGGGTGATGCACTGACCGTCAGCCTCGAGTCCGAGGCTGCGAATCAGGCCAGACGGTACGAGGTCGGCATCCGGTTCCCGCTCGACAGCAGCGCGGCTTCATAGATGGCACTGACGTGACGGGCAAATTCGAGCGTTCCCTCGGTCGCCGGTTGGCCGGTCATGACCCGCTCGCAGAAGGACAGCAGCTCTCCGTGAAATCCCTGGGTCATCTCTAGCCGGCTCGGCGTGCGGGCGAAGGCATTGTCGATCGTCCACGACACCGAGCCCGTCGCGTCGGGCTCCTGCGGCAGGAAGTCGCCGGGACCGCGTGGGGTTCCGCCTCGATGCCAGGTGACGGTGAGGTTGTTGTCGATCGTGAGATGCGCACCCTGGGCGAAGACATCGTAGCGCTCGTAGACGCCGCGCATGCCATCCGACAGGTGCAGGTTGCCGATGGCGCCGCTCGCGTAATGCATCACGACGCAGCCGGCCCCACCCGGGCCCAGGTGGGTGGTGACGGCGTCGACCTGCCCACCGATGGCGACCATGGCCGAGACCGGATGACAGCCGTTCGACAGCCACGGGGTGAACCGGCCCTCGGCCAGCGCCTGGGCGCCATCGGTGGGCACCGTCATCGGGTACGCGCCGAGGACGCTCAGCAGCTCGCCCGACGCTTCCCGGTCAAGAATCTCCCGGACGCGCCGGATGGCCGGCATGAACGCCTTCTTGTAGCCGACCATGACCACCCGGTCGCCGCGGGCGGCGATAATCCGGTCGACCTCGGACGCGCGGAAGGCGATGGGCTTCTCACACCAGACGTGCAGACCGGCCCGGAGCGCCTCGATGCACAGGTCTGGATGGAGGGTGGGGGAGACGGCGATGAGGACGGCATCGAGACGCTCGCTTTGGTACATCGATTCGGTCGACGTGTGGGCTCGCACGCCGTACTGCCGGGCCGTGGGCTCGACGAGGGCAGCCCGTGGATCGCAGATCGCCACGAGCTCCACCGGCAGGAACGTGAGCAAGGGCAACAAGAGGCGGTAGGCGTGGCCGCCCGCGCCGACCACGCCGACTCGCAGGCGGTGAGGGTAATCGCGCTGAAGGGTCATGGAGCCTCTCCTCGATCGGCTGCCGGGCTGTCCGGCACCCGGAGCCGATCACTATCATGCAGAAAGACAGTACGCATTCGAGGACAACAGCTGCCATGGGCTTCACCAGCCGTCTCGCGACATTCGCACTCGAGACCGCCTTTTCCGACATCCCCGCCAACGTGGTCGATCGATCCAAGGAGATGATGCTCAATGCCGCGGGCATCGGGCTGGCCGGCTCCGCCGAGGAGGAGGGCAGGATCATCACCGAGTACGTCCAGGACTTGGGCGGAACACCCACCTGTACCGTCCTGGGCTCGACCTTGCGGACGTCGCCGGAACTGGCGGCGCTCGCCAACGGAACGATGGTCCACGTCCTCGACTTCGACGAGAACGTCGATCGACGTGGCAACCATCCGTCCAACGTGATGTATCCGACCGTCATGGCGCTCGGCCAGTCCCTCCGGCGATCTGGTTCGGACGTGGTGTCGGCCTTCGCGGTTGGATGCGAAGTCTCCACGAAGCTCGGCGCCGCCGGCGATCTCGACGAGCAGTTCCCGCGGTCGGCTGGCTTCGGGTGGCACGGCATGGCCGTCTTCGGAACATTCGGTGCGACCGTCGCCGCGGGGCGCCTGCTTCGCTTGGATCAGGACCAGATGGAGAACGCCCTCGGCATGGCGTGTTCGCAGGCCGCCGGGCTCCAGGTGAACCATGGCACGTCCTCGAAGTCGCTCCAGGCCGGTTCAACCGCCATGCGCGGCATCATGTGCGCGACGCTCGCGCAGCGAGGATTCACCGGCGCGAAGCACGGTATCGAGGCCGAGGAAGCCGGGTTCTTCGCCGCGTACCGGCGCGGCAGCGACGTCGACGAGGACGAATTCTTCGGGCGTCTCGGTAACCCATACGACGTGATCGAGCCAGGCGTCCGCATCAAGATCTATCCGAGCGGCTCGCTGACCCATGTCTCGATCGAGGCCATGCTGCGCCTCATCGAGGAGCACAAGCTCAACGCTGACCAGGTGCAATCGATCAGGGTGTCGGTCCCGGCGCGCTGGGACGGGAGCGTGTACCCAGTCATGCGTCCACTCACCGGTCTCGAGGGCAAGTTCAGCCTTGGCTATTGCATGGCCGTCTGCCTGGTCCATGGTGCCCCCCAGATACACCACTTCACCGACGAGGCTGTGCGCGATCCGAGGGTGCTCGCCGTGATCGACCGCGTGACCGTCGATACGAATGAGCAGCCGACCGAGCGGGCGTCGCGACCGAGTACCGTGGCCATCACCCTCGCGGACGGCCGTGAGATCAGCTATCGCGCGGAATTCGCCCGGGGGCACAAGAACAACCCGGTCACGGACAAGGAGATCCATGCCAAGTTCGCGGCCTGCAGTCAATCGGTGCTGACCCCGATCGAGGTGGCGCGGGTGATCGGGGAGTTCCGACGTCTCGACGAACTACCCGACGTCGAGCCGCTGTTCTCGAGCCTGGCGGCGATCGCGCCGGTCCATTGACGTCTCGATGTGTCGCTCTCGAGCGTGTCACCTCGCTCGTTACGTCCTCGGGCGACCGGCGGCCCGCCGCACTACGGCGGTTGCACCAGGTCGGCCCAGGCATCGATCGTCGGGCTGACGTCGCCCGAGGTCTCCAGCGACCAGACGCGATCGAGGAACGGATCGCAGCGCTCCCTGGGTGCGACCATGAGCCCAAGGCCAAGAAACTTCTGGGCGATCTCGTCATCGCTCATTCGATTCCGATGATTGCCGCGGGCTACCTCGGTTCGCGCGATGCGACGCTCCCCGGACGTCGTGCGAATTTCGATCTCCGTGGGACCAATGAGCGTGGGGTTGTCGCCGGTGAACTCCGGCACTTCGGTTACGCGGATCCGATTCATCAATGGCCGCAGCGTGGGGTCCGCGATCGCACCCTCGAGGAACGCCTCGAGGGTGATGGTTCGATCCCGGAGGACCACGGCCATGATGTACGGCAGGCTGTGATCCGCAGTTTCGCGAGACTTCGGATCCCATTTTTCGGGCTCGCTCGCGGCCTCGAACCAGAGGCCCCAGTAGGTCCGGACGTCGATCGATTCGATGTCCGCGACCGACAGGCCCGCGCTGAGGTCGAGTAGCGCCGGGACCACAGCCTGGACACCGCCCTCAACGGGATAGAGTTTCGTATCCGCCTCGAGGATGCGGAACCCGTACTGCGGCGGTCCGAGCTCGAGCTCGAACGGACCGCTCGCCTGCTCCCAGAGTCCATGGCGACCCTCGAACGGCCGATCCGGGGCGGTCATGCCGCGAGCAGCAAGCTGCGTCGCGAAGACCGCACTTCGCGCTGCTGCAGCTGTCGCACACGCCTTCCACATCGACAACTCGCCACTCCGCGTGACGCGGAGGGGGACGTTCGGCGTCACGGCGAGTGAAAGCGCGTTAGCGACCTGGACCGCATCGAGCCCGAGAACCACCGACACGCCGATCGCCGTGCCGACGCCCGTCATGATCCCCTGGTCCCAGCCGCGTTGCTTGAACGGGACCGGAACCGACCCGTTGGCCTGGTAGGCCGCCACCACGCCGAGGATCGTCGACTCACCGGATGCGTGGAACGCATCGGCGATCGCGAGAATGGCCGGGATCATGTCGCTGGGGTGGCCTCCGCTCGCGCGCGCCGACGAGAAGGAATCGTTGAAATCGAGATAGCGGACCATCACGGCGTTGGCAAACGCGGCCAGCTCTGGAGTCGTCCGTTCGGCCGCCCCGAGCACCCGTGCGCCTCGACGACTCGTGGCCTCGCCGGCCAGGTCGCGTGCGATCCTTGCCGGCGGGCTGTCGGCCCCGCCGAGCGCGCAGCCGAGGGTATCGATGAGCCGTCGTTTCGCTTCATGCACGACCGCATCCGGCAGATCGGCGTAGCGGAGTCCCGTGGCGAACGAGGCAAGCTGCTCGGTCGTGCTGTCCACTTGGCTCCCTGGGCGATCCGATCGACACGTCGGATGCGGACTAAATTATAGGATATCCTAGAGTGAGTTTCACACTTCTGAGCGTGGCGTAGCGCGACGCGGACTGCTGGAGGAATCGGTGACTCCGCCGAAGAATCGCGTCAAGCGTGTGATCGAGGAGGGTGGCGTCGCGCTCGCCGGTCTCGTGGGGACCTTCCAGGGCCCGACGATGCCGGAGCTGATCGGCTTGGCCGGCTACGATGCCGCGCTGATCGACATGGAGCACGGCGGGTTCGACCTCGACCAGGTACAGGTCCTGATCCTGGCCTCCGAAATCGCCGGCGTGACACCGATCGTCCGGATCCCCGGGCTCGATCCGCATCTCATCATGCGACTCCTCGATATCGGGGCGCAGGGGATTCAACTGTCCGGGGTCTCGAGCGTCGCGGAGGCGCAGGCGCTGGTCGAAGCGGTGCGCTTCCCGCCCGTCGGAAAGCGCGGAATGATCGGCAATAGCCGCGCGCTGCGCTACGGCGGCGTCTCGAGCGCCTCGTATCTGGCAGAGGCGGAGCGGAACATCCTGCTGAAGGTGACGATCGAGACCATCGAGGGCCTGGACGCGGTCGAGCAGATCGCCGCGGTCCAGGGGATCGACCTCATCGGCGCGGGTCCGCACGACATCTCCGCGGCGCTCGGTGTCGTTGGGCAGCCGGACGCGCCGATCTTCGTCGAGGCGATGGACAGGATCGTCCGGGCAGCCCAATCAGGCGGCAAGCGCCGGCTCTCGCAGTCGGTGGGCCACCCGTCGTATCCGCGAACGCCCGCCCAGCTCGCCGCGGCGGGAGTCGCCTTGATCACGTGCCAGCCATTCGCGGAGCGGCGGTTGCTCCAATCGTTCACTGAGCAGGTGCAATGGATGCGATCAGCGCTCCCCGAGCAGCCCGAGCTGGCCTAGGGCCACGCTTGGCCGGCGCGACCGATCCCGCCGGGCGGTAGGTCACAGGCGGCCAACTCTGGCCGGTGCCGGGCGTCGAGCCCCGAGGCGGCCAGCGCGTTCTTCGGGACGGCTACGTGCGTGTTGCTCGGGCCTACGCCTCGTGATCGGCGGCCCGGGCGCGGGCGAGCAGTTCGGGCTCTTCCTTTTCCAGCTCGATCAAGGTGTCGACGGCGAAGTGCAGCGAGGCCATCCCCCCTGGATCCGACGCGGCCTCCATCGCCTCGAGGACCTCGCGGAGCGTCGCGCCCTCGAGCATGGCCCGGCGGAGATGCTTCTTGAGCGATGGATAGCTCTTGAACGCGAGAACGGCCGAAGCCACCAACTCCTTGTAGCGAACGGGCAGCTTCGCGTCCGGCCTCGTATAGCTCATGCGAACGTACTCGAGGCGTGTCCGCTCGAACTCGGGGTCTTCCCGACCGAGCCACAGGAAGGTCGGAAACGCATATCCGCGCTCCTGTGCCATCGCGCGATGCCGTTCGGCGATGTCGTCCGGAACGCCGTCGGTCGAGCTCACGGGTGTCGGTCCATCCTTCACGGTCACCTCTCCTGTCGTCGGCGTCGTTGCGTCAAGATTGCGTCCCATATTCTATAGAGTTGCACTCTCTCCATGTGCGATCCGGGCGGCAGGGTCGGCCGGTGCGGTTGTCGGAAAACGGACTTCGACGCCTGCGAGCTCCTCCTGGAGGAGCAGACTCACCGTACCTTCCCGGCGTCCCCAGCCGCGGTCCATCGCTTCCTTGAGCCGCACGAGGGTTAGTTGCGTGTGTGCCATGGGGACGTCGAGCTCGTCGCCAAGCTCCGCCGCGAGCAGCGTGTCCTTGTAGTGCATCTCCAGGTAGCCGGTCCCCTTGTCGAACTCGCCCGCCAACCACGTATCACGCATCGTCCGGTTGATTTCCGAGCCGCCAGCGGTGATGCCGTTCCGCACCACCTCCCACAGAACCTCGGCAGCGACGCCCGCCTTCACCCCTGCGGTGAAGCACTCGGCCGTCACCTGCCGAAACACCGCATTGATGCAGTTGTGCATGAGCTTGCACACCATGCCGCTGCCGCTGG
>Ga0326597_10013685_pt1 | contig 10654 bp, 6 predicted proteins | sample RVTome_12_FD_203789 | JGI IMG/M metagenome (GOLD analysis project Ga0326597, IMG submission 203789) | Soil microbial communities from uranium-contaminated site in the Upper Colorado River Basin, Wyoming, United States - RVT100D185 | ecosystem: Environmental > Terrestrial > Soil > Contaminated >... | reverse complement strand
CTCTACGAGATGGCGAAGGGAAAGCGGCTGCTGTTCCCCGCCATCAACGTGAACGACTCCGTGACCAAGTCCAAGTTCGACAACCTCTACGGCTGCCGCGAGTCGCTGGTCGACGGCATCAAGCGCGCGACCGACGTCATGGTCGCGGGCAAGGTGGCGGTGGTCGCCGGCTACGGCGACGTCGGCAAGGGCTCGGCGCAGGCGCTGCGCGCGCTCTCGGCGCAGGTGTGGGTGACCGAGATCGATCCGATCTGCGCGCTGCAGGCGTCGATGGAGGGCTACCGCGTCGTGACCATGGACTGGGCCGCGGACAAGGCCGACATCTTCGTCACCGCCACCGGCAACTACCACGTCATCACCCACGCGCACATGGCGAAGATGAAGGACCAGGCCATCGTCTGCAACATCGGCCACTTCGACAACGAGATCGACGTGGCCTCGCTCGAGACGTGCAGGTGGGAGGAGATCAAGCCGCAGGTCGACCACGTCATCTTCCCCGATGGCAAGCGGATCATCCTGCTCGCCAAGGGGCGCCTCGTGAACCTCGGCTGCGCCACCGGGCACCCGAGCTACGTCATGAGCTCGTCCTTCGCCAACCAGACCCTCGCGCAGATCGAGCTCTTCACCCACACCGCGAAGTACCCGGTGGGCGTCTACACGCTCCCCAAGCACCTCGACGAGAAAGTGGCGCGGCTGCAGCTGAAGAAGCTCAACGCCCAGTTGACCGAGCTCACCGACCGGCAGGCAGCCTACATCGGCGTGCCGAAGACGGGACCGTACAAGAGCGATCACTACCGCTATTAAATGGGGTCAGAACAGCTTTTTAATGTTGTTCTGACCCCCTTTTAGGGAGCTCATATGCGAATCGCGGTGATGGGAGCGGGCGGTGTCGGCGGGTATTTCGGCGGGCGGCTGGCGCAGGCGGGGCATGAGGTCGCGTTCGTCGCCCGAGGCAAGCATCTCGAGGCGATCAAGCAGAAGGGCCTCAGCCTGAAGAGCCCGCTCGGCGACGCGACGATCAAGGTGCAAGCCGCCGAGAATCCCGTCGAGCTCGGCGCAGCCGAAGTCGTCCTCTTCGCCGTGAAGCTCTGGGACACCGAGAGCGCCGCCGAGCGCGTCCGGCCGCTCGTGGCAAGGGGCGGCATCGTGATTCCGTTCCAGAACGGGGTCGAATCGATCGAGCGCGTCGGAGCCGTGCTCGGCGCCGAGCGCGTGATGGGCGGCGCCGCCTACATCGCCGGCCGTATCGGCGAGCCTGGCGTCATCGTGCAGACCGGAACCATGGCGCGGCTTCGCTTCGGCCCGGTGCTTGCCGCGCAGAAGAAGAGCGCGGAAGCGTTCCTCGCCGCCTGCAAGGAAGCGAAGATCGATGCCGAGCTCACCGACGACATCGTCAAGGTGCTGTGGGAGAAGTTCGTGCTGCTGGTGGCGATCTCGGCCACCACCACCGTGACGCGGAAGAACGTCGGCGTGGTGCGATCGGACCCCGACCTGAAGTGGCTGCTGGAAGCCTGCATGCGCGAGACCTGGGCGCTCGGCCGCAGGAAGGGCGTCAAGCTCGCCGACGACCTCGTAGAGCAGACGCTGAAGTTCGTGGACGGCCTGCCCGCCGAGATGCGCGCCTCGATGGCCGCCGACCTCGAGGCCGGGGGCAAGCTCGAAGCGCCCTGGCTTTCCGGGTCGGTGGCGCGCATGTCGCGCGAGGCAGGGCTGGAGGCGCCCGCCAACCGCGCCGTGTACGCGGCGCTGAAGCCCTACGTCGAAGGCCGGTGAGCCGCCTCAGGCAAGCGCTCCTCGACCCGCAGCACAAGGTCCTGCTCTACGGCACGACGCCGCCGCGCGCCGGCACCGACGACGCGGTGGTGGCGGGCGCCGCCGAAAAGCTCGCCGCGCGCGTGCGCGAGCTGCCGCTCGACGGGCTCGTGGTCTACGACATCCAGGACGAATCGGGCAGAACGAGCGTGCCGCGCCCGTTCGCCTTCACCCGCACCGTCGATCCGCGCGCCTACTCCAAACGGCTGCGCGATCTCACCGGGCTGCCCGCGATCACCTACAAGTGCGTGGGTGAGGCCGACGCGGCGGCCTGGAACGACTGGCTCGCCGGCACCGGCTGCTACGGCGTGGAGTTCCTCTCCATCGTCGGCCGGCCCACCTCGGGCGTCGCGCACGCGCTGCCGCTCTCGCAGGCGATCCGGCTTGCCGCCGCGCATCCCGCCGGCTACACCGTCGGCGGCGTGGTGATCGCCGAGCGTCACGGCGCCGCGCGCAGCGAATCCGCGCGCATGCTGGCGAAGAGCCTCGAGGGCTGCAGCTACTTCATCTCGCAGACCGTGTACCACGCGCACGCCACCGAGCGGCTGCTCGCCGCCTACGCGCGCGACTGCCGCGGCGCGGGCGTCGCGCCGCGGCGCGTGGTGCTCACCTTCGCGCCCGTGGGGCGCGAGAAGACCATGGCGTTCCTCAGGTGGCTGGGCGTGCGCATCGCCGACGAGACGCAGGCCGCGATCCTCGGCGCGGCGCAGCCGCTCGCCAAATCGATCGACATCTGCCGCGAGAACCTGCGCCGCATCCTGGCGCACGACTGGGCGCGCGAGATTCCCCTCGGCGTCAACGTGGAAAGCGTCTCCATCGTGCGCGAGGAAATCGAGGCTTCGGTGGACCTGTTCCACGCGCTCGCCGAGGTGCTCGCCGAGCGGCGCTGAGGTTGTGACATCAGTTTGCCAGATACGTCGCGGCGCCCGGGCACAGGGAGCGGGAATTAGGACTAGCATTGGCCCGGGAGTGTCAACCGGCATGAAGCACCCTTGATGGACATGCGCAAGCACGGGCGTGACAGCGTCCCGCGCGACGCGGCGAGCGAGCTCGAAGCCGCCACCGCGCGCTTCGACGCTCTGGTCGAGCAGTCGATCTCGGGCATCTACGTGATCCAGGACGGGCGCTTCGCCTACGTCAACCCGCGCATGGCCGAGATCTTCGGCTACGCCGCACCCGGCGAGGTCGTGGGCCGCAGGGTCGAGGAGCTGGTCGCGCCCGAGGACCGCGCCACGGTCGCCGCGAACCTCGCCGAGCGTCTCGCGGGCCGCGTGAAGAGCCTCGCCTACAGCTTCCACGGGCTGCGCAAGGACGGCCGCCGCTTCGACGTCGGCGTGCACGGCACCCTGGCGAGCTACGAGGGCCGCCCCGCCATCGTCGGCACGCTGCAGGACATCTCGGAGAAAAAGCGCGAGGAGGACGCGCGCATCGAGCGCCTGAAGCGCGCGCACCGCCAGCTCGATTCGATCGGCGCGGTGTCGAGGTCGGAGGCGCTCGTCGCCGCGGATGTGCGCCAGCTCGCGCGCCAGATCACCGAAGCGGCGGCGAGCGCAACCGGCGTCGCGCGCGCCAAAGTGTGCCTGTTCAACGACACGGAAACCGAGCTGCGCTGCATCGACCAGTACGAGGTCGCCTCGCGCCGGCATTCGGAAGGCGCGGTGCGCACCGAAGCCGAGTACGCCAACGAGTTCCGCGCGCTGAAGAGCGCGCGCTTCGTCGACGCGCACGACCCGCTCACCGACCCGCGCACCGCCGGCTACGCCGAGAGCTACCTGAAGCCGCTCGGCATCACGGCGATGCTCGACGCCGTGATCCAGGTCTCGGGCAGGCACCTCGGGCTCCTGTGCCTCGAGCACGTCGGCAAGCCGCACCGCTGGGAGCAGGACGAGATCGCCTTCGCCTGCCAGCTCGCCGACAAGATCGCGCTCGCCATCCTCCTGCGCGAGCGCCGCGACGCTCAGGCAGAGCTGCGCCAGGTGCTCGAGGACACCATCCTCGCCATCGCCGCCACCGCGGAGATGCGCGATCCCTACACCGCGGGCCACGAGCGGCGCGTCGCCGAGCTGGCGGCGGCCATCGCGCGCGAGATGGGCCTTGCCGAGCGCATCGTCGAAGGCCTGCGCTTCGGCGCCATGATCCACGACCTCGGCAAGATCAAGATCCCGGCCGAGATCCTCGTCAAGCCCACGCGCCTCACGCCCATCGAGTACGAGCTCATCAAGGGCCACGCCCTCGCGGGCTACGACATCCTGAAGGGCATCTCCTTTCCCTGGCCGGTGGCGCAGATGGTGCGCCAGCACCACGAGCGCATGGACGGCAGCGGCTATCCGGACGGCCTGCAGGGCGGCGCCATCATCCCCGAGGCGCGCATCCTCGCCGTCGCCGACACCGTCGAGGCGATGTCCTCGCACCGCCCGTACCGCCCGGGCCTGGGCATCGACAAGGCGCTCGCCGAGATCGAGCGCGGCCGCGGCGCGCAGTACGACGCGCGAGCGGTCGACGCCTGCCTGCGGCTGTTCCGCGAGAAGGGCTATGCACTGCCGGCGTGACGCGCCGGCCCCGGGCGGCGCATCCTGGTTTCGCGCGAGACCATGGAACGGTGCGCCAGCGCCTTCGATTTCGTATCATTTACCGCGTTGCCGCAGCTCGCGCAACGCTTTGCCGGAGCCGTCCGGCGCTAATAGGAGACTCGCCATGACAAGGACCCTGCTGCTCGCCCTGCTGTTCGCCTGCGGTCCCGCGCTGGCGCAAGGCACCGGCTGGTACTTCGGCGGCGGCATCGGCACGGCCAAGGCCGATTTCGTGCGCAGCGACTTCACCGCCCTCGCCCCCGCCGCCACCTACACGGCGGACGACGACGACGTCGCGGGGCGGATCTTCGGCGGTTACCGCGTCGCGCCCAACTTCGCCGTCGAGTTCGGCCTCGCCTCGCTCGGCCAATACCGGCACCGCTACACCAGCGGGGCCGACATCGCGGTCGTCGACTACGACGCGAGCGCACTCACCGTCGCCGCCGCCGGCCAGCTGCCGGTCGCCGGCGGCTTCTCGCTGAACGGCCGCGTCGGGCTCGCCTTCACCGCCACGGAGCTGCGGGCGCGGCGCAACGACAACGGCCTGGCGACCATCCCCTTCTGCCCGGACAGCTGGTGGTACAGCGACTGCACCTCGCAGTCCACCAACCTCTACTGGGGAATCGGCGCGCAGTTCGACATCGGCCGCAACTGGGGCATCCGCCTCGATTACGACAACTACGGCGAGGTGGGCGAGGAGTTCGAGACCGGGCGTGCCGACATCGAGACGACGTCGGTGAACTTCGTCTGGCGCTTCTAGTAGTTCTCGCGGAAGAAGATGAAGTTCTTCGGCTGCGAGCCGTACAGGCCGAAGGCCGCGTGGCCGGAGGGGTCGTCGTCCCAGGCAGCCCCGCTCCAGGCGCCTTGCAGGTAGGCGCGGTCCGCGCTCACCGCCACGGCGTCGCCCCCGCCCTTCGCCGGGCAGTAGCGCTCGGCGCCGAGCGCGCCGAGCACCGGCGTGAGCACCACCGAGCCCGCATTGCCCGCACCCGCGGCGGCGAGCGTGAGCGTGGCTTGCCCGCCGACGACCGTCACCGCCGCCTCGATGACCGCGGTATCGCAGGCGTTGAGGCTCTGCGTGTAGCCGGAGAGCGCGATGTGCTCGCGGTTGAGCGAGGTGCAGGCATCCAGCGTGTTGCGCACGAACCCGGTGCCGTTCCAGTACTGCGTCTCCAGCCCCACGCGCAGGGCGAGACTCTCGGGGCCGTAGGCGTTCTGCAGCCTCAGCCGGCCGAAGCGCTGCGCCTTGCCAGCGCTGAAGGCGATGCCGTTGCCGGCGCTCGCGTCGCCGAACTTCGCCGGATTGGCCGCGTAGGCGACGCCGTCGGCGTCGATCACGTCTACGGCGAGCGCAATCTCGGCGTCGAAGGGCGCCGCGGGCGCCGTGCGGCTGAAGGCGATCCCGGCTCCCGAGGAAAAGGTGAGCGTGCCCGCGCCCGCGCCGCTCGCGGCGATCGCCGGGTCGGCATTCGTGCCCGGCAGCAGCGCGAGATCGAGCGCGACCGCCCCCGCCGCGCTGTAGCGGCTCGCCTGCGTGGCGGGCGCCAGGCTGGCGTTGGTGATGCGCCACCAGCCGCCGTCGTAGAACGACGCCGGGTTAGCGGCGAAGTTGCGCGCGGTGACCGTGATCACCGGCGCGGTGGCGTAGGTGAAGCGCTGTCCCTGGTAGGTGAAGCTGCCGCAGGCGGTGCCGAGCTCGGGCGTGTTGAGCGCCACCGTGAAATGGTCCGGCACGAAGCGGCCGACGTCGATCGCCGCCGAGACGATGTCCCGCTCCGCGGGCGTCGAGCCGTCGGCGGCGTCCACGATCGCGAAGTCGGTGTCGGCGAGCTGCACGCGGAAGGAGCCGACGTTGTCGTAGTCCGCGACGTCGGTGACGAGCTGCCCGGCGGCAAAAGCGGCGTTCAGCGTGAGCGCGCCGACGGCGGGTGTGCAGGCCGCGCCGGCGCAGGCCGACAGCGTGACGGTCGGCGTGCCCACGTAGTTGGCGGTGACCGCGGGCGTGCCGGCGGCGTTCACCGCGCTCGCGCGCACGCTCACCGGCCGGCCGGCCTTGTGCACGAGCGCGCCGAAGGTCACGTCGTCCAGCGCGCGCCCGGTGCCCGCATTCTCCCAGTCGGTGTCGCTGACGGAGAAGTTCGCGAAGGCGTTGGGCCGGATGGCGACATTGTCGGTGGAGCAGCTGGTCACCGTCGGCGCGCCGGCGGGCCAGCGCACGCGCACGCGTACGTCGCGCCACGAGTCCGCGATCGCCGCGAAGTTGACGGTCGAGCGCCCGCCGGTGATCGTGGGATCGGGCGTGACCGTCTGCACCGCGGTGAAGCTCGTCGGGCAGTTGTTCGCGTCGAGCGCCACGGCGAGCGTGTTGTTGCCGAGCAGGTCCACCATCACCGTGTCGTTGAAGGCGCCCATCTGCGCGCCGCTCTCGATCGCCACCACGTCGAGACTGAAAAGCGTGCCCGCGATCTTCGTGCGGATGACGCCGTTGATTGCGCCCGCGGCCGTGGCGGTCTCGAAGGCGTTGAAGCTGCCCGGCGTAGCGACGGGAACGAAGTAATAGACGGTGATGAAGATGTGGTCGACCGAGATCGTGTGCGCCGCGCCGCCGCCGCTCGGCTTGGTGGCGGAGAACTGCGCGCCGAAGTTGGCGGCATTGATCTCCGCGGGAGTCCAGGTCGTGCCCCACAGGTCGGCCGGACCGCCGTGCGCCTCGACGACGTCCGCGGTGGTATAGATCGTGGCGGTCGCGCGGTTGGCGCCCACCGGCGCTCCGCCTTTCACCAGGAACAGCATGTTGTCGCGGCTGCCCCCGTTTGCCGTGCGGTTCGAGCGGCGCTCGACGAACACTTCGACGCCGGCGACGACCGCATTCAGCGGGATGCTGAAGCCGTAGCTCGTGCAGCGAAGCGGCTCGGTCGAGTTGCCGTCCACGCTTGCCGTGGCGTACGCATCGTTGCTCGAGACGGCGTTGCCCGGGTTGGTCCAGGCCGGGCCGGCGCCGCCCGCCGTGATGCAGCTTCCGGCGACGGTCTGCGTCTGCGACAGCGGCGCGGGCGCGGCGATAGTCACGCTCCAGTTCGCACTCCAGGGCCCGGCTGCGCCCAGCGCATCCACCGCGCGCGCGCGCCAGCAGTAGGTGCCGTTGGCGAGGAATGCGGGCGTGAAGCCGGACGTGGCGAGCCCCGTCTGATTCACCTCCAGCGAGGCAAAGCCGCAGCCGCTGTCGTCGGCCTGGATCTCGTAGGTCACCGCATCGCCGTCGGGGTCCACCACGTCGGTCCAGTCGAAAGACGGCGCCGGTGTGTTCACGGTCGCGCCGTCGGCGGGCGAGAGGAGGCTCGGCGCGGGAGGCGGATTGCTGTAGTGCACGGTGATGAAGGTGTGGTCCACGGAGATGTTCTGCTGCGGTCCGGCGCCGCTCGGCTTGGTGGCGGAGAGCTGCGCGCCGAAACTCGCCGCGTTCACCTCCGCGGGCGTCCAGGTCGTGCCCCACAGGTCGTTCGCCGTGCCGTGGCCTTCGACCTGATCGGAGGTCTGATAGGTCGTCGCGGTCGCGCCGTCCGCGCCTGTGGGCGCGCCGCCCTTCACCAAGCGCACCGAAGCGTCGCGGCTGCCGCCATTGTTGGTGCTGCTCGAGCGGCGCTCGATGAAGACTTCGACGCCGACGACGGTAGCGGTGAGCGGGACGCTGAAGGCGTAGTCGAGGCAGCGTAGCGGCTCCGACGTGGCGCCGTCGAGGCTCACGGTGGCGTACGCGTTGTTGCTCGACGCGGCGTTGCCGGGATTGGCCCAGGCGGCGCCGGCGCCGCCCGCGGTCACGCACGAAGCGGGGGCGGTGCGCGTCTGCGAGGCGCCGAGCGCCGTGCCCAGCGGCAACGACGCTACGACGAGCAGAACGGCGAGGCGCGCAAGGCTCATGGACGCTCGGATAACGAGCCTACCCTAGCATCGAGCGGCGCAGCAAAGGCGTGACGGATTGCCGCCTCAATCGACCGGCCGACGCGCGGCGCCGTCCGGGCGCTCGAAGGCGCGCCAGGGCTCGCCGGGGCGCTCCTGGCAGGCGCCGTAGCGGAACGGCAGCCAGTCGCGCCCGGGGTTCAGGAATCGTAAATCCACGAACCACGCGCAGGTCGAGCCCGCGCTCAAGCCGTCGAAGGCCGGCTGGTCGGCGAACCAGCGCATGAAGCCGAGCGCGGGCGAGGCCCAGGCCGCGCGCGCAATGCGCTGCTCCGCTTCAGTCTCGCCGTAGCGCGTGCGCGTCTCCCAGCGCGCGAGCGCGAGCGGCTGGAAGGCCGCGTCCATGCGGCCGATGAAATCGTGCGCCGCGGGCAGCGGCTCCGTGCGCCGCAGGTTCACGTGCGAGAAGCGGTGCGCGGCCTCGTCGCTCGCGTACACGGTCCAGTTGAAGGGCGACACCGCGCGCGGCACGGCGGCGAGCTCGACCCCGCTCCAGCCCTGTTTCTGCGCATACTCGCGTGCGTAGTCGAGGGCCTGCTCCTTCAGTATGGCCTGGAAGCCGACGTAGGCGACGAGCACCGCGCCGGCCGCGACCGCCGGAACGCGCGTGCGGCGCCAGGCGAGCGACAGCAACAGCCCGGCAAGGATGATGCCCGTGAACCACAGGTCGATGATGAACGTCGTGCCCCAGGCGTAGCGCACATCGGACACGGGCGCGAAGATGATGGTGCCGAAGCTCGTGACGAGGTCGCCGGCGATGTGCGCACCGAGCGCGAGCGCGGTGACGCCGTAGAGCGCGCGCCAGCCGCGCGGCTCGCGCAGGATCTTGGCAAGGAGCCAGGAGAGCAGCAGCGCCCACAGGGGCAGCAGCACCACCGAATGCGTCGGCCCGCGGTGCTGCTCGAGGTAGACGACCGGCGAGACGAACGCGAGGACGAAGTCGAGATCGGGCGCCGCGGCGGCAAAGAAGCCCGCCGCCACGCGCCGCGGCATCGAGCGCGGCGCCGCATCCTTCGGCGCGCTGGCCCGCGCGATCAGCGCCCCGGAGAGCGCGTGCGTTAGGGTGTCCAAATGAAAGAAAAGGGGGTCAGAACAACATTTCCGTCGAGGATTCTACGGCCCCTGCGAAGCCTGGAAATGTTGTTCTGACCCCCTTTTCTTAGGCGGCGCGCTTCTTCCTTTGCGCGTCCTTGGCGTGCATCTGCGCGTAGGCGCCGTGCGCGGCGGATTCGGCGTCGCCGACGTGCACCGGGTAGCCCATGTCGTCGAGCACCGAGCCGAGCGCGGAGAGGCACAGCATCACGTTGTCCGGCCGGCAGGAGTAGCCCATCAGGCCGAAGCGCCAGATCTTGCCCTTCAAGGGCCCGAGGCCCGCGCCGATCTCCAGGCCGAACTCCGTGAGCAGGCGCGTGCGCACCTGCGCCTCGTCGACGCCCTCGGGGCAGAGCACCGCGTTCATCTGCGGCAGCTGGTACTCCTCCTTCACCAGGAACTTCAGGCCCATCGCCTCCAGGCCCGCCTTCAGCGCGACGTGGTGGCGCTGGTGGCGCGCCCAGCAGTTGTCCAGGCCTTCCTCGCGAATGAGGAGCAGCGCCTCGTGCAGCGCGAAAAGCGAGTTCGTAGGCGCGGTGTGGTGGTAGGTGCGCGCGCCCGCGTTCCAGTAGCCGAGCAGCAGGTTCATGTCCATGAACCAGCTGTGGATCTTGTCCTTCCTCTTCTTCACGTGCTCGACCACGCGCTCGGAAAACGACACCGGCGAGAGGCCCGGCGTGCACGACAGGCACTTCTGGCTCGCCGAGTAGATGGCGTCGATCTCCCATTCGTCCATGCGCACCGGCGTGCCGGCGAGCGAGGTGACCGCGTCGACGATGACCAGCGCGCCGTGCTTGTGCGCGATGCGCGTCAATTCCTTCGCGTCCGACTGGCAGCCGGTGGAGGTCTCGGCGTGCACGAAGGCGACGATGCTCGCGCCCTTGTTCTTCTTCAGCGCATCTTCCACCTTCTGCGGGTCGACGGGCTCGCCCCACTTGTCCTCGACCGCGATCGGCGTGCCGCCGCAGCGGATCACGTTCTCCAGCATGCGGCCGCCGAAGACGCCGTTCTGGCACACGATCACCTTGTCGCCCGGCGCCACCATGTTGACGAAGCAGAACTCCATGCCGACCGAGCCCGGGCCCGAGAGCGGAAAGGTGAGCGGGTTCTTCGTCTGGTAGACGTAGCGCAGCAGCGACTTCAGCTCCTCCATCATCTCGACGAAGACCGGGTCGAGGTAGCCGATCGCCGGCTGGCTCATGGTGGTGAGCACGCGCGGGTGG
>Ga0326597_10013684_pt1 | contig 10654 bp, 9 predicted proteins | sample RVTome_12_FD_203789 | JGI IMG/M metagenome (GOLD analysis project Ga0326597, IMG submission 203789) | Soil microbial communities from uranium-contaminated site in the Upper Colorado River Basin, Wyoming, United States - RVT100D185 | ecosystem: Environmental > Terrestrial > Soil > Contaminated >... | reverse complement strand
GCCCACCGTGATGACGAAGGGGCCCTCGACTCCCAGGCGCCGGCGGGCGTCCTCGCGGGTGGGGGCGGGTGGGAGGTCGTCGTCGCCGCCCAGCGGAACGAGGGCGACGTGGGGCGCCGCGGCCGGGAAGCGCGCCTGGATCTCCCGTCGCGTGAAGTCGGAGCACGCGAGGAGCACGCGCGAGGCGCGTGCGGCGAGGCTCACGAGCAGGCGGCGGCGCACGCCGTCGACGAAGGTGAAATCCTGGGGGTGGGAGAAGAACGAGAGGTCGTGTACGGCAGTGACCCGGGGGACGTCGAGGGAGAGGGGGCACGTGTAGGCGGGAGAGAAGAAGACGTCGAGGCCATCGCCTCGGGCCGCCCGCGGGAGGGTGCGCTGCTGCCAGAGGAGGCCCCGGCGCCCCGGAGAGACGACCGACCGTGAGCGGAGGGCGTCGTGGTCGAGGACGGGATCGGACGGGGCGGGGCCGTCGAAGTAGACGACCAGCCGGCTCCCGGAGCCCCGCCAGTGACGCAGCAGGTTGCGGAGGTAGCGGCCGGTGCCGCTCGGGCGTCCCTGCAGCTCGCGGCCGTCGATGCCGACGACGAGGCGTCTAGCGCCCAAGCACGGCCCGGTAGAAGGCGAGCGTGCGCGCGGCGGTGTCGTCCCAGTCGAATCGCGCGCTGCGCTCGAGACCGCGGGCCCGCTGCTCCTCGGCCCGCTGGGGGTCGTCGAGCAGGCGCTCGATGGCGTGAGCGAGGGCGCCGGGGTCCCCGGCGTCCACCAAAGTGGCGGCGTCGCCCGCCACCTCTTCGAGCGCGGAGCCGCTCGAGCAGATCACGGGAAGGCCCGCCGCCATCGCCTCGACCACCGGCAGGCCGAAGCCTTCCTCGAGCGAAGGCAGGACGAGCACCGCCGAGACGGCCATGAGCGCCCGGACCGCCTCCCCGGGAAGGTACCCCGTGGCCCGGATCTGGGGACCGAATCGGTCGCCCCCCTGGGCCCAGTGCGAGCCGGGTCCGGCGAGCACGAGCGGCGGGACGTCACGTCGGCGGCGCGACAGCGTCAGGTAGGCCATCACCAGCGAGACCAGGTTCTTGCGTCTCTCGTCGGTTCCAACGTAGAGGATGCCGCCGCGCGGCAGGCGCAGGCGGTACAGGACGTCGTCGATCTGCCGGGTGGTCGGTCGCTCGCGGAAGGAGGGGTCCACCCCGAGAGGCGTGACCGCGATGCGGTCGGGGGCAACGTCGAGGAGTCGTTGCGCCTCCCGCGCCGTGTGCTCGGAGACGCAGATCACCCCGTCGGCCCGACGGACGTGGTCGCGCACGAGCGCCACGTAGTCGCGCCTGATCTCCGCTCCCGTCATCTCGGGGTGCTTCAGGAAGAACAGGTCGTGCAGCGTCACGATGCGCCGGGCGCGTTGAGCGGGCACGAGCAGGGGATGAGGCGAGTGGACGAGGTCGAGCGAGGTCCTCACGAGCCGGTCGAGGGGCGGCCAGCCGATTCGATTCCACGCGAAGTTGAGGCCGTTCACGGGAAGGCGGCGGTCGACGAGGGTCACGTTTGCCGGCCAGTCGCGCGGGGGGTACCGCTCACGCACGGAGGCGGAGAAGTAGACGAAGTGGTCGTCGGGAGCGAGGCCGGGGAGACGGTCGGCGATGTTCCGCACGTATTGGCCGACGCCCGTCGGGCGGGAGAGCGACGGCCGGACGTCGAGGCCGAAGTTCATCAGACGTCGCATGATAGCAGGACTCGGAGCGACGCTCCCGTGTGCTACTCTTCGCGGTCAGCCTCGGCGCTTTCGAAAGGACCAGGGTATTGAACATCGGGGTGGTCGGGACCGGATACGTGGGTCTGGTGGTCGGGGCGTGCCTGGCCGAGACGGGGAACTTCGTCCGCTGCGTCGATTCGAACGAGGACAAGATTTCCCGGCTCCAGCGGGGCGAGATCCCCATCTTCGAGCCGGGGCTCGAGGAGCTCGTGGTGCGCAACGCCGCCGAGGACCGGCTGCTGTTCACCGCCGACCTCTCGGGGGTCGTCGCCGCGAGCGAGGTGATCTTCGTCGCGGTGGGCACTCCCCAGGACGAGGACGGCTCGGCCGACCTGCGGCACGTCCTCGACGTGGCCCGCGGCATCGGGCGGGCGATGAACGGCTACAAGATCGTCGTCACGAAGTCGACGGTGCCCGTCGGCACCGCCGCCCGGATCAGGGATGCGATCGCGTCGCTTTCGTCGCACCCCTTCTCCGTCGTCTCCAATCCCGAGTTCCTCAAGGAGGGGACGGCAGTCGACGACTTTCTCAAGCCCGATCGGGTCGTGATCGGTACCGACGACCCCGAGGTCGAGGCGGTCATGCGCCGGCTGTACGAGCCGTTCGTCCGGACGGGCAAGCCCATCCTCGTGATGAGCGCGCCCTCGGCCGAGCTGACGAAGTACGCGGCCAACGCGATCCTCGCCAGCCGCATCTCGTTCATGAACGAGATCGCCAACTACTGCGCCCGCGTCGGGGCCGACGTGCGGGACGTGAGGATGGGAATGGGAACCGACAGCCGCATCGGAGCGTCGTTCCTGTTTCCCGGCGTGGGCTACGGCGGATCCTGCTTCCCCAAGGACGTGAGGGCGCTGATTCGGATGGGACACGAGGCGGGCGTGCCCTTCCATGTCGTCGAGGCGGTCGACCGGACGAACGAGAGCCAGAAGAGGGTCCTCGTCGGCCGGGTCGAGGCGCACCTGGGCGGCCTCCAGGATCGAGTGGTCGCCTTGTGGGGCCTCGCGTTCAAGCCGCGGACCGACGACATGCGAGAGGCCCCCGCCATCGCGATCGCCGAGGGCCTGCTCGCGGGGGGAGCCTCGGTGCGGGCCTACGATCCCAAGGCCGAGGACTCCGCGCGGAGCGTGTTCGGCGACCGCGTCACCCTGTGCGGTCGCGCCTACGACGCGGCCAAGGGCGCCGACGCTCTCGTCGTGGTCACCGAGTGGAACGAGTTTCGCGAGCCCGACTTCGAGCGGCTCAAGAAGGTGATGCGAAGACCGGCGGTGTTCGACGGCCGCAACATCTACGACCCGGGCACGCTCCGGGCCCTCGGCTTCCACTACGAGGGCATCGGGCGGCGATGAGCGGCCCGCGGATCGCGTCGCGGCGCCAGTCGATCGCCGACCCACTTCTGAGCGTGGTGATGCCCGTCTACAACGAGCGGGACACCCTGGGCGAGATCGTGGACCGCGTCCTCGCGGTGCCGATGAGAATCGAGCTCATCGCGGTCGACGACGCCTCGACCGACGGCTCGCGGGAGCAGCTCGAGGCCCTCTCGAGAGAGCGCGGGTTCCGCCTGATTCTGCGCGAGAAGAACGGGGGCAAGGGGGCGGCGGTGCGGCTGGGGATCGAGGCCGCCACCGGCGACGTGATCGTGGTCCAGGACGCCGACCTCGAGTACAGTCCCGAGGAGTATCCCGAGCTGCTCGACCTCATCGCCCGGGGGAAGGCGGACGCGGTGTTTGGCAGCCGGTTCATCGGCCGCCACCGCTGCTTTCTCTTCACCCACTACCTGGCCAACCTCTTCCTCAACCTGGTCACCAACGTTCTCTACAACACGACGATGACGGACATGGAGACGTGCTTCAAGGCGGTGCGCGCCGAGGTCCTCAAGGGGCTGGATCTCAAGAGCAACGGTTTCGGGATCGAGCCGGAGATCACGGCGAAGCTGTTCAAGCGCGGGGCACGGGTGTACGAGGTGCCGATCACCTACGAGGGGCGCGACTACAGCGAGGGGAAGAAGATCACATGGAAGGACGGTTTTCCGGCCCTGTGGTCCCTGATCAAGTACCGGTTCACGGACTGAGAGGGGGCCCTTGCCGTCCCGCGAGCGGGAGGGTTATACTCACAGGCTCGGGTCGTCAGCGTAAAGAGCCTCCAGTCAAGGAGATGAGGCCATCGCCCTCCCCGCGTATCCCAGCCCGCCGAGCATGAGTCGCGGGCGCAGCCTGCCCTCCCACCGCCAAAGGTGGCGGGGGAGGGTGCGATCGGGCGTGCACGGCGCCCGGCAGGAGATGGCGCTGTTCCGCCGGCTCTTCTCGTACACGCGCCCCTATCGCGGCCGGCTGGCCCTTTCGTGGCTGGCCACCGCCGGCTACGCCGCGTCGGGGGCGCTTCTCGTCTCCCAGGTCAAACCCATCTTCGACGACGCCCTGATCCAGGGGCTCAACGTGGGCCGCCTGTCCGCGATCATCCTGTTCCTCTACGTCGTCAAGGGGACGTGCTCCTACTTGTCGTCCACCCTCGTGGCCGACGCCGGGCAGCACGCGGTCACCGACCTGCGCAACGGGCTCTACGAGCACCTGCTCCGCCAGTCGTTCTCCTTCCTCGGCCGCAGCACGACCGGCTCGCTCATGAGCCACATCACGACCGACGTCGAGAGGATCCAGGCCGCGGTGTCCGAGCTCGCGGGAGATCTCCTCAAGGAGGGGCTCACCATAGTCGGGCTCCTGGCGGTGCTGTTCTACATGGACTGGCGCCTGGCCCTGCTGTCGCTCGTGGGGATGCCGCTCGCGCTGCACCCGCTCGTGCGCTTCGGGCAGCGGCTGCGGGCGTCGAACGAGACGTCGATGCGCCGCTGGCGCGACATCTCCGAGATCCTGCAGGAGACCATCTCCGGCTTCCGCGTGGTGAAGGCGTTCGGGATGGAAGGCTTCGAGATCCGGCGCTTCCGGCGCGCGGCGTCGCGACTGCTCAACGTCAACATGCACATCACGCGGACGACCGCCGTGCTTCCGCCCCTGATGGAGGCGGTCGGAGGCGTGGCCCTCGTCGGGGCCCTCTTCTACGGCAGCTACTCGATCCGGGACGGGCACCTGACGACGGGAGCCTTCGTGTCGTTCCTCACCGCCCTCTTCGCGATGTACACGCCGATCAAGCGGCTCTCGCGGGTCAACGCCACCTTGCAGGCAGCGCTCGCGGCGGGCACGCGGGTCTTCGCGGTGCTCGACCGGCGCGACGAGGTGCCCGAGGCGGAGGGGGCGGTCGAGCTGCCGCGGATGCGGGGGGAGATCGAGTACCGGCGTGTCGGGTTTCGCTACTGGGACGGTCACGGCTCCATCCTGCGCGACGTCAGCCTCGTCGCCCGGCCCGGCGAGATCGTGGCGATCGTGGGAACGAGCGGGGCGGGCAAGACGACGCTCGTCAATCTCCTTCCCCGCTTCTACGACGTGACGGAGGGGGCGGTCCTCATCGATGGCGTCGACGTCCGGCAGGCCACCCTGCCCAGCCTCCGCGGGCAGATCGGCCTCGTCACCCAGGACACCGTCCTCTTCAACGACACCGTGAGGGCGAACATCGCCTACGGCCTCGACGACGTCGACGAGGCGCGCGTGGAGTCGGCGGCGCGGGCGGCCTTCGCGCACGACTTCATCCTCGACCTCCCGCGCCGCTACGACACCCTGATCGGAGAGCGGGGGAGCCGCCTCTCGGGCGGGCAGAAGCAGCGCATCGCCATCGCTCGCGCCATCCTGAAGGATCCTCCGATCCTCATCCTCGACGAGGCGACCTCGGCCCTCGACGCCGAGTCCGAGCGGCTCGTCCAGTCCGCGCTCGCCAACCTCATGCGCGGCCGCACCACGCTGGTCATCGCCCATCGCCTCACCACCGTGCGCGACGCCCACCGCATCGTCGTCCTCGACGGCGGGGCGATCCGCGAGGTGGGGTGCCACGACGAGCTGCTGCGGGAGGGCGGGCTGTACAGCCGCCTGCACGAGCTGCAGTTCGCCTCCGAGGGGCAGGCGTTATGATCCGGTCGATGACGGGCTTCGGCTCGGCGGGCCTCGACACGGAGACGGTGCGGGCGGCGGTGACCGCGCGCAGCCTGAACCACCGCTACCTCGACGTGAACGTGCAGGTGCCTCGCCGCCTCCAGGCCCTCGAGTCGGAGATCCGCGCCGCCGTCACCCGGGCGGTGCGGCGGGGACGAGTGGAGCTGGCGGTGCAGGCGAGTCCCGCCGACGGCGGAGGGGACACGGTCGAGGCGGCGCGACCGCTGATCTCCTCGCTGGTTCGCACGATGCGGGACCTGCAGAACGAGTTCGGGCTCGAGGGCGGCGTGTCCGTCTCCGACCTGATGCGCTTCCCGGGCGGGCTCGAGCGCTCCGGCGCCTCGACCGGCGTGACGGAGGACGAGCGCGAGGTGGTCCTCGCGGTCGTGGCCCGCGCCCTCGAGGGCCTCGAGACCATGCGGCGGGCCGAGGGAGGGCGGCTGCAGGACGACCTCGAGCGCGCCCTCGGCTCGATCGAGAGGGCGGCCGAGGCCATCGAGCGACGTGCCGGCGAGACGCGAGCCACGCGCGAGTCGAGCCTCGTCGAGCGACTGCGCGCGGTGGTTGCCGAGCTCGCGCTCGACGACGCCCGGCTGTACCAGGAAGTCGTCCGCGCCGTCGAGCGGCACGACGTGGCCGAGGAGCTGCAGCGCCTGCGGAGCCACGTGGCCATGACGCGCGAGCTGCTCGCGGGCGAGGCGCCGGTCGGCAAGCGGCTCGACTTTCTCGCCCAGGAGCTGATGCGCGAGGCGAACACCCTGGGCAGCAAGGCGGCCGACGCCTCCCTGGTGCAGGCAGTGGTCGAGCTCAAGGCGGAGATCGAGAGGCTCCGCGAGCAGGTGCAGAACGTTGAGTGAGCGGATGCCCAGCATCGTCGTGGTCTCCGCGCCCTCGGGGGCGGGAAAGAGCACGGTCGTCGCCCGTCTCCTGCAGGAGATGCCAGGACTGCGCTTCTCCGTGTCCCACACCACGCGGACGCCGCGCGGGGACGAGCGCGACGGCGTGGAGTACTACTTCGTCGACCACGCTGGCTTCGAGCGTTTGCGCCACGAGAAAAGGCTCCTCGAGTGGGCCGAGGTCCACGGCAACCTCTACGGCACCGGGATGGCGGAGATCGACAAGGCCCGCCGCGAGAACGTGGATCTTCTCCTCGACCTCGACGTGCAGGGGGCGGCCCAGGTCCGGGAGCGGATGCCCGAGGCGATCACCGTGTTCATCCTGCCCCCCTCGTACGAGGTGCTCGAGCGAAGGCTCCGGGGCCGGGGCCAGGACGACGAGGCCAACATCCGCCTGCGTCTCGCCGCGGCCGGGCGCGAGATCCACGCCTTCGAGGGCTACGACTACGCCATCGTCAACGACGACCGCGACGCCTGCGTCGAGGCCCTCAAGACCATCATTCGTGCCGCGCGCTTTCGCACCGCCCACGTGGCCCAGCGCGCCCGCCAGATCGAGAGGACGTTCCAGTCGGCAAAGGAGAGAGAGACCGCATGAGCCAGCTATTCCTTCCCCGTGAAGTCGATTCCAAGTTCCGCTTCATCACCGTCGCCGCCCAGCGCGCCAAGCAGCTGCAGGGCGGGGCCAAGCCGCGGGTGGAGACCCGCAGCCGCAAGTCGACCCGGGTCGCCGTCGAGGAGACGATCGCGGGCACCGTGTCGTGGGAGGTGCGCGAGGGACCCCTCGAGCCGGAGACCGAGGGCGTCGGCGAGACCGCCTAGCCAGGACCGGCGATGCGGGTGGTCCTCGGCGTCACGGGCTGCATCGGGGCCTACAAGGCCTGCGAGGTCCTGCGGGAGCTGCAGCGTCACGACCACGACGTGCACGTGGTGATGACGCAGGCGGCCACCCGGTTCGTCACGCCGATGACCTTCGAGGCGCTGTCGCGTCACCCGGTGTTTCACGACCAGTGGGCGCTCGGCGAGAACAGCGACATCCGCCACATCAGCCTCGCCGACGGCGCCGACCTCCTGCTCGTGGCCCCCGCCACCGCCAACATCATCGGGAAGTTCGCGCGGGGGATCGCCGACGACGCGCTCAGCACCCTCTACACCGCGACCCTCGCCCCGGTGGTCGTGGCCCCCGCCATGAACGTCAACATGTTCGATCACCCCGCGGTGCGCGAGAACCTCGGCACGCTGCGGGGTCGCGGGGTGAGGATCGTCGAGCCGGGCGAGGGCTACCTCGCCTGCGGCTGGCTCGGGAAGGGGCGGCTGGCGGAGACGGAGGAGATCGTCGAGGCGGCCCTCGCCGCGCTGCACCGGCGAAGCGACCTCGCTGGCGAGACGGTGCTCGTCACCGCCGGGCCCACCGTCGAGGACATCGATCCCGTGCGGTTCGTCTCGAATCGCTCGTCGGGTCGGATGGGCTACCGGGTGGCGGAGGCGGCCCGCGACCGGGGAGCACGGGTCGTGCTCGTCTCGGGTCCGACCGCCCTGCCCCCGCCGCGGGGCGTCGAGGTCGTCGCCGTGCGGTCGGCGGTCGAGATGGCCGCCGCCGTCGACCAGCACTTCCCCTCCGCGACCGTCGTCGTTGCCGCCGCCGCCGTCGCCGACTATCGTCCGGAGTCCCCCGCCGCACGGAAGCTGCGCAAGGACGAAGGGCCGCTCAACCTGCAGCTGGTCCGGACGCCGGACGTCCTCGCCGCGCTCGGCGCGAGGAAGGACGGGCGGACGCTCGTGGGCTTCGCCGCGGAGACAGAGGACCTTGCCCAAAGGGCGAAGGCGAAGCTCGAAGGGAAGAACCTGGACCTGATCGTCGCCAACGACGTGAGCCGCCCGGGAGCGGGCTTCGACGGCGAGACGAACGCCGCGCTTCTCCTCCGGCGCGACGGCACGTCGACCGAGGTCCCGCTCGTCACCAAGCGGGAGCTCGCGGAGAGGATCCTCGACGAGGTCGTCGGCCTGCGCCGGCGCCCGGGCGTGACGGTCGGAGCGGTCGGGAGTTGAAGTGAGCGGCGACGACGAGCTCCTGCACGAGCTCGCGGAAACGGCCCGATACCTCGGCACCCTGTCGAGCGTGGGGGTTCCCTGGCCTCCCCCTGGTTCCGGAAGAAGCGACGCGTTCTCCGCCGCCCCGCTCCCTCACGCGGGGCCGGACGAGCGTGTCCTGGCGGCGCGGGCGGACCCGACGCGCGCGACCGACGCCACCGGCCAGCCCGGTCTCGACGCCATCCGGGGCGAGATGGGCGACTGCCGCCGTTGTCGGCTCTCCGAGGGCCGGAAGACGATCGTCTTCGGGCAGGGGAGCCCGACCGCGGAGCTGGTGTTCGTGGGCGAGGCGCCGGGCGCCGAAGAGGACCAGCAGGGGCTCGCGTTCGTCGGCCGGGCCGGGCAGCTCCTGACCGACATCATCGAGAAGGGCCTGAAGATGAAGCGGGCCGACGTGTGGATCGGGAACGTGATCAAGTGTCTGAGATACAACGCGCCGGTGCTCCTGGAGGACGGTTCGTGGGAGCGTATCGGGCGCTTGGTGCGTGGACGCTATTCGGGCAAGGTGATGAGCATCGCCGAGGACGGGACCATCGTGCCCCGGTCCGTCGTGGGCTGGCACACCTCGCCGCTGGCGGATCGGAGCGTGTTTCGCATCTCGCACGTGACGTCCCGGAAGCGTGGAGGCGGCCGGAACTGGACCTGGCTCACGGGTGATCACCCTGTCCTGACCTCGCGAGGCTGGGTAGAGGTCGAGGGCCTCGGCGCGGAGGATCAGATCGCCGTCGGTGCCGGACTCAGCGAGGTTGCCGAGGACGTGTTGATCGGGACGCTCCTCGGTGACGCTTCGATCCCCAAGCGGTCCGCGCATCTGCAGATGACACACTGCGCGGCCCACGAGGAGTACCTCCGCCTCAAGGGGCGCGCGCTGGGAGAGCTCTGCACGACCTTCGGGCGCCTCCAGGTTACGGCACGAAAGGAGGGAAGAAGGTACCCGGTCGTCACCCTTCGGACCGGTGCGTCGAGAGCGCTGCATGTGCTCCGGGAGAGGTTCTACCCAGGTGGCGGAGAGAAACAGGTACCCGCGGATCTGCGGCTGACCCCCATGTCGGGGTCAATCTGGTTTCTCGACGATGGCTACACGAAGCAGAAATCGGACCGAAACGGGCTTTCCGAGATCGCGGCTCACAGCTTTCTCGGAAACGGCATCGTCACGCTCGTGAACGGCCTTCGGGATGAGCTGGGTATCGAAGGGTACGTCCGAGACTCCAGCCCCGGCCGCATTCATTTCGGGTCGGAGGCCTCGGTGCATCTCTCGGCGATGGTGGCACCGTACGCACCGCCCTCGCTGCGGTACAAGCTTCACCCCGGGGTGCGGGACCGGGTACCGTTCGATCCGTCTCTCTACGACGCGGGACCGAAGAAGACTCTCTTCGACCGCGTGGTCGTCGAGAAGGTCGGCTTCAAGGGACACGACAAGACATTCTTCTGCATCGACGTCGAGGAGACGCACAACTTCGTGACCACTGGCGGTGTCGTGCACAACTGCCGGCCGCCGCAGAACCGCAATCCCGAGCCCGACGAGATCCTCTCGTGCCAGCCGTTCCTCGAGGCGCAGATCCGGGCGATCCGTCCCCGCGTGATCGTGGGCCTCGGGAAGTTCGGGGCGCACTGGCTGCTCAAGACCACCGAGCCGATCACGCGACTGCGCGGAAGGGTGGGGGAGTACGAGGGCATCGCGGTCATGCCGACCTACCATCCCGCCTACCTCCTCCGGAACCCCGCCGCGAAGAAGGACGTCTGGGAGGACATGAAGGTCGTCCTCCAGCTGCTCGGCCGTCCCGTTCCCTGATCTACTACTCCGTGAAGTTGTTGCGGCAGGCGGCGATTCTCAGGCGGCGGCAGCCAGGAGTTGCTTGATGTTCGCGCCACGGGCGGCGAAGAGGGCG
>Ga0326597_10013682_pt1 | contig 10655 bp, 11 predicted proteins | sample RVTome_12_FD_203789 | JGI IMG/M metagenome (GOLD analysis project Ga0326597, IMG submission 203789) | Soil microbial communities from uranium-contaminated site in the Upper Colorado River Basin, Wyoming, United States - RVT100D185 | ecosystem: Environmental > Terrestrial > Soil > Contaminated >... | reverse complement strand
CTGAACGGCTGGATCTCCTCCCGATCTTCCTGCAGGACTACAATTACGCTCGGCCGCACACCAGCATCGGCAATCTGCCGCCGGCCTCGCGTCTGTAAACAACGCTCGTGGGAAGTACATCTAGCCGTCGCCCAGCGACTCAGTAGTGCATGTCGGCGCTGCTGCCGCCGTTGACGGCGATCGCCTCGCCCGTGATCCCGACCGCCAGCGGCGAGCAGAGGAAGGCGACGACGTTCGCGAGGTCCTCGGCCGTGATCAGGTGCCGGATCAGCGTCGCCTCCGCCTGCTGGCTCATCAGCGCCTCGACGGTCTTGCCCTCGCGCTGGGCCCGCTCCTGGTAGCGCTCAAAGGTCATCTCGGTCACGGTGCCGCCCGGGTAGACGGCGTTGACGTTGATCCCGGCCGGGCCGAGCGCGTTCGCCATCGACTTCGTCAGGTTGACGGAGCCGATGTTGCGGATGCCGGCGCTCACACCCTGGCCGGGCGAGCGGCCGGCGCCGCCGCTCATGTTGATGATCCGGCCCCAGCCCGCCTTCTTCATGTGCGGTATCGCCTCGCGGGCGCAGCGCAGGTAGCCGACGACTTTCTCCTCGAAGTCGCGGAGGATGTCCTCATCCGCCACCGTCTCCACCGTGCCCGGCGTGCCGCCCATGCGGGCGGCGTTGTTGACGAGGATGTCGACGCCGCCGAGCTCGCCCGCTGCCCGCGCGACGAACCGCCTGATCGACTGCGGGTCCAGCGTGTCGCAGACGATGCCGACCACCTTGCGTCCCGTCTCCTGAGCCAGCGCCGCCGCCGCGTCTTGCAGCGGCCCCTCGCTGCGGGCGCAGATCGCCAGGTCGCAGCCCTCCTGGGCGAGGACGCGCGCCGTCGCCCTGCCGATGCCGCGGCTGCCGCCGGTCACCAGCGCTCGCTTGCCTTGTAGTTGCAGGTCCATTTCCTTGTCTCCTCGTCGGCTAGTTATCGCTTCGGTTAGCTCACGACGGCCGGCGAGCGCGTCGCCGGTCAGTGGTCTAACTATAAGGGGCGCTCGCGGCAAGGACAGTGGCAGTCCCACGAAAGCGAGCTGCGAGGCGACGGCCTATAATCGCCGCGTGCCTGACAAGCGGCCCGCGGCCGTACCGCCGAACGAGTCCCAGCGGCTGAGCTTGCGGTGGATGTCGCCGCGCTTCATCCGGGCGTCTCTCGACGGCAGGACGAACGGCCACCGCCGAGCGGGCCCTCGACGCCTCGCTGCCGCCCTCGTGGCCGGACGAGGGGGCCCGGCGCCGGCTCGCGATGAGGCTCGATCAGATGCGCGCCGATCCCGATGGCGCCGACTGGCTGCTGCGCGGCATGGTCCGGCGCCTCGATCGAGCGCTGGTCGGCTTGATCAACTTCCACGGCCCGCCGGACGAGCGCGGCCGTGCCGAGCTCGGCTATACCGTCTTCGAGGAGCACCGGCGCCAGGGCTACGCCTCCGAGGCCGCCGCGGCGATGATCGGCTGGGCTCAGGTCAGGCGCGGCGTCGCGGTCTTCGTCGTGAGCGTCTCGCCCGGGAACGAGCCCTCGCTGCGGCTGGCCGCGAGCCTCGGCTTCGAGCGCGCCGGCAGCCAGATCGACGAGGTCGATGGCCTTGAGTGGATCTTCGAGCTGAAGCCGGGTGCGATAACCGCCCGATAAGCTTCTCCTCGCGGCGGCGCTCGCCTACACTCGCCGGAGCGCTCGAGAGGAGAGAGCATGCGTTACATAATCTACGGGGCCGGTGCCGTAGGCGGCGCCGTTGGCGTCCGCCTCTCCCGCGCCGGCTTCGACGTGCTGCTCATCGCTCGCGGCGCCCAGCTGGCGGCGATCCAGCGCGACGGCCTCCGCCTCGTCACGCCGGCTGAGAGCTTCACGCTGGCCCTGCCGGCGGTCGGCGGTCCGGCCGAGATCGCCTTTCGCGACGGCGACGTCGTCCTCCTGACCGTGAAGTCGCAGGACACGGCGGCGGCGCTCGACGACCTCCGCCTCGTCGCCGGCGACGGCCTGCCGATCGTCTGCTGCCAGAACGGCGTCGAGAACGAGCGCGCCGCCCTGCGTCGCTTCGCCCGCGTCTACGGCATGCTCGTCCTCATGCCCGCGACCTTCGTCGAGGCCGGCGTCGTCGAGGTCGACGCCGGGCCCCGTCACGGCATCTTCGACCTCGGCCGCTACCCGGACGGCGTCGACGACCTCAGCGCCGCCATCGCCGCCGACTTCGAGGCCGCCGGCTTTGCCTGCCGCGCCGTCGCCGCAATCATGCCCTGGAAGTACACGAAGCTGCGGCTGAACCTCGCGAACGCCGTCGACGCCGTCTGCGGCCCCGGCGCCGAGGCGCGCGACCTCAAGGATCGCCTGCGCCAGGAGATCGAAGCCTGCTTCGCCGCCGCCGCCGTAAACCCCATCCCCGTTGCCGACTTCAATAGCCGCGATGCCGTCCGCTTCGACCTCGACCCGGAGCGGCGGCGGGCGCAGCGCCGGCCCGCCGGCGGCGGCTCGACCTGGCAGAGCCTCGCCCGCGGCGCCGGCTCCGTCGAGGCCGACTACCTCAACGGCGAAGTCGTCCTCCTCGGCCGCCTGCACGGCGTCCCGACGCCGGTCAACGAGCTCTTTCAGCTCCTCGCCCACCGCCTCGGCCGCGCCGGCAGCGAGCCCGGCAGCGTCCCCGTGGCGGAGGTGCGCCGCCTGTTGGCCGAGCGCGCGGCCGCGCCCCGATCCTGAGGGCCCTCGTTGGGCTTACGCCCTGACGCGGCCTGCTATCATTGCGCCACTAGATTCAGGAGGCCCTTGCCGATGACGAACGCCCTTATCGAGATCACCGCCAACGAGCTCCTGCGCCGCCTGCTCGCCGGCGAGCGCGACTTCGCCTCGACCCGGATGGGCGCCGGCCAGGGCGACCTCGCCGCCGACCCCGAGTTCGCCGCCCTGGACGAGTACCTGCGCGCCCAGGACCTGCGCGAGACGCCGATCGTCGCCAACGGCGTCGACTGGCGCGCCCTGCGCGCCCCCGGCCTCTTCTTCATGGGCGCCCGCCTCGCCGGCGCCGACTTCCGGGGCGCCGACCTGCGCGACGCCGAGTTCCGCCGCGCCGACCTCAGCGGCGCCAGGTTCGAAGGCGCGGACGTCAGCGGCACCAACTTCATCGGCGCCCGTCTCATGGAAGCCGACTTCAGCGGCGCGACGATGATCGGCACCGACCTCTACGAGGCGAACATCAGCGGCGGCCGCCTCAGGGACGCCGACCTCACCGGCGCCTTCATGCTCCGCCTCAACCTCGGCAGCGCCGACCTCAGCGGCGCCAAGCTCACCGGCGTGACCTTCTACCGCTCCGACCTCCGCGGCGCCGTCGGCCTCGACGCGGTCCGCGACCTCGGCACCTGCCAGTTCAAGCACACGATCGTCACCGCCCGTGAGCAGGCGATCATCGAGGCGGCGCTCGCCGCCCTGCCCCGCTACGACCTGAGGCCGGAGTAGGCGAGTCCGGCAGCGCCGCCGCGGCCGCTTTTCACCCGGGGCGGCGGCATTCTCGACAGCGCTGATCCCGCTTCGGTTTGGGTCTCGCCGCCAGCCTCAGCGCGGCGTGAGACCCTAAAACGAGCCGCCGTTATAATGCCGCCATGCCGTCCCGCATCCCCCGCCGCCGCCGGAAGAGAGACGGGCACCGGCCGTCCCGCCGGATCGCCGACCGGCAATGACCACGCCGGAGGACACGCTCCACGTCGGCATTCCCAACCCCGGCCCCAGCTTCCGCGACGTCATCGCCAACCGCAACTTCTCCCTCCTCTTCGTCGGCCAGCTCGGCTCCGAGGTCGGCAACGGACTCGTCCAGCTCGCCCTGCCCTGGCTCGTCCTCGAGCTCACCGGCTCCGCCTTCCAGCTCGGCTTCGCCTACTTCTTCCAGTTCCTGCCCATCCTCCTCTTCGGCCTCATCGGCGGCGTCTTCGTCGACCGCTGGGATCGCCGCGTCACCCTCGTCACCGTCGACCTGATCCGCGGTCTCGCCTTCCTATCGGTCGGCGCCATCTACCTCCTGGACCGCGACTTCCTCACCGTCGAGCACATCTACGCCGTCATCTTCCTCGAGGGTTCGCTGGCCAACTTCTTCAACCCCGCTCGCACCGCCCTCATGCCCAACCTCGTCAGCAAAGAGAACTTGCGTCCGGCCAACTCCCTCATGGAGGTCTCGCGCCACATCGGCTTCCTGATCGCGCCGCCCGTCGGCGGACTCCTCGTCGCCCTGACCAGCCCCCAGGCCCTCATGCTCGCCGACGGCGTCACCTTCTTCATCTCCGCCATTACCCTCTACTTCATCTCCTGGCGCCAGCCGCTGCGTGACCTGGAGCAGTCGAACGGCTGGCTCCACTCCCTCCAGCGGGTCGGGCAGCAAGCCGGCGACGGCCTCCGCACGATCGCCCGCTCCCGCCTCCTCCAGATCACCGTCTTCCTCGGCTTCAGCCTCAACCTCGTCATCGCTCCGATCCAGCTCCTCCTCCCCCTCTTCGTCCGCGACGTCAAAGGCGAGGAGGCGGACTACTTCGCCCTCCTCGTCGCCGGCCTCGTCACCGGCCTGATCGGCGGCTCCCTCGCCGCGCCCGTCATCGCCCGGCGCATCGGCCTCGGCCGCCTCGTGATCAGGGCCGTGCTGATCCTCGGTGCCGTGATCTGCGCCGCATCCTGGCCGCCGACGCTTTGGCCGCCCGTGATCGCGATGGCCGCCGCCGGCGCCGCCCTCGGCTCGCTCGCCGTCGCCCAGACGACGATGATCCAGGGCGCCACCACGGACGAGGAGCGCGGCCGCGTCTCCGCGACCTACTACACGGCCACGCTCGGCGTCCGCCCCTTCAGCTTCCTGGCCGTCGGCACCCTCGCCTCCTCGGGCGTCGACGTCCGTTTCCTCTTCGTCGCCCTTGGCCTGCTCGCCCTCGCTCTCGGCGCCGCCCTCTTCCGCATGCCGGAGGTGCGGGAGGCGCACTGAGGCAAGCGCCGCGAGGCTCGGCCTCCGGCCCGCGTGTTGGCAGCAGGCGCCGCCTTGATATACTGACGCGGCAGCCAGATCAGATAGCAGGAGCGCGATAGCCGATGACGAATGCCCCCCTTGAGCCCTTCACCCGGATCAGCGCCGCCGACGCCAAGGCGAAGATCGATGCCGGCAGCGTCCAGATCGTCGACGTCCGCACCGCGGGCGAGTACGCCGGCGGCCACGTGCCCGGCGCTATCAACATCCCCCACATGTCGATCCTTGCCCGCAAGGACGAGATCGCGAGCGACCGCGCGCTCGTCTTCATCTGTCAGGTCGGCCAGCGCAGCGCCCTCGCCTGCGAGTTCGCCGCCGCCGCCGGCTTCAGCGGCCTCTTCAACGTCGAAGGCGGCACCGACGCCTGGGTCAAGTCCGGCTACGCGACCGAAAAGTAGCAGCTGCTTTACGTGCCTCCGCCTCGTGGCTCTTTCCGTGACTCGGTTAGACCGTTCGTCTCCAAGTGCCTTACGCCTTCTACCGCCCCGCATCTCCGTGGACGTCGCCTAGCAGAGCGGCAGCCCCTCGCCGTCATGCAATGACCCGCCGCCTCTACCTCTTCGACATCGACGGCACCCTGATCAGCACGGGCGGCGCCGGCAGCGGCGCCATGCGCGCGGCGTTCAGCGCCCTCTGGGGCGTCGCCGACGGCTTCGCCGCCGTCGAGTTCTCCGGCCGCTCGGACCGGGCGATCCTCCGCGACGCCCTCGTCGCCGCCGGTCCGGGGGACGGCGCCTTCGCCGACCACCTGCGCCGCTTCAAGCGTGCCTACTTTCGCCGCCTCCCCGGCAGCCTCGCGGCCCACGCCGGCACGGTGCTGCCCGGTGTCGTCCCCTTCCTCGACGCCCTGTCCGCCGATGCCGACGCGACGCTGTGCCTCGGCACCGGCAACTTCCGCGCCTCCGCCGCCATGAAGCTGCGCCACTTTGGCATCGACGGCTACTTTGGCGCAGGCGGCGGCTTCGGTGACCGCGCCGAGGACCGCGCCCGCCTCGTCGCCGAGGGCATCGCCGCCGCCAACCGCCGCTTCGGCCGCCACACGAGGACCTTCGTCATCGGCGACACGCCCCACGACGTCCGCGCCGCTCGCGCCAACGGCGCCGTCGCCGTCGGCGTCAGCACCGGTACCGCCACCGCCGCCGAGCTCGCGGCCGCCGGCGCCGACCTCGTCCTCGCCGACCTGGTCGGCGCCGACACCAGCTTCGGGCGCTAGCCGTGCCCGCCTGGCGCCTCGACCCCGAGGTCGACCCTGCCGCCGTCGGCCTCGACCCCGCCAAGCTAGACGCCATCGCTGCCGACTTCCACGCTGCGGTCGAGGGCCAAGAGCTCTTCGGCGGCGCCCAGCTCGCCCTTTTTCGCGACGGCCGCCGCGTCCTCGACCTCGGCGGCGGTTTCAGCGGCGGCGGCACGGACCCGGCGCCGCTCGGGCCCGACTCCCTCTTCGTGATCTTTAGCGCCAGCAAAGGCCTCGCCGCCCTTGCCATGCTCATCCTCTACGAGCGCTTCCAGCTCCACTTCGACGAGCCCGTTATGCGCTACTGGCCCTCTTTCGCCGACAGCGTGCCCGAGAAGGCGCAGGTGACGATCCGTCAGGTCCTCAGCCACCGCGCCGGCTTCCCCCACGGCCCCCGCTGGCTCGTGCCGGCGCTCTGGGGCGACCGCGAGGCGATCCGCCGCGCCGCCGAGGAGGCGCCGGTGGTCTGGCCGCCGGGGGCGAAGAATGGCTACCACGAGATGACCTTCGGCCACGTCGTAAACGAGCTCCTCCTGCGGATCGACGGCCGCCACTGCGGCCGCTTCCTCGCCGACGAGGTCTTCGGGCCCCTCGGCCTCCACGACATCTACCTCGGCCTGCCCGCCGGCGCGGCGATCGAGGCGCGCGTCGCCCGCATCGAGAGCGCAGGCGGCGACGACAGCCCCTTCAACCTCGCCGCCGTCCACCGCGCCGTCCTGCCCGCCGCCGGCGCGATCGCGGCCGCCCGCGACCTCGGCCGCGTCTTCGCCGCCCTCGCCTGTGGCGGCAGCCTCGAGGGCGTCCGCCTCGTCAGCGAGGCCGGCCTCGAGGCGACGACGGCGCCGACCAACCGCGCCGGCGAGATCGACCAATCGATGCGCCTGCCGATGCGCTGGGGCACGGGCTGGCAGCTCGGCGGCTTCGGTGGCGGCGGCCTGCGCGTCTTCGGCCACATGGGCCGCGGCGGCCAGGTTGTCTACGCCGATCGCGAGCGCCGCCTCGCCTTCGCCTTCCTCACCACCGGCTTTCGCGACCAGGCCCAGGGCCTGATCTGGCGCTCGCGGCTCGGCACCCTCGCCTTCGCCGCCTGCCGCGACTGAGGCGCCGCCAGGGGCTGCCTTGTAAAACAAGCGGTTGCTGCTAAAATAGGGGCGCGACTGACCGCGAGGCAGTCAGCTCAGACGAAAGCAGACATAACGCCTGCTCGGATCCGATCGAGACCGAGACGGGACATAGCGGCGACCGGCGTCTCCCTGTGCCCTTTCGGCCTCGCCCGAAGGGGTTTTTTGATGTCGTCCATGAGGGAAGCGAGGCCGGCTCTCGGCTTCATCGGCGCCGGCAAGGTCGGCAGCGCCCTCGCGCTCGCCCTGGCGGACGCCGGCTACGCCGTCGTCGCCGTCGCCAGCAGCAAGCTCGCCGCCGCCCGCGCCCTCGCGGCCCGGATCGAGGGCTGCGCCGCCGCCGCCGACCCTCAGAGCGTCGTCGACCGCGCCGATATCGTCTTTGTCACCACGCCTGACGCCGCAATCCGGAAAGTTGCCTCCGAGCGACGCTGGCGCCCCGGCGTCGCCGTCGTCCACACGAGCGGCAGCGAGGGCCGCGACGCCCTCGCCGCCGCCGCTGCCGCCGGCGCCGCCACGGCCTCGCTCCACCCCCTCCTCGCCTTCGCCGAGGTCGAGGCCGCCCGCCGGGGCCTGCGCGGCGCCTTCTTCGCCGTCGAGGCGGAAGGCCCCCTGGCGGAGCGCCTCAACGCCCTCGTCGCCGACCTCGGCGGCACGCCGCTCGCCGTTCGCGGCGCCGACAAGGCCCTCTACCACGCCGCCGCCGTCTTCGCCGGCAACTACGTCCTCGCCCTGCTCAAGCTGGCGAGCGACCTCTGGCTAAATCTGGGCTTCGACCGCGAGCTCGCGGTCAGCGCGCTCCTGCCACTAATGCGCGGCGCCCTCGCCAACGCCGAGGGCCAGGGCCTCGCCGCCGCCCTCAGCGGCCCGATCGCCCGCGGCGACGCCGCTACGGTGCAGCGTCACATCGAAGCCCTCGCCGCTACGAGCGGCAGCATGGCGCTGCTCGACGCCTACCGCTGCCTCGGCCGCGCCACGCTGCCGCTCGCGGCGGAAGGCGGCGGCCTGACGCCCGCGGCCGCGACCGCTCTGCGCGACCTCCTATCAGCCCCGGACCCGAGTCTCGAGAGGAAGCAAACGAAGGCATGAGGACGATGCTCCGCGGCAAGATCCACCGCGCCACGGTCACCGAGGCCAACCTCGACTACGAGGGCAGCATCACGGTCGACGCCGCCCTCCTCGAAGCGGCGGACATCCTCCCCTTCGAGCAGGTGGACGTGCTCGACCTGAGCAACGGCGCCCGCCTCACTACCTACGCGATCGAGGCCGAAGCCGGCAGCGGCGTCGTCTGCGTCAACGGCGCTGCCGCCCGCCTCGTCGGTGCCGGCGACCGCGTGATCATCCTCGCCTACGCGCAGCTCGGCGAGGCGGAAGCGCGCGCGGCGCGGCCCCGCCTCGTCTACGTCGACGAATGCAACGCGATCAGCCGCCTCGCCGGCGAGATCGCCGCGACGGCTCATTAGGAAGGAGAGCGCCATGCCCCGTCTCACCGTAGCCGACATCGAAGCGATTAAGAAGGCGCGGCGAGAGGGTCGTCATGCTCACGGCTTACGATTTGCCCTTCGCCCGCCCGGCCGAGGAAGGAGAGCGCCATGCCCCGTCTCACCGTAGCCGATATCGAAGCGATCAAGCAGCGCGGCGAGAGGGTCGTCATGCTCACGGCCTACGATTTCCCCTCCGCCCGCCTGGCGGAGGAGGCGAGTGTTGACATAATCCTCGTAGGCGACAGCCTCGGCATGGTCGTCCTCGGCTACGACAGCACCCTGCCCGTGACCCTCGCCGACATGGTCCACCACACCGCCGCCGTCGTCCGCGGCTGCGAGCGGCCTCTCGTCGTCGCCGACCTGCCCTTCATGAGCTATCAGACCTCGGTCGAGGACGCCCTGCGCAGCGCCGGCCGCCTCCTCCAGGAGACCGGCTGCCAGGCCGTCAAGCTCGAGGGCGGCGTCCCCATGGCCGCGACCGTCCGCCGCCTCGTCGAGGTCGGCATCCCCGTCGTCGGCCACATCGGCCTCACGCCCCAGTCGATCAACCAGCTCAGCGGCTACAAGGTCCAGGGCCGCACGCCGGAGGCGGCCCAGCGGCTGCTGGCAGACGCCGTCACCCTCGAGGAAGCCGGCGCCTTCGCCCTCGTCCTTGAGACGATACCGGCCCAGCTAGCGACGCTGATCAGCGGCCGCCTCCGGATCCCGACGATCGGCATCGGCGCCGGCGCCGGCTGCGACGGCCAGGTCCAGGTCTGGCACGACCTCCTCAGCTACGCGACGACCTCCCTGCCGCGCCACGTCCCGCGTCACGTCAAGGAGTACGCCAAGGTCGGCGAGGCCGTGCGGGTTGCGATCGAGCTCTACGCCGCCGAAGTCCGCGCCGGCGCCTTCCCGACGGCCAAGGAGAGCTTCCGCATGGACAAGGCCCTCCTGAAAGACTTGCAGGCTACGAAGACTTGATAGGGGTTTCAGCGTCCGGTGCCGTTTCCATTAAAAAGCAGGCCGCGAAACAGGCCAGCGTTCTCTCGAGGATCTGAGGTGCAGGAGGCAGCTGCCGCCTGCCGGGGAGTTCGAGGGGCGGCCCTTCGAAAAAGCCCGTTTCTTCTCTTTCCGAGCGGCGCAGACCGCAGGGATGCGCCGCGGGGTCCGGAGGCGCTCGCGATCGGGTCGGAGCGTCGCCGATACGCCCGGCCGGCGCTCAGGTAGCTCGTGGAAGTGCTGAGGACGATCGCCGCCGTGCGGGCAGCGCGCCGCGCCGTCGCCGGCAGCGTCGGCCTCGTGCCGACCATGGGCTACCTCCACGAGGGCCACCTGGCGCTCGTCGAGGCCGCGCGCGCCGCCGACGACTGTCTCTTCGTCAGCATCTTCGTCAACCCGAGCCAGTTCGGCCCCAACGAGGCCTTCGCTACCTACCCACGCGACGAGGAGCGCGACCTCGAGCTCCTGGACGCCGCCGGCGTCGATTACGTCTTCCTGCCGGAAGCGTCGGCGATCTACCCGCCTGGCTTCGCGACGACCGTAGACGTCGGCGCCGTCGCCGAGCCCCTGGAGGGCAAGTTCCGCCCCGGCCACTTCCGTGGCGTCGCCACCGTCGTCCTCAAGCTCCTCCAGATCGTCCGGCCCGACCGCGCCTACTTCGGTCAGAAGGATGCGCAGCAGCTCGCCGTCGTCCGCCGCCTCGTCCGCGACCTCGACCTCGAAGTCGAAGTCGTCGCCCTGCCGACCGTCCGCGACGCCAACGGCCTCGCCCTCAGCAGCCGCAACGTCCGCCTCTCGCCCGTCGAGCGCGAGGCGGCGCC
>Ga0326597_10013681_pt1 | contig 10656 bp, 7 predicted proteins | sample RVTome_12_FD_203789 | JGI IMG/M metagenome (GOLD analysis project Ga0326597, IMG submission 203789) | Soil microbial communities from uranium-contaminated site in the Upper Colorado River Basin, Wyoming, United States - RVT100D185 | ecosystem: Environmental > Terrestrial > Soil > Contaminated >... | reverse complement strand
GATGGTGGAATCGCTGGTTTCGGACGTGCGCTACGCGCTGCGGACGCTGCGCAGGCAACCGGGTTTCCTGGCGGTGACGGTGTTCACGCTGGCGCTGGGCATCGGCGCGAACACGGCGGTGTTCTCGGTGCTGAACGGGGTGGTGCTGCGGCCGCTGCCGTACGACGAGCCGGAGCGTCTGGTCCGTCTGTACAACTCCTGGGAGGAGAACCCGGAGGCGAGGGAATACCTGAGCGGGATGGACCTGATCGAGTTGCGGGAGGCGGTGCCGGCGTTCGCGGCGATCGGCGTGTTGTACACGTACCGCGAGACGGGGATGGACCTGGCGAGCGACGGTGCGCCGCAGAGGATCCGGGTGCTGCGGGTGAACGCGGAGTATTTCCAGGCGTACCGTGCGACGCCGCTGCTGGGCCGGACGTTCGCGCGGGAGGAGGAGCGGGCGGACACGCGGCTGGTGGTGCTGAGCCATCGCCTGTGGCGGGAGCAGGCGAACGCGGATCCGGGCATCATCGGCCGGACGCTGGCGCTGAGTGGCGACGCGTACACGGTGATCGGGGTGATGCGGCCCGGATTCCTGGACGTGGTGGGCGGGGACGTGGCGGCGTGGGTGCCGCAGAACATGCAGCCGGGCAACTCGAACAATCGCGGCAACCACTACCTGTCGGCGGTGGCGCGGCTGGCGCCGGGTGCGACGCTGGCGCAGGCGCGCGAGCAGATCGCGGCAGTGGAGGTGCGCTGGCTGGCGGAGTTCCCGGACGACTACGAAGACCGGCACGTGCGTTCCTACCCTTTGCACGAGGACATCGTCGGGGAAACGAACCGGATGCTGGTGGTGCTGATGGGGGCGGCGGGCCTGGTGCTGCTGATCGCGTGCGTGAACGTCGCGAACCTGGTGCTGGCGCGCAGCCTGGGGCGGACGAGGGAGATCGCGGTGCGGACGGCGCTGGGGGCCGCGCGCGCTCGGGTGGCGGGCCAGCAGCTGGTGGAGAGCCTGGTGGTGGCGGCGGCGGGAGGCGCGGTCGGCTCGATGGTGGCGTACTGGGGGGTGAAGCTGCTGCTGGCGGTTAGCCCGGAGTCGCTGGCTCGAGCGGAAGAAGTGGGATTCGATCCGCGGCTGCTGGCGTTCGCGTTCGCGGTCACGGCGGTCACGGGCATCGTGTTCGGCGCGGTCCCGGCGCTGAGAGCGGCGCGGGTGAACCCGGACGAGTCGTTGCGCGAGGGCACGCGTGGCAACACGGGAGGTGCGGGCCGGCAGAGAGTCCGGAACCTGCTGGTCACGTCGCAGGTGGCGCTGGCGCTGGTGCTGCTCGTGGGGGCGGGCATCCTGATCCGGAGCTTTTCGGCGCTCCGGCGCATCGATCTGGGGATCGACAGCGGTCCGGTGATGACGTTCGAGGTGCATCTCCCGGACTCGCGGTACGGCCAGCCGGACCAGCGGATCGGTTTTCACCGGCAGTACCTTGACCGGTTGCGCGCGCTGCCGGGCGTGGAGGCGGCGGGCGCATCGTCGTGGCTGCCGGCGAACGGCATGTACCACATGTGGGGATACGGCTACACGCGGCCGGACGGCGAGCGCGCATGGACGGGCGCGCAGATCCGGGTGGTGGAAGGCGACTATCTCGATGCCGTCGGGATCCGGCGGCTCGCCGGCCGTACGTTCGACAGCGGCGACCGGCTCGACACGGACGCGGTGGCGCTGATCAGCCAGGGCCTGGCTCGCGAAGTGTACGGCGAGCGGGACCCGATCGGCGAGCGATTCTCGACGGGCGGCGAGCTGTTCACGGTGGTGGGGGTCGTGAGCGACGTCGCCTGGGACAGTCGCGGCGCGGTCATGGGCAGCGTCTACCTCAGCCACGCGCAGTACGGCGATGACCGCAACTGGGCAATGACCTACACCCTGCGGACGTCCACGCCGCCCCTGAGCATCCTCGAGCGCGCGCGCCGCGAGCTGACCGCGCTGGACGGCTCGCTGGTCCTTTACCGGCCGCGCACGCTGGAAGCCGTGCTGGGCGGCCACCGCGCGCGCGACCGGTTCGCGCTCCTGCTCATGGCCGTCTTCGCGGGCATCGCGGTCAGCCTGGCGGCGGTCGGCGTTTACGGCGTGCTCTCGTACACGGTGAACCAGCGCGCGCAGGAGATCGGGATCCGCGTCGCGCTGGGGGCCCGCGCAGGGCAGGTCCGCGCCATCGTCGTGCGCCAGGCGTTGCGCGTCGCGGGCGCCGGGCTCGGCATCGGGTTGCTGGCGGCCTTCGCGCTGAGCGGGTTCCTGCGCGCGCTCGTGTTCGAGGTCAGCGTGCGCGATCCCGCGGTGTTCGCGGGCGTCGCGCTTCTGCTCGGGGCCGTCACCGTGGTGGCCGGCTACCTACCGGCCCGGCGGGCGAGCCGCGCGGACCCGCTGGAGGCGCTGCGCCGCAGCACGTAGCGGCGGGGCTCCAGCGGGTGCGGGCCGGAGATCAGACGTCGAAGAAGCGGACCATGTCCGTGGGAACCGGCACGGCGCCCAGCTGGCGGAGCATCGCAGCGATCTGGCCGCGGTGGTAGCTGGAGTGGTTGACGACGTGGCGGAGCAGCTGCCAGAGCGCGTGGGCGCGCGGCTCGCCTTTCAGGTTGCGGTAGCGGATGACCTCGTCGAGGCGGGCCTCATCCAGCCCCATGACGAAGGCCATCTGGGGATCGGCGATGGCGCGCCACCCGGTGCGCAACTCCTCGAGGCCGCGGTTCTCGAGAAACGCGGGCATGGCGGTAGGCGACTCGCCCAGCCAGCGCCGGAGCCAGACCCATTCCGCGGCGAGGATGTGCTGAAGGGTCTGACCCACGGAGACGTGGCTGGTGCCCAGGTCCCGCCCGAGCGCTTCCGGAGCGAGCTTCGCCACCGCGTTGAAGGTCTGTTCGTTCGCCCACAGGTTGTAGCGGAACGAGTCGCGGCATTCCGTCATCCGCATCGGTGCTTCCCTCGCGGTCGGGTGAATGGCGCGCTCACGGCCGGACGATTCGCGCCTTCACGATGAAGGGCACGTCCATTTCATCCAGCGTGACGCCGTAGAGAACGTCGTTCCTGAGGATCGGGGCCGGCGAACTCGACAGCGGGAAAGGCACGCGGACCGTTCCCAGGTATCGGCCGGCCGGGTCGAACACGTCGAACCGGCTGCCGGTCGAGTCCGGCGGCGTGGCGAGGCCGACCCAGAGATCGCCGTCATCGGCCAGGAAGAACGACGTCGCGAGCGGCTTCGTGTCCGGGAGCCGGGACCAGTCGACCTGTCCGCCCTGGCTGACGAACCAATCCAGGTCCTCGCGGGCCTGTTCCCGGTCCGCTTCCGTGACGGGAATGGGGTCGAAGGCCCGGGTGATGGTGCGGAGCGTGTCGCCCGCGGGATCGATTTCGAACAGACGGTACTGGTCGGTGATCAGGCACCAGATCGCGCCGGCCCGTGAGAGCACCCACTGGAGGCGGCCCTGGAAGGGGACGCCCGCGATCATGCGGCCGCCGCCCATGCTGTGCTCGAAGCGGTCGCGCTCGACCGGGTCGCGCGGCACGACGAGCGTGTCGGTGGGCGCGAAGGCGGCGTCGTAGCGGACCATGCCGATGCGGAACTCGCCGTCGGTGAACGGCACGGGCGCGTAGTAGCGGCCCTGCGCGTCGAAGCGCCCGGGCCAGGGGATGATGATGAACCCGCCCAGCGCGTGCCGGCCCTCGAGGTAGACGCCCGCCGAGTCGAACACGGACAGGCGGTTGTTCGACGGGTCCATCACCCACATGTGGCCGTCCGGTCCGGGCTCGACGCGCACGGCCTGCGCGAACTCGCCCGGGCCGCCGCCGCTCCGGCCGATCGTGCGGACGAACGCGCCCGCCGCGTCGAACACGCGCAGCTGCTGGCTCTGGCTCTCGAGGACCCAGATCCGGCCGGACGGATCGACCTCGAAGGAGACGATGCGGCCGAACACTTCCGGCCCATCGCCCTCGACGCTCCCGATCCGGAATTCCTCGACGACCTGCCACTCCCTTCCTTCCGGCCAGAGCGGGCGGGCCGTGTTGGTCACGACGACCTGCCCGGACGGGAGGGTGTCCACGGTCCCCGTCCAGCGGGGCGCGCCGCCCGCATCGGCGGAGGCGCAGGCGGCGGAGAACAGCGATGCGAAGGCAACGGCGATCGGCAACCGGCGCATGGGGCCCTTCCCTGGAGGCGGACACTCGGAGTCTCGAGCGTTGGATGGCTCAGCCCCGGTCCGGGTTGCCCCCGGCCGACGGCCGCGGCGCGAAGCCGTCGCCGGCACGGCCGAATGCGCCGGCGGCAAGGATCAGGCCCGGTGGAGCTCCGATCGCGAGCCGGCGATGTCAACGGCGGGCGGCAGGTCCGGCGGGACCAGCCCGATGTGCACGCCGGCGCCGCCCCGGGTGCCGAGCGCGTCGGCGAGGCGGGCGTGGCTGCGGAGCGAGGCGCGGACGTCCTCGGCCCGCAGCGGGCTGGCGTAGAGGAAGCCCTGGCCGAGCGTGCAGCCGAGCGACTGCAGCATGGTCTGCTGGTCGTGGTACTCGATGCCCTCGGCCACGGTCTTCAGGCGCAGGGTCTCGCTGAGCATGATGATGGTGCGGGCCAGCGCCGCGTCGTTGGCGCTGATCGCGACCGACTTGACGAACGCCTTGTCGATCTTGATCACGTCGACCGGGAAGCGTTGCAGGTACGCCAGCGACGAGTAGCCGGTGCCGAAGTCATCAATGGCGAGACGGACGCCCAGGCTCTTCATCTGGCGCAGGCGCTCGAGATTGAGCGCGCTGTCGCGCATGATCACGCTCTCGGTGATCTCGAGCACCAGGCGCTGGGGGTCGAGGCCGGATTCGGCGAGCGCCGCCGTCAGGTCGTGGATGAACGCCGCGTGCTCGAGCTGGTGGCTCGACACGTTGACGTTCACCGTGATCGGGATGGCGGGCAGCATCCGCTCCCAGCGGGCGGCCTCGCGGCAGGCCTCGTGCAGCACCCAGCGGCCGAGCGGCAGGATCACGCCGCAGTCCTCCGCCACCGACACGAACATCGCGGGCGGGACCAGGCCGCGCTTCTCGTTCTGCCAGCGCACCAGCGCCTCGTAGCCGGTGATCGACTGGGTGGCCAGCTCCACTATGGGCTGGAACTCGAGCACGAACTCGTCCTTGCGCAGGGCGGCCCGCAGGTCCGCCTCCAGCTCGGCGCGGTCCACCAGCGCGGCGTGCATGGCGGGCGCGTAGACCTGGTAGCGCCCGCGACCGGTGGCCTTGGCGGCGTACATGGCGACGTCGGCATTGCGCAGCAGCTCGTCCGCGCTCTCGCCGTCGCAGCCCCAGGCAAGACCCACGCTCGCGCCCACGTGCACCGCCCGGTCATCGAGGCTGAACGGCTTGCGCAGGGTGGCGATGATCCGTTCGGCGACGATCACGGCCTCCTCGCCCTGGCGCACGTCGAGCAGGATCGCGAACTCGTCGCCGCCCAGCCGGGCAACCGTGTCGCAGCCGCGGGTCGCGTGCAGCAGGCGGGCCGCGACTTCGACCAGCAGCCCGTCGCCCGTGCTGTGTCCGAAGGTGTCGTTCACCGCCTTGAAGTTGTCGAGGTCCACGAACAGCACGGCGATCGAGTCGGGACCCGGTTCGGGGCCGCGGATCGCGTGCTCGACCCGCTCCCGGAACAGGCCTCGATTGGCCAGCTTGGTCAGCGCGTCCCGGAACGCCAGCAGCGCCAGCTCCTCGTTGCGCACCTCCAGCTCGTCGTGCGCCCGCTGGAGCCGGTTCGCCATCGTGTTCATCCGCTCCGCGACCTCGCCCAGCTCATCGAAGTTCTCGACCCGGACCCGGTGCGTCAGCTCGGCCGCGCCGAACATCTCGGCGCCCGTCTTCAGGGCGCCGATGGCGTGCAGCAGGTCGCGCGAGAGCGACCAGGCCATGACCGCGAACACCACCGCCGACGCGAGCAGGATCGACCAGATCAGCCGGTACCAGGTGCGGTCCGCGCCCTCGAAGGCCGAGCTGGCCAGCTGCACGCGCGAATGCTGCGCCCGGATCACGGCCGGCAGGTCGCGGCCGAGCACTTCCTGCGCGAGCGGCTCGGCGTACAGCACCACCTCGGTGAGCGCGGCCTCGGGGTTCTGCCGCAGGTTCAGGTAGAAGGTCCGCCACGACGCCGCCAGCGAATCGGCGCGGGCCGCGAGCCGGACGAGGGCGGGATCGTCACGGCCGGACAGTGCCTTGAGCAGGCTGTCGCGGGCCGCGTCGATGGCGTGCAGGATCTGGCGCTCCTCGTCTTCCGGGATGTCGGCGCCCGCCACGCCCAGCAGGTCGCTCACCATGCGCACCTGCTTGAACTGGTCGTCGAGGGCGGTCTTCGCCTCGTTCAGCGCGCTGTGCCGTTCGATGGCTCGCCGCAGGTCGAGGAACACCCGCTCGCGCTGGCGGCCGCCCCACGAGAAGGAGGCGAAGTTCACCGCGATGAGCGCGACGAGAAGCGCCGCCGCCAGCCCGAACCGGGCCCGGAGGCTGCGCGGCCGCAGCCCGAACGGCCCGTTCCCCGACCGGCTCACTGCCTGCCGGCCCTGAGCGGGTAGTCGCCGGCCCCGGGAAAGCGCCGGTCGATGCTCAGCACCTTGACCGTGCCGTCCACGGCCTCGAGCGGGATCACCGCGATGGCGCCGGGGACGGTCGCCGTCATCCGCCGGGCCATGGCCGTGGACGACACGATCTTGGGCCCCGTCGCCACCTCATCCCGGAACGTCCTGGCGATCCAGTAGCGCTTGTACTCACTCTCGCTCATCCGGTAGACGTGCTCGAGCACGACGTCGCCGCCGACCGTACCGGCGGGCTGGACGAACAGGACCACGCGCCGTCCGCCGGGCCAGAACTGCTGCTGGCCGAGGAACACGCGCCGCAGGTCTTCGAGCGTCAGGTCGTCTTCGGTGGAGGAGGGGTGCACGATCACGGCGTAAAGTCCGTCGGCGCCGGGGGCTGGCGTCTGTCCGCCCAGCGGCCGCGACGAAGTCAGGAGGGCGAATGCAAGGAGTGTACCCAGGGTCCGTGACACTCGGCGGCGGCGGATCAGGACGATGCGCCCGGGGTCAACGGCCGCCACCACGCGTCTCCGGCGCGGAACGCATGTCGTGATGGTCTTCCGCCAGCGGCGGGTCGCCGCTGCCCGGGACGGTGAAGCGGTCCGACAGCGAGGATGACACGTGCCCGACGATCTGGCCCGTGCGGAAGCCCTCCACTCCGGCCTGCCGCGTCTCGATGCAGTTGAAGTCGGCGAACCCTCGCGCCTGGAACGACACGCCCTGGGCGATGGCGTCCGTGATGCCGCCCGCGAGCAGCGCGGCGGTGACGAAGAGCAGTCGTCGCATCAGGTTGCGGCTCGGCCCCCGGGGGTGACGGTGCGCGCCGGAGTGGCGCACCTCTCCTGCTGAATCTCGGCCGATCCGCACCCTCTCTTGAGGGCCTCGGCGGGCGGCGGCCCCGGCCCGGGCACGGTGCCAAGTAATTCCAGGACGGTGATTTGCGACGACGTCCCCGGTCCGGCTCAGGACGCTGCGAGCCCGCGGCCGGCGGGCCGCCGGGCGAACTCCGGCGGGCGCGCGGCGAACTCCGGAAGGCCGCGAAGGTACACGTAGGGATTCCGCAGCCGGCGCGCTCCCGGCGCCCGGCCTTCGCTACCCACGTTGGCACCTCGAGGGAAATCGGACATGACACGCATTGCATTCCGCCTGCTGGCGGCCCTGCCCTTCCTGCCGGCGCTCGCGGCGCCGGTGCTCGCGCAGGAGGTGGAGCGCTCGGAGCAACTGGCATTCCGCGTGGTCACGGTGGTGGAGGGGCTCCAGAATCCGTGGTCGATGGCGTTCCTGCCGGGCGGCGATATGCTCATCACGGAGCGGCCCGGCCGGTTGCGCGTGGTGCGTGGGGGCATGCTGCAGCCGGAGCCGGTGGCGGGGGTGCCGGCGGTGCGGGCGCGCGGGCAGGGCGGCCTCCTCGACGTCGCACTGCACCCGCAGTTCGAATCCAACCGTCTGGTCTACCTCAGCTTCTCGAAGCCGAACGCGGACGGCAGCGAAGGCACCACGGCGGTGGTGCGCGGGAAGTTCGACGGCACGCGCCTCACGGACGTGCAGGAGATCTTCGAGGCGGCGGCGTGGAGCCGCGGAGGCAACCACTTCGGTTCGCGGCTCGCCTTCGACGCGCAGGGCTACCTCTTCATCACGGTGGGTGACCGTGCGGTGAACCCGGATCCGGCGACGCGGGAACGGCACCCGGCGCAGCTCCTCTCGAACCATCAGGGCAAGGTCATCCGCCTGCACGATGACGGCCGCGTCCCGCAGGACAACCCGTTCGTCGGCCGCGAGGGCGCGCGTCCCGAGATCTGGAGCTACGGCCACCGCAACTTGCAGGGGCTGGCTTTCAACCCGGCCACGGGCGACCTCTGGCAGAACGAGCACGGCCCGCAGGGCGGCGACGAGCTGAACCTCGTGCGCCCCGGCCGCAACTACGGCTGGCCCGTCATCGGCTTCGGCCTCCAGTACGGCGGCAGCGTGATCCACGAGGGCACCAGCCGCGCCGGCATGGAGCAACCCGCGCACTACTGGGTGCCGTCCATTGCGACGTCCGGGCTGATGATCTACACCGGCGACAAGTTCCCCGCGTGGCGCGGCAACGTGTTCGTGGGCGGTCTCGCGGGCCAGCAGCTGGCCCGCCTGACGCTCGAGGGGACGCGGGTCACGGGCGAGGAGACGCTGCTCAGGGGAAGGGGCCGGGTGCGCGACATCAAGCAGGGCCCCGATGGCTTCATCTACATCGCGCTCGAGAACCAGCGCGGCGGGCTCACGCCCATCGTGCGCCTCGAGCCTGCCGCCCGCTGAGCCGGGCGATCCGCGTGGACATCGTGCGGAGCCGCGCCGTCACGTTGCGGACCCGCGGGCTCGCGTGGCTCGCGCTTGCTTCGGCGGCCGGGCTCGGCGCGTGCGCCGGACCCGGCCCGGATTCCGCGGCCGCGACGATCGCGATCACCCACGCTACCGTGATCGACGGGCGGAGCCCCGAGCCGCGCGCGGACCGGACTGTGCTGGTCCGCGGAGAGCGCATCGTGGCGGAGGGCCCGGCTGATTCGGTCCGGGCGCCGCGCGGCGCGACGGTGGTCGAGGGACGCGGCCGTTTCCTCATCCCGGGCCTCTGGGACATGCACGTCCACACCGTGGTCCCGGGTGGAGCGGAGGTGCTGCCGCTCTACCTCGCGAACGGCGTCACGGGCGTGCGCGACATGGCGGGCGAACTGGGGACGCTGCGCGCGTGGCAGAGCGAGATCGCGGCCGGGACCCGCGTCGGCCCGCGCACGGTGGTCTCCGGTCCCTACCTCGAGGGCGGCGACGTCCCCATACCGCACCTGCTCGTGAGCACGCCGGCCGATGCGCAGGCCGCTGTCGACTCGCTCGTGACGCTCGGCGTGGACTTCGTGAAGGTGCACAGCCAGCTGGACCGCGAACGGTACTTCGCGATCGCGCGAGCGGCCCGGGCGCGCGGCGTCACGTTCGCCGGCCACGTGCCGCGCTCCGTGCTGCCGGCCGAGGCCTCGGATTCCGGCCAGCGCAGCATCGAGCACCTGCTCACCATCCCGAACGTGTGCACGCCAGCCGAGTCCGCGGCTCTGGCTCCGCGTTTTCCCGTACAGGCCGCGCTCGGCCGCTGCACGGCCGAGGACCTTGCGCCGCTCTTCGCGCGCTTCGTCCGGAACGGAACACGCGTGGTCCCTACGCTCGTCGCGCAGCTCGAAGTGGCCTCGTGGCCGAAGCGCGAGCTGCCCGGTGATTCCCTCGCGCACCACCTGCCGGACACGCTCCGCGCTTTCGTCGCAGGCATCTTCCCCATGCCGGACAGCATCCCGGCGGACGCGGACGCCGTCGGCCGCGCGCTCTTCCGCAAGCGCGTCGAGGTCACCGGCGCCCTGCACCGGGCCGGCGTGCCCATCATGGCCGGAACGGACGCACCCCTGCGCAACAGTCCGCCCGGCTTCGGGCTGCACGACGAGCTTGCGTGGTTCGTGGAAGCGGGGCTCTCTCCCTGGGAGGCGATCCGGTCGGCGACGCTGGAGCCCGCACGCTTCCTGGGCGCGCAGGATTCGCTCGGCACCGTCGAGCCGGGCAGGCTTGCAGACCTCGTGCTGCTGGAAGCCAATCCGCTCGAGGACATCCGCAATACCCGGCGAGTCGTGGCGGTGCTGGCGAACGGCCGGTTGTTTCAGGTGACGCGGGACGGGGGAAGGATCCAGCTCGCGCCGGCTGGACCGCAGGACTGAAGCGCACGGCGCCGGCCGCGACGCCCGGCCTGTCCGCCTCTATTGCCGGCCCCCGCGGGCGCGAGGATGCGGCTACCGGCAGACGGCAAAGGGGGCGCACCGGAGAACCGGTGCGCCCCCGCCTCACAACTCCGCGTCGCGCGGATCAGCTCCCCGGTGTAGTGAAATTCGGGTTGTTGTCGTACTCGTTGCGCGGCACCGGCCAGCAGGTCTCGCCTTTCACGACCCCCAGCTCGGGCTTGTAGTACGTGCCCGTGCCCGCCGGAATGATGTAGGACAGATACTGGGGGATGCGGCGGAAGTCCGCCAACCTCTTGCCCTCCAGCCAGAAGTCCCGGGTCTTCTGCTCCATCAGCTCCGTCATGAGCGC
>Ga0326597_10013680_pt1 | contig 10656 bp, 11 predicted proteins | sample RVTome_12_FD_203789 | JGI IMG/M metagenome (GOLD analysis project Ga0326597, IMG submission 203789) | Soil microbial communities from uranium-contaminated site in the Upper Colorado River Basin, Wyoming, United States - RVT100D185 | ecosystem: Environmental > Terrestrial > Soil > Contaminated >... | reverse complement strand
CCGTGTATGTAGCCTAGCTGCTTCAACCTGGCTCGCAGTTCCTCTAGCTTTACTTCTGCGGGCGACTTTTCCTCAGGATCCAAAGGTCCCTGAGCCTCCAGATCTTTCATTTCCTGTAGCACCGCTGCGCGGCGCGCTTGTTCGTTGGCAAGTCGCTCTGTCTTGGCATGGAGTTGCTCTTGCATTGTTTCCAGGAATCTCAGATCCGTAGCCAAACGCGTGGGCAGATCGCTTGCACGTTGTTGATACTTTTGGACCTGTTGATTTTGCTGATCCAATCTTCGTTTGACTTCTTCCGCTTCTGCTTCTAGAAAGTCAGCTGCCCATGTTGCACTCTGCTCGCTTACGGCGGAGGTTCTTTGAACGAGGATGTCTCCCAGCCGATTGGATACATCCATTGCCTGTTCCCTCGTATTCCCTTCAAAGCCAATCGAAAAAGCGTCCGCTGCCTCAACTTGTATGGCGATATGTGATTTCATGTCCTCCATCTGGTGCTGCCGCTTCTCTTCTACCGTCATTTCCTTAAACCGATAGAATGGGAGAGCTTGTACTGTGGCCTTCAACAGAATTCTGGCCCTAGCCTGAATGTCTTGCAGAATGGTTACTGGGGGCTTTTCCTCGTAGAGATGAAACTCTTCGATCAGATCTCCCAGCACCGTGGGATTCAACAAGTGTTCCCGAATGAGCCATAACTTCTCCTGGACATTGACCGGGGCGATGGGGGCGTCCCCTTTCACGTAGTTTGGAACAGAGGGCTGGGCTGTCAGCAGCGTCTCCGACCGAAAGCGGTTAGCTTGAGCAGCGGCGTAGACGGCAAACGCGGCGGTTACCAATAGTGTTGCAAGCAACAAACTCAGCCTGCGTCTTTTGAGCACTTCCAAGATCGAGACCATGGACACTTCCTTGGGCGTTCCCTGTACCTGCATGGCTAGTCTCTCCACCTTTCCGAACCAGGATTGCGCACTTGGGCTGAGCCTGGCCAAGGGGCATCCGGCCACTCTCCTGTCTGATCTGGCAGGGTCTGCCATTCAGGAGGTCGCGACAAAGCAATCGAAATCCCAGCGAAATAGCGCCTCCGTGCCAAAGAAGTCAGCAGAAATTCACTGAAACTTTGGTTGTGGATCTCTGCGCCGACAAACGGATAGATTCGTTCGCTTACCCGGTAGGACACACGGACTCGCCCGGATACACTCTCGATATCGGCGATCTGAATCCCGGAATTGCTCTTTCCTACCTGGGCTTTGAGCTCCATCCCCCACCGATTTCCCAGCCTTCCTTCCAGGTTGACCATCGCCATTTGATAGAAGTTATCGGGTACAACGCCTCTCGCCAGACCCGAAGCCGCCGCAGTTGGGCTGAGACCGCTGAACAGGGCCAGTTCGCGGCTGTACCCCGTCGCAAATACGAAGGAAGGCCAGCGCTTTTCGAAGCGTGCAGCAACCCGGTACGTGGTCGAACTGCTGACCAACGCTCCCGCGGACAGTTCGAGTGATATTCCGTAAGGCTCAAATCCATACTGATACGCAGCGCTCAACCCATTTGTGGACTGAGAGCCTGCAGCTCGCCCGAAAGGAAAATGCAGGCCGCGTTTCAAGTCTTGGATGACAAAATAGGAATAGCTCCCTGAAACTTGGTGCTGGCGGTTGAGCATGTGCGAGAGGGTGACCATGGCCGCGGTTCCCATTTGCTCAAAACGGCCTGTAAACAAATCCGTCTCCCGGACTTCCGGCAACAGGAGCTTCGAGATTGTATTTAGAAACGTGGGGCTTAATCTTGTTTGCGGACTCAGGTCATAATCCACGGCGAAGCTGAATGAGTTCGACCCGAATTGGCTGCGCGGCAAGAGCAAGATGCTGTCCGACAACATCCGAGTCGGATCTTCGGTTTGGAGAAACGAATCCTGAGCGTCGAGTCTGAGTCGCGGTGTTATTCGGTGAGTCAAGCGAAAACGGGCCGCATGGTCCAAGGTATTTAGGTCGCTGTGCCGCTTGAACAGTTGAAGCTCGGGCTTGTACCCCAGGAAAAAGTCGGTCCGGGGGGCAGCGCTTCGGAAAGCGAACTCCGGAGCGCTGAGCAGCAGCGCGTCATCATCGAAACGGCGTTGTCCCACCTGCAACTCATCTTCTCTTGCAGCGCTTACGGCTAGTGGCGAACTAAAATAGAAACCCGTTTGTGCGGGAGCTTCCTGCAGGGTCTCGGTTCCTTGAACTGCAGGCTCTTGCGACAGAGCCTCCCGGGTCGAAGGTTCCTGAGCCGCAGCCGCCATAACTAGGAGGAATAGGATCCCGAGGATTGGACGTATGCCCGTCATCTGCTTCTCCCTTCTCTTGCTCGGAGGATCGCTGCCTGGGACACCTTTGGCAGACTTACCCTTGAGCTCTCTCCCTTTTGCCGAGCCATAGAGAAACCAATGGGCGGTTTTCGGGGCTTCCGAACGGCTCGCCTTGATCTGACGAGCCGGCTGTTGTACGACGGTTCTTTTGTGCCGGATGCACTTGTGCTTGTGGCACGAATCAAATCCATCAGTTGTTCGATTCGAGTCTCGGGCGAGACATACACTGAGGCGCCTGCCTGCAGGAGTTGCGTAGCGGATTTCAGTCGCCCGGAAATATTGAGCACCAAGATTCCAATCCCCTCATAACTCTTTCGCATGCGCCGGATCGCCTCCAAGGTGCTTCCATCCGTCAACACGGCATCCAACAAGACAATCTGAGGTCGCAGACGTTCGGCCTTGTCTACAACTTCCTCGAGATTGCCCGCTTCCCCCACAATCTGTACGCATGGATCCTGTCGGAGAATTGCGCCTATCCCTTCACGAAACATGATGTTTTTGCTCGCAATCAACATTCTGATCCTTCGGCTTGTCACGCCAATTTCTCGCTAACTTCTGCTCACGGCTATTCCACATACACGGTATCAAAGGGCTGCAAATAGACCGGGGCGCGTTCTCTGTCCAGGTTCTTAAGATCGACCTGAAACCGTTGCTGGTTGGTGGAGTTGTTCCGGATGATGGTCACCCTGTCTCGTTTGGCGTAGTGTGTGAACCCCCCCGCCAATGCAATCGCGTCGAGAATGGTTAGCTTTTGCTTGATCTTGTAAACATCCGGCTTATTGACCTTTCCAAGTACTGAGATCTTGGGGAAGTTGATTTCCTTGACAATCACAGTGACGACTGGTTCGGTGAGGTACTTGCGGAGTCGTGTTCGAATCTCTTCTTCCAATTGTGGCGCAGTCTTGTCTTGTGCTTCCAGTTCCCCGACCAGAGGCAGCGAAAACTTGCCGTCCGGCCGAACGATCGCAGTAGTCGAAAGATCAGGCTCCTTCCAGACCCACACCTCCACCACGTCCTCCGGGCCCAGAGAATATTCCCCGTCACCGAAAAAAGGCGTCTTGGGGCGCTGTCCTTCTGCTGCGGAGGACAAGCTCATCAAGATCACAAGCACAACGAGAAACCTTTGCCAATTCATGCGTCCCCCCCTTACTCTTCACAATCCAAATGAAGGCACGACGTGTACCAAAGATCGGAAGATTGGATTTGCGAGAGGTAAATGCTGTAGCTGGAACGGGTTAGAGTTTAGGCCGGAAGGAGAGAGAGCAGAATTGTGCCCGGCTAAAGAGTGGAACATAGAGGATTTCGGGTGGAATGCGACTACCATTGAAATTTGCCGAACCACGAACTCAGCTTTCCACTGCAAGAAAACAACAGATAAGCCCTCAAACATCTTTCCTGGGAAGATGAAATGCATCCTCCTGAGCCGGACCCGCAAGATCGTCTCGATACCGCCTGGTTTTAGAGTGAAACCGTTATCTGGAACTTGCGCCCATGCGTGCGAGTTCTTGAAGTTGACGTCTGGAGTCAACCGCAAGAATCACAAACTCCACACCCATGCCGATATCAGGCTCTACCCGTCGCACGATGGCCTCTTCTACATCAATATCCGCCCTAGACCCCTCTAGTTGCATGCGCAGCTGAATCTTTCGTTCCAATGGCAGCGGATGATGATCCTCGATGAAAGCGCCAATGACGGACAAGTCGCGAACTGCAGCTTGCGACCCGGCGTAATGAGCTATGACGGGAGATGTCGGGACGACACGCTTGCGTGAGCGTCGGTAAAATTGGGCAGTGTCAATGAGGTGATGACTCGTAATTGAAAGAGCAACTCCAAAACGGGTCTGGAATTGCTCGCTGCGCAGAACTCGGCCTCGACAATGGAACATCACCGGCTCGCGGCCGGCCAGTTCTGCCGGGAACAACAGGTCAAATGATACTTCTAACCCGACAGACAAAGGGTATTCACAGTAGCTGTACACGCCAATCCCGGATATATCGCGTGTCATGCCACGGGCGCGGAGGAGTTCACCGCTGGAGGTTAGCCATTCAAATCGGATTGGGCTTAGCGTGCGTACCCTCTGGCTAAGACGTTGTTCAATCCACAATGGAGAAGGCAAGCTCATTTATCCAACAGTCTTTTTCTCGAGGCCTACGGCAAACGAGCATTTCTTGCCGGTCCTCTTGGTAATTCGTATCTCCCGAACCCATGCACGCACGTGTAGAAAGGCACTTGCCTTGCCAAAGGTGCTGCCTGTTTTGCGGAGACGAGGAAGACAGTCCTTCCTCAATGGCTATGTATTTGAGCCTCTAGTGGTTCGTGAGCTTTATGATCGTATATGGAGGAAGCGACAACAACCCCCGACTGACTCTCGTGATTTCTGGGTGAGAATCACCCTGCCAGTCCCGTCGGAATTCTGGTTCCAATCCTATCTGGTGGGTAACCGTGGCGTGACAGGTCGAAAGAACGTCTTGTGCAGGAAATAACTACTCAACGTGAAATTAGCTTCTCAATCATGGAAACCAGCTCATTGAGTTCAACCGGCTTGCAAAGGTGGGCATCGTATCCAGCATTGAGGGCCTTCTCAACGTCTTTACTCCTGCCCAAACCGGTCAACGCAATGGCAGGAATAGCAGCCAGCTCAGGTGTACGGCGAACGTGCTTGATTAGTTCGTACCCGTCAAATCGGGGCATCTTAATATCTGAAACAATTATGTCCGGCAGCTCCCGGTTTGCGATTTCCAGCCCACGCTCTCCATCCGTGGCCATCATCACGGAATACCCCAAATCTTCTAGTTCGATCCGGAGCAAATTGAGAACATCTGTTGAATCCTCCACAAACAGAATCCGCACGGGCTTGACGGCGGCAGGAACAAGGTGTTTCGCCGAATCAGCCTGCTTCTCACTCGCCTGGAGTTGCGCCAGCGGCAATCTCAAACGGAAGGTGCTTCCACGACCCTGTCCCAGACTCTCGGCCCAGATACGGCCACCGTGCATCTGAACGATCTCACGCGCGATCGCCAGACCCAGTCCCAGACCCGAGTTGGAAGCAAACCAGTTCTTCGTTCCTTGGCCGAAGGGTTGAAAGATTTGCTCCATGAATTCTGGTTCGATCCCAATGCCCGTATCTTTCACTGCAATTTCGCCTTCATTGCCAATTCTGTCTATGCCGATAGAAACCTCCCCTCCGCTCTCTGTGTATCGGATCGCATTGGTCAACAAATTCAGCAGCACCTGCTCCAGTCGTGTTCTGTCGCCGGAAACAACGAGGCTGGGGGCCGCAAGCTGCATAACGACCTTAAGCCCCTTGTCATAAGCGGACTGACGTGTTGCCTCCATCGCTGCACTTGCGGCCTGATTGAGATCGACAATCCCTCTCTGCAGTTGGAACTTGCCTTCGGAAATTCTGGCGACATCCAGACAATCCTCCACCAGTCGTGCAATGGTTTGGGCGTTATGCTCCAAAGCGCAGACTCCGTCCCCCAGAACGCGGTCCTGCGTGATGCGGGGCTGCCTGTTCAAAACGCGGGCCCACCCTAGAATGGCCATCAGGGGGGTTCTCAGCTCATGGCTGAGAACAGCCACAAATTCTTCTTTCGCTTGACTGGCTCGTTCCGCCTTATCCCGCTCGATCACAACTTGCTGGTATAGTCTCGCGTTTTCAAGAACCAGAGCGCAGCGCCGGGCAAAGACGTCGGCAAGAGCTATATCGTCGGGAGAGTACTGGCGATTCGGATCGGCAGTTGCAAGCGTAATCATACCCAGCAGGCGCCCCGCTGTGAGAAGAGGCACCATCAAAGCCGTCTTGAGGTGCATCCCACGCAATGCTTGGAGCTCTTTGTCCCCGCAGGCAAAGTTTTTCAACCACGGATCGGAAATCACCGCCACTTCTGGTTTCCCTCGGCGCAAAACTTCCGCTACAGCGCGCGGCAACTCTCTCTGAGCCGAACGAGATTGCAGCTTCTGGATGCAGTCCTGATTCCCCTGGTCCTTATGGGCCACAGCAAACTGCTGAATCGCCATGGAATCATCTGTCAAATGAACAAGACAACAATCCGCCAGATGCGACACGGCAATGCGGGCGATACTGGTCGGGATGGTTTCGGAGTCGAGCGAACCCGTCAAAATCGCACTTGCCTCAGCAAGAAAGGCGATCCGCTGTGCCGCCGCCATCTCTGCGCGAGCGAGATGCTCACGCATGGCGAGTTGGGCTCTTTCCTCTTCCAACCTCTTACTTTCCGTCATGTCCCGCAGCAGGCACCGCAGGCCAACCAGCCTGCCTTGAGGATCTCTAGCCACTGCCACCGTCAGCGAGCCAGGAATGGATCTGTTCTCTCGATGCTGAATGGCGATCGGCCAAAACTCCAGCTTTTCTAGTTCTCCTTCTCGCAACCGCGCCAGCTGGGTGCGAAAAGATTCTTGCTCTTCCTCCCCCATAAACATGAGCAACGGCTGGTTCACCAGAAGTTCTTGAGGAACCTGCAATAGGCCGGCTGCAGGATTGTTGGCTTCCAGGATTACGCCTTCCACGTCCGTGACTAGGTAGGCGTCGGGAGCAAAGTCGAACAGTTCCTGGTAGCGCTGGCGCTCCGTTTCCAAGGAATGGCGCGCCGTCGCTAGTTCCTGGTTCTGACGATGCAGTACTAGTTGGGCGGCCTGAATCTGGTCTAGATTGTTCCGCAGCGAGGCGTTTGCTTCGCGATAGCCGCGCAGCACCATTTCGAAAGGCGACAGACTTTCAGCGAAGAAAGCTGCGGCACGCTCGGTTACCTTTACAGCCTGTTCAGGGGGAATCGGATCGGCGAAGATGGTCGTGAGTGACTTGTTATGGATAGACACCAATTCCAGGACGCCCACTTCATCGGTGATGGCTTTCCGGCCCAGTTCGTAGGCGAAATGCAACGCGGCTTCCTCGCCGCGTGCCAGGTAGTCCCCGAGCGCTGCCGCATACTGCTCCGTCAATTGATCCAGGGTGCCGTTCATGAACCGTCCCCCAGATATCGGGCTACCAGTACCAGTGCGTCATCCGTACCCTTGGTGTACTGATTGCTAATGGTGTCGGCGAGATGTTGCAGCGGGGCATTGACGTTCAAACCGTTGTCAAATCCGCTGCGAATGCCATCCGTGGCAAATATCAAGATGTCTCCGGTCGAAACCGGCATGGCCACAGCTTGCAGCGGTGGGAGTCGAAAACCGACCACCCCACCTCGCATCACAATGTGTTCACGCGCTGGACTCGCCTGCTCATTCGTTCGCAGCAAGACGCCCTCCACATTGCCGACGCTGAGCCAGGTTACCGTGTGGTCCTGCCGATTGAACGAGGCCAGGCTCATCACCGCGCCCCGCGTCGCTTCCATTTGTTCGTGGCAGCGCCGAACCAACGCGATAACCGACTCCTCGGGGTAATTCTCCAGTGTGGCCACGGCAACTCGGGAGGCCTCCGCAGCCTCGGCTCCATGGCCTAGGCCATCTATCACTGCAATCAAAGTTCCTGCGGGCGTGGGAACTACTGCATGCCGATCCCCAGACTCCGCCTCCCCCGGAAGCGTTACCGTAGCGGTGGCATACTCGACCAGCCGCAACGTCTCTGGGCTTTTTCGGTCCACGTTATCGACTCCACTTCTTCATGGTCACGGTGGTCCCGCGCCCAACCTCGGAAACAATCTCAAATTCATCCATGAGCCGCCGTGACCCCGGCAAACCCAGCCCCAAACCTTTTCCCGTGGAATACGCGTCTTGCATGGCCAGAGAAATGTCCGGTATTCCGGGCCCATTGTCACGTGCCACGACGACGAGGCCGGGATGTGGAACGTCGTTGACAACCCGGAGAACGATTTCTCCCGACGTAGCATGCTCGACGATGTTGCGCGCCACTTCAGAAATCGCCGTCGAGATAACAGTAAGGTCGCTGCCATTGAAACCCGTCTCCTGCGCCAGCGCTCGCCCCTGTTGACGGGCTGTCACAATGTCAGAGTCCGTGTTGATGGAAATGTGGATTTCAGCTTTGGCCGTCATGGCTGCCACCCTGCTTGGTCCGGAGCTCCAACAGTGCTAGGCCTTCTTCCAAATCGAGCGACGTCTCCACATCACCCAGCGTCAAGCCCAACTGTACCATCGCAAAGGCTACCTCGGGCTGAATGCCGACGATCACCGTCTCCGCTCCACGCATGTGTGCAATTTGGGCAATTGCACGCAGGGTTCGAACGGCAAACGAATCCATCACATCCAGAACGGTGACATCCACAATGACGCCCCGGGAACGGAACCTGCCCACTTGGGCAGCCAAGTCGTCCCGGAGCTGGAGCAACTCATAGTCCGAGAGGGCGGACTGAATGGAGGCAATTAAGTAACTGCCCTGTTTGAGGATTGGGACACGCATCGCTTATTTCGCAGCCAATGGTTCCGTGGGTTGCATCACCATAGTGACCCTGTAACCCAGCAGCCGCTCGGCCTCCTCAATGCCGCCTTGCAAGTCGCCGATGGTTTTCATCTTCGTCAGATCGACTCCAATGGTAACCAGAGTCTGGGCGATCTCGGAAGACAAGCCGGTGACAATGACCGTGGCACCCATCAGACGGGAGGCATCCACCGTTTGGACCAGGTGGTTGGCGACCGTCGCGTCCACGGCCGGCACGCCCGTGATATCAATCACAACCACTTTCGCGCGGTTGGCACGGATTCCGCGGAGAAGTTGTTCCGTCAATTGGCGGGCTCGTTGCGGATCAATCACACCGATAATCGGCAAGATGAGCAGCCGCTCGCGGACCTGCAACACAGGCGTGGAGAGCTCCCGGATGGCCTCCTGTTGCTGCCGGATGATGCGTTCGCGTTCTTGCACGAACCCGACGGCCACGGTGTTCGCGATCCGGTTGGCAGCCGGCTCATACGCATCCAACACTCGGTTCAGTAGCGATAAGTCCGTCTGGTACTTCTTAAACAAGGAGCGGGCCAGCACGTCGCGGAGCAACAGCACGATGCCCACCACCTCCCGCGTTTCAACCCCCCGCGGGATGATGCGTTCTGACAGGTCTCGCGCGTAGGCTTCCAACGCTTCGACGCTCCCCGTCTCCAACACAGCCACGTAGCTGTCATACACGGCGGTGGCTTCGTTGAAGATTTCCTCTTTAGTCATCGCCGTCAGCAACTTGGCTTCTGTGGTGCGCCGCACCCACTCCTCTCGCAATTGGCTGCGGTTCTGCCTCAAGTGGGAAACCAACTCCCTGAGCAACACTGCAGTGGCTTCTGGGATTGGAAGACCAGGAAGGGGCATGAAAGATTCACCAGGCCCCGGTCTCAGATTTCGGGTTCGTTTGTCCCTCTTTGTACCGTCCGCCATAACGCTCGTTACTCCTCTGGATTGATATTCGTGGCTATTGCAGCCGTCTTCGACTTTCCGAAAATATCCACGGCCAACCTGCTGCTGTTGATTCTGGCCTGCAAGAAGGGCACCCCAAACGGCCTACTCCCACTTTTACCGTCTGCTGTAGGACATTCAAGGATATCCTTGCCTCTGACGAGATGCTACATATTTTTCCCGGCCAGGAAGGACGGAATCCCGTCACGGAGGCTTGCTACCTGATTTGCATTCTCCCTCGCTGAAAACGCTTGCATGGGCATCATGGGAAACACTGCCGGGCGATCGTCCCGTTTTCGAAAAGCACGCAACCGTCTGACAAAAAGTGTCCATCGCGCGCAGAGAGCGACTCGGTGGGCACCTCTTGAGAAGCTACTCTGCCAAGCCCAAGGGATTCGCTTGCCACATTCTATGCAACGACGATACTCTCCGTCTTCGTCCCGCCGGGGTGTTGTCTGGCTTCGGTGGTAGCACCAGTGGTCCATGGCTGATCCTCCTGCCCCAGTTCATCTTTTCTGTTCAGGGCATCTCTTCGCCTCAGTGTGAAACCGTGTTGGTGTGCAAGCGTCGCGCCTCATGGGAGACCACGGCATGTTCCAAGATCGGAAGGACATGGCGCTCCAGGTAGGGCGCAGTCAGCAAGTCAAAACCGCCCGCCTCGATCACCTGCAGCCATTCCCGTTCACCTGCCGTTCGGCTGAAGATGATCACCGGCAAATCGGGGTACCCTTGCAGTATTTGTTTCAATGTGTGGTTCCAGGTGCTTTGGTGAAAAGTCCATCCGCAAAACAGAGCGTCGTATGTGCCTTTTTCCAACTCTGTTTGCAACTCACCGAAATCACGGACTGGGGTGGACCCCTGGGCTGAGACAGCCAGTTAAGCTACGAATCGCCGTTCGCTGCAAAGTTATTGTACGGCGAGAATCCTGTGTTGCAAGATGGCCCCTGGCTGGTGAAGCGGAGGCGGGCTCTG
>Ga0326597_10013679_pt1 | contig 10656 bp, 13 predicted proteins | sample RVTome_12_FD_203789 | JGI IMG/M metagenome (GOLD analysis project Ga0326597, IMG submission 203789) | Soil microbial communities from uranium-contaminated site in the Upper Colorado River Basin, Wyoming, United States - RVT100D185 | ecosystem: Environmental > Terrestrial > Soil > Contaminated >... | reverse complement strand
AGAGAAAAACAAAACCCCGCCTCGACTGTCGCCGTTTTACGGCGATGTAAGTCGGCGGGGTTTTGTGCTTGGGAAACGGAGTGCTTTGCGCTACACTTTGTGCACCGCGGGTGTAGTTAAGTGGCATAACAACAGCCTTCCAAGCTGTGGTCGGGAGTTCGATTCTCCCCACCCGCACATTTTTCCCAAGAGCAAAGCGATTGGTTGAAAAATGTAGCGTCCCGAGTGAAGCGAGGGGCCGCACATGAAACACACAAAAAAGAGAGGCGCCGTCCCGGCTAAAGCCAGGCGGCGCCACAGAATCAGTGTTTCGGTCGGAGTCTCTCTTTTCCGCGAACCAACAGGTAGTGCAAGCCGCGGAAGAAATAATGGACTATTCCACCAAGCTCATGGATTAATCCACGGAAGCCACGGTGGTGGCGCGCAACGTAAAACTTCGCGCGCCATCCCTTCGGATGGGTAAACAGCCACACGAGCCAGATGCGCATGAGGTGCAACTGGTCGCTCACGATGTGGACTCGCACAGGGTAATCGCCCACGACCTCGCGTATCAAATTGTACGAGGCGTGCATGTCGTCCCACGTGCCCCAACTGCGAGGACGAGCAGTAATATGTGCCCGCCGCAACTGGCGCTGCTTTCGCGCATATGCTGCTGCATTTGCGCCAAGACGACGCCGCTGGGGGAAAGGCATGATGACTTCTGGGGGAACATATCCATCCAGAATCAGTTTACATGCCGTATCAATCCGCGCCTTCGTTCCATTGCTCCCTGCGTTTTCTTCTTTTCTGACATATCCATACGCCGGCACAATGAGCGCCGACGCCATCCTCTTTCTAGGCATCAGCGCCTCCCACTCTCGTGTCGTCTATCTACTCAAAAATTTGACACAAACTTTCCCAAACAGCAAGTTTAAAGAACTTAGCGGTTCAATCGCTAACCCGGGCGCTAGTATTGGTAGGGATGAGGTATATGCAAAAAGACCGGTTGTGCCGGTCTTTTTGCATAAGAGGTTTCAAAATCTGATGTGGCGTGAGCGGCACGAGAAAGCGCACGTTTGCCTCATACGAAAGAAGCCGCCATAAGGCGGCTTCTTTCGTATGTAGGTTGGATATTTGGATGCAGAGCGAGGCGTGTGAAGAAATTGACGCGAGTCGTGTTTGAGTATACGGCGAGCGGCAATTTTTAAAGCACAACGATGCTATGCACTAAATATACAAGCTACACCTATTTGACGGCGTCTTTAAGGGTCTTCGACGCTCGAAACTTCGGTACGCGCATCGCAGGAATCTGAATACTCTCACCCGTTCGTGGGTTGCGGCCGGTGCGACCAGCGCGCATCTTTGCCTCAAAAATACCGAGGCCAGCGATGGATACTTCCTCGCCGCCTTTAAGGCCTTCCACAATTGAGTTTACCATTGTTTCAACAGCACGTTCCGCGTCTGCCTTTGTGCCGCCGAGGGTCTCGTGTACACGGTCAATAATGTTTGATTTGTTCATAGCAAATTGTTCTAGATTGGCTAATTCGACCGACTGGGTACCATTGTTTGGCATGGAATATAGACTGTCAACCCCTTCGCTGCGTATGGTGTGTGGAAATATGGCACAATTGCAGGGGATTTATCGTACGTGAGTGGCTTGTATGACATAGAGACACAGCAAATAGCTCAACAGAGCCGTTTATCCGTTAGCACGGATGCTGTGAAAAATGGAGCCCAATGATTTGAGCTGTTTTTTGACATTTCTGATCCTTTGTCTTAAATACTACAGGGATCATAAGGGGCGGCGAAATCGTGCCATTCATCATTGATGAGGTTCGCAGACGGGGCGATTTGAGATGTTATAGACGCATGTGTCGTAACATATACAAAAACAGGGAGCCGAGGGCTCCCTGTTATAACTCTGTTCATGCCGCCGCCATAGGCTTTTCCGTAAAGAATTCTCTGCCCGCCCGTGAGTAACGGAACGCAGAGCAAACCTGGAAGACGACACTATCCGCCATGGCGGACATTGCCGGCAGCTCTATGTATGGTGTTCTCACCCAGGCGAGGCTCGGTATGAGCATATCGCCAGCCATAAGCTGCGCGTACGCAAGGCCGAGTGGTTCGTGGGCGTGGCCCTTGAGTGTGCCGACATACACACTGACGACAAGCGCCGGGTCCGAGTCAGGATTTCGTGCCCGGTACTCGCCATATGCCTTGTGAAATCTTCTTTCGCACTGAAGCTCTATGTCTTCGTAGCTCGTACACTCGTTGGCCCAGTGTGCTTTTCCCAGGTATGTCGGTATAGATTCAAAGATGATGCGCGGCAAGCTCTTTGCAATCGGCTGAGCTAATGTGCTGTTGGGGTCCTCCGTAGTGCTGCGGAACCCCAGTTGCCCAAGTGCCATCACCACCGAGTGCACTGCCTGCTCTTCCAGTACACCGGGCCCGATAACGAGCACGTCATAAGAGGCCGTTTTCTTTGCCATCAAACTCTCCCTTGCTTTTCTGCCGTAACACTACGGTAGGTGGGGTGCTAGGTCAATAGAATGGTATTCTCGGTCTTGTTACCGGGCACATGTAGTGACGAAACTCTACTACCGGGCGTACTCTATACTCCTGCTCTCTCGAATAACGTGCACTCTAATTTCGCCCGGATACTGGAGCTCTTTTTCGATTTCAACGGCTATGTCACGCGCAAGCTGGTGCGCTTCGTAGTCGGATACTTCTTCTGGTTTTACAAAAATGCGAATTTCGCGCCCGGCTTGTATCGCGTAGCTTTTTTGTACGCCTTTGTGATTATTTGCAAGCGCCTCGAGCTCCTCAAGCCGCTTGATGTAATTCTCTACCGTATCGCGCCTTGCCCCTGGTCTGCCGCCGGAGATGGCGTCCGCAACCTGCACGATCATACTCTCTGGCGTCTCGTACGGATATTCCTCATGATGCGCTTGCATTGCTTTTACCACATCATCACTTACGCCAAATTTTTGCAAGATGCGTCGACCGATCTCCACGTGCGTTCCCGGTACCTCATGGTCTACTGCTTTACCAATGTCGTGCAGAAGTGCTCCTGCGCGGGCAGCAGCAATGTCGGCTCCGAGTTCCTCGGCGAGCATTCCTGCAAGATGTGCCATCTCAACCGAATGGTCGAGTACATTCTGACCGTAACTTGTGCGGAAATACAAACGTCCAAGAATTTGCAAAAGGCGCGGGTCAAGATTTGCGACTCGCGCTTCATATGCGGCTTCCTCACCTTTCTTTTTTATAATGACATTAATTTCTTCTTGCGCCTTTTCGACTACTTCTTCAATGCGTGCCGGTTGAATACGTCCGTCTAAAATGAGATTCTCGAGTGCTACGCGCGCAATTTGCCGGCGGATAGGGTCAAATGAGGATATGGTAATGGTGCCGGGTGTGTCGTCTATGATGACGTCAACACCAGTCGCGCGCTCGAATGCGCGTATATTGCGGCCCTCCTTCCCAATAATTTTCCCCTTGATCTCATCGTTTGGGAGTTGCACTGTTGTTGCCAGCACGTCGGAAACGACAGAATTTCCAATGCGATGTACGGCAGTTGTGAGAATATCGCGTGCCTTGCGCTCGAGCCGTTCTTTGCCGCTCAGCTCTAGTTTTTGTATGCGGGTAAGAATATCTTCTTCGGACTGGCGTTCAACAGTCGCGAGGAGCTGTTCCTTAGCATCTTCCGACGAGAGTTTGGCAACCTGCTCAAGCTTGGTCTGCTCTTGCTTAATAATTTCGTCAACACGGCCGCGCAACTCCTGCACTTCCGTGATTTTCTTTCTCATCACCTCCTGTTCGGCGTCGAGGTCTGTCTGACGCTTGTCCAAAAGTTCCTCTTTGCGAATGAGACGGTCCTCTGTCTTTTTTAGATCTCGCTCTTTTTCCTTAAGGTCACTGGTAAGTTCGGTGGCGCGCTCTTCTGCACGCTTTTCTGCATCGGCAATGATGCGTTTTGATTCCTCTTGCGCCTCAAGGCGCATCTGCTTTATCTCGAGCTCCATTGAGCCGCGCTTTCCAAGCGAGATAATCCAGCGGAGGAAATAGCCAAACGCAATACCAACAAGCCCCGCAATAACGAGGAGCACAAGTAATAATTTTAATGACATACGCGAAGCGACTTTGCCTGCGCATCAAGAGTACCCTAGACGCCCGTTCTTATGGTCGGCCTATGCAGTTGAATGGGGATATTTCCTGCCGAGATAATACGGTAAACATGTACTCATTGAATGCGAAGTCAGCGTCTTCATAATTTTTTGTAATCTGTGTATGAGGAGTATAGCAGAGCACGCGGCGGTGCGCTAGCGCACCGCCGCGTGCTCAATCCGACATACACTGCTATTTTAGAATCTTGTCAATAACTCCGTACTTTACGGCCTCCTCGGCATCCATAAAGAAGTCGCGGTCAACGTCTTGCGCGACCTTTTTTTCAGTTTGTCCCGTGTTTTTGGCCATCATTTTAATGAGCGTTTCCTTCAGGCGAAGAATTTGCCGCGCAGTAATCTCAATATCGCTTGCCTGCCCTTCGGCACCGCCCATAGGTTGGTGAATCATGATTTCGGCGTTTGGCAGGGCATACCGTTTGCCCTTTGCTCCTGCCGAGAGCGTCCACGCGCCGCCGGAGGCCGCCATGCCCACACAGAGTGTCGAAACGTCCGGCTTGATGTAATTCATCGTGTCAATCATCGCGAGCGTAGCCGTAACAGAGCCGCCGGGGGAGTTAATGTAGAAAGAGATGTCTTTTTTCTGGTCCTCCGATTCGAGAAAGAGAAGCTGGGCGATGATAAGATTCGCCACCTCGGATGTAATGGGTGTGCCGAGGAAGATGATACGCTCCTTTAAAAGACGCGAATAAATGTCGTACGCACGCTCTCCCATGTGGCTCTTTTCTACCACTATCGGCACAAGCACCTGCGCCCTTGTGTCGTTTTTGTGTTCCATATCCAGCAATCGTATCAGATTTTAAAAGAATACGGAAATAAATTATATTGACAATACAGCCATGTATGTTATTGCTGACGACAGCATATACTATCCAAGTGATACACAAGGAAGTAGAAGGAGACAGGAATGAAGAAGAGAACAAAAATGCGGAAGGCGTGGCGACCAAAGATGCCGAACATTGCCGCGAAGGCCCTGCAGGAAGGGCAGTTTCGGCAAAAGAAAGTTGCGAGGAAAAAGAAAAAAACACCCCGCAAGCGCAAGCATAAGAGCGCGGATGACCTCGGTCATCCGCGCTAACTTTTTCACCGTACTAAATGTGCGACTTCGTAAGTCGCACATTTAGGAAAGTTTTTTGCTATTGCGTCTGGTCCGTGCCGGTGTCTGCCGAACTGTTGTCTGCGCCGCCGCCCGGTAAATTAATTTCTATGGAGCCGCCCGCATCTCCGCCCGTCTGTGGTTCCTCGGTGGGTGTCCGCGCTGCGAGGAGATAGATACCTCCCAGGACAATTACTACGAAAACAACTAACAGTACAGCGGCAAGCGCAATACTCATGCCGCTATTTGAATCGCGCACGTATATTTCGTGGACGTCGCGATCGTCTCGATCTCTCTCATGCATATGGAATTTCTGAAGATTGGTTATGAATAAAGGCGCTTGACTACGCCGCCGGCGCCTCCACCATACGATATCTTTATGAAGAGAAGATGATTGAAGACGATATACTTATACGCACATATCCCCGCAAATATATTATGCGGGAGAGGCGGGTACTTATACCCTCTCCAAAAATCGGAACACGGCTTCGTTTCTTAGATTGAGTTCGTAATAGGTGCGGACGGCTTCTGGGTCTGCCTTCTTGTGTTGGGCGAGCACCTGATCCACATATTTATCCACATCTTCCTTCGGCGCGGAGATGTTTTCCTTTTGTGCTATCTCGCGCAAAACAAGATGCATTTTTGCGCGCTTCTCGGCACCCGCATACCACTCTTTGTGGAGATCCTCTCGCGATTTATTTGTTTGTGCGAGGTACTTCTCAAGTGTCGTTCCGCCCTGCGCTAGATCACGAGAAAATTGCTGCTCCATTTCTGCAAGTTCATGTTCGATGAGAATATTCGGGAGAGGAATGCGCGCTTCCCGCACGATATCCTCAATAATTGCGATACGGTTTTTTTCTCGCTCTCGTAATGTTTTTTCATTTCCGATATTTTCGCGCAGTTTCGTGTTAAAGGCATCCACATTTGCAAAGCCGAGGGATTGTACAAATGTATCGTCGATACCGGGGAGTTCGAGCGTGTCCATACGTTTTGCTTCTTCGGTCGCCTGTGTCGGGTCTACCCCGCTTTCTATTTTTTGAATCTTCGCGCGCTCGCGTCTTAGGTGGGTGAGGGTCTCGTCCACCTCGCTGTCTGTCACCGAGACCTCCTCGCGTTTGGCATTATGCCTCTTTGCGATGGCAGTGTAGTCGGGGAGCTGTACATGAGGCATGAGAGCGGCTGTTATGGTAAAGGCGATCGGGTTTCCCTCTGCAAGTTTTGTTATGGAGACATTCGGTGTGCCGATTATAGGGAGCGGTTCTTTTTCCATGACCTCCTGTATGAGAAGTGGGTACTGCATTTCGATTGCCTTGGTTGCCGCCAAGCGCAAGACCTCTGCTTCTCCAACATGCTTTACAAGAATATCCTCGGGCACATGTCCCTTGCGAAATCCGCCTACAGAGACCTTTTCTGAGAGCTCCTTGAGCGCCCTGCGGCGGTAGTGCGGTAGGTGCTCGGCAGGAATCTCGGCAGTGAGAGTTACTTCCGAGGAATCGTTTCGGTTGACCGTAACATTTGTGTACTGCTTTTCCTTAGACATATTTCGTGAGCATACCAAAGGCACGGGAAACATGCGAGTCCCATAATGTCTCGGAATAATCTCCAAGGAACCTTTATTCGGAGAATTCGTTCTCGAATGCCTGCAGGTCGGCTTCCATCTGCGTTTCAAATGACGCAAAGTTGGTGTTTTCTGCGTCTTGCGCGATTGCGTCCGGCGCGTCCGAAGTGCTGGTTTCAGAGAAGGTGCTTGTCTCTGTACTTGTGGAGTAGACGGCGTTTTGGCCGCTTTCGTCTCCCAGTATGAGAGGTGTCTGATTACTGTTGCGATTATTTAGATAGGCACCCCAAAAATAGAGAGCGCCAAAAAGCATAAGAGCAATAATTATTAATGCTCCAACCACTGGACCAATCGGTCCCTTTTTATTTTTATCATGTTGCGCAATAGGCGAATTATCTGCACTATTCTCAAAGCCAGCATTTTTTTCGCTTGAATGCATGTCTGTGTTGTATTCGTTCTGTTCCATATATGTCTTTTTACTCTGCGGTATCATCCGGGGATGAGGAAGGAGGAGGCGCGATAATGCTCATCGCGCGAATGGCATTTACAACGGCCGTATGGGCAGTTTTTAATGACGCGACCGCTTCCCGTACTCTGACTTTCATCTCGCGAAGGTGCTCGCGAGGCGTATCTGATTCGGCAATTACATCAAGTGCCGCTTGTGCTTGGGAGATGTCGTAGCGCGCCGCCTCAATAGCGCTGTATGCATCAATAACGAGCGCGTCTGCTTCGCTCGTGTCTATACCACGCGCGGCAATTTTCTCGAGACGTGAATCAACGCGCTCCAAAAGTCCCGATAGTCGCTCAAGTGCACTCTCAAGACGATGGAGCATGCGCTCTGCCACAGTGCGCGCTTGTTCGGAGATATGCGACTGAATTTTCTCAGCGATATCAGCGCGTCTTTCTCGCAACTCACGTACGCGGCTAGCGGCACGGGCGTGCGCCTCTCTAATGTCTCTGGCGCGGGCGATGCGGTCTTCTATCACGTGTTCTCTCAAAGTATTTTGTTCTGTGGAGGTTGCGTTTAAAGAGCGTAAAGGTCGCGAAGGGAGGGGAAGGAGTTGCTCCACAGGTCTTTGCGGCATGCTGGAGGCATCGAGGAAGGTAGGAAGGACTGATCGGAAGTCACTCTCACGTGTTTGTGCAGAAACATCTCCGGCAGTAAATACAAAAAATGCCGCGAGCAAACCTGCCAGTATCGCACCAAGAAGTAATGCATGGGTATATGTACGAATATGTTTCATATGCATGAGACGCAGGTGATAGATAACACGTTCAGTGTAGCATACTGAATGCAACTATATATCCACATAGATTATGTTTCGTGGGAAACGGGTGCCTATCCTCGCATCATCATAAAAGTGTGTAGGACTTGGCCTAGCGGCCCGGAGCGCACACTTTTATGATGATGCGAGGATACGTATGGGAAAAACCTAGCGAAACCAGGCCCGCTTTCTGCGTTGCACAGCAGACACTACTGAGCAAATTTTTCTGTATAGAGTTTGATGGACTTTTGTATTGCCGCTATTGCGTCTTTCTTACCCTTATAGCCGTGCACGGTCACCTCATCGCCCTTTAGTTTTTTGTAAGTCTCAAAAAAGTGCGCGTACTCCTTTAAGTTGTGTTTGTTGAGATCCGGTAAGTCCTGGACGTCCTCCCATCTTTTATCTTTGACGGGCACACCGAGAACCTTAAAATCCGATTCGCCCGTGTCGGTCATTTCCATAAGCGCAACAGGGCGGACATTTACAAGAATGCCCGGGGCAAGCGGAAATGTAGAGAGCACAATAACGTCAAGTGCGTCATCGTCATCCCATAAGGTCTGCGGCGCGAACCCGTAGTCGAATGGGTAAGCCGCGGAGGAGTAATTTGCGCGGTCGAGTTTAATAAGGCCGGTCACTTTATCTATCTCGTATTTGTTGGGGCTTCCCTTCGGAATCTCAATAATTGCATTGAATTCCTCTGGGGCATTTTCGCCTAAGGGTACGTCGTGCCAAAGATTCATATAAATTGTAAGCAGGTACTAAATGATAAAGGGCTAGTGAATAGTAACATCAAACCCTTTCTATAACAGTAATAGTATTACTTGCTCTCCTTTTCGTCCACCACTTTCTCTGTGGGGCTGCTCTCTTTTGATGTATCTTCTTCACTTTCACTCGTCTTTTCTTTTACCTCTCCATCTTCTTCTGCCACTTTAACATCTGCGGTGGCTGTCTCAGTGTCGACTGTAGCGTTGTCTGTTTCGTCTGTATTTTCTGCTGACTCGGAAGCAGGTGGCGCAATGTTTACATCATCGGCAATTTCCACCTCCTCTCCATCTGTCTCGGCGACCTGTTCGCCAGAGGCAGAGCGGATATCTATTTTCCATCCTGTGAGCCGCGCCGCGAGACGCACGTTCTGCCCGCCGCGGCCGATTGCGAGCGACTGCTGGTCTTCGGCAACTTGCACAATTGCGCGGTGCTCGTCTTCAATCAGCTCGGTGTCCAATACTTCTGCGGGCTTGAGTGATTCTTTTACAAACTCTTTCGGATCTTCCGACCATTCAACAACATCAATTTTTTCACCGCCAAGCTCGGATGTCACAACGGCTACACGCACACCACGCTGTCCAACCAAGGAGCCGACAGGATCAATATGTTCGTCACTTGACGATACGGCAATTTTTGCGCGGCTACCCGGCTCACGCACGATAGCTTTGACTTCAACGGTGCCGTTTGCCATTTCGGGAACCTCTGTCTCAAAAAGTTTAACGAGAAATCGCGGGTGCGAACGGGAAAGTTTGAGAAATGTACCGCGCGCACCTTCGTCTACCCGAAACAAAAGTGCCCTGATACGCTCGCCTTGCCGGTAGCGTTCACCAGGAATCTGCTCATCATAGGGGAGAATGCCGGTCGCGCGACCGAGGTCAACATAGAGATTGCCGCGCTCGAACCTCTGGACATGACCGGTGACGACTTCTCCTTCTCGCTCGCCGAATTCCTGCATGATGGACATGCGTTCCGCCTCACGAATTTTTTGCAGAATAACTTGCTTTGCCGCTTGCGCTGCAATTCTTCCAAAATCCTCTTTTGGTTCAAGAGGAAAGCTTATTTCTTCGTCAAGCGCCGCATCTTTTTTTATACGCTGTGCATCCTCTCGCATAATATGTTGTTCTGGATTGAAGCGTGAACGATCGTCATTCTCTTCGGTTGTCTCCTCGTCTTCTTGCCGTACAAGTGTGCTGTCCACTACAATCTTCGCCTGCCGAAACTCAACGGCGCCTGTTTGCGGGTCAAATGTCGCGCGGATAATTTGTCCACGTTTTCCGTACTCGCGGCGGTATGCCGCGGCAAGTGCGGTCTCGATTGCGGCAAGGACACTTTCGCGGGAAACACCGCGTTCTTGCTCGAGTTCGTCGAGTGCTATACCGAGCGCTTTAAGGTCAAATAATGCCATATCTTAGATTTGATTAGTGAGCCTGCCTGCCGACAGGCGGAGTGAGCTTAGTAAATCTTAGACCCTGTGAAATCGCCACTTTGCGGCGAGCGCCACAGGCGCTTTTCACAGGGTAAGAATTTATAATTCGCTTCGCTCATAATAACTTCTAACAAAATGTCCCGCGAAGCGGGACTGAATACCAACCATATTCAGTTGTACATATATCATACGCATGGCTCCGGAAAAGTCAAGCAATAATGCATGCGCGCCGGGTCTTTCTGTTTGCGCATATGTAAAAACTTTAGCTCTCGGAGAGCTAAAACGTAGTGATTGGTTTTTACACACACGAAATGCCGCACAAAACAGGCAAAGTGACGTATACTAATTCTAAAGCTGTCTCGCCCGCAGCGGGATAGTTGTGAGAA
>Ga0326597_10013678_pt1 | contig 10656 bp, 8 predicted proteins | sample RVTome_12_FD_203789 | JGI IMG/M metagenome (GOLD analysis project Ga0326597, IMG submission 203789) | Soil microbial communities from uranium-contaminated site in the Upper Colorado River Basin, Wyoming, United States - RVT100D185 | ecosystem: Environmental > Terrestrial > Soil > Contaminated >... | reverse complement strand
CCAGCAAGGCCACGCCGCTGGGCGCCGTGGCAAAATTCGCCAGCGGCGGCAAGGCGATTCCGAAGAAGGACCTGGGCATGATCGCCTCGGCCTACGGCAACGTCTATGTCGCACAGATCGCCATGGGCGCGAATCCCGCGCAGACCGTCAAGGCCTTCCACGAGGCCGAGAGCTTCGACGGCCCCTCGCTGATCATCGCCTATTCCACCTGCATCGCTCACGGGATCGACATGAGCACGTCCATGTCGCATCAGAAGGAGGCCATGCAGACGGGCTACTGGCCCCTCTACCGCTACGACCCGCGCGTCGGAGAAAGCGGGAAGCCGCCTCTCCAGCTCGACAGCCGCAAGCCGAAGAAGCCGTTCAAGGCCTTCGCGATGCAGGAGGCGCGCTTCGCGATCCTGCGCCGCTCCGACCCCGAGGCCAGCGAACGCTACCTGCGCAAGGCCCAGGAGAACATCGACGAGCGCTGGCATCTCTACGAACAGATGGCCAAACTCGATCACGGCGCCACGCCGGGCGAAAGGGAGAGCTCATGAGCCCCGACCTGTCAACGCGCTACCTCAAGCTCGATCTGGCCAACCCGTTGGTCGCGTCGTGCAGTCCGCTGACCGGGCATCTCGACACCCTGTTGCGCCTCGAAGACGCTGGAATCTCGGCCGTCGTGTTGCCGTCCCTCTTCGAGGAGCAGATCCGTCACGAAGAGATGGAGCTCACGCGCCTGGCAGACCACGGCGCGCTGTCGCAACCGGAAGCGGAAGACTATTTTCCGCCCATTCCGGCGACGGCGAACAACAGTGACAATCTCTTGAAGCTGCTGAGCACGGCCAAGGAACGCCTGGAGATTCCCGTCATCGCCTCGCTCAACGGTTCGACGGCCGGCGGCTGGACCCGCTACGCCCACGAGCTGCAGGATGCCGGCGCCGACGCCATCGAGTTGAACATCTATCTGTTGGCGGCCGATACGGCCATCTCCGGCGCGCAGATCGAGGAGCGCTATGTCGAGCTCGTGCAGTCGGTCGACGAATTCCTCACGATCCCCCTGGCCGTCAAGGTGGGCCCCTACTTCAGCAGCCTGGCCAACATGCTGGTCCGCCTGCAGCAGGCCGGGGCCGACGGGCTCGTGCTCTTCAATCGCTTTCTCTACCCGGATATCGACCTGGAGTCCCTGAAGGTCACGCCAAATCTAGAGCTATCGCGGTCGAGCGAAATGCGACTACCATTGCGCTGGATCGCGATCATGCGGCAGCATCTGAGCTGTTCGATCGCCGCGACCAGCGGCGTGCACCGCAGCGAGGATCTCATCAAGCTGCTCATGGCCGGGGCCGATGCCGTCTGTATGACCTCGGCGTTGCTGCAGAAAGGCCCCGAGCACGCCGACGATATGCTCGAAGAACTCGAAACGTGGATGAGCGAGCGTGAGTACGAATCGGTGGCGCAGATGCGCGGGAGCATGGCGCAACAGAACTACGGCAACCCCATGGCGTTCGAACGCGCGAACTACATGAACGAGCTCGTCTCCTACACGGGGCCCATCGATTGAGTCGACGATATGACCTGTAGAATCGGCATCATGGGTTTCGGTCGCATCGGCCGGAACATCTTTCGAATCCTACATCAGGACCGCGACCTCCAGGTTGCGGCCATCGTGGACACCGCCGCGCCCGAGGCACTGGAGTATCTCCTGCGCTTCGATACCGTCCACGGCCGCTTTTCCAACGTCGCCCTGGAAGACGGCGTCTTCTACTCGGACGGTCGCAGCATTCCGCTCCTGTCCCACGCGAGGCCCGAAGATGTGGATTGGAAGGCCCTCGACGTCGATTATGTCGTCGAGGCGACCGGGCGCTACCGCACGCGGGCCCAGCTCGAGGGCCATCTCGCCGGCGGCGTCGCGCGCGTCATCCTGGCCTCGCCCCCGGAGAGTCTCGAGGATGTGGACCGTCTCCTCATCGCCGGCGTGAACGACGCGGAACTCACCGCGGACGACAGGATCATCAGCCTGGGTTCGTGCACGCTGGGAGCCGTCGGCCCGGTTCTGAAGCTGCTGCACGAGAACTTTGGCGTCGGCCAGGCCTACATGAACTCGATCCACGCCTACACCAACCGCATGCGCCTGGCGGACGTGCCCTCTGAGGACTTCCGCGCCAGCCGCGCCGCGGCGGAAAACATCATTCCATCGACGACCTACACGCCCAACGTGATCGGCCGCGTCATTCCCGAACTCGAAGGCCGCCTCCAAGGCCTCGCCCTGAACGTCCCCGTTCCCGACGGCTCCTGCGTCGATCTGACCGTGTTTTTGGAGAAACCGACCAGTGCCCCGGCCATCAATGCCGTGATGCGGAGCGCGGCCGCGGGAAGCTGGAGCAGGGTCCTGGAATATTCGGAGGATCCGATCGTCTCGAGCGATGTCGTCGGCAATCCCCACTCCGCCATCTATGACGGACTCGCGACGATCGTCCTCGGTGACACCATGGCAAAACTCCTGATCTGGTACGACAACGGCTGGGGATACGCCGAACGCATCGTGGACACCATCTCGCACGTACACGCCGTCGACGAGGGGCGCTCATGATCTCCGTCGCCATCAATGGATTCGGCCGCATCGGCCGCAGCGTCTTTCGGATTTTGTCCAAGCGCGAAGATATTCGGGTCTCATACATCAACGATCTCGCAGACCCCGGATCCCTCGCCTATCTGTTCAAGTACGACACGGTCATGGGACCCTTCGAAGGCGAAGTCGAGTTCGTCGACGGCAGACTCGCCGCGGGATGCCAGCGGGCAACGATGATCCGCAAGAGCATCGACGACCTGCCCTGGTCGTCCGAGGTCGACCTCGTCATCGAGGCGACAGGCGCTTTCCGCACCCGCGAGGCCCTCGAAAATCACCTGCGCGCCGGCGCGGGTCGCGTCATCCTGACGGTTCCGGCGAAGGATGCGATCGACGCGACCATCGTTCTCGGCGTCAACGACGAGACCCTGAGCGCCGAACATCGCATCATCAGCAATGCCTCCTGCACGACCAACTGCCTCGCGCCCCTGGCAAAAGTCCTCGATGCCGAATTCGGCATCGTGCGCGGACTCATGAACACCGTCCATGCCTACACGAACGATCAACGCCTGTCCGACATCCCCCACAAGGATCTACGACGCAGCCGCGCGGCGGCCGAGAACATCATCCCCACCACGACGGGCGCCGCCAAGGCCGTCGGCAAAGTGCTTCCGCAGTTGGAAGGCAAGCTCGACGGCCTCGCCATGCGCGTCCCCGTCGCTGACGGCTCCATCGTCGATCTGGTCGCCGAAGTCGAGAAACCGGTGAATATCAAGGCCGTCAGCGCAGCAATGCTCGCAGCGAGCCAGGGCGCGCTCGCGGGAATCCTCCAGTACAGCGAGGCTCCCCTGGTATCCAGCGACATCCTCGGCAACCCGCACTCGTGCATCTTCGACGCGCTCAGCACCCAGGTCAGCGGCCGCACGCTCCGCGTTCTCGGCTGGTATGACAATGAATGGGGATACGCGAATCGGGTCGTGGATTTGGTTGGGCGTGTGGCCGCTCTCTGAGTGCTGCCTGCAATTTCCAAGGCAGACACGGCCCACGGCGATTCCGTGACCGGCTCGATAACCTCACTTGTGCGGCTGTTATGCCGCGCCGTATAAACGGATTACCAGGCCCCTTTACGCAGGGGGCTTGGGAATCGTAGTTAGACGCTCCAATGCGCCGCCCCAGCGAAACGATCGGATGAGGTAGACATTGGCCAAGCGCAAGAACAACACGGGCAAGTCGGATCGGACCTCCGCCAACGTCGGCTACGAGGCCCAACTCTGGCAGATGGCCGACGCCCTGCGCGGCAGCATGGACGCCGCCGAGTACAAGCACGTCGTGCTCGGCCTGATCTTCCTCAAGTACATCTCCGACGCCTTCGAGGAGCACCACGCCAAGCTCCTCGCCGAGCAGGCCCAGGGCGCCGACCCCGAGGATCCCGATGAGTACCGCGCCCAGAGCATCTTCTGGGTGCCGCCCGAGGCGCGCTGGGCGCACCTCAAGGCCCAGGCCAAGCAGCCCACCATCGGCAAGCTCGTCGACGACGCCATGGCGGGCATCGAGCGCGACAACCCGGCGCTGAAGAGCGTGCTGCCCAAGGACTACGCCCGCCCCGCGCTCGACAAGTCGGTGCTCGGCCGGCTCATCGACCTGATCAGCAACATCCGGGTCGGCGACGAGGAAGCCCGCGCCAAGGACGTGCTCGGCCGCGTCTACGAGTACTTCCTCTCGCAGTTCGCGAGCAAGGAGGGCAAGAAGGGCGGCGAGTTCTACACGCCGCGCTGCGTGGTCAAGCTGCTGGTCGAGATGCTCGAGCCCTACCGCGGCCGCGTCTACGACCCCTGCTGCGGCTCCTCGGGCATGTTCGTGCAGTCGGTGGAGTTCATCCGCGCCCATGCGAACGGCAACGGCAACGGCGGCAAGCGGGCGTTGGGCGCCAAGGCGGGCGCGAAGCCCGACATCTCGATCTACGGTCAGGAGTCGAACTACACCACCTGGCGGCTGGCCAAGATGAACCTCGCCATCCGCGGCATCGACGGCCAGATCGCCCACGGCGACACCTTCCACGCCGACCGCCACCCCGACCTCAAGGCCGACTTCATCCTCGCCAACCCGCCCTTCAACATCTCCGACTGGGGCGGCGAGCGCCTGGCCAGCGACAAGCGCTGGCAGTACGGCGCGCCGCCCGCGCGCAACGCCAACTTCGCCTGGGTGCAGCACATCGTCCACCACTTGGCGCCCGCCGGCGTGGCCGGCTTCGTGCTCGCCAACGGCTCGATGTCGTCCAACCAGTCCGGCGAGGGCGAGATCCGCAAGAGCCTGATCGAGGCCGACCTCGTGGACTGCATGGTCGCGCTGCCGGGCCAGCTCTTCTACTCGACGCAGATCCCCGCGTGCCTGTGGTTCTTCGCGCGCGACAGGAAGAACGGCACCCGCTCCCTCGGGGGAGCCGGAGGGGGGCAAGCACTGCGTGATCGACGAGGCCAGGTGCTCTTCATCGACGCCCGCAAGCTCGGACCGCTTGTGGACCGCACCCACCGCGAGCTGACCGACGAGGACATCGCCCGCATCGCCGATACCTACCACGCCTGGCGCGGCGAGCAGGACGCCGAGTACGCCGACATCCCCGGCTTCTGCAAGAGCGCGTCGCTGGACGAGGTGCGCAAGCACGGCCACGTGCTCACGCCGGGGCGTTACGTCGGCGCCGAGGCGGCGGAGGACGACGGCGAGCCGTTCGAGGAGAAGATGCAGCGGCTCACCGCTACGCTCCGCGAACAGCAGGGCGAGGCGGCGAAGCTCGATGCCGCGATCGCCGCCAACCTGAAGGAGCTTGGGTATGGCGGTTAGCGGATGGGCGCCATCGCGGCTTGGTGACCTTGTGCAGATCAAGCACGGCTGGCCGTTCAAGAGCGAACACTTTCACTCGGACCTGACCGGTCAGCCGATTGTCGTCAGCGTTGGCAACTTTCGATATACGGGCGGCTTTCGGTTCGCGGAGTCATCCGTCAAGGAGTATCGCGACAGCTACCCCGGAGAATACGAGCTGGCTCCGGGTGACTTGCTGCTGATCATGACCTGCCAGACCGCAGGAGGCGAGATTCTCGGCATACCGGCGAGAGTACCGAACGACGGCCGCGTGTATTTACACAACCAACGCCTTGGCAAAGTCGTCGTTCGACGCGACGCGAGTGTTGCGCCCGGTTTTCTCTACTGGCTGTTTCTCTGGCAGGACTTCAATCGCGAACTCGTAGTCTCAGCGAGTGGCACAAAGATTCTGCATACGGCGCCCTCTCGGATCGAAGCATTCCGTTTCGAGCTTCCACCACTCCCCGAACAACGCGCCATCGCCCACATCCTCGGCACGCTGGACGACAAGATCGAGTTGAACCGGCGGATGAGCGAGACGCTGGAGGCGATGGCGCGGGCGCTCTTCAAGTCGTGGTTCGTGGACTTCGACCCCGTCCGCGCCAAGGCCGAAGGCCGCGACCCCGGTCTCCCCCAGCCCCTCGCCGACCTCTTCCCCGCCCGCCTCGTCGACTCCGAGCTTGGGGAGATTCCGGAGGGGTGGGAGGCGGGGACGCTCGGCGACGTGCTGGTTCAGAGCGTTGACCGGTGTAGACCCTCGGACGAGACGCGCGTTCGACCATATGTGCCGATTGAATGTATTGCCGCTCGCTCACTCTTGTTGGCCGAGAGCAAGCCGGGCGAGGAAGCTCAAAGCAGCCTGACGAGGTTCCGAAAAGGGGATCTCCTCTTTGGCGCCATGCGGCCGTACTTCCACAAAGTCGCAATCGCGCCGTTCGACGGCACGACCCGAACGACCGTATTCGTCTTGCAGCCACGCCAGGCAGATGATTTCTCTTTTGCGACCTTGCTACTTCACGATGCTAAGACGATCGACTACGCGACCAACCACTCGACTGGCAGCACCATTCCGTATGCCGTGTGGCAGGGTTCGCTTGAATGGATGCCAATCGTCTTGCCACCAGCGGTAGTTCGTAGGTCATTCGACCGGACCGCACGGGCGCTGCTTGACCGAATTCCGCCAGTGTTCTTTGCGAATCGGACCCTCGCCGCCCTGCGCGATGCGCTCCTGCCCAAGCTCATCTCCGGCGAGTTGCGCCTCAAGAACCTAGCCGCTGACTTGCGGGCAACTGCCGAGACACATGGGACATCCCAGTCATGAAGATCTGCCGACTGCTCATAGAACACTTTCGTGGCATAAAGGACGCGCAGCTTTTCTTCCCGGACCATGTAGTCCTCGTTGGCGATAACAACGTCGGCAAATCAACGGTCTTCGAGGCGCTCGATCTCGCGCTTGGACCGGACCGTCTCAATCGGCGTCCTAAGATTGACGAACACGATTTCCATCGTGGTTGCTACCTGAGTGCCGAGGGCGAGCCTCGGAAGGAAGTCAGGGTCGAAGTTACCGTCTTGGACCTCAACGAAGAACAGCAGGCCCGGTTCGTCGACTATATCGAGTGGTGGAACGCCCAGGAAAGAGCCTTCGTCGATGCAGCCATCGAGGACGTCGATGATCCCGGCGTTGAGGCAGCCATCCGAGTTACGTTCATCGGCTACTACGACCCCGAGGAAGACGACTTTCAAGGCGAGACGTACTACTCGCGGAGTCTCGACGAGAGCGAGACACCCCAAGTCTTCTACAAGAAGGACAAGCAAATCTGCGGGTTTCTCTATCTCCGCTCGATCCGCACCGCGACAAGGGCGCTCAGCCTCGAACACGGGAGCCTTCTCGACATCATCCTGCGGATCAAAGAGATCAGGCCGCAGATGTGGGAGAAGACGATTGGCCAGTTGAGCGAGTTCACGGTCGCCAGCGACCCGGAGCTCGGCATCTCCGGTGTATTGGAAAGCATCGAGGCTGCGATCAAGAAATACGTGCCTCGCGAATGGGGCATAGCGCCGCACCTGAAGGTCTCGCACCTGACGCGAGAAAGCCTGCGCAAGGTTATCACGGCGTTTATCGCGACGGGCGACGGCGATCACGCAGCGCCGTTCTATCGGCAGGGAACCGGCACGATCAACATGCTGGTTCTCGCAATGCTGACGCAGATCGCCCAGGACAAGCAAAACGTCGTTTTTGCGATGGAGGAACCGGAGACGGCGATCCCGCCCTACGCGCAGAAGCGGATCGTCCATGAGATCCGCAAGCTGTCTTCCCAATCGCTCTTCACGTCGCATTCGCCTTATGTGCTGGAAGAGTTCGATATCTCCGAGGTCGCGGTCCTGATGCGCGGGGCAGATGGTGTGCTCAAGCAGGCCGCGATTGAGCTTCCCGCCAGCATCAAGCACAAGCGCTATCGTCAGGAGTTTCGCACCCGCTTTTGCGAGGGCTTGCTCGCCCGGCGCATTCTGCTCGCCGAAGGAGCGACGGAAGCCGCATCGCTTCCAGTGGCGGCACGCCGTCTTGCCCAGATCAACCCAGCTACCTATTCCTCGTTCGAGGCGCTCGGGCTTTGCACCGTGGACGCCGGAGGCGATAGCAACATCGCCGACCTAGGCAAGCTTTATAGCGATCTCGGAAAAGTCGTCTACGCCGTGTGCGACAAGCAGGAGGCCCCAAGCCAGGCCGCAATCGAGGCGCAAGTCGAGAAGCTGTTCATGCATGACACGTCAGATATCGAGAAGCTCGTCTTGGAGAACACAACCCAAGGCGCGGTGGATCGGTTCATCGACGCCGTTCAGTTGCCGCCACATCTGACAGAGAAATACCCGGATCAGAAGGCCCAGGCGTTTGAACTGATGAAGGACTTTCTCGGCTGGTCGAAGGGCAACTGGGGACTCGCGGAGTTTCTCTCGCAGTGCGAGGAAGCCGAGATTCCTGAGTGGATTCGCAAGACCTGCCAAGATCTGCGCGAGCTCTGCCAACCGTCCTCGTCTGAAGCGGATGAACCCGATCCGCTGGCAGGACCAGAAGGCGCTGTGAACGACGAGGTCGATCTTGATTAATCTGTCCGAGATGAAGCGGCAAATACTTGACCGCGAAGGACATCTTCTGGTTAAGGGCGGGCCGGGATCTGGCAAGACGACGATTGCCATCATCAAGGCGGAACGTCTCGTCGGCGACACTCTTCGTCCGGGTCAAAAGGTGCTGTTTCTGAGTTTCGCGCGCGCCACTATCGCCCGCGTCAGCGAAGCGCTGGACGAGCATTCGCAGAGCAAGGCGGAGACGAAAGGCCGCGTCTATATCGATACCTATCACGCGTTCTTCTGGCGGCTGCTCAGAACGCATGGCTATCTGGTTGGCCTGCCGCGGAAGCTCGAGATACTGACACCCCCGGCGCAGGCCGTCGCCTTGGCAGCGATCCGCCACGAGTTCGGTGCAGCTAGGAAGCTCACCGACGCCCGGCGGGCGGAGAGGAGCCAGCGGGAAGCCGCCGAGTTGCAGCGCCTCGCCTGCGAGCAAGGCAAGGTCTGCTTCGACCTGTTCGCCGATCTCACCGCGCACATTTTGAAAGGCAGCACAAGAATCAGATCACTCGTTTCTTCCGCCTATCCCGTTGTCATTCTCGACGAGTTCCAAGATACGAGCGACGCACAGTGGGCCGTCGTCAAGGAGCTTGGAATCGGCAGCACGCTGGTTGCGCTGGCTGATGAGGAGCAGCGGATATACGACTTCATCGGGGCCGACCCCGAGCGCCTGAATCATTTTCTAAAGCGATTCGATCCGGGCGCCTTCGACCTGGGGAATGAGAACCACCGAAGTTCGGGCACCGACATCGTCCGTTTCGGGGACGACATGCTAAAGGGAGAAATCAGCGGCAGTTATCAGGGCATGCGCCTGCACCGCTTTCCTGCGAATCAGAATCAGGCGATGGCAGCTCTCAAGGGCCAGGCTCTTCAGGCGCGTAAGCGGCTGATGGAAAGGAAGAACACGGACTGGTCGTTGGCGATACTGGTTCCTACCAAGCAGCTCATGCGGGAAGTCTCCGATGCGTTCCGCACGCCGCAGCCATCCATGCCCTTAATCAATCACCACGCGGCAATCGATATGGCGGGCGCGATTCTCGCGGCTGAGCTCATCGCCTTTCTCCTCCAGCCGCGCTGGCCGGTGGACGACTTCGAGGAGTTCGTGGGCCTGCTATGCAACTTCTTTCGCGGCAAAGGCGGAGACGATCCTTCAAGAACCGACATCGCTGAATCAGTCGCCATCGACAGAGCGTTGCGCAGAGCCATCGAGTTAGCGAACAAGGACAAGGAACCTCCGGCGAAGAGCATCATCCAGCCGATCAGGGCCGGTTACAAGCAATGCGCCGCGTTCCAACACACCGGGGATCCGGGCAGGGACTGGCTGGCCATCCGAGGCATCCTGGCCGAATGCGGATGCAAGCGACTGGCACAGGTTGCCGAGGAAGCCCGCAACGTGCGGTTGTTGGATCGCGGGACGCAACTGCGCGAAGCGCTATCGCTCGACTGGCGCAACAACGGCGCTTACCGGAGCGCACTCGACATCGTGAGGCAAGCTTTTGTGCAGGAGCATTTCGCCACATCGACGAGGCGCGAGTCCGGCGTCATGGTGATGAATATGCACAAGGCGAAAGGAAAGCAGTTCGATGAAGTCATCATCTTTGAAGGATGGCCGCGCTACGCCAGGAGGCAAATCGTCGCGAATCCTCACCGCATCGTGCGCGGCAACGTGGCCGGTGATCATGTCACCCACGCCAGTTACAACTTCCGCGTCAGCGTTACCCGCGCGAAGGTCCAGACCACGATCATGACGCCGGACGGCGATCCCTGCATTCTGCTCGAGGGGGCTTCGTGACCACGCGTTTCACCGAATCCAAGGTCGAGGAAGCCGCCCTTGCCTGGCTGGAAGCCGCGGGCTGGCAGTTCGCGCACGGGCCGGACATCGCCCCGGACATGCCCGCCGCCGAGCGGACCGATTTCGGTGAGGTGATCCTCGCGCGGCGCTTGCGCGACGCGCTTACCCGGCTCAACCCTGAGCTGCCCGCCGAAGAGCAGGAGGATTGGAAGTGACCCACGACGCCGAAACGGACATCCCTCGCGGCGAAGTCATCGTCTACGAGGCTCCCGATGGCCAGGTGCGGGTCGACGTGCGGCTGGAGCGGGAGACGGTCTGGCTGTCGCTGAATCAG
>Ga0326597_10013677_pt1 | contig 10657 bp, 7 predicted proteins | sample RVTome_12_FD_203789 | JGI IMG/M metagenome (GOLD analysis project Ga0326597, IMG submission 203789) | Soil microbial communities from uranium-contaminated site in the Upper Colorado River Basin, Wyoming, United States - RVT100D185 | ecosystem: Environmental > Terrestrial > Soil > Contaminated >... | reverse complement strand
CCGGTGGACGTGAAGCAGGAGCCCGGCGCGCGGGACGTGATGCAGCCGGGCGACCTGGCCTACTGGCCGCCGGGGCGCGCCATCGCCATCGGCTTCGGCCGCACGCCCGCCTCGCGCGGCGACGAGATCCGGCTGGCCTCGCCCTGCAACGTATGGGGCCGCGCCCTGGGCGACGTGAAGCAGCTCAAGGCCGTGCGCGCGGGCACGTCGATCGAGGTGGAGCCGGCCTGAGCGCCGGCCGCCCCGGGCGGCCCCCTCGGCCCGGTCAGTCCAACCGGCCCGGCCCCCGCAGCGCCACCCCTTCAGGAGCATCCGTCCCCCATGGCAAGCGATCTCATTCTGGTAGACGTCAGCCAGGGCGTGGCCACGGTCACGCTCAACCGCCCCGAGCGCCTCAACGCGCTGGGCCGGGACATGCGCGAGCAGCTCTACGCCGCCTTGGAGCGCCTGGACGTCGACGACGCGGCGCGCGTGGTGATGATCACCGGCGCCGGGCGGGGCTTCTGCTCCGGGGGCGACATGAAGGAGATGAGCGAACGCCGCGCCAAGGGCGTCACGGCGGCCCGGCCGGGCGAGGCGGTGCCCATGCGCGAGCGCATCCTGCTCAGGCTGCAATCGCTCAGCAAGCCCGTGCTGGCCGCGGTGAACGGCGTGGCCGCCGGCGCGGGCATGAACCTGGCGCTGGGCTGCGACCTGCGCATCGCCTCGGACAAGGCCGCCTTCTCGCAGGCCTTCGTGAAGCGCGGGTTGCACCCGGACTGGGGAGGCACGTACTTCCTGCCGCGCCTGGTGGGCATGGCCAAGGCGCTGGAGCTGATCTGGACGGGCGACATGGTGCCCGCCGAGGAGGCGCTGCGCCTGGGCCTGGTGAACCGCGTGGTGCCGGACGCCGAGTTCGCCGAGGAGGCGCGCGCCTTTGCTGAACGGCTCGCCGAGGGCCCGCCCATCGCCATGCGCCTGGCCAAGCGCGGGGTCTACCGCAACGGGCTCACGGACCTGGCCTCCGCCCTGGAGTACGAGACCTACGCACAGCAGACCGTGTGGGCCAGCGAGGACGCCGGCGAGGGCATCCGCGCCTTCGTGGAGAAGCGCCCGCCCAAATTTCAGGGCCGCTGATCCCGAGGCACCGACCCCGAGGCACCGACCCCGAGGCAGCGGGTGCCCGCCATGCCCCCACCGCACCCCACGCCGCCACGCCGATTCCGGCAGCCGCCCTAAGGGCGCCCTTTGCCCGTTAGGGCGGAGCGAGCCTCCGGAGCGGCGCCGCGCCCCGCACCGCTGGTCGCGGGAGGGCCGCAATAAGGCCGTTTGCGGCCCATTGCAGGGTAGGGCGGCGAGGGGCGCGCGGTTTGACTTTGGGGGTCAAACCGGTCAGACTGCAGCCTGACAAATGAGAACCGTTCGGGGAGATTGCAGACTCGACAGGGAGTAGCCATCGAGGTCGCCTGAACGTCCAAGACCCAGCCATTCCGCGAGCCATGACGGCGGGGTGGCACCCTCCACACCCACAGGGATCGGGCTGACGCGCGATCGGCACCGGCGCGGCCGGCGAGATCGTGGAGCGCAGGCCGCGCCTCCCGACGGGGAGCAGGGTCATTTCCCTACAGGGCGCATGAGCAGCCAACTGCCACCGCTCAAGATTCGCAACTTCACGCTCACGCATCCCATCATCCAGGGCGGCATGGGCGTGGGGGTTTCGTGGGACCGGCTCGCCGGAGCCGTGGCCCGCGCGGGGTGCGGCGGCACGGTATCGTCCGCCGGCACGGGCTACTGGAACTCCCGCGAGGTGCGCCTGATCAACGGGCGGCCGCTCAAGCCGGTGAACTTTCACCACTCCGAGAACTACAAGGCCATCATCCGCAAGGCCATCGAGCGCTCCGAGGGCCACGGGGCGGTGGGCGTGAACATCCTGTGCGCCCTCACGGACTACGAGCGGCAGGTGAAGGACTCGGTGGAGGCCGGCGCCCGCTACATCATCAGCGGCGCGGGCCTGCCCCTGCGCCTGCCGGAGTTCGCGGGCAACGCGGACATCGCGCTGATCCCCATCGTTTCCTCCCCGCGCGTGGTGGACCTGATCTGCAAGCGCTGGAAGCGCTCCGGGCGGCTGCCCGATGCGATCGTGCTGGAGGGCCCCAAGTCCGGTGGGCACCAGGGCTACACCTACGAGCAGTGCTTCCAGCCGGAATACCAGCTGGAGAACATGACGCCCGAGGTGCTCAAGGCCTGCAAGGCCTGGGGCAACATCCCGCTCATCGTGGCGGGCGGGGTGTGGGACAAGCACGACATCGACCTGTTCATGGACATGGGGGCCGCCGGCGTGCAGATCGCCACGCGCTTCATCGGCACGCACGAGTGCGACGCGTCGGACGTGTTCAAGCGCGTCATCATGAACTCCACGCAGAAGGACATCCGGCTGATCAAGTCGCCCGTGGGCTATCCGGCGCGCGGCGTCATCACCACGCCGCTGGTGCAGCGGGTGCTGGCGGGCGTGCGCCCCAAGATCCCCTGCATCTCCAACTGCGTGACGCCCTGCGACCACGGCAAGGAATCCAACAAGGTGGGCTACTGCATCGCCGATTCCCTGGGCGATTCCTGGGGCGGGCACCTGGACACGGGCCTGTTCTTCACCGGGAGCAACGGCTACCGCCTGCGCGTCCTGCAATCGGTGCAGGAGCTGATCGAAAAACTGGTGGGCCTGCGCGAGGACGGCGATACCTGGGAAGAGCACCCGGAGGACGACGAGATGCTCGTCGCCACCCGCCCCGAATCCGTCGCCGCCACAGCCGGCTCCTGATCCACCCCCATGGCCAACAAGGCGCTGAGTCACTTCGACCGCGTCACCGGCCGCGCCCGCATGGTGGACGTGGGCGGCAAGGCGGTGACCGAGCGCGTCGCCCGCGCCCGCGGCACCATCCGCATCAGCGCGGAACTGGCCGCCGTGCTCAAGGCCGGCACGCTGGAGAAGGGCGATGCCTTCACGGTGGCCAAGACCGCGGGCATCCTGGCCGCCAAGCAGACCGGCACGCTGATCCCCATGTGCCATCCCCTGCCCCTCAACGTGGTGGAGATCGAGCTCACGCTGGACGACGCGGCGCTGACCGTGCTGGTGGAGGCCACCGCCAAGACCGAAGCCAGGACGGGCGTGGAGATGGAGGCGCTCACGGCCGTCTCCGTCGCGGCGCTGGCCTTCTACGACATGTGCAAGGCGGTGGACAAGGGCATGGTGATCGACCGCGTGCACCTGGTGGAAAAGACCGGCGGCAAGAGCGGCACCTACCGCAACCCCGACCCGCGCTAGGCTCTGTTTGGTAGTGCGTCTTCAAGAAGCTGCGCTTCTCGAAGACGCCCAGAAACTCCAAGCGGGGGCCTGGGCCCCGCACCCCAATGGGAGTCCGAAGCAAAGCCAGTGCGACGTGACACGCAGACAGGGTACAGGCAGCCCCGCTCCGGGTTGGGGGGCAGAGCGCTTGCGCGATGCCTGAGCAGCATCGCGGGGGCAAAGCCCCCTGGCAGAATCGAATTTGCAGACACAGCCTGGCGGGTCGCCTAAGCTTCCGCGGCACCGCCATCGCGCAGCAGGAAGCGCCGCAGCTTGCCCGAAGCGGTGCGGGGCAGTTCGTTGCGGAACTCCACCCATTGCGGCACCTTGAACGCCGCCAGCCGCTCCGCCACGTGCGCGCGCAGAGCCTCCGCCAACGCCTCGCCGGGCGGGTGCCCGGGCCGCGGCACCACGCAGGCCAGCGCCTTGGTGAGCCCGGCGCCGTCGGCGCGCCCCACCACGGCGCACTCGGCCACGGCAGGGTGCGTGAGCAGCGCGTGCTCCAGCTCCGCCGGGTTCACCCACGAGCCGCCCACCTTGAGCAGGTCGTCCGTGCGTCCCTCGTACCAGTACCAGCCCTCGGCGTCGCGCCGGAAGCGGTCTCCGCTGGCGAACCACCCGCCGCGCAGCACCCGGCGCGTGCGGGCCGGTTGCGCCCAGTAGCGCGCCAGCAGCGAGCCGCCGCGCACCCACAGCTCGCCGGGCTGCCCAGCGGGCACGTCGCGGCCCGCGCCGTCCACGATGCGCAGGTCGTAGCCGGGCACGGCCAGGCCCGTGCTGCCGGGCCGCACCTGCCCGGGGCGGTTGGCCACGTAGAAGTGCAGCGCCTCGGTGGAGCCGATGCCGTCCAGGATCGGCACGCCGAACGCAGCCTGCCAGCGCTCCAGCACGGCCGGGGGCAACGGCTCGCCTCCGGAGACGGCCAGCCGCAGGTGCTCCAGCCGGGGCAGGGGCTGCGGCGGCTGCTCGCGGCCCGCACGCCACGCATCGTGGAGCTGCAGCATGGCGTTGTAGAGCGTGGGCACGGCGTGGAACACCGTGGGGCGGTGCCGGGCCAGCACGGCGAAGCAGACGCGAGCCGTGGCCGGTTCCGGCTGCACCACCGCCGCGCAGCCCGCGGCCAGCGGGAAGACCAGCGAGTTGCCCAGGCCGTAGGCGAAGAACAGCTTGGCGGCGGAGAAGCTCAGGTCGTGCGCGCCCAGCCGCAGCACGTGGCGCAGGTAGGTCTCCACCACGCACACCATGTCGCGCTGGCGGTGCACGGCTGCCTTGGGCGCGCCCGTGCTGCCCGACGTGTACAGCCAGAAGGCGGGATCGTCCGGATGGGCCATGCGGGTGGGAAACGTCTCGGGCGCCTCGCCCAGCAGGGCTCCCAGCTCGGGATGGCCCGGCAGGCCGGCCCCGGCCAGCACCACGTGGCGCAGGTGCGGCAGCTCGCCCAGCACGGGCGCCACGGTGGGCCACAGCGCCGCATCCACGATCAGCGCGCGGGCGCGGCTGTCGCCCAGGGTGTGGCGGTAGTCCGCGCCGGTGAGCACCGTGTTGAGCGGCACGGGAATCAGCCCCGCGCGCACCGCGCCCCAGAAGCACACGGGGAACTCCAGCGACTCGCGCAGCAGCAGCGCCACGCGCTGCCCGCGCCGCAGGCCCAGCCCCCGCAGCGCATGGGCGGCCTGGCCGGCGCGCCGGTGCAGCGCCTCCACGCTGAGCGAGTCCTCCCCGCACAGCAGGTAGGGCTGCGCACCCTGGCCCGCCTCCAGGCGCGGCAGAATGAAGTGATCCGCCACGTTGAAGCGGTCGGGAAGCTGCGGCAAGAGGGCCATCGCGGGTGAAGAGACTCGAACGTGCGGCTGCCGGCGTGCTGCCGGCGTGCTGCCGACTCGGTGCCGCGCTGCTAGGACGGCTTGGCCTGGCCGGCCGTCAGCTGGCGCCGGCCGCGCTCCAGGAGCTCCAGGAATTCCCCGGGCGTGGGCACGATGCCCGCGTGGCGCGCCAGCACGGCGTTGTCCGGCGAGAGCACCACGTAATAGGGCAGGGCCAGCGTGCGGAAGCGCTCCACCTGCAGGCGCTGGTTCTCCTCGGCGTGCTCGCCGCCATCCGTGTAGAGCTGCACCAGCACGAACCCGTCGCGGAACGCCTCGAACACGGGTTGCGCGGCGAAGATGCGCTTCTCCATCCAGCGGCAATTCACGCAGGTGTAGCCGGTGAAGTCGATGAACACGGGTTTGCCGGTGCGCCTGGCCTCGGCCAGGCCGGCCGCCAGGGTGGGGTGCCAGGGCAACTCGTGCACGGACTGCGCGTCCACGTAGCTCACGCCGCTGCGCAGGGCGGCCTTCGCTGGGTCACCCAGGTCGGGCGGCAGGTAGCTCTCGGTGAAGCTGTTCAGCTCGCGCCCGGTGAGGCCCGCGGCCGTGTAGAGCGCCAGCAGCAGGAACGCCCCGCCCATGGCCAGCCGCAGGGGCCGCCGCGCGTGCACCTCCACGCCCGGCCAGGGCACCAGCCCCAGCAGCACCAGCGCACACAGCGCCGCCAGCGCGGCCCACAGGGCCAGCACCACCTCGCGGTCGAAGAACCCCCACTGCCAGATCACGTCCGCGTTGCTGACGAACTTGAGTGCCGCGCCCAGCTCCAGCAGGCCCAGCACCACCTTGAGCTGCACCAGCCAGTTGCCGCCGCGGCCGCGCAGCCGCATCACATAGCGCGGGAAGAGCGCCAGCAGGAAGAACGGCAGGGCGAACACGGACGAGAACACGAGCATGCCCACCACGGGCCAGAACACCTGGCCCTGCGTGGCGGCCACCAGCAGCGTGCCCACGAACGGCATGGTGCAGGTGAAGGACGTCGCCGCGAATGCCACCCCCATCAGCAGCACGGCCAGCGGCCCCTGCACGCCGCGCGAGAGCCCATCCATGCGCGCGAGCAGCCCGCTGGGCAGCCCCAGCTCCAGCAGCCCCAGCAGGCTCAGCGCGAACAGCGCGAAGAAGCCGGCCACGGCCAGGTTCACCCAGGGGCTGGTGGCGAACTGGCTCACGCCGGAGGCGCCCAGGAAGAACGTGAGCGCCAGCCCCAGCGTGGTGGCCGCGCCGACGATGCCCGCGCCGAACAGCAGCGCCAGGCCCAGCACGTTGCCCCGGCCGCGCTCGCCCGCGCCCATGAAGAACGACATGGTGACCGGGATCATCGGGAACACGCAGGGCGTCAGCAGCGCCAGCAGCCCGAAGCCTGCCGCCAGCAGCAGGAAGCCCCCCAGGCCCTGGGCCAAGGCCCCTTCCAGCGTGCTGGCATCGATGCGGAACGTGCCGTCCGGCTGCACGAAGTCGACGGTGCGCTGCAGGAAGGCGTACGGCGGCCGCACCGGCCCCGCCTCCACGCGCAGCGCCGCGGCCAGCTGCTCGGAGCGCGGGGGCGTGCAGATGCGGTTGTTGCAGACCTGGTAGCGGATGTCGGCGCTCACGGCCGCGCTGCCGGCGGCAAAGCCCGGGGGCACGCGCAGGTTCTGGTAGAAGCGCGCCGCGTTGGGGTGGAACGCCAGCGGGATGCCGAAGACTTCGTCCTTCTTCTGCACCGGGTTGGTCTCGTAGACCGGGCCCTCCAGCTCCAGCCCGTCCGGCTGCACCTGGATGCGCGTGGGCGGCGGGGCGAACTCGTCCTCCTGCGGCACCACCGAATAGGTGTACCAGCCCTGGGCCAGCCGGGCCGAGACGATCAGCCGCACGTGCTCCCCGGGCCGCGCCGTGGCCGGCTCCAGCTTCGTCTCGAACGTCGCCAGCACCGCCGGCAGCTCTTCCTCCCCGCCGCTGAACGCCTGGGCCTGCGCCCCGGCCCGCTGCGCCGGCAGCGTCAGCAGCAGCGCGGCCAGCAGCGCCAGCAGAGCGGCCCGCCGCGGCGAGGGCAGCCGCCAGAGCGTGGAAAGCCGGAGCGCGGAAGGAAGGGGCAGCCTGAGGTGCACGGTGGCCGTTGGCAGGATGGAGGGCAGATCGCCGCGGCACCAATGCCGCTCGAGCAGTGCCGCCCGACCAATATGGCCGAAGGCCGGCGCCACTTCCGTCAGTATACTTACAGTCTGCGACGATTTGAATGCGGGAATGCCGCACCGGTTCAGACCGGGTGCCCCACGCGGCCGGCCGGACGGTGCTTGCGGAGCGGGGCTTGCGGAGCGGGGCTTGCGGAGCGGGGCTTGCGGAGCGGGGCTTGCGGAGCGGGGCTTGCGGAGCGGGGCTTGCGGAGCGGGGCTTGCGGAGCGGTGCTTGCGGAGCGGGGCTTGCGGAGCGGGGCTTGCGGAGCAGGGCTTGCGGAGCAGGGCTTGCGGAGCAGGGCTCGCGCACCCGGGGGAGCCCGGGCCGATGGCGGCGCGCAGCGCGCCGTGCGGTGGGGCGGCTAGGCGAAGATCTTGTTGATCTTGTCGGAGAGCGTCTTGGCGTCGAAGGGCTTGATGATGTAGTTGTTCACGCCCGCCTGCGCGGCCTTGATGATGTTCTCCTGCATGGCCTCCGCGGTCACCATCAGCACGGGAATGTGCTTCTTGTCCTCGCTGGCGCGAATCGCCTTGAGCAGGTCCAGGCCCGACATCTGCGGCATGTTCCAATCGGTGATGACGAAGTCGACCTTCTCGGTCTCCAGGATCTGCAGCGCCTTGGTGCCGTCCTCGGCTTCCAGAATGTGCTCGAAGCCCAACTGACGCAGCACGTTGGTGATGATCCGGCGCATGGTCGCGAAGTCATCGACCACGAGAACATGCATCTTGGTATCGGCCGGCATAACGTCTCCTCTGGCAGTAATCGACTCAGGATCCTCTTGGCCTGCAGCGTCAGAAGCCCAGCTCGGCCAGCATGGAATCCACCCTGTCCTGGGACAGGCGGTTGTGAGCGTCGGGTCCTGCTTCGATGCTGGCGTCGCGGGAATCGGCCGGTGTTTCGACCGTCGGTTTTGCGCCTTCCTTGGAAATCACTTGAATCAACTGATATTGCAAGCTTTCAATGAAGGCAATGACCTTCTTGAGCGTCTGCCCGGTCAGATCCTGATAACTCTGGTTGGCGAAGAGCGTCATGTAGATGTCGTGGGTCTCCCGCAGGCGCCCGCTGAAGCGCTCCAGCGGCGCCGCGACCCCCTCGCTCAGCAGGGCCTGCACCTCGCCCAGTTCCGCGGCGGCCTGCGGATGCTCCGTGGCCAGCGCGGCCAGCTCCTCGTCGCAGCCGGCGAGGGCCTGGCGGCCCGCCGCCAGGAGCTCGTTCCCCAGGTTCACCTGCTCGGTGAGAATCTCCAGCAGGTCCAGGTTGCGGTTCGCCCCTGCCTCCAGCTCGACGATCACCGACTGCAGCTTCTGCACGGCGTCGGGAATCTCCCCGCTCACGTCGGAGAGTGCGTCGATGGGCACGGTGCGGGAGATCTCGTTGAGCGAGTCGTAGATGGTGCGCACCAGCCGCCCCACCTGCTCCACCAGCTCGTGATTCTCCCGCGAGGTGGTGACCATGTTCACGTGGTTCAGCACCAGCTCCGCATCCGCCCAGTCCTGCCGCAGGATCGCCTTGAACAGCGCGGCCACGGGATACAGCAGGCGCTGCAGGCGCGCATTGCCCAGGCGCGGCACGGCCTCGGCCAGCGCGAACACGCGGGCGGTGAGCGCCTCCAGCGGCGGCAGCACGTCGCGCAGGTGCCGCGCCAGGTTCACCAGTCCGTTCGCGTCCCCGGCCGGCCGCTGCAGCCCGCGGCTGGGCAGGCGGAAGGCGATGCGCTCCAGCCGCAGGTGTCCCGTCACGTAGCTCAGCAGCGCACCCGCCGGCTGCAGCGCGGCGAAGGCCCCGTGCGGGGCGCCGGCCTGCTCGCGGTGCCGCTCCAGCAGGCGCCGGGCCTCCTCGCCGGGCGCATCGTCGTCCCAGATGCGCTCCAGCAGCGTGCGGTACTCGCCGCACAGGGCGCGCAGCGCCGGCAATTCGCGCAGCAGCCCGGTGCGGCTCAGCGTGAGCAGAGCCCCGGCGGCCTGCCCGGCTTGCGGCTCCTCGGCCTGTGGACTGGGCATCTCGTGCAGCTGCAAAACGCGCCCCTTGCCTGGTGTGCTGGATATTGAGTGGCGGGTCGTGTCGCGGCCGGAGTCCGCGGGGCGACGCACGCATCCACGTCCTTAAACGAACGAGCCCGAAGTCGGTTTCGGCCGGCTCGTGCCATGCGGCGAAAACCCGGCGCGGCACCGCGCGCGGCCTTCCCCGCTCCCGGCGAACGTGGTACGGATGGAACAAGGCCACTTGCACCGCCGGCGCCCGCCCAGGGCGCCCTGCCCGCCCCCCGAACGCCGGACCGTCCGATGCTGATCGAATCCGTCCATGCCCGCGAAATTCTCGATTCCCGCGGCAATCCTACCGTAGAAGTGGAAGTGGTGCTAGAAGACGGCACGCTCGGCCGTGCTGCCGTGCCCTCCGGCGCCTCCACCGGCGTGCACGAGGCCGTGGAGCTGCGCGATGGGGACAAGCAGCGCTACGGCGGCAAGGGCGTGCTCAAGGCCGTGCAGTTCGTCAACGAGACCATCGCCCCGGAGCTGGAGGGCCAGCCCGCCGTGGAGCAGTTGGAGCTGGACGGGGCGCTGGTGGCGATGGACGGCACGCCCAACAAGGCCCGCCTGGGGGCCAATGCGATCCTCGGCGTCTCCCTGGCCACGGCGCGGGCCGCGGCGGCTTACTACGGCATGCCGCTGTTCCGCTACGTGGGGGGCGTCTACGCCCGCACGCTGCCCGTGCCGCAGATGAACATCCTCAACGGCGGCAAGCACGCGGACAACAACGTGGACATCCAGGAGTTCATGGTCGTGCCGCTGGGGGCGGATACGTTCCATGAGTCCCTGCGCATGGGGGTGGAGACCTTCCACGCGCTGCACAAGGTGCTCAGCGCCAAGGGCCTCAGCACCAGCGTGGGCGACGAGGGCGGCTTCGCGCCCAGCCTGGGCTCCAACACCGAGGCGCTGGAGCTGATCGTGCGGGCCATCGAGAGCACCGGGCGCCGGCCGGGGGAGGACGTGGCCATCGCCCTGGATCCCGCCGCCAGCGAGTTCTACAGCGACGGCGCCTACGTGCTGGAAGCCGAGGGCGGTGCCCGCAAGAGCTCGGAGGAGATGATCGCGTTCTACGAGGGACTGCTGGGGCGCTTTCCCATCGTCAGCATCGAGGACGGGCTGGCCGAGGACGACTGGAGCGGCTGGGAGCTCATGACCAGGAAGCTGGGCAGCCGCCTGCAGATCGTCGGCGACGACCTGTTCGTCACCAACACCGATCGCCTGCGCGACGGCATCTCGCGAGGCGTGGCCAACTCGATCCTGATCAAGGTCAACCAGATCGGCACGCTCTCGGAGAC
>Ga0326597_10013676_pt1 | contig 10658 bp, 7 predicted proteins | sample RVTome_12_FD_203789 | JGI IMG/M metagenome (GOLD analysis project Ga0326597, IMG submission 203789) | Soil microbial communities from uranium-contaminated site in the Upper Colorado River Basin, Wyoming, United States - RVT100D185 | ecosystem: Environmental > Terrestrial > Soil > Contaminated >... | reverse complement strand
CTGACCCCTGACCCCTGACCCCGCTCCACCAAGAGGATACCGCTATGCCTTTCCTGGATCTGTCGCCGGACGCGCGCCTGTACTACGAGATCGACGACTGGACGGACCCTTGGACACGCCCACAGGCGATCCTGCTGGTCCATGGGTTCACCGAGAACACAACGGCTTGGCACGGCTGGGTGCCGCATCTGGCGCGCCACTACCGCGTGATTCGCTTCGATCAGCGCGGCTTCGGCCGGTCCGGTCCGGTTGCAAGCGATTTCAATTTCTCGACCGATTTGCTGGCCGATGATCTAGTCCGCGTGATCAATCACGTGGCCGGCGAACCGGTCCACCTGATCGCCGGAAAGAGCGGGGGCATTTGCGCCTCCCGGCTCGCGGCGACCCGCCCGGATCTGGTGCGCAGCCTTACGCTGGCGTCGTGCCCGCTGCTCCCGCCGCAAGCAGACGGCTGGCTCGAGCACATGGATAATCGCGGCATGCGCAGCTGGGCCCGGACGACGATGCGCTCGCGTATGGGCAGCCAGATGCCCGAGCGCGGCATCGATTGGTGGGTGGATTTGATGGGCGCGACCGCAGTCTCCACTGCACACGCCTACCTGCGCTGGGTTGTGACCATCGACGTGCGCCCTGATCTCCCGAAGATCGAGCGCCCCACCTTGGTGCTGTTGACCCATTCTAAGCGGCGCAGTCAGCAGGAACTCGATTCATACCGCGCGGGACTGCGCAATGGCGAATTCGTGACCATCCCGGTGGACGGCTATCACGCCGCCGGCAGCGCGCCGGACGAGAGTGCGCGCGCGACGCTGGAATTTGTCACACGCAATCGCTAGCGCCCGGCACGCGTGCGAACCTGAAAACGGCGCCTGCGCGCTTTTACCCCAGCTTATGCTGCGCGCAGAAGTGCTTGAGCACCGCCTTCAGCTCGGCGCTGCGGCGATGGTTGCCGCAGTGGCGCGCGTGCTCAATATCGTCGGAGATGATGCGCCGAATACGCGCGTCACCGCCCGGTGTGTGCACCAGGTAGTGGCCCAACTCCAGCGCGGCGATTTCCGGCAGATTCTCGTGCTCTGCGATGGCTAGAATCTCAGCCTCGGTGAGATCGGATAACGCAAGACAATCTTCGAAAGTGAGCATGGCGCACGCTCCTCCTGGTGCATGGGATCGCAACTGGAGTAAATCAGACCACGTATCGGGCAATCGGGATTTGATCTAACGCAATTAGCGGCGCGGTAAGATCGCCATGTCGCACCAGGAGACGAGACTGTGACCGACATCAATCTGTTCTACGCGACCAATCGTAAACATTTGGGCGCGAATCGCTGGCGTCCTGAGGGTTACGGCGCGAAGTTCAGCGACGATGGCATGGAGAATTTGCGTTTCGGACAGGTGCGGCTGCAGGCCGACGAAGCCGAGATTCAGCGTTGCCTGGCGAAGAACCTGGGAACGGCAGGCAAGGGCGACGGCGAACGCCTCGCCGGCTATCTCACCAAGCGCGCCGAAACGGCACAGATCCAGGCCTATCGTGAAGCGCTGAACCGCAAGGTGTCGGATCGCTCACAACCCGCGGCAAAGTTGGGTTCCAAGGCGATGTTCTCCGATCTGCACACCGCCATGCTGCGCAAGACCGACGTCTTAGTCTACATCCATGGCTTCAATGTGAGCTGGTGCGAGGCTGTAGGTCGCGCCGCCGCACTGGAATTGATGATGAATCGCTCGCCGCTCGCCGACTCGCGGCAGAATGTAGCCGTCGTGATGTTCACCTGGCCGTCGGACGGGCTTGCGTTGCCGTTCGCATCATATAAGTCGGACCGGACCGAAGCATCCGGATCCGGATATGCGGTGGGACGGGCATTTCTGAAGGTGCGCGATTTCCTCGCGGGTTTGCACGGCCGTGCGCGCGGCGGCGAGCCGATGTGCGCACAGGACATCCATTTGTTATGTCATTCGATGGGCAATTACGTGTTGCAGAGCGCGCTCGATCGAATCGGCGAATTCACGCCCGGCAATGCGCTTCCCCGGCTGTTGGAACATATCTTCCTGTGCGCACCGGACGTCGACGACGACGTCCTGCAGCCCGGGCACGCGATGGGTAGCGTGCATGAGCTTGGACGCTGCGTCACGGTCTACGATAATCGCGGTGATCTCTCGATGGTGATCTCGGATCACACCAAAGGGCACCCGGAGCGCCTGGGCGCGGGTGGCGCCGCGCGGCCCACGCTGTTGCACAACAAGGTGCATCAAGTCGATTGCACGCCCATTGTCGCGGGATTGGTTGCGCACAGCTATTACTTGAGCGGCAGCGTGCGCGATGATATTCGCCAGAGCATCGACGGCATTGCGTTGGACGATCCACGCCGGTTGCGGCTACGCGATCCCAATGCGCCCAACGTCTGGACGATGAAGTAGCCCAGGTTCGCGATGCGTCTCCCCGCCAAAGGATACGAACCGCGCATGTCTATTTGAAATAAGTCACGGCGCGAGACGCTCGATTATCCACGTACCGTCGGCCTGCCTGCGATAGAGCAGTCGGTCGTGCAGCCGATCATCGCGTCCTTGCCAGAACTCGATCATCTCCGGTAGCACGCGATAACCGCCCCAGAACGGCGGGCGCGGCACGTTCGTTTCGAAACGCGCGGCATAGTCTTGCGCACGTTCCTCCAGCCAGGCGCGGTTCGCCACGACCGTGCTTTGGGGCGACGCCCAGGCGCTGTGCTGGCTGCCGAGCGGACGCGTCGCGAAGTACGCATCCGAGTCTTCGGCACTGACGCGCCCGACGCGCCCAGCGATGCGAACCTGCCGTTCGAGTGATTTCCAGTGAAACACCAGCGCTGCGTGTGGACGGGAATCAAGATCGCGCGCTTTGTCGCTTTCGTAGTTGGTGTAGAAGACAAATCCGCCCTGCTCGATTCCCTTTAGGAGCACCATACGCGCTGACGGGTGGCCTTCGGCGCTGACCGTGGCTAGCGTCATGGAATTGGGCAGGCGTAATCCGGCCGCGGCCGCCGCATCGAACCAGCGATTGAATTGCTGCAGCGGATCGGCAGCGGCATCCGCTTCACTTAACGCGTTGTGGACCATTGCGGCATCGGGATCAGGGCGTGTTGCCATCGTTGCTCAGTGGACATACCAATTTCTAAGGCCCAACCTAATCCTAATGATGATACGCCCTCCGATGGGCGATGGAGGCTGTCAGAGTCCGGCCAGCTCTGCGAAAGCACGCATTTCGCGCTCGACGTCCACGGCGCTGGCGCCGAAGATGACACCGGTGGCTCCTGCGGCTTCCAACGCCTCGAGACGCGCGCGCAATTCGTCGCGCGTGCCGGTGAATGTCACCTGCGGGGCGATGCTGACATCGACGAGTGCATCATGACCATTGGAGATATCCAGGGTGTGGCCCCGGTGCACCTCCAGATGGCGGACAGGCGCGGGAACCTTCTGGACGCTGGCCAGCCATGCGGCGCCATTCGGCAGCGACTTCACGCTTTCGGGATCACGGGTGTACATGAAATGGTAGGCGGTCGCGACCAGCGGTGCGAGCGTGGCGCGGGCACGTGGTGAGAAGACATCCTCGCCGTCGTCGAGGACCGTACCGTTGAGCGAGACCAGGCAATGCTTGAACCCCGGCGCCGGTGCGCCGAGCGCAATCAGACCGTCGGCGATCTCGTGCGCCAGCTGGCGACCTCTGGGGCCCTGTGATGCCAACAGCAAGGGGACCGTGATGGGACAGTCCGGCAGCCAACCCTCGGAGGCGAGAAACTGGACCATCCCGCCTTCGATCTCTACAGCTTCTCCGCGCAGCAGGCCTCGGATCTGGAGCATATACTGTCGCATCGACGCGAGCGACAGCGGCGGCTGAGCGAGGCCGGCACGACCGGTGAAACCGGTGCCAAACCCTGCCCACAGCCGCCCGGGGGCTAGCGCTTCGAGCGTGGCGATGGCGCAGGCCTGGGCAAGTGGATGGCGATAGCTGGGGATGAGGACGGCCGCACCGATGCCGATACGGGATGTCTGTTCGGCTATACGCGCCAGCGTGACCCAAGTATCGTGGCCGAACGCCGGGACCTCGGGGCACCAGACGCGCTCATACCCCAGACGCTCGGCGGCCACGGCATAGGCAACGGTGTTCGGCCCAGGCGGAAGACGAAATGCGTAGGTCAGCATCTGCGATCCTTTCGTACGTAAAAGAGTATACGCCGGCGCCATCGACCGGTTCGGCCGCCTTCTTACACGAGATCGTGGATTGACGATTCGGCGGGCCGCAGTCAGGCACCGCACGCCCTGCGTTGTCTGATCCCAGTCAGATGCTGATCTGAGTACCGAGTTCGATTACGCGTGCGGGCGGCAGCCTGAAGTACTCCGCGGCCGAGGGGCTGTTCTTCTGCATCCAGCGAAACAGCTCGCGCCGCCAGGTGAATAGCCCTCGTCGCTCGGCGCGTGCGATGCTGGTTTTGCCTAGAAAGAACGAGGTCTCGTTCAGTTCGAAGCTCAGCCCGCGCTGCGCAAGCAGCTTCCATGCGTGCAGTATGTCGGGTTCCTCGCGAAACCCATAGTGCAGGACCACCCGATAGCAGCTTCCGCGTTCGAGTACGTCGACCTCGATACGCTCATCGTCCGGCAGCCGTGGCACCTCCTCGGTCACGACGGTGATGAACACCACCCGTTCGTGCAGCACTTTGTTGTGCTTCAGATTGTGCAGCAGGGTCGTGGGCACGCTATCGCGCTCGGCCGAGAAGAACACTGCGGTACCCGGAACGCGCTGGATATCGGCCATTGCCGGCAGAAAGCCCAGAATTGGGACGCGCTTTGCGTCTTCCGACGCGGTGATCGTGTCTGCTGCAAGCTTCCAGGTCGTGAGCAGTGTAAATAAAATGACTGCAACCAGAACCGGAAACCAGCCGCCGGCAAGAAACTTGGTTGCATTGCTGGCGAAGAATGTGAGCTCGACGCAGCCGATCGCGGCCAGTAACATGACCAGTGGCAGCGTGTAGCGGCGCTTGAGCATCAGCATCACGATGATCACCAGAGCGGTTTCCAACACCATGGTCGTGGCCACCGCGATCCCGTAGGCCGCGGCCAGCGCGTCGGAGGTCCTGAATTCGAGTACCAGCACCAGGACCAAAACGAACAGCAGCCAATTGACACGTGGGATGTAAATTTGGCCGCGCTCCGTGTCCGAGGTATAGAGCACCGCCACGCGCGGCAAGTAGCCAAGGCGCGACGCTTGCTGGGTCACCGAGAATGCCCCGGAGATCGTTGCTTGCGACGCGATCACCGTAGCGGCGGTCGCGAGTACCACTAGCGGCAGAAGCAGGTTCGGCGGAGCGAGCAGGTAGAACGGATTTTGCACCGCGGTCGCGTCACGCAGTACGAGCGCACCCTGGCCGAAATAATTAATCATCAGTGCAGGCAGCACGATCGTGAACCAGGCCAGCCGAATCGGCCGCCGACCGAAATGGCCCATATCGGCATACAGCGCCTCGCCGCCGGTGATTGCAAGGAACACCGCGCCTAGCGCGAGAAACGCCGCCACCGGTTGATTCGCGGCGAGCGCAAGCGCATGGCGCGGATCGAGAGCTGCCAGCACCGACGGCGTTTGCACGATGCTGCTGATGCCGAGTGTGGTCAGGGTCAGGAACCAGAGCACCATGACCGGACCGAAATATCTTCCGATGCTTCCGGTGCCGCGGCGCTGCATCGCGAACAGAGCGACCAGCACTGCGATCGCGGCCGGGATCACCCAACTGTGCATGGCCGGGGTGGCGATAGACAAACCCTCGACCGCGGACAACACCGAGATCGCCGGCGTGATGATCGCATCGCCGAAGAACAAAGATGCGCCGAGGATTCCGATCGAGCCCGCGACCCATTGCATGCGAGGACGCTCGCGCAGCATGCGCCCGGCGAACGCGAGCAATGCGAGGATTCCCCCTTCCCCGCGATTATCGAAGGTGAGTACGATCGTCACATACTTGAGCGAGACGATCAGCATCACCGACCAGAAAATGAGAGACAGCACCGCAAGTACGTGTGGCGGGCTGAGCGCAATAGCATGCGCACCGGAAAACGCGACCTTGAAGGCGTACAACGGGCTCGTGCCGATGTCGCCGAAGACCACGCCTAGCGCGCTCAGAGCGAGGACGGCGACCGGGGAGCGGGCGCTGGATTGGGCGGAGGGCACGAGCAGGGACGTTATTGTTGTGGCGCAACAATACTCCTGCACGCAGCGCACCGCAATCTGAGATTTCCGTGGCTATGCCGCAGGTCTACCGTCCGTACGCGACTGCGCGTGTAAGGCGAAGGCGGTGCGCCTAGTGGAACGTATACGAATCGGGGGTGAGTTCGCCGGCGCGCTCACGCGCGCTTCAGCACCCGCCCCGGCCGTGCGCCGGTCGCAGCGCCCGCTGACCAGACGGGCTCACCGTTCACGATCACGGTGTGAATGCCACGCGCCGGTTGCTTCGGATCGTCGAAGCTCGCGGTATCGATCACGCTCATCGGGTCGAACAGGGTCAGGTCGGCGTACGCGCCCGCGCGCAGTACACCGCGATCCTCGAGGCCGAAGCGAGCCGCCGTCAGGCCCGTCATTTTGTAGACCGCGACTTCCAGCGGAAACAATGCGAGATCGCGGGCATAGTGGCCGAGTACACGCGCAAAGGTGCCCCACAAACGCGGGTGCGGACGTGCGTCGTGCGGCAGTCCGTCGGACCCGATCATGGTGTGCTCATAGCCAAGAATACGTTGCACGTCGCGCTCGTCCATCATGAAGTAGATCGCGCCGGCTGGTCGCAAGCGTTCTGCAGCTTCGGTTTGGTTCACACCCATCGCTTGCGCGACTTCGCTCAGCGTCTTGCCGGTGAATTCCGGATGCGGCTTCGACCACGTGACCAGCACCTTGGTCGATTGTCCCACACGTGCTGCTTGCATCACGGTCGAGGACGCAATGTAGGGATAACAATCGAGCCCGATGTCCTGGGCGCCGCGCGTGCGCTCGATAAGAGCGAGCGTTTCGCCAGAGCGGCCATGATTGGCTTTGCCGACACATTTGTGATGCGAAATGACCGCGGGCACGCCGAGCGTGCGCCCGATGCTGAAGGTTTCCTCCATCGCGTCGGTGATTTGGTCGTCTTCGTTGCGCATATGCGTGACGTAGAGACCACCGAAGTCCGCGAGCGGCCGGCAGACCTCGACGATCTCTTGCATCGGCGCCGCCGCCGCGGGCGGGTATGCGGTGCCGGTGGAAATGCCGATCGCGCCTGCGGCCAGCGCATCGTGGGCGAGGCTGCGCATGTGGGCGATTTCGTCGGCGCTCGCCGGGCGATCCAGGCGCTGCATCGTCGCCGCACGCAAAGTCGTATGGCCCACCAGGCACGCGGCATTGGTCGCGGCGGGATTTGCCCTCAAGGCATCGCAATAGTCGCTAAAACGTGGGTAACGAAACCATCCGCCCTCGCTATCCAACAGATCGAGCGGCGGCAGCGTGGCGCTGTGTTTGGGCGAATACGCCAGACTGATACCACAGTTGCCGGTGATGACCGTCGTCACGCCTTGGCTCACCTTGGGCGTCATCGCCGGATCGGAAAGCAGCAGGCGGTCGTCGTGCGTGTGCGCGTCGATGAATCCCGGCGCGACGACATGACCGCGGGCATCGATCTCGGTGTTGGCGCGCGCGCCGGCGAGGCTGCCAACCCGCGCGATCCGATCGCCGCGCACCGCGACATCGGCCGCGAAGCGCGGTGCACTGGTTCCATCGATCACGCTCGCATTGCGGATAATGAGATCGTAGTCTGCGCTCATACCGAGTCCCCCGAAAACCGTCAATTTCAGAAAAAGCCATTCATCCAGCGGCATCGTTGAGCAATGCAGCATTGCCGCCGGCGGCAGCCGTATTAATTGAAGTCGCGCGCTCGGTCGCGAACCGCAGCAGATAGTGCGGCCCGCCTGCCTTGGGGCCTGTCCCGGACAGCCCTTCGCCGCCGAACGGCTGCACGCCGACGACCGCGCCAATCATGTCGCGATTGACGTAAATGTTTCCTACTCGCGCGCGTTCGCGAATGCGCGCGACGGTCGCATCGATACGACTTTGGATGCCGAGCGTCAAGCCGTAACCGGTTGCGTTGAGCGCATCGACAACCTGGTCGAGATAGGCCGCTTGATAACGTACGACATGCAGCACCGGACCGAACACTTCATGGGTGAGAGGGCTCAGATCCGGGATCTCGAAGGCACTAGGCGCGACGAAGTTTCCGTACTCGGCATGCGCCGGTAAGCGTGCTTGCCCGATCACCTTCTGCGCGTGCTGCATTGCGCTGATATGCCGTTCGAGCTCCGCTTTGGCCGCGGCATCGATCACCGGTCCGACATCGGTCGAGAGCTGCGCAGGATTTCCGACCACCAGCTCTTGCATCGCGTCGCGCAGCAGTTCGATGACACGCTCGGCGATGTCTTCCTGCACGAACAGCACGCGTAGCGCCGAGCAGCGCTGACCGGCGCTGTCGAACGCCGAGCGCAACACATCCGATACGGTTTGCTCCGGCAGTGCGGTACTGTCCACGATCATCGCATTTTGCCCACCCGTTTCCGCGATCAGAGGCACGATCGCGCCGCTGCGGGCAGCGAGCGCGCGGTTGATCGCTTGAGAGGTTGCCGTTGAACCGGTGAACACGATTCCGTCGATGCGCGCATTGCTGGCGAGACGAGCGCCAAGCGCCGCGCCAGGACCTGGTAGGAAATGCAAGGTATCTTGAGGAATGCCCGCGCCGTGCAACAACTGGACGGCGACGTAGCCCACCAGCGGTGTCTGCCGCGCCGGTTTCGCGATCACGGCATTGCCGGCGGCAAGGGCCGCGACGATCTGACCGACGAAGATCGCGAGCGGAAAATTCCACGGGCTGATTGCCGCGAATACGCCGCGCCCGCGCAGCCAGAGCTGATTCAGCTCACCGGTGATCCCTGGAAGCGTGCACGGATCCCCGAATGCGTGTCGCGCGAGGTGCGCGTAATAGCGGCAGTAGTCGGCTGCTTCGCGTACTTCGGCAAACGCGTCGGGCAGGGTTTTACCGGCTTCGCGGACGAGTAAGGATATGAGCAGTGCGGCGTCGGCTTCGATCCGGTCCGCCGCTGTTTCGAGGACACGGGCGCGTTCGTGTGCCGCAACCGCATCCCAGCGTGGCGCAGCGCGCGCGGCGATGACGAGCGCGCGCTCCAGCGTTATCGCATCGGGCTCGTTTACTACCCCCACCGCCTCGCGATGATCTGCCGGTGAGCGAATCTCACGCGCGGCCCCCTGGTGTGATTCCGAACCCACGAGTGCTCGAGCGTAGTGCTGCTGGCTGAGTGGTGAACGCATTCTCCGCTGCAAATACTCCAGCGCCAGTGGGTCGGCGAAACTCATCCCGCGCGAGTTGCGCCACGCGCCCGCGAACAAATCGCGCGGCAACGGGATGCGCGGGTTGGACTTTTTCGGGTATAGCGTAAGTTTTTGCAGCGGATCGGCGGCCAAGTGCTCGATCGGTACCTGCGGATTCGCGAGATCGTGAACGAAAGAAGTGTTCGCACCGTTTTCCAGCAGCCGACGCACCAGATAGGGCAGCAGGTCCTCGTGACTACCCACCGGTGCATACACGCGGCATGCCGGTGCGCCGATCTCTGCACTGCGCGACAGCAGGTCGTACAACGCCTCGCCCATGCCGTGCAGGCGCTGCAGCTCGAAATCCTCGCGGCCTCTGGCAAGATCGAGAATGAACGCTATCGTGTGCGCGTTGTGCGTGGCGAACTGCGGATAAAACGCGTCGCGTTCGGCGAGTAGCCGGCGCGCACAGACGAGGTAAGAGACGTCGGTGGCCGCCTTGCGCGTAAATACCGGGTAGCCGGCCAACCCCGCGACTTGCGCACGTTTGATCTCGCTATCCCAGTAAGCACCTTTCACCAGCCGCAACGGGATGCGCTTGTTCTGGCTGCGGGCTAAAGCCGCGAGCCAGTCGATCACCGCTAACGCGCGCTTCTGATACGCCTGCACTGCCAGCCCGAGACCCTGGTAATCGCGCAACGCCGGATCAGCGAATGCGGCGGCGAAAACATCCAGCGTCAATTCGAGCCGGTCGCTTTCTTCCGCGTCCACCGTGACGCCAAGGCCACGCGCCATTGCCAGCGCCGCCAGTTCGACCAAACGCGGCGTGAGTTCGCCCAACACGCGGGAGTGTTGAGCATGTTCGAAGCGCGGATGCAGCGCGGAGAGTTTGACCGAGATGCCCGGTGCGCTGAATAGGTCCGGGCTCGCAGTTACGTTCGCTCCAACAGAAACGATCGCTTGCGCATAGGCATCGTAGTGAATCTCGCCCTCGCGGCGCGTCAGTGCGGCCTCGCCCAGCATGTCGTACGAGTAACGATTCTGCGAGTTGTGCGCCTCGCGTGAGCGTGCGAGCGCCTGCTCGATATCGCGTCCCATCACGAATTGTCTGGCGAGTATGCGCATGGCCTGCACGAGCGACGCACGCAGGAGCGGCTCCCCGCTGCGCGCGACCAGACGCTTTAGAGCGGAGAACGCATCCTCGGCCGGTGCAGTCTCCGGCGTGATCAAGCGCCCGGTGAGCAGCAGCGCCCAGGTCGACGCATTGACGAGCATCGAGTCGCTGCGGCCAATGTAGTGCTCCCACTGA
>Ga0326597_10013675_pt1 | contig 10658 bp, 5 predicted proteins | sample RVTome_12_FD_203789 | JGI IMG/M metagenome (GOLD analysis project Ga0326597, IMG submission 203789) | Soil microbial communities from uranium-contaminated site in the Upper Colorado River Basin, Wyoming, United States - RVT100D185 | ecosystem: Environmental > Terrestrial > Soil > Contaminated >... | reverse complement strand
AACCGCACTGGCCTCCGATCCAGGCATGCCTTGACGACCTGAAGCTATCGCCCCAGGCGAAGTTCCTGGGTTTCGTTCCGGAAGACGACCTGCGAGCCATCTATCGCCTCGCGCAGTTCCTCGTCCTACCCAGCCTCTTTGAGGCGAATAGCCTGCCCATCTTCGAAGCGTGGTTGGAAGGGATCCCTGTTACGTGTTCCAACATTCCTGCACTCCAGGAACAGGTTGGAGACGCCGCCCACCTCTTTGACCCACAACAGGTCGGAGCCATCGCGGATGCGATGGCCAGGGTCTCAACGGATGTCAGCATGCAAGAGGTCTTGCGCACCCGCGGATTTCAACGCCTAAAGGAGTTCAATTGGGAACACACCGCCAAAACATACCGGGCCGTGTATCGCCGCGCTGCTGGCTACCCTCTTACCGATGAGGACCGCTGGCTTCTGAACAGCCGGGATATGTCGGCTCCTCAGCAAACAATGGAGTGTCACGACCGATGCCAAGAGAATTCATCCCAGTAGCGGCGCCCGTGCTTGTCGGGAACGAGAAACGTTATGTCATGGATTGTCTCGAGTCCACGTGGATCTCCTCCCGAGGGAAATACGTCGAGCGGTTCGAAACAGCCTTTGCGGAATTCTGCGGGGTCAGACACGGCGTGTCATGTACGAACGGAACGGTCGCCCTCCACCTGGCGCTTCTAGCCCTCGGCATCGTCCCCGGAGACGAGGTCATCGTCCCCACCTTGACCTTCGTGGCCTCGGCAAATGCCGTTCGCTACTGTGGCGCCACACCGGTCTTCGTGGATTGTGAGCCGGAGACCTGGAACATGGACCCGGACCTGATCGAGGCCCGGATCACTCCCAGAACCAAGGCGATCATTGTGGTCCACCTCTACGGCCATCCGGTGGACATGGACGCGATCACATCCCTTGCCCGTCGCTTTAACCTGTTCGTCGTCGAGGACGCCGCCGAGGCCCATGGAGCAATATACAAGGACCGCATGGTGGGTTCAATGGGCCACATGGCCACCTTCAGCTTCTTCGGGAACAAGGTCATCAGCACTGGGGAAGGCGGAATGATAGTCACGAACGACGGGGGTCTGGCCAACACAATGCGCCAACTCAAGGATCAAGGGATGGACCCCAGGCGGCGGTACTGGTTCCCCGTGGTGGGGTACAACTATCGGATGACCAACGTCACGGCGGCCATAGGCCTGGCCCAAGTGGAAAAGATCGAATGGCATATTCAGCGACGGATCCAGGTCGCCCGCTGGTACCAGGAGAACCTACGAGCCGTTCCCGGGCTCTCCTGGCAGGTGGAACAACCCCACACGCGGCACGTCTTCCAGTTCTTCACCATCTTGCTGGATGCCGACTCTCCAGTGGGGCGGGATGAGGTGATTGCGCACCTGCACTCGCGTAACATCGAGGGACGCCCTGTGGTTTTCCCGATACACACTTTGCCGCCTTACCGTGATCAGGCTCGTAGCCAATCGTTTCCCGTCGCGGAGCGCATCGCCTCTCACGGTATTAACCTCCCCACCTTCGCGGGGCTAAACCGCGCGGATGTGGATTACGTCTGCGAGTGCCTGGCGGAATGTCTGACCGCCACACAATCCGCAGGAAGAGCGATCGGTAGGTCGGCATGAACCAAAGGCATTCGGTCGTTCAACGCAAAGCTGCTAGCGGTCAGCATTCAGCCGTGAGCGTGTGTTCCGGTGCTGAAAGCTGATGGCTGACTAGCTGACGAGCTGAAGAGACTCGACTGATGCGCTTTCTCAATCCCCATTCGTGCCTGGTGTTGTTCCTGCTGCTGCTAGGCCACATGACATCTACCGTGGCTGCCGCTTCGGCACAGGTAGCCTACTACGTCTCCCCACTAGGTAATGACTGGAACCCCGGCACCGAACTGCAGCCATTCAAGACGCTAGAAAAAGCACGTGATGCCGTTCGCACAGTGAATGGCCGCATGATGAATGACATCACCATCTACTTGCGGGGTGGGGAATATCAACTCTGCATGCCGGTTGTTTTCGACCAGAGGGATTCCGGAACTAATGGATTCACCGTAATCTATAGGGCCTACCCAGGGGAAAGACCAGTCGTAACTGGCGGACAACGAATCACAGGCTGGAAGGCCACAACCAACCGCCTGTACAACGCTTCTGTCCGTACTGCCCAGCCGGCGCCCTGTACCCCATCCGACAACTCGCGACCAAACCAGTTACAGTTTCGCCAGCTCTATGTGAATGGCCACCGCGCTGTCAGGGCACGTACGCCGAACACAGGTGAGTATTACCGATTGAAGTCCTGGGATACCCTGAACAGGCGGGTCGAGATTAGCCGCTCAGAGATTAGCGACTGGGAAAGATTGAATCAAGTGGAGATGATCATTCTGGGAAAGGGGGCGAATCAGGGGAACCTGCGGATTGCCTCCTTCTCCCCAGCAGGAACCAGTGCCTTTGTTGTTCCCCTTGAACCCGAACGGACCCGAATTTTCGCACAGGAGTATCCCCCGAAGGAGAGCCGACCTTATTACTTCGAGAATGCCCTCGAGCTCCTTGACGCCCCAGGCGAATGGTACCTCGATGCCACAACCCAGGAGCTATTCTACAAACCCCGGCCCGGTGAGGATCTGACGAGTGCCGTCGTCGTCGCTCCGCGAGTGGAGACACTGGTCAGAATCCAGAGCACGCTGGACGCCCCAGCACACCATATTCAATTCCACGGCCTCACCTTTGAGCACACGACTTGGCTGCTGCCCAACAGCGAGGGCTTCATCGGTGATCAGGCCAGCATTGCGTTCACCCAGCGACTCCCCACCGACCAGGTCACTTCCTACCCCGGTGACCGACTACCCGCAGCGTTCCATCTCGAATCGGCTTCGAACATCCGGCTGGAGCGCAATACCTTTCAGCATCTCGGTGGATCCGCGATCAACCTATACGCTGCCGCCCAAGACAATACTCTTATCGGCAATGTCATTACGGACGTCTCAGGCAGCGGCATTTCCCTCGATTTGAATTTGGAGGGCAACCCCACAGACACGCGAAAAGTATCCAGACGTAATTCCATCAGTAACAACTACATTTCCGGCATTGGCCATGACTACTACCAAAGCGTCGGTATCATGGCCGGCTACACCGACACAACAGTCATTGAACACAACGAACTTACCGATATGCCGTATTCCGGTATCAGTGTCGGTTGGGGATGGGCCGATGTTCCTAACGCTGCGAGAAACAACGTGGTCTCCTACAACAAAATATCAAACGTCCTGAACATGATGGCCGATGGCGGTGGGATTTACACCCTTTCTCGCCAGCCGGGAACACAGATTGTTGGCAATCATATCTATGACCTCAGGCGGCCTCCCACGGCGGGGGGATTTACCAACGGTGGCATATTCCTTGATGATGGAAGTAACCTTATAACGGTGCAGGATAACGTATTACACAACGTAGAGGATGTGAAGGTCAAGTTGAACAACACCGGCACGGGAAACGTGATTCGGAACAATGATGTCTTGTCGTTACAGGTACTCACAAACGCAGGACTGGAACCCGGGTATCGAGATATCCGGCCGCCGGAAACCGGTGCCGTGTCACCGGCTTCTGGAAGACACCCTTCAGCGATGAGAAGCGCGGCTCTTGCCGCGTCCCTGACCCTACTTACTCTCCTCGCATATGTTGGATATAGAGTGCACTATCGCCACTGCTGGGTATGACGAGTAACCAACTGGAGCCTGCGGGTTGTGACCGGCTTTAATAGCAGCTTAGCAGATGTGACGGCAACGATTCTCGCGGGTGGCCTGGGCACCCGGTTGCGTCCTGTTATGGCCGATCGACCAAAAGTCTTGGCCGATGTTCTTGGACGGCCTTTCCTGACGTTCCTGCTGGATCACCTGCAAGCTGCCGGGGTCAGACGAGTTGTCTTATGCACAGGATATAAGGGTGAGCAGGTACAGGCCGCCTTTGGCGACTCGTATGGGTCTTTGTGTTTGGCTTACTCCCACGAATCATCGCCCCTGGGAACCGGCGGAGCCCTGCGGGCGGCACTGCCCTTGTTCGAGGCGGATTCCATCCTCGTCATGAACGGTGATTCCTTTTGCGAGACAGATCTCCGCGTCTTCTGGAACTGGCATTGTGCGCGGGAGGCCGACGCCACCCTCCTCCTCACCAAGGTGTCCGACACAACACGCTACGGGCGGGTGGTTGTGGATGCTCATGATCACATCCTTCGCTTTGATGAAAAGGCCCCCGGCACTGGGCCGGGCTGGATTAACGCCGGAATCTATCTCATCAGTCGGACTCTGGTGCAGACTATTCCCAGGTCTCGCGCCGTATCTCTAGAGCGAGAGACGTTTCCCGCCTGGATCGGCCAAGGGTTCTGCGCTTATCCGAGCGAGGGTCGGTTCCTGGATATCGGCACACCCGAAGCGTATGCTGCCGCGGACTTGTTCTTTGGTTCTCCACATAAACCGATCCGCCAAGCGGTTGCACCCGAGCGCCAGCGCAGTTCACGGGGCCTTGCATCTGGGTAAGAATACACACCGACACTTCAAGGTATCAGTCGGCGAGAGAGGTGGACGATGATCATCAGCAGGACCCCATTTCGTATCTCTTTTTTCGGCGGCGGCACCGACTACCCCGCCTGGTATCGGAAGCACGGCGGCTCCGTGCTGGCCACGACGATTGATAAGTACTGCTACATCACCTGCCGCTACCTGCCACCTTTCTTCGAGCACAAGTTCTGCATCATCTACTCCAAGATGGAGTATTGCCAGACCATTGACGAGATTGCCCACCCCGCCGTCCGTGAGGTCTTGCGATACCTCCAGATGGACCGCGGCGTCGAGATTCACCACGATGGCGACCTCCCCGCTCGCAGCGGCCTAGGATCAAGCTCGGCCTTTACGGTCGGTCTCCTTCACGCCATGTATGCTCTCAAGGGGCAGATGGTCGGCAAATCTCAACTGGCCAAGGAAAGCATCCACCTCGAGCAGGACATCCTCAAGGAAACCGTCGGATCCCAAGACCAAGTACTGGCAGCCTATGGTGGCTTCAACCACATCAGCTTCCTGCCCAACGGTGAAGTCTCCGTCCGCCCCGTCACGGTTACTCCCGACCGCATCCGGGAGCTGAATTCCCACCTGATGCTTTTCTATACCGGCATCAAGCGAACTGCCTCGAATGTTGCCGCAACCTACGTCAACGACATCGACGAGAGAAGGCGACAGCTCCGCCTCATGAAAGACCTGGTCGAGGAAAGCATTTCCATCGTGAACAACGGCCACGATCTGACCGCATTCGGCGAGCTCCTCCACGAGGCCTGGCAGGCCAAGCGCAGCCTGAGTGCAACCGTGTCCAATTCACACGTGGATGAAATCTACGACCTTGCCATGTCTGCGGGGGCCATTGGCGGAAAGCTCATCGGCGCGGGCGGTGGCGGCTTCATCCTGCTCTTCGTTCCTCCCCATCGCCAGAAGGCAGTGCGGGAGAAGTTGAATAACCTGATCCACGTGCCCTTCAAGTTCGAATTCTCGGGCAGCCAGATCATCTTCTACGATCAGGAGCAAGATTACTCTGCAGAGGAAAGCGCGCGCGCAGCCCAGACGATCCACGCCTTCCGGGAACTCGTGCATCACACAACTTGACCAAGCGCAAAGCGCTAAGCGCATGGCGCATAGCGCACTGCCTCCTGCCTGCCCCGTGAGAGTACGGCCCCCCTCTCACGGGGCCAGCTGCCAGCTGTCCGCTAGTTCTTATGGGTCCATTGAGTCCGCCTTACCGTCGTACTCTCGTACATTCGTACACTCGTACGGTCTTGTAATAGTTCTGGGAGGTTACAGTTGAAAATCCTCGTGACCGGCGGAGCTGGGTACCTTGGATCAATCCTCGTCCCTCTCCTTTTGGGTGAAGGTCATGAGGTCACGGTCCTCGATAACTTCATGTATCGCCAGACCTCGCTCCTCGATTGCTGCTACCACACCGATCTGACAGTGATTCGTGGGGACGTGCGCGACGAAAGAATCCTGGGTGAACTCGTCCCTCAGGCGGATGCTATCTTCCCCCTCGCCTGCTTGACGGGTGCACCCATCTGTGCACGGGACCCCTACACTGCGCGTGCAGTCAACTACGACGCCGTAAAGGCCATCGCCGACATGAAAAGCCCAAGCCAGCTCCTGATATTTCCGTCTACGAATAGCGGCTACGGGGTTGGCCAGACCGATATCTATTGTGACGAGGACACCCCACTTCGCCCAATTTCCCTTTACGGCCGCCTCAAGGTCGAGATTGAAAAGTCACTCCTCGACAAGGGGGATTGCGTTACGTTCCGCTTTGCCACCTTATTCGGCGTCAGCCCGCGAATGCGCCTGGATCTTCTGGTCAACGACTTTACCTACCGGGCTGTCGTGGATCACTTTATCGTTCTATTTGAGCCACACTTCAAGCGGAACTATCTCCACGTCCGTGATGCGGCCCGGGCATTCATCCACGCCCTTGACAATTATGACGCTATGAAAGGTCGTCCCTACAACGTGGGCCTTAGTGATGCCAACCTGAGCAAGTGGGAATTGTGCGAATGCATCAGCAGACACGTCCCAGAATTCTTCTTCACTCCTGGCGAGATGGGGCAGGATCCGGACAAGAGGAATTACATCGTCAGCAATCGGCGTATTGAAGCCACCGGATTCAAGCCGTCGCTCAATCTGGATGTCGGGATCCAAGAGCTTATCAGGGCCTATCAAGTCCTTCGAAAGAACCTGTACTCCAACGTATAGCTGCGAGGATCTTTCAAATCCGGCTCCTGAACACTTCGGGAACCTCCTCTTATCCCGGCCCCAGACCATCCATGACAAGTCGAGAAGTTGCATATGATCACTGGGCGTGTCTCGATCTCCCAGCAAGAAGTGTCGGGCCAGCTTCGAATTCAGGCGACAGCCTGTGCGAGGATATACTTCGGATAAGTCTCAAAGGATTAGAGGTGGAGTTCCGCGGGGAGAGGGGAACATCATGAGAGAAGTGCGGTCGAGAAAACCGTGGCGGGCAGCCGAGGTCGTAGCGGCGTCGTTGGCGCTCCTGCTGATACCCCTGGCAAGTACCGAGGCGGGAGCCCAGACCCTTCCCCCGGGATTCCAGGAATCCATTGTCTTCAGCGGGCTGATCGAGCCAACTGCCTTCCAGTTTGCGTCGGATGGCCGGGTGTTCGTCGTCGAAAAGAGCGGCCTCATCAAGGTATTCAATAACCTTTCCGATACCACCCCGGACATCTTTGCCGACCTTCGCACGAAGGTCTACAATTTCTGGGACCGGGGCCTGCTCGGCCTCGCCCTCCATCCGAACTTCCCGACCACGCCTGACGTGTATGTGCTCTACGCCCACGATGCCGCAATCGGCGGTACGGCCCCGCGCTGGGGGACCGCCGGCCAAACGTCCGACCCGTGTCCAAACCCGCCCGGCGCGACCGGCGATGGCTGTGTCATCAGCGGTCGCCTGTCCCGGCTACAGGCAGGCGGTAACATCATGGTCGGAACCGAGCAGGTGCTGATCGAGGACTGGTGCCAGCAGTATCCCAGCCACTCCATCGGCGGGCTGGCTTTCGGCCCCGACGGTGCGCTGTACGTCAGCGGGGGAGATGGCGCCAGCTTCAACTTCGTGGACTACGGCCAAGATGGGAGCCCTCTGAATCCCTGTGGCGACCCACCGGTCCCTGTCGGGGGCACCCAAACGCCACCGACGGCCGAGGGGGGCTCGCTGCGCAGCCAGAGCCTACGGCGGCCGACCGGCGAGCCGGTCGTCCTCGGCGGGACGATCCTTCGCGTTGACCCGGTCACCGGCGCTGCGCTTACTGATAACCCGCTGTTCGGCCACGTGAACCCCAACGCCCGCCGCATTATCGCCTACGGCCTACGCAACCCATTCCGGTTCACCATCCGCCCTGGCACCAACGAGGTCTGGGTGGGCGATGTCGGCTGGAGTGACTGGGAGGAGATCAACCGCATTGCAAATCCCACGGGAGGGGTGACGAACTTTGGCTGGCCATGCTACGAAGGCGGTGGGCGCCAAGCCGGCTATGACGCCGCGAACCTGAACATCTGTGAAAACCTGTATAACCAGACGAACGCCGTCACCACTCCTTTCTTCACATATAACCATAGCGACAAGGTGGTCGGGGGAGAAACTTGTCCGACCGGCAGCTCCTCGATCACCGGCCTTGCGTTCTACAACAGCGGCGCCTACCCCACCGCATACAACGGCGCCCTGTTCTTCGCCGACCACTCCCGGAACTGCATATGGGTCATGTTCCCGGGCTCCGGCCTGGTAGCCGGCTATCCCTTTGAGGAGGGCAGCGGCACCACAGCGGCCGACGTCTCGGGGAACGGCCACACGGGGAGCCTCACCGGAGGGGTGACGTGGACCACCAGCGGCAAGTACGGCAACGCCCTGTCGTTTGACGGGACGACCGGGTACGTGAATGTCGCCAGCCCCAACCTCCCCACCGGGGATTACACCTGGGAGGCGTGGGTGAATCCGAATCAGACGAGTACTTTCCAGGCGCTCCTGGTCTCCCGGGGGCTCGAGGTGAGTCCCGGGGGGCTGGAGCTGGATCTGGATGCCGGGGGCAAGATCATTGTCTGGTCCAACGGGGCCCTGCGGCTGACGAGCGCTACCACACTCCCGGCCGGGACCTGGAGCCACATGGCCCTCACCCGGACGGGGGCGACCCTCAGGCTGTACATCAACGGGGCGCTCGACTCGAACACCGGGACGGACGGCGTGGCGCACAATTTCAGTTCCGCCGGGGCGGAATGCCCCCTGCTGATCGGGGTGGACAACGACTCCGGTTGCACCGCCGCCCTGAACGGGTACTTCGCCGGCCGCCTCGACGAGATTCGGATCTACAGCCGGGCCTTAACGGCGACTGAGATCCAGGCCGACATGGCGACGCCTGTTTCCTCGGGCAGCCAGCCGAGTTCCTTTTCCCTACCAGATCCGACGGCAAGGACTACTTTCGTCGCTGGTGCCTCAGGCCCGGTGGATCTGAAGATCGGGCCGGGCGGCGATCTGTTCTACGTTGACTTCGAAAGCGGGACCATCCGCCGCATTCAGTACACAGCGGGAAATCAACCGCCGACGGCGGTTGTGCAGGCAAGCCCCCTTAGCGGTTCGCCCTCGCTCACGGTCAGTTTCGACGGTAGAGGATCAAGCGACCCTGATCCCGGCGACACCCTCACCTATTCGTGGGATCTTAACGGGGACGGAGTGTTCGGCGACGCAACCACCGCACAGACCGCCTTCACCTACACCGCTCAGGGGAAATACACCGTCAGCCTCAGGGTCACTGATAGCCAGGGCGCGTCCGGCACGGCTACTGTGGTGATCACCGTGGGAACCCCACCCACGGCGACTATAGACACCCCACTCTCAACGTTGACCTGGCAGGTCGGCGACGTCATCAACTTTTCTGGGCATGCGACTGATCCGGAGGATGGAACCCTGCCGGCATCGGGCTTGTCGTGGACGTTGATCCTCCACCACTGTGCGCCAAACTGCCATACCCACACGGTGCAAAGCTTCCCCGGGGTCGCCAGCGGTTCCTTCCCCGCGCCCGATCACGAGTACCCATCCCACCTGGAACTCCGGCTCACGGCAACGGATTCGGTGGGTTTGACTGACATCAAGAGTGTGCTGCTCCAGCCCAAGACCGTGGACTTGAACTTCCAGTCCAGTCCATCAGGCCTTCAAGTGGTTGTGGGCAGCAGCAGCGGCACGAGTCCATTTACCCGGACCGTGATCCAGGGCTCGAACAATTCCCTTAGCGCGCCGTCCCCCCAGACCCTGGGGGGTACAACGTACGGCTTTTCGTCCTGGTCCGACGGCGGAGCCCAGACACACAACATCATCGCGTCTGCCGCCGCCACGTACACAGCGACCTATACCGCTACCGGCCCGTCAGGCCTCCTCGCCGCCTACGGCTTCAATGAAGGCAGCAACACCACGGCGGCCGACGCCTCGGGCAATGGCCACACCGGGACCCTGGTGAACGGGCCGACGTGGGGCCCGGGCAGGTTCGGCAGCGCCGTTTCGTATGATGGCGTGAACGACTACGTCAGTCTCGCGAACTCCAGTACCTTGAACTTCGGCACCGCAGACTTCACCTTTGCCGCGTGGGTGAATCGGGCCGTCACCGGCGCCGAGCACAACATCTTCTCCAAGACCGCCAGCGGCTCCTGGGTGAGCGGCGGGAAAGAGTTCTTCATCCGCAACACAAACAACACCCTGGCCTTCGGCAGCTTCGGCGCTGGCGAGGTGTCTTCCACGGGCACGATCACCAACGACGGGGCCTGGCACCATGTGGCCGTGACCTACGTCCGAAGCACCCAGACCGTCACCCTCTACCTCGATGGGACCGCGAGGGGCAGCGGGACCTTGAACCTCCCCGCGGACGGCGCGACCCACCTCGTAAAGATCGGCGCGAATCCGGGGGGCAGCTTCTTCCGCGGCTCCCTTGACGAGGCCCGGATCTACAGCCGGGCGCTGACAGCGGGCGAAATTCAGACCGATATGAATACGCCGATCGGGGGAGGACCCTCCGACACTACCCCACCCACCATCACCATCACCAGCCCTACCTCGAACCCAACGTACAGCACGAGTA
>Ga0326597_10013673_pt1 | contig 10659 bp, 12 predicted proteins | sample RVTome_12_FD_203789 | JGI IMG/M metagenome (GOLD analysis project Ga0326597, IMG submission 203789) | Soil microbial communities from uranium-contaminated site in the Upper Colorado River Basin, Wyoming, United States - RVT100D185 | ecosystem: Environmental > Terrestrial > Soil > Contaminated >... | reverse complement strand
ATCTGCTGGCGTCGATTGCGCACGGCGACGTGAGCGTGACTCAGGCACTGCGCGCGGTGCACCCCGACGCCGATGAATCGACGGAACCCTCGCTCAGGCCGAGCGCGATCGAGCGGCTCGTCGAACGGTTCCGCGGTCGCGCAGGCAAGGCGATTCGCATTCATGGCGCCGATGGCCTGATGGTGCGGTACGCGCAGTGCTGCCAGCCGGTGCCCGGCGACTCGGTGGTCGGCTATGTGACCCGGGGCCGCGGCGTCAGCATCCACCGCGCCGACTGTCCGAATCTGCTGATGCTCGCGCACGAACCGGAGCGGCGCCTCGAAATCGATTGGCAGGAAGGGGCGGGGGAACGCTTCCTCGTGCGGCTGGCCATGGCCGGCTTCGACCGGCGCAATCTCTATGCGGACCTCGCGTCCGCGATGAGCACGACCGGGAACGACATCCGGTCGCTCGAACTGAAGACGGTTGACGGACGCGTCACGGGAAGCGCGATCGTGGAGGTCGAAAACCTCTCGCACCTCAAGAAGATCATCGGCGCGGCGCGAAACGTTAAAGGCATCACCGAAATCGCGCGGCGGGAACGGCTCGCAGACGACGCCGACTGACGACTAGGTTTGTCGCATGTACACACCGCTGCTGACACTCCACTCGTGGATCCGCTGGATCGCGCTCCTCGCGGTCGTCTTCGCGCTGCTCCGTTCCGTCCGTGCCCTCGCCGGTGACGGTCGCTGGACGCCGGCAGACACAAAGTGGCTGAAGGGCTCGGCGCACGCGATGACCGTGCAGTTTCTGCTCGGCATCTTTCTGTTCGCCGTGAGTCCGTACATCCGCGACCTGATGGGAGACATGGCCGCGACCATGCGTGACCGCACGTCGCGCTTCTTCGCGGTGGAGCATGCGGCGATCATGTTCCTGGCGCTGGCGAGCATCCATGTGGGCGTGCTGATGACCCGCAGCGCCACGACCGACCGGGGCAAGCACACCCGAGCAGCGATCTGCGTGGCGATCGCGCTGGGGCTGGTGGCGTATGGGATACCGTGGGACAGGCCGCTCGTGCGATAGAGGACGAGACGACGAGAGGACGGGAAGACGAGAGGGGCCTCCCGAAGAAAGACCGGCATCGCTAGATTTGGCCCATGTCCCGGGCCGAGTTCGACCTTCGCGCACCGTTCAAGCCCGCTGGCGACCAGCCGCGGGCAATTGCCGAGCTGACGGCGGGGCTCGCTCGCGCGGACCGCTTTCAGACCCTGCTCGGCGTGACGGGCTCGGGCAAGACGATGACCGTCGCGAATGTCATCGCGGCGCACGGCCGGCCGACGCTCGTGCTGTCGCACAACAAGACGCTCGCGGCGCAGTTGTACGGAGAGCTGAAAGGGTTCTTTCCGAACAACGCGGTCGAGTACTTCATCTCGTACTACGACTACTACCAGCCCGAGGCGTACGTCCCGTCGTCGGACACGTACATCGAGAAAGACGCCTCGATCAACGAAGACATCGACCGCCTTCGGTTGCGTGCGACGTCGTCGCTGATGGAGCGCGAGGACGTGGTCATCGTGGCGACGGTGTCAGCCATCTATGGCCTCGGCGATCCGGAGTCGTACGAAGCGTCGATGGTGCGCCTGAACGTGGGGCAGGCGATTGCCCGCGATGAGATTCTGCGCGCGCTCGTGCGCATTCAGTACCATCGGAACGACGCCGGATTCGACCGCGGGATGTTTCGCGTGCGCGGCGATACGGTGGAGATCTTTCCCGCGTACGAGGAGCAGGCGGTGCGCGTCGAGATGTGGGGAGACGCGATCGAGCGCATTTCCAAGATCAATCCGCTGACTGGCGAGACCGTCACCACGCTTCAGCGCGCCGCGATCTATCCGGCGAAGCACTTCGTTACCACGCGACCCAAGCTCGAGCGTGCGGTCAAAGCCATCCAGGGCGAACTCTCGGCGCGGCTCGAGGCGCTGCGCGGCGCGGGCAAGCTGCTCGAAGCGCAACGGCTGGAGTCTCGCACGAACTTCGACGTTGAGATGATGCTCGAAGTGGGCACGTGCGCGGGCATCGAGAACTACTCGCGGCACATCGCGGGCCGCGCCGAGGGCGAGCGGCCGAGCGTGCTGCTGGATTACTTCCCGGACGACTTCCTGCTCGTCGTCGACGAATCCCACGTCACCCTTCCCCAGGTCGGCGCGATGTTCAACGGCGACCGCGCGCGAAAGCTGACCCTCGTCGAGTACGGATTCCGGTTGCCGAGCGCGCTCGACAACCGGCCGTTGCAGTTCGACGAGTTTCTGGCGCTTACGCCGCGAGCGCTGTTCGTGTCGGCGACACCGGGCGAGCTCGAGCTGAAGTTGTCTCAGGGCGTCGTCGTTGAGCAGATCATTCGCCCCACGGGCCTGATCGACCCGGAGATCGATCTGCGTCCCGTCGCGGGGCAGGTGGACGATTTGCTGCACGAGATTCGCGCACGCGAGCGGCGCGGCGAACGGGTGCTCGTCACGACGCTCACCAAGCGAATGTCGGAGGACCTCACGGATTACCTGCAGCAGGTCGGCGTGCGGGTGCGCTACATGCATTCGGACATCGATGCCATCGAGCGGATGGAGATCGTGCGCGGATTGCGGCTTGGTGAGTTCGACGTGCTCGTGGGCATCAACCTGCTTCGCGAAGGCCTCGACCTGCCGGAGGTATCGCTCGTGGCCGTGCTCGACGCGGACCAGGAGGGTTTCCTGCGGTCGGAGCGGTCGCTGATTCAAACCATTGGCCGCGCGGCGCGGCACGTGAACGGGCGCGCGATCTTCTATGCTGACCGCGTGACCGGGTCGATGCAGCGCGCGCTGGACGAGACGTCGCGACGCCGCGAGGCACAGCGTGCGCACAACCTGGCGCACGGCATTGTGCCGCAGGGCGTTACGAAGAGCGTTGACGAAGTGCGGTTCATTACGCGAGTGGCGGACGCGCGCGACGCGTCGGAGGAGCGCCGGCGGGTCGCCGAGCGCGGGCCGAAGTATGACGCGCGCGACTTGGAGAAGATGGTGGCAGACCTCGAACGTGAAATGCGCGACGCCGCAACGAAGCTTGACTTTGAAACCGCTGCACGGCTTCGCGATGAGGTCTTCGACCTGAAGGCCGCCGCGTCCGGCAAAAGCGCTCCGTCGAGATCCTGGCGTGCACGCGCCGCCCGGTAGCGGCACGAGGCCGGCGCTTCCCGCGGCCCCGGGCGACGTGGACGAGCCGGCGCTGCGCGCGTTCGGCCGCTCACTTGGCGCGGCGTTGCGCGCGCCGATTCTCGTTGCGATCCGCGGCGAGCTTGGCGCGGGGAAGACGACGCTCGTGCAGGAGATTGCGCGTGGCGCGGGCGTGAGCGACGAGGTGACGAGTCCGACGTTCGCGCTCGTCCACGAGTACGTCGCGCCCGGAACGACGGTGCATCACCTGGACCTGTACCGGCTGAGCGGTCCGGGTGAACTGACGAACCTCGGATGGGACGACATCGTCGGCGGCGAGGGCATCGTACTCGTCGAATGGCCCGAACGCGCGGGCGGGCGATTGCATTCGCCGCGTCTGGACATCGTGCTGCGAGCGGTTGCGGGCAAGCCGGACCGTCGCACGGTGGAGGCGACGTGGACGGAATAACGCTCGCGCTTGACGCGTCGACCTATGCGGGAACTGTCGCGGTTGCACGAGACGGCCGGTGCGTGTCGGAACGCTCAGTCGCGATGCGCGGCAAGGACGAGGAGCGGCTGATGCCGGCTGTCGCGGCTGCGCTTGTTGACGCGGTCGCGATGCCCGCGGATGTGCGCCGAATCGTGTGCGGCGGCGGACCTGGCAGCTTCACATCGTTGCGGATCGCCGCGTCAATCGCGAAGGGAATGGCGACCGGGCTCGACGTGCCGCTGCTCTCGGTTTCGTCGCTTGCGTTGGCGGCCGTTGAAGCGGGAACCGGCCGGTGGATCGTCACGATTGATGCGTTGCGAGGCGACGCATTTGCGGCCGGCTTCAGTTGGGACGGCGTGCGCCTCGAGGTGTTGCGAGAGCCGGCCCTTGTTTCCGCCCCGGTCGTGGCGGAGATCGCGGCTGCGCTTGGTGCCCTGCACGTCCACGGGAGCCCGCACGCAAGGGCTGCGGTGGCGCTGCTGGCGTCTGAGGCGGTTGAGGTCGTAGACCGGGCGTTGTGGGAACCGGCGTACGGACGGCTTGCCGAGGCCCAGGTTCGATGGGAGGCGGCACAAGGCCGGCCTCTTACGCCGTGAGCGCGCGTTTGCGTCCCGCGACCCCCCGCGACATCGACGCCATCGCGGCGATCGAAAGTGCGGCGTTCAGCGATCCGTGGTCGGCGGCGTCATTCGCGGGACTCCTGGCCTCACCGCGTACGCTGCTCACTGTCGCCGAGAACGCGCAGCGCGCCGTGGCCGGTTACAGCGTGCTGCTGCTGGCCGGACCGGACGCCGACCTGGCCAACCTGGCGGTCGCGCCAAAGTCGCGGGGCCGGGGAATCGGCCGTCTGTTGCTCGGCGGCGCGCTGGACGCGGCGCGGGCGGCCGGCGTGCAGCACGTGTATCTGGAAGTGCGCGATTCCAATGAACGGGCGATCGCGCTGTACGTGGCGGCCGGGTTCGGTCCCTTCGGGCGCCGTCGGCGGTACTACAAGGACCCAGTGGAGGATGCGCGGGTGCTCCGCATCGAGCTGAAACCGGGCTAGGTTACGCGTTGCGTTCGATCAGTGATGGTTGCAACGAAACGGTGGTGGTGTTTTCGCAAACGACCCTATCGTGATCGGCGACCCTAACCAATCGTGAGGTGGAGTTATGAGCAGGAGCCTGAATCGAGTGACGCTGATCGGCAACGTCGGAGCGGATCCGGAGATTCGCACAACGCCGGGCGGCGGGCGGGTGGCCCAGTTTTCGGTGGCAACGAGCCGCCGGTGGACCGGCCAGGGTGGCGAAACGCAGGAAAAGACGGAGTGGCATCGCGTGGTGGCGTGGGACAACGCACGCGGCGCCAAGCTCGCGAATTTGTGCGAGCAGTACGTGAAGAAGGGCGACAAGATCTACGTCGAAGGACGCATCGAGTACCGCCAGTGGGAGGACAAGGAGAAGCAGACTCGCTACGCGACGGAGATCATCGCGTACGAGATCATTCTCCTCGGCGGTCGCGGCGGTGCCGGCGGCGACGACTCGCGGCCCGCACGCACGCCCGCGAAGGCGAAGGCCGCCGCGGCAGGCGCAGCAGGCGCGGCGGGTGACGGCGACTTCGAGACGTTCGACGCCGAGGCCGAGTCGGAGGACGACGATCTGCCGTTTTAGAGGACGAGAGGACGAGAAGACGAGAGGACGAGTGGGGGCGAGGGGCGAATTTGGCCTCTCGCCCCCTCTCCCATCTCGTCCTCTCGTCCTCTCGTCCTCTCGTCCTCTCGTCTTCTCGTCTTCTCGTCTTCTCGTATGTTTCCCGGTCGGGACACCCGTCGTCCTCTCTCGGAGTCTCCACCACCCCGCGCCCATGTACCGACTTCGCCTGATTGCCGTCGTCGCATTACTAGCGGTGCTCCCCGTGACCGGGAGCACCCAGGGCGCGCAGACCGCAGCGCGCACGCACACCGTGAGGACGGGCGACACGCTGTGGGACCTGGCGAGACTCTATTTCAGCGACCCGTTCCTGTGGCCCGAGATCTACCGCGTCAACACTGACGTCGTCGAAGATCCCCACTGGATTTACCCGGGCGAAGTGCTCCGGATTCCAGACATCGCCGCGCTGCAGCAGCGCACGCCCGACGAGGCGCCTCGCTTGCCGCCGCCGCTGCCGCCGCTGGACACCGCACGGCGCACGACGCCGGGTCCCAATTTCGGGGACGCGTTTGCGACATCACTCCGCGTTGCGGTGCGGTCGGGCGAATACCTCGCGTCGCCGTACGCCGATGCCGTGGGTGGTCCGACTGGGTACGGCCGCATCATCGGGGCAGCCGACGGTGGACGGCTGCTCGCCAACACCACCGGAGCGCACTTGCTGCCGCGCGATCTCGTTGCGATCGAGCCGCCGCAGGGCGTGACCGCCGCGCGGGGCGATCGCTTCATGGCGTATCGTCTCAGCGCACTGATGCCGGGTCACGGTCAGGTTGTCGAGCCGGTGGGAACCGTTGAAGTGGTGGAGACGAGCAGCGCTGAAGGCGGGCTCGTGCTCGCCAGGGTTGACCAGATGTTCCGCGAGATTCACGTCGGCGCGCGGCTTATGCCTTTCGACACACTCGTTGCTCGCGACGGCGTGTTCCCGCAGGCCGTTGCCGAGCCGACGCTGCAGGCCCGCATGCTGTGGGTCCACTATGCCCCGGAGCTTCCGTCGCTCAGCCGGTATGTCATCATGTCGGCACGCGCGAGCGATGGGCTCGTGACCGGCGATCAGATCACCCTCGTCGGCCCAGATGCGGTGGACGCGAGTGGCGCGCGCAGCCGCGGCAGCGCGATCGCGGTGGTGCAGGTGTTGCGTGTGACGGAGTACGGCTCGTCGGCGATCGTGATTCGCCAGGGCGCACCCGGAATCGTGAACGGGATGTACGGGTGGCTCACCGCCAAGATGCCCTGACGGATCGGACCACGGGTTCCCGATGACTGACGCGGTAACCCAGGTCGGAGGGGCCGTCCCCTCCTCGCTCATCGAGATGGTGACGCATTCGGATGCGGTCACCAAAGGTGTACTCGCACTGCTGGCCGTGTTGTCGCTGGTCAGCTGGGCCATCATGCTCGCCAAGTGGTGGGAGTTCCGCGCCCTTGAGCGCGCATCCGCCCGATTCGTCGGCGAAGTGGAAAAGACCACGCGATTCGAGCAGGCCGCCGCCCTCGCGCGGCGCGCGCGGCCGAGCCCGTTCACGCGGGTGGTGACGCGCGCCGCGGATTTCCTCGGTGACCTTCGCGCCGCGCAGGCGGCGTCGGCGGAGCCCGCACGCGCGACGCTTTCCGCCGCGCAGGTGGAGGCGCTGCGCCTGGTGCTGGACGCCGAAGCGGAGAATTCGCGCGATCAATTCGGCCGCTACATCCCCGTGCTGGCGATGATTGCCTCGGCGAGTCCGCTGATCGGCCTCCTCGGCACGGTGCTGGGCGTTATCGATGCGTTCGTTGGTCTGTCGACCGAAGGGTCCGGGAACATCGGCGCCGTCGCTCCGGGCGTCGCGACTGCGCTCATTGCCACGGCCGCGGCGCTGGCCGTTGCAATCCCTGCCGTTTTCGGGTACAACATCTTTGCGCACCGGCTGAATCGTGTAGCGGGCCGTGTAGACGGATTTGGTTCCGAGGTTATCGGGTTGATGGCGAGGGAGGGCAGGCTGTGAGTTTGCGGCGCGGGCATCGGCGGGCAGAGCTCAACGGGGAGATCAACGTCGTCAGCCTTATTGACGTGATGATGCTCCTGCTCGTGATTTTCATGATTACGGCGCCGATGATGCAGGGCGGGATCGAAGTGTCGTTGGCGCAGGCCGACGGGCAGCCGCTGGAATCGAAGCGCGCGATGGTGGTCAGTGTGACGACAAACAGGGTTTACGTAGATCAGCAAGCGCTGACAGACGCGGAATTTCGTGCGAGCTTCAAGGCGCTGCTGGGCAACAAGGCCAAGGATGGAGTGTATGTACAGAATGACGCACAGATTCCGTGGCAGAGGGTTGCTGACGTGATGGAAGTGATCAGAAAAGCCGGTGTCGAGAACGTCGGGTTCGTGACGACGCCCCGGGAGACGCCGCGGCGGTGACGGCGCTCCGGCTCCACGCGCCGCGGTCACTCGCGTTCCCGCTGGGAGCGTCGGTGCTGCTCCACGCGGCGGCAGTGGCAGCCCTGCTTGCGGTCGGGCCGAAAGACCGCCCTGCGCTGCCTCCGGTGTATCGCGTGAGACTGATCGCGGCGCCCCCAGGAGACCGGGCCATTGGCACGGTGACCCCGCCAGCAAGGACGCCGCCCGCGACGCGGCCGACGCCGCGTCGTACGCCTCCACCCACGACTACCCAGCGCGCGCCGGCAGCGCGACGGACGACCGCCGCGACGGCCAATCCACCAACCACGAAGACTCCGCCATCAAAGACCGCACAGCCGCAGGCTGGTGGTGGACCTGTCGGCGGCCGCGGCACGGACGTCACGAATGTGAACCTCGGCGGCATCGAGTTCCCGTTCCAGGCGTATCTGGACAACATCGTGAACCAGATTGCGATGCGGTTCCCGCGTGAGTGGTCGGCGGCGCTCAGCGCCGAGGTCACCTTTCTCATCGGCCGCGACGGCAGCGTGAGGGGGCAGCCGCGGCTGACCAAGCGTAGTGGTTCGTTCGAGTTCGACACCGAGGCGCTCGGCGCAATAGAACTCGTCGGGCGGCGGCGCGCGTTCGGGCCCCTGCCGGCCGGCTTCGCTGATGACGTACTTCCAGTCACATTTTCTTTCGACCCCAAGATCTTCCGATGACGTCGCGTATTCGCTGGTTCGTCGCGCTGGTAGCGCTCTGGTCACTCACGCCGGCGTCGCTGGCCGCGCAGGGCGACACGGCTCGCGCCGGCGTGCGAATCAGCCTGTCTTACGACGTCAACTCGCCGCCCGGCATCGCGGTGCTGCCGGTACGAGGCGGCGAGCGTCCGATCACCGATTCGGTGCGCGCCATCCTTCAGCGCGACTTCGACTACGGCAGTCGCATCACGATTGTCGGCTTTAACGAGGCCGACCTGCCGCTCGTCAGTGGGACGCCGAACTTCGAAGTGTTCGAGCGGATGAACGTGCACGGAATCGTCCAGGCGACGCTGACTCCGGGTGGCGCGCTGCACGTCGCGCTGTACGATGTGCGGACGAAGCAGCCGGCGAATGTGGACAACTTCCCGCTCAGCAGTAATGTGCTGTCGCCGGCGTGGCGTCAGGGGATTCACCGCGCCGCTGATGAAGTGGAGCGGTGGGCGACGGGCGTGCAGGGGATTTCGGCGACGCGGATCGCATTTGTGCGGAACGATCAGATATGGCAGGTGGACAGCGACGGCGAGAACGCCACGCCGATCCGCGGCACGGCCGGCGGCCGGTCACCGGCCTGGCACCCGGGTGGCCAGTACCTGGCGTTCAATGTGCTCACCGACGCCGGGTCGCAGATCGCGCTGCACGACGTGTTCAGCGGATCGACGAGCCGCCTGACGAGCACCACGAGCGGCACGAGTGGTTCGCCGATGTTTTCCCCTGACGGGATGACGCTCTTCTACTCGTTCGGACTCGACCGCGGCAGCGATCTGTGGGCGCTCGACCCATTCCGCGGAGGCCGCGCGCGCCGAGTGACGGCGGGCGGCGGGTCTGAGAACATCTCGCCGTCGTTCTCGCCCGATGGGCGCCGATTCGCTTTTACATCTGGCCGGCTGATCAATCCCGAGGTTTATATTGCCGACGTCGATGGCACGAACGTCGATTTGCTTATTACTTCTGGCAGTGGCGATCAGTCATATCGATCGAACCCGGCGTGGTCCCCGGACGGACGCCAGATTGCGTTTCAGTCGATGATAGACAGCAGGTTTCAGTTGATGGTCATCTCGCTGCAGAACCGCGCGGTGAAGGCGCTCACCAGCGAGAGCCAGAATGAGGATCCTTCGTGGGCGCCCGATGGCCGACACCTTGTGTTCACGTCGCGGCGCTCTGGGAGCGATCAGTTGTGGGTGCTCGATTCGGAAAGCGGCCGGCCCCGGCAGCTGACGCGTGGTTCGGGCGCCGCAAAACACGGAGCGTGGTCGCCCGCACTCAAGGGAGGGTCGGCGCCCACGGGCACGTTGATCACACCAGACCGGAGAGAGAGATGACGTTGCGTGTACGCTCGTTTGCGCTACTGGCGATTGCCGCGGTGACGCTCAGTGGCTGCCGTGGCAAGCCCGAAACCACGCCGGAACCGATGCCACCGGCGGGTCCGAGCGGACCGACGGGTGAGATGTCGACTCCGGCCCGCCCGATGAATCCTGGCCCGACGGCAGCGGAAATCGAAGCGGCCCGTGCGGACAGCGTTCGCCGCGTCGAGGCGGTGCGCAACACGCTGACGCAGCCCATCCACTTCGACTACGACGCCGACGAGATTCGTCCTGACGCGCGCGCCGTTCTCGAGGCCAAGCTGCCGATCCTTCTGGCCAACCGGCAGGTGCGGCTGCGCATCAGCGGACACACCGACGAGCGTGGTTCTGACGAATACAACCTCGCGCTTGGGCAGCGTCGCGCCGCGGCGGCGCGCCGGTTCCTCGAAACGCGAGGTGTGGATCCGTCGCGAATCGACATCGTGAGCTTTGGTGAAGAGCGCCCGGTTGGAATGGGAGCGAGTGAAACGGCGTGGGCGAGCAACCGTCGCGACGAGTTCGAGATTGTCGCCGGCGCCGAAACGCGGACCGTTCCGTCGCAATGATCGCCCGGCGGTTGGCTGTGGTCGCGCCGTTGGCGGCCGTGCTGACCGCCGGCTGTTTTGCCACGCGCGGCGATGTAAGGCTGCTGCAGCAGGACATTGCGCGGATGCAGGCGACGCTGGCGCAGCAGCGCGCGGCGGACGAGCGCGCGCGGCTGGAAGAGGCGCGCAGGGATTCCCTGCGCGCCGAAGAAGTCCGTGAGATCGCGCGCGTGATGGCAATCACGGACGACTCTGTGCGCTCGCTGCTGCGCCAGTTCAGCAGGTTCCGAGTGAGCGCGAGCGAGGACCTTGGCG